>Ga0326727_10023209_pt1 | contig 11872 bp, 9 predicted proteins | sample MB2enrmetagenome_FD_207643 | JGI IMG/M metagenome (GOLD analysis project Ga0326727, IMG submission 207643) | Lab enriched peat soil microbial communities from McLean, Ithaca, NY, United States - MB29MY | ecosystem: Environmental > Terrestrial > Soil > Wetlands > Peat | place: USA: New York... | reverse complement strand
AATCGGAGATTGGACGATTCAGTGCTTCTTCAGGTAGATGAAGCCTTCTTCGACCTTGACGTCGTAGAGCGGCTCGTCTTCCAAAGGCTCGTCAAAGACTCCCTTTCCCGTCCTCAGGTCCCAGACGGTGCCGTGCCCCGCGCAGGTGACCGTGGTGTCTGCGAGGGTCCCTTCTGACAGGTCCCACAGCTCGTGAGTGCAGAGGGCCCCCATCGCGTAGTACTTGTCGTCGACGTTGGCGATGAGGACCTCCTCGCCACCGACCTCGACAGTCATCATCGTGTCTGGCTGAATCTTGGAAACCTCGACGGTCTTCACAAATTCGCTCATGGGCAGATCGGGAGCCGAGTTCTGATTAAACCCTTCGTCTACTCGGAAGGCTGCATAGATTCTTCGACTTCCTTCAAGTCCTTGAGAGAGTCGACGAACCACCATTCACCATAGTGCGGGTAAGAGAGGAGCTCTCCATGGCTGACGAGCCTCGGGAAGGAATCCCTCTCGATGTCGCCCTTTTCGGGAAGGTACTTCAGCGCCTTCCTCGTGTTCAGCACGTAGACGCCGCCGTTGATCCAGACGTCGGGGAACGCGGGCTTCTCCTCGAAGCCCCTGACCATCCTAAGTTTGTCGATCTTCACGACGCCGAAGCGGGACCGATAGGGGACCACCAGCATCGAAGCCGTGATGTCGCCCGCCTGCTTGTGGGCTTTCACCATCTGCGCCAGCGGAAGGTCGGTCACGATGTCGCCGTTGGCCACGACGAACAGGTCCTCGGACTCGTGCCCAGACAGAGCGCGCCTTATCGCTCCGCCGGTCCCGAGAGGTTCCTCCTCGGGCGAATAATCCACTGCGGTCCCATTGTAGCTTGTGCCGAAGTGGTCCTTCAGCTTCTGCCACTTGTAGCCGCAGGCGAAGATTACCGAGTCGACACCACCCTGCTTCACCAGCCAGTCGATCTGGTACTCTGATATCGGCCTCCCTTTGACCTCGATGAGGGCCTTTGGGATGTCCTCCGTGAGAGGACGCAACCGGAGAGCCTGACCGCCGCTCAGGATGATAGCCTTCATTCGCTCGCGCTTCGCCTGCCCCACCCTTGGTCGAGGCCCTAGATAACGTTGAGAGTCCTGGGATCATCACGAAGGGCAGAGTCTGGATGCGGAATAAGCAACGGGATTTCGGAAAAACAAAGGGGGAAGAAAGCTGTCTGTTTAGTCCAGCTTTCTTACCAATATTGCTAGCTCTAGGACTAGTGTTATTGCCGCGAGGACCGCGACAACAAGCACGTAGGTTTCTGTGTCGGAGACGGAACTCTTAGTGTTGGTTGCTGCGGTGTTTGCGCCTTGTGCACTGGTAGATGCGGTGTTCGCTGCGGTTGTAGCTGCCTGGACGAGGCTGGCTATTGTTCCGCTAGCTACTGTTCCGAGAGTGCTCTGAATTGCAGCGAGAGCGGTCTTGAGACCGTTCACGGTGCTGTTGATGCTGATGATCGTGGATTGCCATCCGAGGATGGTGGTCACGTGAGTGTTGATGGTGTCGATGTTAGTGGTGAGGGTGCTGATGCTGGTGCTGAGGGTGTTGACGTTAGTGTTGATGGTGCCGATGTTGGTGATTGCGGATTGCCATCCGAGGATGGTTTCCACGTTGGTGTTGATGTTGTTGATGGTGGCGAGTACGCTAGAAGGCAGGCCGCTGCCACCAGTGATGTAGGCACCGGTCGTTGTGACGTTGAAGAAGGCCCAAGCCACTGGAGTGCCGGGGTTGGTGGGGGCGTCATCGCATTCCCCACTGTTACAAGTGTAGAACTCGACCTGGTGCAGACCGGGTGCGAATCCGGCAGCCGTGAAGTTGATGTACATGTCGCCTGTTTCTGACGAATACAGGAAGTAGGGGAAGAAGTACTCAGAGTTGTCTATGTTTATCTGATAGTAGTATTCTGGCAGCAGGCCTGTCGCGACACCACCAAGCATCGTCCTGGTGTTGGCGTTGACGCTTACTGTGTCTGTTTTGACATCGCCTGCGCCGCAGGTCGAGCCGTTGCAGACAACGAGCGTGGATGTGACGTCAAATGACGTAGTCCCCACAACTTCTCCTGGGGCGTTTGGTGACGATGTGGTTGCGTTTGTGGTAGTGGCCGATACATCGTGATCACCGCCGTAGGAGTGCGGCACCTTGAAAGTAACGGTCACGTTGAACGTTCCGTCAGCACCGGTCGTCCCGTGGGCGACCTGGTACCAAGTGTAGGTGTCTATCGAATACTGATACCAGTACAGGTAGAACATTGTGTTCGCTGGGAAGCCGTAGGCTGTCACCGTGACTATGTCAGGGTTCTGTGTTGTTGAAACCGGACCAGTAGATGGTGTCAGAACCAGGGTCGGGAGTATGTCGATGTTGAATTCGTACGTCACTCCGTTGTTGACGACCTTCAGCACAGCTGTCCCTGCTGGCAGGATAGGCACGGAGATGGTCGCGTTGTAGTAGCCATATCCGTTTGTAGTGGTGGATCCGACTGGCGTCGTGCCAATCCAGAACGTTACAGGCGAGTTAACCAGCGAGTGGTTGCCCGCGATGTTTATCGTCCCGAGGACGTTCGCCAAAATCGGCTGAGTAAGGTTGGACGCGTCGTCGGCTGTGCTGGAATCGTTCCCGTAGGGACCATGTGCCACTACGTTATCGAAGTCGAGGGCGCCTCCGCCGGAGTTGTACGACTTTACTTCGAGGAAGGTTCTCGTAACTTCATTGAAGGTGGCTGTTGCGAGCACGTAGTGGGGACCGGTCTGGTACTTCGCTATGATGTTGATGTACGATATCGGTTCTAGGCCGCTGTCCGGGTTGTACGACTGCTTCGAGTCGGTCATAGAAGAAGTGGTGGTGAAGAAGCCGCTTCCAGTGTTAACCCCAGTGGTCCAGTTCCCTAGTGGGAACGTCTCAACTCCCTTCCAGGAGGTGAAGGCGTACGAGTAGACTAGGTCGATCACTGTGTTGGAAGGAAAGCCTCCGCCGAAGGCCGTCACTGTTGTACCAGCTGGGCCTGAGGTCGGCGTGAGCGTCAACCCTGGCTGTATCTCAACTGCCTGTGCACTAACAGCTACAGAGGTCGTGGAGCCGTCGTATATCTTGATGTACTTGTAGTCGTTCGAGAGCCTTATCGGGAGTGGCCCGGTTATGACCTCGATACCACCTGTGGTCTGACCGATATAGAACGTGCCGTTCGTCTCAGTAATTGCGTGCCATCCTGCACTCTGCAGGTCCGAGACGCTGAAGAGGGTAGGTCCGGCATATTTGATGTCAGTAGAGCTGATCTGAGCGAGACCGTCCTTGCTCAAGTAGAGCGAGAATTGAGCGCCCGAGAAAGTGACGAGCGGAGTAGCGACCGTGCCGAAGCTAATCGCGAAGAAGCCCGCAGTGGAGCCGTCAGTCTTCGCTGCGTCGCTCCCGGCCGTCACGTTGACGTAGTTCGTGCCGGGCGTGTACGTAGTCGGTTGAACTGCAGCAGTGTTCGTAACTCCGAGCGACGGATGACCCGTCGATCCATAGACCTGCATGACGGGCAGAACCATGAGAAGCGCTGAAACAAGTAGAAGTGTTAGAATTGTCCATGAGCTAAGTTTTCTTACATACGCATTAGATTGCGTATACATTCTTATTTTCATAAGAAGGCCCCCTGAATCTGTATTTAACTCCTGTGGACAAATTGTCCATAATCTCCCCGATCGAGGGCGGAAGCGGGCTCTCCGTTCAATTTAGGGGAAGAGAGAGGCCTTTGAGTGCCCTATGGTGGGAGAAATGAACCTGGATTCCATATTCCGAATCCTAATGCGACGCTGATTACTCCACGAGTTTCGAATCTTCATCAAAACTGGTTCCTGAGCCCATGTTTGACGAATTTCACGAACCAAGTCAGGATTCCTCCTCTGGCGTGCCTCTGCCAGAAATCGTCTCACGATCATGTGGAAGAATTCGTCCAGGGAACATGGACAAGGACTCGTGCCGTAGTGTGAAGAATACCCGCTACGCGGAAGTGGCGCAAGCCACGACAAAGAATTCCCCTTTCTGATTGCGCCGTGTACTTCGTCTCGAGCGCGGATTGGCTGGATTGACTTGGCCTAGTCCTGCCTAAAAACCACCTTTCTGTTCTTGGGTGAAGTTCGTTGTGGCTATGGATTCTTGTGGCGTCGTGGGAAGATTCCGGCGACATAACCATCGTGATATCGTACGAAAGGGCAGGTTACGGTATTAGAGATTCTGTTGGCGCGTGTTGCGTCCAAGAAGCAGGATATGCTTAACTAAGCTGATTCACGAATCATGACGGTTGACCTACTGCTCCAATTGCGGGAGAGAAGTGCCTTCTGGGGCAAAATTCTGCCCGAACTGCGCGACTCCGGTGACCTCTCAGCAGCCGGGACAGGTCAATCAAACCCCTTCCCCGCCACCTGGGCCGGGCATATCCCGACCACGCGGCACGAGAATCCTCATGTTCGTCGACCTCATTGCGGGAATCTGGGTGACAATCATCGGGATTCAGGGCCTCGTTTCGCCAGTCGGTCCTCACTTCACCGCTTCTGAATGGTATGCGGTCGGTGCGATCTTCGTCGTTCTCGGGTTGCTTTATCTTGCCGTAGGTTACGGTTTGTGGAAAGCTAGGCCATGGGCATGGCTCTTGGGACCGTGGGCCGGAGTGGTCTTGGTAGTGCTCGGCGCCTTGGCTTCATGGCCTTTGGCTCTGGTGGGAATCGCAAACCTCCTCTTCTACTACTTCAACAGGACAGACTTCAAGACGTACCTCGGCAAGGTCCGACCGTAGTCAGCGAGCAGATTCCCGCGGAGCTCTCCAATTGGACTTTCGGGGATGCTAAACATGTTAAACATCAACTATTTGAACACCCCGCGGCGACGGACGCGGCCATAGCTTGTCGAAGTACGACCCCGAATCCGAGCTCTGGTCCGAGATAAGGGACATCTACAGGACCGCGCTGAAGAGGCTCAACGCCCGGCTCGCGACCGAGAAGATGACTTTCCCCCAGTACAACGTGCTCTTGACCCTGGGCCGCAACGGCCCGATGCAGATGAACTCGCTAGGAGAACAGATGCTGGTGGCTCCTGCCAACGTCACGGGCCTCATCGACAGAATCGAGGCGAAGGGCTACGTTCGCCGCCGCAGAGATCCGAACGATAGGCGCCTCTGGGTCATCGAGCTCACCGAGGAGGGGGCCAGAGTCTACAAGAGTATCTCCTCGCGGTTCAAGCAGTACGCCAGAGGGCCGGGGTCTTCGCTCCCGCCGAAGGAGCTGGCGGCGACGATTGCATCCCTCGACAAGGTCAGACAGCGGGTGAAGGAGCCCGCCGAGCTCTAGGCGGCCCCCGATGCAATACAAGTGGACCGTGCTCACAGTCACGACCGTCGGGGTCCTGATGAGCGGAATCGACGGGAGGATAGTGATAGTCGGTCTCCCGACAGTGGCCGCCGCCCTCCACGCCGACGCCGAGCAGGCCATCTGGTTCACACAGGCCTACACGATAGGCAGCACGATCGCACTACTCTTCATCGGCAGAGCCAGCGATATGTTCGGCCGCGTCAAGGTCTATTCCATAGGTTTCACGATATTCACCATCGGTTCCTTCCTCACTGCTTCCTCTGGAGACCCGAACGCCTTCATCGCGGCCAGGATCTTCCAGGGCCTCGGGTCGGCCGCCCTCTTCGCCAACAGCGCGGCCATAATCGCCGACGCCTTCCCGTCCAACCAGCTCGGCACGGCGCTCGGGATCAACCAGATTGCCTTCAGGGCGGGCGCGGTGGGCGGCCTCACCTTGAGCGGCCTGATCCTGGCGATTCTCGACTGGAGGTTCCTCTTCTACATCAACATCCCGGTGGGCATCTTCGGAACCCTCTGGGCATATTGGCGCCTCCATGAAGTGGGCAAACGGGAGCGGACGGCGCCCATGGACTGGCCGGGCTTCATCAGCTTTACAGTCTTCATCACCTCACTGTTGCTCTCACTGTCCTTCGCGGCGTATGGATCCGTTGACTTCTCGGTAGTCGTGGGACTGGGGGTCCTGGCGGCCGCATCAATTGTCGCCTTCGTGCACATCGAACGCCGCACCCAGCATCCCCTCCTCGACCTGAGCCTCCTCCGCATAAGGGAGTTCACCGGCGGATGTCTAGCTCAAATGATCAACTCGGTCGCCTGGGGCGCGTTCCTCCTGGTGATCAGCCTCTACTTGCAGCTCGTCAAGGGATTCTCGCCTCTCCAAGCTGGGGTGGCAATGCTGCCGTTCGACTTTGGGTTTCTCCTGGCAGGCCCGCTGAGCGGCCACTTCTCCGACAAGTACGGCGTCCTGCCGTTCACCACGGCCGGCCTGACTGTCATCAGTGCGTCCCTGTTCCTATTCTCGGAGGTCGCCATCGACACCCCGTACATCGACATCGCCATGCTCCTGGTTCTGGGCGGCGTAGGGACGGGCCTCTTCGCCTCGCCCAACATGAGCTCCGTCATGGGCTCGGTCCCGGCCAACAGGCGTGCGGTGGCGTCAGCCCTGAGAGCCACTTTCTTCAACGTCGGATACACGCTCAGCGTTAACGCTGTCATCCTGCTGATGACGTTGAAGGTGCCCTACTCGCTCATCTCCAGCGTGATATCTTCCATAAGCCCCACGAACATCACCTCATCGCAGAGGGCAGCCTTCGCAGGGGGTCTCAATTTCGTCTACCTAGTCCTCTTTGCTATCAATTTGACAGCCTTCATCCCGTCCCTACTCCGCGGGAAGAGGGTCCAGCCTCAGGCCGACGCGGAGAACCCAGATGCAGGGGCTCCTCTCATCATCGCAGAGTGACTATGGTGACAGAGAAGCCCTGCCCACTGCGTCAGAAGCTGACCACCTCCCCGGGCAGATTTGAGGTCTTGGGCGCCCTAGAAAGCTAGGAACCTAGCTCGTAGACTCCGATCTCGAGGAGTCCGCTGTGATAAGGTCCGGCCCTCAGGAATCGTGCACCGCGAGCTCGAGGCCATCTTGAACGACCTGCAGCGTGACGCAACGCAGGTCTAGTAACCGATCGATAGAAATGCAAGCCATCTGAGAGGCGTCGAAGGCGGCGAAAGTGAATCACCAATCCAGCCTAAGGCGATTCTTCTATCTGCCACGGAACGCATGGATTCTCACCTCGACGTCCGCGGTTTGGTCAATCGGAGCCGCGACCGCAAACCCGTATCAGACCCTGTACTTCTCAGCTCTCGGAGCCCAGCCCTTTACGGTGGGGCTTCTGATAGCTTACGGCACCGGTATCACAATTCTCTCGCTATTGGTGGGAGGCTACGTTGCAGATACGTGGGGAAGGAGAAGAGTCATCGTCGTCTTCAGCTGGGTCTCAGTGGCGAGCGCCCTGATGTTTGCTCTTGCCAATTCCACCTATCTTCTTGTCGTGCCCCTGACCCTGGCTTCTGTGGCAAACATCTACGGTCCTGCATTCAATTCACTGATGATGGATGAGATCGAGCCCGGTGACAGAATCCGCGGGTTCTCGGTCTTCAGTGCGGTGAACACGGCCCCGTCTATCTTCGCACCCACCATTGGAGGCTTGCTGATGGGTCAACTAGGAATACTCGACGGCCTCAGGATCGCCTTCCTGGCAAGCGCGCTGTTCGGTGTCATCGGAGTCTCGCTTAGGATGAAGTGGCTGGAAGAGACCTACGTGGTTACGCCGCCCAAGGCGAACTCGCTGCTGACATACTCTCGCGAGTCCCTCACGTCTGGAATTCGAGCGGCGAGAAGGTCGAGCCCGACGGTGAAGAAGCTACTGCTTTATGTGACTCTGGCCGGAATAGGCACGGGACTTACCTCTCCTTTTGTTTCGATCTACGCCGTCAATTACCTGCGAATAAGCCCAGTTGACTACAGCATCGTAGTGGATCTCACAGGATTGGCTACCGTGGTTCTGATGCTGGCTGTGGTAGTCTTGATACAGCGCCTCGGAGCGAGGAGAAGCGTGCTCGTCGCGTCAGCGGCTGCTCCCGTTAGCAACGTAATCTTCTCGCAAGCGAGAACAACGGGCGGACTGATGGAGTGGGGAGTTACTGGTTCTATCGCAACGGCGCTCCAGACGCCCTCGCTGGCCTCCATGCAAGCAGAAACCATTCCACCGACTGACAGAGGACGAATCCTTTCGATCTTCAGTCTGCTTCCTGCGCTGGTCTCCCTACCATCTCAGGTGGCAGCGGGCTACCTATACTCGGGGCTCTCACCCGTTACTCCGTTCTTGGTCTCAGTAGTTCCGTTTGCGGTGGCCGCAATGATTCTCTACTCAGCACGAGCAGTAAGGACAGAGTCGGGGAACAATGCGTCGGATGAGGCGGGGGACCGCATACGGTAGTGTGCATACCAGTCACGCGACGGAACCGACGATAAGCAGCGGGGTTGAGTTTCTTCGAGACAATCACTACCCCGCTGGGAGCCAAGATACGCTTCGAACTGTTTGATCAGGGCCGGTCCCTTGTCGGGTGGCCCAAGCAATGACCCAAGGTTTTTTGAGGGACTCTCTTCTTCGAAGGCAAGATGTCACAATTCGAAATACTTGGTCTGGTGGCAGGAATGTTCGTGGCGCTCGGACTGGTTCCCCAGATCGTTCGTGTCTGGAGACTCGAGAGTGCCGAAGAGATAAGCCTGTCATTCAATCTGTTGTTTCTGATTGGAACGATGCTCTGGCTAGCCTACGGCCTGTTCCTGGGACTGGCGTCCGTAATCGTCTGGAACAGCGCAAATAGCACCCTTCTGATTCTGCTGTTGAGCGTGAAACTGAAGTACGGAATGGACCATGGCACTCCAAAGGGCTGAATATCGTTCTCATCCCTGGAACCCGTCAATGGCAATCACCCGTGACTAGCAGCGAACGAGCCGAGACAAAGACGCGCCAGTGGTTTGTACCAATCTCGACGGCACACATGTCGCCGCGTTGGATGGCTCCACGGTCTTAGCCGACCATCTTCTATGACGAGGCGACTACAACGAAATAGGCGAACGCCAGGTTCCCCCATTCGTCACCGGCTGCGACCGTGTATGTCCCGGGCGTGAAGGGTGTCAGCCCGTTCAGCTGACTCCCGGGCGTGTAGTACGTCCCGCTCACAGAGATCCCTGTCGCCATTGGGAATTCTCCCGTGCCAGGAAGGACTGTTGCGGTGTCGCTCATCGGCTGGAACAGGTATCCGGCGATGTATCTGACAATCAGGGGGCAAGGAATCACCGGGAAGATTCGAAGCGGTACAGCCTGCGATACGTTCGCGCTGGTGTACATCCCCTGAAAGACTGCGATCCCGAAGGGGTAGTAGAACGAAGGGCACCCTCCCGTCGAGAGGCCGCCCAGGACCCATGCGGATTCTTTCGAGAGGTTTAGCCACATGGGCGAAGTGTTGTAATCGCTCACATTGATTTCAACTGTGGCTCCTGAGACTATTCTTGTACTATTCAGCTCTAATCGTACCAGCAAGCCCTCCGGCGACTGGTTGGTGAGCGTGAAGCTTTCAGTGATGTTGACCTGGGTGAGCATCTCCAACGGCATGACTATCCCCGAGCCGCAGCCCTGGTCGGCACCCTCTATCCAGATCACGTATGAGCCGGGAGAGATGACGACGGCAAAGTGCGACGAATTCACGAGCCCCGTAGAATAGACCCAGCTCGTTGGGTGGCCCTCAAACGTGGAGGCCGCCTGCTGAGCCGTGGCAATGTACGCCGTCACGCCGGGTGTCCCGGCGCTGAATCCACCAGTGAGCGTTGACTGTTCAGGCGCGCTGAAGTTCAGCGAGTAGTGGCCTGCAACGCAATCGAAGCTTGAAGAGACTTCGAGGGTGGTGCCGGTGGGCAAGATAACCGGGGTGGTCGAGTTCTCCTCGACAACGGTGAAGTGAAGTATCGCCAGGGCTCCCCACTCGTCACCCCCGACGACGGTGTATTCGCCTGCTGTGAAGTTGCTGAAGGTGGAGGCGGGCGTCCAATAGCCAGCGTTGCTTGTCGTTGAGCTGATATTCTCCTTGAAGCACTGGTTAGAGCCACAAAGCCCCGCAACCCCGGCCGCGTCGCTGCTTGGCTCAAAAGCGTAGGAACTTATCGAGAACATCGCCGGGCAAAAGTACACTCCAGGCGCGCTCAGTCGGAGTGGCTGCGCGCTTGATATGTTGGAGGATGTATAGAATCCCTGGGCAATCTCGATTCCAATCGGAAGGTTGAGAGTCCCGCAGGGACCAAGGGTGAGACCCTGAAGAGGCCAGTTGCTGGCGGAAGGAACTGTGTTCTCCGTGGAGAGAGTATTCCATTCATCAATACCGATAGAAACCGCCTGCCCAGGGCTGACAAGAGTCGAACCCAACGACAGGCTGAGGTTCAGGCCGCTCGTCGACCTGACGACCACAGAGCCCGGTTTAGTAATCTGAGCGCCCGTCTGATGAGCCGATGTCCCGACCGTGGAGACGACTCCAACCGCTGCAGAGCTGACTATGATCAAGACCAGGAAGACGACCGTTGGTGACGAAATGCCCGATTTCATCTCGAATCACCTGAGAGTATGGTGCCACTTGTCTTAAGCCTACGCATTAGAACAGGTCATTTCACTAGGCAGAACACGGCTACCACCCATCCTCACGGGTAGAAGTCCTGTCGACCGCCCTCAACGACACTCGAAAACCGTCCGGTCAGCCCGTCCTTTCATCAAGAATAATTTATACACACACGTTTCAGTGCCCAACATTCAACCATGGTCCAGTACAAGTGGACCGCCCTCTCAAACACCACCATTGGAACGTTGATGGCGTCCATCGACGGCACGATCGTAATGATATCGTTGCCGGCCATTTTCCGCGGCATTTCAATCAACCCTCTGACGTCCTTTCAGTACCTTCTCTGGATCCTCTTTGGATACAGCGTAGTGACCTCGACACTCCTTGTAACGTTTGGACGCATCTCAGACATGGTCGGGAGAGTCAGATTGTTCAACCTGGGTTTTGCGATCTTCACTGCGGGATCACTACTGTGTACCATAACGCCCAACTCAGGTGACCTAGGGGCCAGCGAGCTCATCGTCTTCAGAATAATTCAAGGCATAGGCGCAGCCTTCCTATTCTCCAACAGCGCAGCGATACTGACAGATGCGTTTCCGGTAGATGAAAGGGGGATGGCGCTTGGAATAAACATGGTCGCCGCTCTAGCAGGTTCTCTCGTCGGATTGGTACTCGGAGGAATCCTTGCAGTCTTCAACTGGCGGTACATATTCCTCGTGAGTGTGCCAGTCGGAGTTCTTGGCACAGTCTGGTCATACGCGAAACTCAAGGAGACTGCAACGATAAGAAAGAACCAGAAGCTGGACGTCTGGGGCAACGCGGCCTTCGGGGGTGGCTTGACCCTCATCCTTGTTGGCGTGACTTATGGCCTGATACCGTGGGGAAGTTCGCCAATGGGTTGGGGTGACCCATGGGTAATAGCCTCCTTGGTGGCCGGCATTGCACTTCTTGCGTCCTTTCCGTTCATTGAAAGCAGGGTGGCGGATCCCATGTTCCGCCTCGACCTGTTCAAGATTCGCATGTTCAGCGCCGCCAACTTCGCAGGGATGCTCTCTGCCATAGGAAGAGGGGGCGTCATGATAATGCTCATCATCCTGCTTCAGGGGATCTGGCTTCCCCTTCACGGATACAGCTACACATCCACTCCTTTCTGGGCTGGAGTCTACATGCTTCCGATGATGCTCGGTTTCGTCGTAATGGGTCCGCTGAGCGGTTACTTGTCAGACAAGCATGGAGCCAGACTCTTCGCTACTCTTGGGATGATCGTCACCGCTGCCACATTCATGGCGCTTTCATTCCTGCCCTACGACTTCAGCTATCTGCCGTTTGCACTGATACTA
>Ga0326727_10023208_pt1 | contig 11872 bp, 14 predicted proteins | sample MB2enrmetagenome_FD_207643 | JGI IMG/M metagenome (GOLD analysis project Ga0326727, IMG submission 207643) | Lab enriched peat soil microbial communities from McLean, Ithaca, NY, United States - MB29MY | ecosystem: Environmental > Terrestrial > Soil > Wetlands > Peat | place: USA: New York... | reverse complement strand
TTCGAGTTGCGAAGGGTGAGACATGGGGTTGCTCCTCTCTGACAGTATTATAAGCTGTCAGAGAACGAAGCCCAGCCCCTTTTTTCACTCCTCCTCCGAATCCTGCAACTTATACGTCGTGCGCCCAGAGTCCTGAAACCACTTGACTCCGGCCCGCGGAAATATTACAGTATGCCCTAAGTCTGACTGTGGGTGGAAAGCTGGCGGCGAGGCGCCCCCCATGGTGCGTGTCCTCATTGCCGATGATCACGAGGTTGTGCGGCGGGGTGTACGTCAGATCCTCCAGGAATACCTCCCCGATGTAAACCTAGGCGAAGCAACCAGCGGCGAAGCAGCGCTGGAACAAGTCCAAAACCATGAGTGGGACCTGGTGATCCTTGACTTGGGTTTGCCGGGTAAGTCCGGGCTTGAAGTTCTGAAGCAGTTGAGGGAAGCCTATCCCCGGCTGCCTGTCCTGGTGCTGAGTATGTACCCGGAAGTCCAATATGCGGTGCGTGTGTTGCGCGCCGGAGCGGCCGGCTACGTGACCAAGGAGACCGCCTCGGAGGACTTGCTCAAAGCGGTACTGAAGGTCTTGCACGGAGGCAAATACGTCAGCGCGTTGCTGGCCGAAAAACTGGCGCTCGATTTGGAGTTGCACACCCAGGGACCGCCGCACGAGGCGTTGTCCGACCGCGAATACGAGGTAATGCTCAAGATTGCCGCCGGCTCAAGCGTAAAGGAAATCGCCTACCAGCTGGGGCTTAGTGCCAAGACGGTCAGCACGTACCGTGAACGCATCCTGCTAAAGATGAAGATGAAGACCAATGCGGATCTGACCTATTACGCCATAAGAAACAACCTTATCGACTGGAACCAGGAGAAGCCGCGTCCTTCCTAGCGGGCGACCCAAGGGGCCAAGCGCCCAGGTTCCTAGGCCAAGGAAGAGAGGCGCTAGACTCGCTCTCGAGCGCTCTTGCGCCTGCAATCACCGGCGAAATGACACCTTGCCTGCTTCTATCCCGAACAATCTGGAGTCAGACAGTTTGTCTGTAAGGCTGGCACGGACAGAACTCTCAGACATTTTCCACTTATCTACCGCCCCTGTATAGCCTAAATATTATCACGTTCTAATGGCAGCAATCTCGATGGGGGCGAGATTTCTTTCCGGTTGTGACTATAGGCAAATATGTTGCGACTCTTTATCGTCGAGAACGTTTCTCTCATGCGCGAACGGCGGGTGGTTATGCGCGCGCCACTTCTGGGGACTTAGGTCATTACACTTGATCTCTGGGGAGCGCAATATGGGAATGGCAAACACAGTTTTCGCACCGAAACCACAGCGCGTCGATTCCTCGCTGAGCATCAGTAGGGGACATTTCACTAGGCCCCACCTTAGCCAATATCGCCATCGGAAGTTTCCGTCGACTGCTCGCGTCCGCGCCGTAGATTTCATCCGGCCAATGGCCGGCAGGTCGCAACCCTGGCTGCTACGATGTGACGATGGCTGCTACTATGTGGTCAAGTTCCGAAACAATCCCCAGCACACCCGCATTCTCGCCAACGAATTGCTATGTTCGCGTCTGGCACAGCTCATCGGATTGCCGGTGGCGGTCCCAGCGGTGGTCCTCGTCCCGCCAGGTTTACTAGCCGGCAGCCGTCCGCCAGAGTTGACCGTGGGCGGCCGACGCGAACTTTGTACAGCCGGCCTGCAATTTGGCTCCCGCTATCCTGGACCGCCCGAACGGACTCTAGTGGTAGATTTCCTTCCCGATCGACTGCTCAGCCAAGTCCACAATCTTGTCGAAACTTTCGCGGGAGGCTTTGTTTTTGATAAGTGGACCTGCAACTGCGACGGTCGGCAGGCCGTCTTCTTCCGCTCGGTCGAGGACGCCGGGCGGCCTTACACCGCGCAACTCATCGACCACGGGTGCTGTTTTAACGGGGGTGAGTGGAGTTTCCCGGATAGCCCTATCCGCAGCTTATACCCGCGGAGGCTGGTGTACGATACGATCACCTCACTTGAATCGTTCGAACCTTTTCTCTCTAGCATCGAAAGACTTAAGCCCGGGCATTTTGCGCGATGCATTGCCGATTTACCGAGTGAGTGGTGTTCGCCCCATGCCGGGGAGCTTAAGCCACTCGTGGCCAGGTTGTATGCACGCGCAAAGAAACTCAGGCAGTTGATTCTGGAGGCACGAGTTACTTCGCGCTGTTTCCGAAACTGGGTAACAACATAGCTGACTAACCAAAGGGAACATGCATGGACTCACGCCGCTCCTTTGATCTACCAGGCGTTAATCCTTGCTCTTTTTCTTCGGCTGAGCCTTGGCCTGCTTTCGTCTGGTCGCGATCTTCGGTGCTGTCGCGGCTTGGGCCAATGCGGCCTTAAACTCGCTGCTAGCCTCTTTAGGATCGTCCACCCTGACGTCTTCTATTCTCATTCTTACGCGATACGCTTACCACGGCATTGGCGTTCAATTGAATAAATGCCTTTGCTTTTTCATTTCTGACAGGCCGATTAGGTCCTCATACCTGAGCCTTCTGCCCACGATCCTGGACAGAGAGAGTTGAAATCTGCAAGCATCGCCATCTTCATGGTTACAGTTGTTGTAGCGGAAAGTTTGCTCGCCAAGATGACGGAAAAGCTGAGACGGTTCGACACTCACTGAGGTTCCGTCAATGCCGCGCTTGAAGGGCCTCCAGAAGTTCTCCAACCCATTCGTCTGGACCGTGCCGTCACGTAGGCCACACCAGAATTCATGACTTGATGGGCGTACTCTCGAGACGTGCCCTCCTACGAATTCAGTTCATCACTGTAGAGTGCGGACCCAGCCCCGACGGCGTGTCCAGCCTACCTTACGAAGGTTTCAGCCAAGACTACACTGCATCACCCTACGATCCCGCACGACTCATTCAAGACGAGGGCCAGTCTTTCCGGTTTGGCTGCCCCTTCGGGTCAACCGATACTTGAATATTGTTCGGGCGATCGCCGCAGAGGTTCTTACACTGGTCCTCTCTACGCGGACAACTTCCCCCCCGCAGACAGCCTCGCCAGGGGCGCGATCCTACTTGCTGAACCAGGAATGCTCAAGCCGAGATCCACAGACATACCGGGCTTGAGAGGACGTTCAGATCCAAACAAAAGCCTAGATCGACTAAAATTTCCAGTGCTGCTCATCTACCAGCCTAAGCTAGGGCGTACGCGATAGCGAACTGGTATGTGGATTCGAAAACGTTTGGCGCGAGGGAGGCCGCCTGTCCTTCTCCGAACGTCAAGCTGCTCGTTATTGGACTGTCTGCAGTGTTCCCGTCATTTTTCATTCACATGGGCTGAGCCCTCCCGATCTCGGGAATCAACTGCTCGGCCCTCGCGAGAGTTCAGATACTGGAGATTCGCCGCTGATAACGGGCACCGCAGATGAGACTCATCAACATCTTGGCATCGGCGGAAAGTCCAAATTCCGGAAGTTATTGCCGCTCTCGAGCCTCTTCCGTGAAACCCGGGGCCGTCGTCGTCCGTCGCTTCCCTGGGCCTGCGGATTAAACCGGCTACGCCGCGGCCCCACTCGCGTAATGTCCTCCGCGGTGGACTTAGCTTTACGCGGGGAGTTTCGGCGCTCCTCAGCTTACTCTGGAATTCTTCCTGACGCGGAATGGCTCAGGCATGCTGCGTTTCGGGCCTTGCGGCAACTACAACTGACGTTTCCGGCATCCATGAGACAATTACGCGGGAAGCTCTGACCGAAGCGATTGAGCGAATTCGTCGAACCGGGCCACGGCAACAAATAGGATGTTCCTGTCTCGCAGTATTCCCTGGGACACGCGCTCCTTATCGTCCGACGGGTCAGCGATGTCCTCGTGGGCCACGATGAGCCGTGCCGGATGATGGGCACGCACCACAGTGAATTTCGCTTTCAGTGTCTCTGCGAGCTCGTAGTCGCGCCCAAGGGACAGCGCGTGGATAAGTAGAATTTCAACAGAGCCGCCGGCCGCTGTGTACGCAAAGTCGAACGTGAAGCCATCGCCCGTGCTCGACCATTGGGCAACGGAAACATCACTGGCAAAGGCTTTCTCGTTTACGAGCCCGTGGCGCTCGAGCGCGTCCCCCAGCCGCCGCTTGATACGCATCCTGGTATCGGGCTTGAGTAGCACGCCCCCACCAGGGCGGACGTAGTGCGTAAAGAGCTCGCTGAGCTTGGCCATCAAGTCATCCGCGTCCACCGGCTGAGGGTCTGATAACTGAATGAGATTGGAGTACGACCGTTGCATCCCTTGGAGGTACGCCGAGAGGTTCTTTTCGTTTTCGCCGATCTCGTGTTCGAAGTGCGATTGCAGCTCGCGGAGGAATTCAGGATCTGCCCCGGGATGCAAACGCAGAACATCGCGAAAGTCGTCGGTGAACATGCAGTCCAAAAACTGAGCTTCCGGGTAGTACAGAAACACGCCGACGTTGGCGAAGTCGCCGGTCACCACGTTTGGTACGTATCGCACGATGTAGGTGTCACAGTGCCTCATTAGGCCCGCTCCAGCTTTGCCAGCTTATTGGGTGCGAGGAGCAATCATATCCGGGTTGGGAAGTGGCCGGAATTGACTCTGGCGTCGCTGATTAACTCGTCAATCTCCTTCTGCCAGCAATAAAGCCTCCTCGCGAGTGACTCAGGCTTCCCAACATTTGGGAAGCGTCCCTCACTGGGATTATCGGCAAGGCATTGCAAAATATCAGCGGCCGGGAGATCTCCGATTCTAGAGGGAGAAGGCTCGAAGGAATCAAACCTCAGTCACGGCCCCAAGTTACGGCTTGAAAAACGTTCAATTGGGTGCACACTGTGCTACCGAATTAGGACCTGGAAGTTTGCTCATTTTCGCAGGCTACAGCAGGTTCTCCCCGATGCGAGGGTGGCATGGGCCCGTTTCCTGAACCGCCTATGTCGCCACAAATCACCACGTCAGATAATGCCCCTCCCCCCTCACGAAGAGATCTCTGCGGAGCGCTTCCAAGACTTACAGGAGAGCGTCGACGCGATCATTTTGGAGGCGGATCCCTCGACTCTGCACCTCACCTATGTGAGCGCGGGATCACGGCGAATTTTGGGCGTTTCGCCGGAACAGTGGCGGGAGAAAGAGAGCTCTTGAGCAGATCATCTTCATCCTGAGGATCGGGAGCGTGCTCTGGGTGGCGAGCGAGAGATTGTGGAACGGGGAAAGCCGGTATCGGTAGAATACCGCATGGTGGGGGGAAATGGCCAACTGCATTGGTTCCGGGATACCCTGCATCTGGTCCACGGCGCCGACGGGAAGGCTACAGTACTGCGCAGGATCATGGTCGATATCACGGAGCGCAAAAAGGCTGAGAAAGCCCTGCGGCAGAGTGAGGAGAAATATCGCTTCATCGTTTTCAATATCCCCGACGTTGTCTGGGTTATGGGTGCGCATAGCCGCATTCTATTTGTTAGCCCGAGCAACGAATTTGCCTGGGGGTACGCTCCAGAGGACTTCTACGCTGTCGGGCTTGCTTACTTTCTTACCAGAGTTCACCCCGGCGATCTACGCCGCGTAACAGAGTCCCTCCAGGCAGCATTCCTGCACGGGCGGCCGCGCGAGGTGGACTTCCGAGGGCGGCGCAAGGACGGGAGGTGGAATTGGCACCGCGCCCGGACGGCGGGCGTTTTCGAAAAGGGTGGCGTTCTGTATCTGCAAGGTCTCCTGACCGATATCACGGAACGCAAGAGAGCCGAGGAGGCACTGCAGGCCAGTGAAAATAAATCTCGGACTCTCGTTTTGAATATTCCGGATGTGGCCTGGACGCTCGACTCCGAATTCCATTTTCTCTTTATCAGTCCGCGGATTGAGAGTCTCAGCGGCTTCACAACCGGAGAGATTTACCGGCGGGGCGCTGATGTTTTCTTCGAGTGCATTCACCCTGAAGATCGTCTCAAAGTTAAGAATGCCATGGAGAGTCTCTTCGCCAGGGGCCAGCCGTACGATATCGAGTGCCGCGTCCGGCGAAAGACTGGCGGGTGGGTCTGGGTGCGCGACCGGGCGGTTACCACTTAGGAACGGGCTGGCGTGCGCTATGCCGACGGGCTGTTATCCGACAGCGCCGAGCGCATACAGGTCGAAGGGGCGCTGCGGGAAAGTGAAAAGCGCTATCGCGGCCTGGTGGACCATGCGACGGTGGGCATCTATCGTACGACTCCCGACGGCCGCATTCTGACGGCCAATCCCGCCCTCATAAAAAAGCTGGGCTACACCGACTTCCAAAGCCTAGCCGCTCGGAACCTCGAGGCGGAGGGGTCCGAGCCAAGTTATCTTCGGACGTCGGTTCGTGAGCGTATCGAACAGGAGCGTCAGGTAATCGGCATGGAGGAAGCATGGACCCGGCGCGATGGATCTCAAATCTGGGTTCGCGAGAGTGCCCGAGCGAGTCAGGATGAAGACGGTAAGACTTTGTGCTATGAGGGCATCGTGGAGGACATCGCGGAACGCAAGCAGGCGCAGACGGAGTTGGCGGACCGATTACGTTTCGAGACTCTGCTGGCCGAGCTCTCGCGGCGTTTTGTGCACCTGCCGACGGAACAGATCGATGGCGAGATCGTCGATGCGCGGCGTCGTGTCTGTGAATGCTTGGCGCTGGATACGTGTTCACTCTGGCAGGTGAGGACTGCGGCACCGGATTTCATCTCACTCGCCCACGTCTATCGGCGTCCGGGGAACGCGTGGATCCTCGAGCGGATTAACGCCGACCAGGATTTCCCCTGGTCCGCAAAGCAAATCCTGGCCGGGAAGGTCGCAGCTTTTTCCTCTCTGGAGGAATTGCCGACGGAGGCTGGACGGGATAGGCAGACCTTCCAGCTACTCGGCAACAGAAGCGTCTTGGCAGTGGGGCTTTCTGTGGGAGGAGGGCCGATCGTTGCCGGATTGGTTTTTGCTACGCGAACCGAGCGCACCTGGCCGGAAGAGATAGTGAAACAGCTGCAACTTGTGGCGCAGATGTTCAGCATTGCACTCATACGGCAGCGGGCCGACGCGGCCTTACGTGAACGGGAGTCGATAGTACGGCTGTTCGCCGAGCACTCGCCGGCGGCCATCGCCATGCTAGACAGAAAGATGCGGTATCTGGCTGTAAGCCAGCGTTGGATGACCGGTTATCGCCTGGGCGGGCGGAACATCGAGGGCCTCAGCCATTACGAGGTCTTCCCGGATATCCCGGAGCGTTGGAAGGAGGTCCATCGGCGATGTCCAGCCGGGGGCGATCGAGAGATGCGAGGAAGACCCCTTCCCACGGCGTGACGGCCCTGTCGACTTGGTGCGCTGGGAGATCCGGCCGTGTCAGAGAACGGACTGGGAGATCGGGGGGATTATCATCTTTAGTGAACTCGTTACCGACACGGTTCGGACAAGACAGGAGTTGCAGCTTTCGCTCGACCAGTTGAGAGCCCCGGCCGCGCGCCTGCAAAATGTGCGAGAAGAGGAAAGCAAACGGCCGGCGCGCGAGATCCATGACGTCCCCGGGCAGGCTTTGACCGCCATTAAGATTGACCTGCGAACCTTGATCCGCGAGATGGGGGGGGACCCGGAACACCCGACGAAGAGGGCCGCCTCCATTCTGAAAATGGTGGATGATGCAATTGAGTCCATACGCCAAATCTCAACCGAACTAAGGCCAGGAATTCTCGGCACGTCCGGTCTGGTGGCAGGTATTGAATGGGCGGGGGAGGATTTCGAGCGTCGCACGGGGGATAACTGCCGGCTGGACCTGCCGCGGGCCGAGGTCACCGTGGATTCCGATAGGGCCACCGCGGTCTTCCGCATCCGGCAAGAGATATTGACCAATGTGTCGCGACACGCTGCCGCCAGTGAGGTGGAGATAAAACTGGAAAGGACAGATAAGGATCTGGTCCTCTTCGTACATGATAATGGCAAGGGGATGCCGGAGAATGAACTCTCCGGGCGGAAGTCGCTGGGTCTCTTGGGGATGCAAGAGCGCACCATGGTATTTGGAGGAGAGGTAACCATCTGCAGCGCTCCGGGAATGGGCACGACCGTGAAGGTCACGGTTCCTGGGGCATAGCGCGGGAGAAGTAGTCGCGATGATCAATGTGCTGTTCGCCGATGACCATGCCGCCGTACGCCGCGGCATGATCGAAGTTATGAAGGCTGAGGTAAAGGACGTAGTCTGTGTTGAAGCTGAAAATGCTGACTAGGTTTTGGCTCACCTCCTCATCCATCACTGGGATTTGATAATTCTGGATATCGCCATGCCGGGGCGAAACGGCATCGACCTTCTCCGTGATCTGGAGAGGGCGCAACCAGGGATCGCCGTGCTTGTCCTGAGCACATATCCTGAGGACCAGTTCGGCAAACGCGTGCTCAAGGCCGGAGCGCGCGGCTATGTTTCCCAAAGTGGCCTGATGGAAGGGGACTCGATCGTTATCGGTCCCTCGCTTCGGTTCAGGTTATCGGAGGGCTTTAAAGAAGCGTGCAGCCCAGTCCGGCCGCATCACTGGGTCATCCCGTGCTGCTTCCTGGCCCGGCTGCCTGGGCCAGGTTAGGGCCAGAACGAAATGTTCGCCACGGCATCGACGAATCTGGCGAGCGGCGACACCTCACTGCCGTCTTCCGTGCGCAAACGTTAGTCACCCAGGTAGAGCAGGACGCGGCAAACCAAGCGGCCCACCCCTCCGATGCCGCAAAATCTCGAAAGGTAGCAGGACGAGAATCGGGACTGAGAGTACACTTCGAGCGTCAAGTGATCGCCCCCCCCGGACACAGAAGGAAATCCACGTCGGTCTGCTAGGCTTGAACGGGCGCTCCCTCATTCCTGGCTCAGGCTTCTGGGTTAGGCTGTCATGCTGCGATGCTCGCGGGGGTCGCCGTGGATCTGGAGCCAGTTGAGGAAGCCCATCACGACATCCGGGTCGAACTGAGTTCCGCAGCAACTGCGCAATTCGGAAAGGCACTCCTCAAAGGTACGGGCTCCCTTGTAGGGCAAGTCAGAAAGCATACTTTCAAAAGACTCCGCCACCGCGACGATTCGTGCTCCTAGCGGTATCTCTGTTCCAACCGAGCCGTCTGGGTAGCCCTTGCCATCATATCGCTCGTGGTGATGTCGAACGATGAGCGCCACAGTTTTCATCTTCAGGGGTTCCAACATCTTCTCGCCTATGGTCACATGGCTTTTTGTGATCTCGGACTCTTCGGTCGTCAGTGCCGCAGATTTATCGAGTATAGACAAGGGCACCTGGATCTTCCCGATATCGTGAACGAGGCCCGCGACACGGATTTCTTCGATTCTTGCTGGGGGTAACCCCATCTGTCTTGCGATCTGCATTGCCAGCCAGGAAACCGCCTGAGAATGGCCCCTCGGGTAGCGGGCATTGATTTCAACTAAGAAACCGAAGGTGGGTGGTAGACCCAGGAACCCCTTCATGCGTTCGAACCGGTGCCGGAATTCTTCCACTTGCCGGATGATACCAGTCAAGCCGGGAGGTCGTGTCAACAAAGCCCGCACTCGCGCTGATAACTCGCCAAACGCGAACAGCTTTGCTAGGCAGTCGCTTGCCCCCAGGTCGAGCAATTTTGCTCGATCCTCCACGCCTGCCCAGCCCGACATGATTAGGACAGGGAGAGAGGGATTCTGTGCGCGTATGTGGTTCAGCACCTCGTACCCGCCAACCTTGGGAAGCACCAAATCCAGGATAACCAGAGCGAAATCCGCCCCGTTGACTAACAACTCGGCCTGTTCGCCATCGTACGCTACATCTACTGCATAGTCGTCCCACTCCAAAACTTGCTTTACGAAAGTCGCGACAGATTTTTCGTCTTCGACCACAAGAACGCGCATTGTACCTCCCACTCAGGCAAGCTCTAATCGGTTACCGTTGAAGGCCTTGTGTCTCGTTGCGTTCCTTACCCAACTCGTGACCCTAATCCGAAGACCCAACGCGCTTCGAGGGGCTCCCGAAAATCCATACGGCCGTATTGGCGGTGCTCCGGCTTGAGAGTGGTATGTTGGGTGGATGGGTCAGCAGGCCGGAGCATTGCCAATACGGCGATCTCCCAACATTTTTCGTCTGTGATCGCGCGTGCGGTGATTGCGTAAGCCCAGAACCACTCCGAAAAGGTGGATGGAGGCTGACCATCAATTTCACACTGTCGGGTAAGTCCCCAGAAGGGAGATTGCGGTGTTGATTCCCACTGCCTGCACCTATCGTCGCCTCGTCACGAAGTGGGAATCAAGGGTCGTGCTCCGAAGAGGAAATGTCAGACCGTTTGTGAAAGGCACATACTGGTGCCGCAGCAAAAGTATTGGACAGCCCTTACCTTGCATTCGTGGTGGCGGGTTAAACCCAATCCAGAATCCAGAACCCAGAATCGCAGGTGGGCCCAGCCCTCTGCATACCGGCCGCCTGTTTGCAGCAGTTGCTGGTGCGTCCCGGATTCCACGATGGGGCCTTCGCTCATGACGTGAATGACGTCCGCAAACATCGCCGTCGAGAAGTGGTGTGTGATGATGAGGACGGTGCGGCCAGCCGCCAGTTTTCGGAACCGCGCCAGCCAAGCGGCTTCGGCCCAAGGGTCCATAGCGCTAGTGGGTTCATCCAGCATCAGTATGGGCGTGCGACGCAGAAAAGCGTGGGCCGGGGCGATGCGCTGCCATTCGCCTAGGACTAGCTCTGTTCCGTCGGCAAACCACCGGTCCAGCGTGCTGTCAAAGCCCTGCGGCAGGGGCGCGATGATCTCCTCGGCTCCCGCGGCGTGCACGGCACTTTGAAGCGTGTTGAAAGGCGAGTTCAAATCGGGTCGCCTGAATCCACTGCGCCTTCTTCCGCTCCGCGCTCTCGTTCGTAACACTGGTGAATACGTCCTCACTCACTTCCTACTCCTCCTGGGCTTGCCCGGTTTGAAGCACCGCCTCTTGGGCCTGCTTATACATACATACCGGCCTTAGCTGCGGTGTTCGCGGTCGACCAGCCTGCTGCCCCATTGCCACCGAGGCACAGTCAGGCGCTTCGAATAAGGAGGAGCGATGCCGTGGGTCCGACAGAGGGCAGTTGCGGCGGACTTGATCGGATCACACATCACCACCGTCCCCGGCGAGGTTTCCTACCCGCCGTATTGCACCGCTCCGCTCTACTGCAGGATGATTTCTGCAGTAGGTTCCGGATTTTCCACACCCTGTCCCACAACGGGTGTTGCACCCTGCTCACTCACCTGATTAGCCTCGGCTGCCAAATCCGTTTCGCCCTCCGGACTGGGCCCGGCGAGCGACTCGTCGCCGGTAAGCGGTGCCGCTTCCGGGTTTGGAACCCGACGCAGCGCCTGGTCGGGCGCTAGGGCCTTTTCCAGCCTAGCTTCCTCCCGCTCGCATAGGGCGATGTAAGCTTTCAGGGCCGCCCGGACGGTAGAACCGTTAAACGAGACGGTCTCCAGGCGTTCAGTGATCTTCTCATGGGCGAACTTGATTCTCTTTTGGCGTTCCTTGAAAAAACCGAGGGCGTACATGTGCCGGCAGATAGCGTCCCTGCTGACTTTGTATTGCTCGCCCAGCAGAGCGGCGGTGCCCCCGTGAACCCATGTTGGCTCGATTTCCCGCCTGTAGGGGCGGAAGCAGATGCTGCGCTGGGACTCATGCCGGCGCAGGCTGGCGTTGGGTTCCGGCTGCGGTAGCTGATGGACGGCGTCTTTTACGGAAATTCCTCCTCATAGGGTGCGGAGCGGAATCGCGACCGGGTAACCGGGGATCGTTCCACCATTACCACATAGTACTACTACGTTAAGTTATTGACCTCTCCCAAGAGAGGTGTTAAGCTCCGGTTCATGACCGAGAGCGAAATTGCAAAATGTCGAGCACGTTTGGAACAATTCTTGGCCGACCTGCTGGAGCCGC
>Ga0326727_10023207_pt1 | contig 11873 bp, 9 predicted proteins | sample MB2enrmetagenome_FD_207643 | JGI IMG/M metagenome (GOLD analysis project Ga0326727, IMG submission 207643) | Lab enriched peat soil microbial communities from McLean, Ithaca, NY, United States - MB29MY | ecosystem: Environmental > Terrestrial > Soil > Wetlands > Peat | place: USA: New York... | reverse complement strand
CTTGAAGGTGTTCTTCGCTAAAAGAATGACCTCCCAGAGGTATAGGTATAGCAGTGGACGGGTCCCGACAACCTCAGAAGTGTGGAGAGTGCGAATCTCTTCCAACCGAGAAAGGTTTGGAATGCTCGGTTAAGGTTTGAGCCAGAGCCCAAAGCGATCGCCTAGAAAATAGCCGAGAATGGCACAGCGTTCATCAATTCCTTTCCTGAAGATAGGGTGACAGCTCAATCACAAAGAGGATTTGCGAGGTTTTTAACAAACCATCGCTTCCGACGTCAAATCAGGTGAGAAGCAGGGAGATAGAGGAATTTGTGGACGTTACTTCATTCTAGTAGCCTCTCCGATCACGTAACGCAACCTGTGCCGAACGACTGGTCCCCCAGAACGATTCGCTGTGCGGTGGGGTCCTAGACGTCCTGTGGAGGCTTTGTTCGAAGAGCTTAAATCAACCAAGAAGCAATACGCCGGTCTAGTCCAACTCACATTGGATCTAGGGCCAAACTCACCAGGCCGGTACCGTGTTGCCTTTATGCATGTTTTTGTATCAACGAGGTTCGTTGATTCGGGTCAGATTCCTGTCTTTCCGAGCCTGACCGATATGCCGAGGCATGAATGAACGTTGTCGAGTCATCAGTGCGATATCCCATAACGGTTATTGTCAGGGTACTCCTGGTAATAGTTTTCGGGTACGTGTGCTCCACTTTTCTGTCCGTGGAATTGAAGCCCGACACCCAACAGCCAACCCTGGTTATAGCTACGACGTGGACGGGTGCCGCGCCCGAGGAGGTGGAGGGAGAGGTAACCACTCGCTTTGAAGAGGCCATTAGCGGTGTTTCGAAGATGCTATGGACGCAGAGCTTTTCCACCTATGGCCAGTCGTTTGTCGTTGCATTCTACAGCCCCGGCACGAATCTTGACCTTGCTGCCTCCGAACTCCAGCGGAACCTTGATCGGGCTACAGACCTTCCAAGTACCATTCAGCAGCCTCAGATTTTAAAAGCCACTGACAAAGTGAGTCTCCCCATCTATCAATTCGCACTGACGGGCGACATGAATCTGGTGACTGCATCCACGTGGGCGGACAAAGACATAGTGCCGAGAATATTGAGGCTACCTGGGGTGGGTGACTGTCAAGATGACGGCAACCTCACCCGCCAGATGACGATCACCTATGACCCGCAACGCCTCAAAGCAAGGCATTTGACTGCCAGCGACGTGAAGAATTTTGTTGACCGTGCGAATTTCAATCAGAGTGGAGGCTATTTTGTTCATGGGACCCGCGAATGGACAATTCGCACGGTAGGCGAACTTCTCAGTGCTGAACAGTTCCGAAAATTAATTATTTCTAAGCCCGGCGATCCTATTGTTTATCTTTCGGACGTGGCCGATGTTCAAGACTCATATCTCCGCCCAGACTCCTATTCACGTATCAATGGAGAGCGGGGGATAATATTCAGTGTTCTGGGCCAGGCAGGTGCGAATATTCTCGATACAATTAACGCCGTTGATCATGAACTCCAACTCCTTCAGAAAGATTACGGTCCACGGGGAGCCAAATTTCAAAAGATGTACGACTCCAGCACCTATATCCGTGATGCTATCAAGGTGGTAAAGGAGTCCTTGATCGAGGCCATAGTGCTGGTCCTTCTAGTGCTGTTTGTCTTTCTCAAAAACTGGAGAAGCATTTTCATCGTTGCGACCTCGATCCCGGTGTCCATAATCGGAACTTTCATAGGGATGTACCTGTTCAAGTATTCGGTCAATGTTCTCTCCCTTGCTGGCCTTGCCCTGTCCATCGGCATGATAGTGGACGATGCTATCGTTGTCCTGGAAAACATCTATCGGCACAGGTACGAAGAGGGAAAAAGTATCGCCAGGGCCTGTGTCGATGGAACCCGTGAGGTTGGAATGGCGGTATTCATGAGTACCCTGACTACCGCTGCTGTTTTTATGCCTGTCTTATTGCTGAAGGGTGAGATCGGAACTCTCTTCGGTCCGGTAGCTTTTATCATTTCAGTGGCTATTTTCTTGTCCTTGTTTGACGCATTCACCGTGGTACCGATGCTTGCATCGCGCTGGATGGGACAGGAAAGCGAGCCCCAAGGGCTCTTGAAACGGATCATGTCTCCTCTCAACTTTCTGGACAAGATCGGTGCAAAAGTTTCAGACTCGCTAATACGGTCCCTGAGGTTCTTCCTTGCCCGAGGCTGGAGAAAAGCCGCAATGGTGATATCGGTTCTTGCACTCTTCGTCTTATCCTACAAGGCTTTGCCCGGCATGGGGTACCTCCCCACAGGCGGCACGAACCTCATAAAGGTTCAATTAGCAAGTGCTGAGGGAACCAGCCTGGATGAAAACAGCAGATTGATGAAGATCCTTGAAGAGCGCTGGAGAAAAATCAAAGGGGTCAGGAATCTCATAGCTGTTCCGAACCGACAGGACTCCAGGAACGTGATTTTTATCGTGTGTGACAGAGAGGAGGAGAGCGGTGTGCCCATTGGGAGAATAGCCCGTCAGGCAAATGCCGCTGCCAGCGACCTTCCTTTCAAATGGATAAACCCCATTCAGTTCCCTCTGTTCGGGAACATTTACACTCGTTCCAATATCGTGGATATGCGTATTGTTGGTGACGGTTATCCGGTGATCCAGCGGCTGGTGGACCAGATCCTGGACTTGGGTAAGGATATTAAAGGGGTTGTCTTTCGTTACACGGATCTTGCTCTGCGCAAACCGGAAGTTCAAGTTCGTGTCGATCTTGATCGAGCAGCGAATTTTGGTTTTCAAGGCAAAGATATTGCGGATGCGGTTGAAACAGCCGGTGGCGGTCAAGAGACCACGACCCAGTATGACGTTGGGGGGCGATATTTCTACATTATGGTCCTGGGCCGGGAAAGCGATATGAAGACGGTCAGTGACGTTGAACGGATTGTCCTCACTTCACCTCTAAACCCCGATATCCAAGTTCCGCTGACAAGCGTAGCATCAGTGGAAACCGCGTTCGGACCGTTGCAGATCAATCACTACAATTCCAGACGCGCAGGGCGTGTCCAGTTCACCATTCAGGGGAGGCCTCTATCTGAAGTATTCGGTGATGTTGTCTCCAGGATAAACTCGAGTGTTCCTTTCCCAATCGGGTACAGCGTGGTTCCTTTTGGAGCGATCAACTACCTCAAGACACTCGTAAAGGCAATCAGTTTTGTCTTCCCGCTATCCGTGGTGGTCGTTTATCTCTTGCTGGTCATGCAATTCCAGTCGTTCATTCGGCCCCTGGCGATTATCTTCAGCGTACCGCTTTCGATAGTCGGGGCGAATGTTCTTGTGAATATCACCAGAGCCCACTTCGACTCTTTTACAATGCTGGGATACATCATGATGGTGGGGCTTGTGGTGAAGAATGCGATTATAGTGATCACATACACGGTGCAGCTAACAGACCAGGGCATGGAGAGAGACGAGGCTCTCGTTTTAGCCTGCAGCCGCAGGATGCGTCCGATTTTCATGACGGCCATTGCAATGGTACTAGGGATGCTTCCTCTGGCCATCAAACATGGTGCCGGGGCCGAGATCTACAATGGCCTGGCGATGGCAGTGGTAGGCGGTCTTTCTGTCGCCACGCTTTTCACCCTAATATTCATCCCGGTGGTCTACACGATCTTTGAAGACGTAAAGAGCCGCTTTTGGAAAGTTCAGCCGGTGACATTTGAAGACATGGATGGAAACGTAAGTTGAATAGCCTGCTGATCTCAAATGAGATGAGGAGCAGGCTGCGCGGGTTCATCTGAGCAAATGATAACAGCCACCGAGGCCGTGATCCCGAGTCATGAATTGGCCGCACTAACGGAGTTTAGATGATTGCACGACTGTTCACAATTCTGACCCTAACGGTATTGCTGTTGGCCGGTTGCGGTACGAGGCAGGAGAAAAGATCTTTGCCGCCTGCAGTAAAAGTGGGTGCTGTCACCGTTGAGCGGGGAGACATTAGGAAGACCTTCGATATGACAGGCATCGTGCATTTCATTGCAAACACAACGGTTTCTTCGGAGGTTGCGGCGCAGGTGAAGTCCATTGATGTACGTGACGGCCAGCCGGTGACAGAGGGCCAGACTCTTCTGACGTTTGACGACACTACCATCCGCGCTGCGGCCGACCAAGCTCGTGGCAACCTGCAAAAGGATCAAGCCACCCTGGTTTATAATAAGAATGACTTTGAAATAAATGCCCCCTTGCTTAAGACCGGATCAATAAGCCAAGCCACGTACGACCAAAAACTGTCGCTATATCAAAACGCTGTAGGCCAAGTGGAAGCTGACAAGGGAGCACTCGCCAAGGCCGAAGAAGACCTCAAGCATACGATAGTGACTGCCCCCATAACAGGAGTGCTGTCGAACCGTTACGTCGAAAAGGGCGACTGGGTGTCCACGGCCGGAAAACTTTTCCAGATCAGCGACTATTCAACCGTGTACATACAGGCCTTTCTAAGTGACAAGGACGTAGCGAAGCTCGATGTCAATGAAGTACTCGAGAAGGGGGATGGTGGGGAGACGGAGTTCACCGTAGACTCCTTACCGGAAAAAAAAATCAAGGGCAAAGTCGGCTACGTCCAAGCTGTCACCAACCAGAATCGGCTTTTCGAAGTACGCATATATAGCGACAATCAGGACTTGCAACTCCTTGAAGGTATGTATGCCCGTGCCAGGGTAGTATTCAAAGACGTTCCTAATGTGGTTAGAGTGCCAGTAGATGCCCTCTTGGAGCAAATCCGCAGTGATAAGGAAAACGCAGTGGTTCGTGTCAGCAAAGGAGACGCAGCAGAAATAATTCCAGTAAAAATAGGTGACATTGATGCAGCCTATGCGGAAGTCCTCGATGGGCTTGGACCAGGGGATCGGGTTGTGGTGGAGGGCAAGGAAGTTCTGACTAACGGGCAGCAGCTTGAGGTAGCCACGGCAGAATCGGCACCTTGAACCTAAACATTTGAAGAGAGGGCGATAAGGCCGACCGGGTATATGCGAATGGCAGGTGAGGTGGTTTCTCATGAAAGCAAAACTCAGTCTTCTGATGTGGTCGTTGAGGTTGGTTATGACACTGGGTTTTCTGCTCCAGTCCTCCCACGGGATCGCATCAGATGAGGAACTCAGCCGGCAGTTTTTTATGGTGGCCGGAGTAGGCGACCTGGCACAAGTGAAAACCTTGCTGGAAAGAGGAGCTGATGTAAATGCTAAGGACAGTCTTGGCCGGACGGCTCTGATGGATGCTGCCGGGAGAGGCAATCTGGACGTAGTAAAGCTCCTCATCGACAAAGGAGCTGATGTAAACGGCAAGACCAACGACGGGTCTACGGTTCTTATGTCTGCTGCCAGGGGAGGCAATCTAGACGTGGTACGGCTCCTCATCGACAAGGGATGCAACATAAATGCCAAGGACAGCAATGGGGCTACGATTCTCATGTCGGCTTCTAGGGGTGGCAAACCGAAAGTACTAAAGCTCCTGATCGACAAAGGAGCTGATGTAAATGCCAAGACCAGCGACGGGTCTACGGTCCTCATGAGTGCTGCCGGAGGAAGGCACATGGAAGTAATAAAGTTCCTGATCGACAAAGGAGCTGACGTAAACGCCAAGGACAGCAGGGGCTGGGCAGTTCTCACGTCTGCTGCACGGGGAGGCAACTTGGAGGTGGTGAAGTTCCTAATCGACAAAGGGGCTGAAGTAAATGCCAAAGACAGCAAGGGCTGGACGGTTCTAATGGATGCTGCCGGGGGGGGCAACTTGGAGATGGTAAAGTTCCTAATCGACAAAGGGGCTGAAATAAATGCCAAGGACAGCAAGGGCTGGACGGTTCTAATGGATGCTGCCAGAGGAGGCAACTTGGAGGTGGTGAAGTTCCTAATCGACAAAGGGGCTGAAGTAAATGCCAAAGACAGCGAAGGCTCTACGGCCTTGAACAGATCCACTTACTGGAACAGGACGGACATCGTCGAATATTTGAAATCTCGTGGAGCGAAGTGATCTACGAGGCAGGAATCATTTTGTCAACCGGTTGACCCCAGTAGCATGAAGGTGAGAGTCCTGACCACATGCAAGGTTGCGGAAATTTCCTTGGAACCTAATCCATTGATCTGTGTTCGGATAAGGCATGACCGGTAACGTCATGTTCGACCGGGGCCGAGAGAGTGAGATGCGCGTATATCTGCCCTCCCTGGCTCTTCACAAACAGCCTGGCTGGATACTTCCTGTTTGAGGATCGGTGGAACCATGTATCAGCTACTGGAGGTTCCGTATAACTCCTGTGACAGATGAAGCGATGAAGCAGACAAAGGGTGCAGCGCTAAGATCGATCGTACGGGCATTGCGCCACCGAAATTTCCGATTATTTTTTGTCGGCCAAGGCATTTCCCTCGTTGGCACATGGATGCAACGCGTGGCAGTGGGGTGGCTGGTCTACCGACTCACGGGGTCCGCCTTTTTGTTGGGAGTTGTTCAATTTGCCGGGCAGATTCCTACGTTCCTTTTAGCACCTTTTGCCGGTGTACTTGCTGACCGGTGGAGTCGTCATCGCCTATTGATAGTGGTGCAATCATTGGCAGCAGTGCAGGCTCTTATTTTGGCGTATCTTGTCCTGACTGAAACCATCACGGTTTGGCAGGTCATTGTTTTGAGCATAGTCCTAGGTCTTGTGAATGCTTTCGATATGCCTGTACGGCAGTCTTTCATGGTTGAGATGATCGAAGAGAAAAAAGACTTGGGAAATGCGATAGCGTTGAACTCGTCTATGGTCAATATCGCCCGTCTGTTGGGGCCGTCTGTGGCTGGTATACTGATTTCCGCTGCCGGCGAAGGAGTTTGCTTCTTTGTCAATGGTATTAGCTATGTACCTGTCATAGCTTCACTGCTCTTGATGAAAATCGCACCACGGAATTCCGAGGCGCATGAGTCGAGAGTCTGGCAAGAATTGAAGGACGGTTTTGGTTATGTTTCCGGTTTCGAGCCCATCGGGGCAATATTGTTGATGCTCGCCCTGGTTAGTCTGATGGGGATGTCCTACCCGACTCTCATGCCTGTGTTTGCCAGAGATGTTTTGCACGGCGGCTCAGATTCTTTAGGATTTCTAATGGGAAGCTCCGGAGTGGGGGCTCTTGCGGGAGCGTTGTATCTTGCATCCAGAAGAACCGTGCTTGGGTTGGGGAAGCTGATCCCGCTTTCCGCGAGTGTGTTCGGTCTCGGGCTTATTGGATTCGCGGTTTCTCGAGTTTTGGCGGCTTCTTTGGTATTAATGGTTGTTACCGGTTTCGGTCAAATAGTTCAGATGGCCGCCAGCAACACCCTGTTACAAACCCTGGTGGATGACGACAAGCGAGGAAGGGTCATGAGTTTCTACACCATGGCATTCATGGGGATGGCACCTATCGGCAGTTTTATGGCTGGTGTTTTAGCCAGTCGAATCGGTGCCCCCCTCACAGTTCTCCTCGGCGGGCTCGGTTGCTTGATTGGCGCGGTAATTTTTGCTCGGCGGCTTCCGAGATTAAGAGATAAGGTTCGTCCGGTTTATGCGAGCATGGGTATTATCCCCGCAATCACTACTGGGATTGATGTCGCCAGTGAATTATCACTCCGTGATAAATGATCCCTATCATGTTCAAGGTTTTGCCTCAGCGCCTCTTTATTCCCTCAATATCCCCATTCTTCGCTCCAGGATCGCGCGGTTGATGAAATAGCCAACGAGAGACATTATATAATCTCCTTGAGCACGGGCGAGTTGTCTTTGGGCGTCCAGGACCTCTATGTATGTGGCTACCTGTTCTTGGTAGCTCAACTGACTTACGCGAAAGCTCTCAGTCCTGAATGCCACGGCCTTGCGGTTGTTCTGAATGTCGCTTTCCGAGCGCTTCATATCTACATAGGCTAGCTTGACCTCTTCCATCACCTGCTCGACGAGCTGCTCTCTGAAAACAAAGGCCCTGGCCTCGGATGCTCGGCGTTCCTTGACGGTTTCGCGTGTGCGGAACATATCGAAAGACCATGTCAACAGACCTTGAATATTCCAGTCGTTGTTCCCTTCCGGATCAAAGACATTCCAGTCGTCGTTAAACCGTGAACCCGTGATTTGGACCGAAACAGAGGGCATAAGATCCGCCTTGGCGGATTTTACCATGGCCATCGCCTGATCAACAGAAATGTTGGCCTGACGAATCTCGAGCCGGTTTGCTGCCGCAGTAGCATAGATATCCGGTATTCTGTAAGGATTCGATGTGTAACTGAGATCTTCGACAATCTCCAAGGGCGTCTCCTGGGGATAGCGCAGAAGGAAATTCAATGTTGCCTTGGCCCGCTCTATATCAGCCAGTGATTGTGTCTGCTGAATGTACGCCTGGGCCAATTGACCTTCCGTAGAGAGTACATCGGCCTTGGTGTTTACACCCTCTTGGAAAAACATCATCGCCTGGTGTCTCAGAGCCCGAAGCGCGCGGATTGAATCATCGGCGACTCCCAGCAGCTTAATGGCCTGCAGAAGCTGATAGTACGCCTCGGACACTTCGAGAATGAGATCCTGCCTATCCACCTCGGACTGAATAGTATAGTAGTCAACTCCGAGCTTCGCGAACTCATACTCGCTCACCAGCTTGCCCCCCGTGAAAAGTGGCTGCGTGAAAATGGCGCTAATGGAAAACGCCCTGTATGGATCGATCCTGTACGGGTAAGCGGGTTGGAGTCCAGCCAAAGGGGGCTCGCCTCTCACAGTCCAGCGGCTGGGGTGAATTCCGCTGAGAGCCTGCACATTGGTCCCCATAAGCGTCAGAAAGGGATTCTGAACAAACTGCTGGTACTTGTCGGCACCACCCTGGTACTGAACATTAATGGAAGGGAAAAAATCGCTGAACGCTTCACGACGTTGATGCTCTCGCTCTCTGATAGCCAGTCTCGAATCCGCGATGCGGAGGTTCCTGGCGACCGCTGTCGAAATGGCCCGGGGAAGGCTGAGCCGAGTCCCGCGCTTCGCTACCCTGCCTCCGCGAACACCCGGATCGGCTGAATTCACTGGTGCAGGAATATTGAGAACGAGAGCCGTCACCGCGATAAAGAACAGGCTTCGGCAAAAGGGACTCAAACGATCCACACCTCCCAACCCTCCTTGAGCTGAAACCTCAACCTCGTTTCGGTTGAGACAATCAATCATCCATTCAATCTTTCATCGGGTGCCCGGTGAAAGACATGGAATTCCAATCACATTTCAAGATCCGGCATGGTGCCGGAGCAAGCGGCCATCATTTCGAGGCGGCGTACCGCGTATTTCGCGGCACGTACACACCAAAAGAACATGCTAAGAAATCTGCTCGGCGGATGTCAAGCGAGAAAAGCGGGAGACAAAATGGAAATGAATGAATACAGAGACCTAGCGTCCGCTTTAAGTTTTTTTGCATCCTGTTGACGCGAGGCCGGCAGAGATACCAGAGACCTGGATTCTCGTCTGCCGGTCCGTATAAGTAAATCGCACCAAGACACAACTGCTAAGGCTGCCGAGTCATAAACCCCTGCGCGGCAACCTGCCCGTGTTGGGTGCTTTCCAGGAAGGTCACATGAATTTTATCAGGCGTAACCAGCTCACCGAAAATGAAGCCTTTCTCATCGACCATGTGCAATTTCTTGTTGTTAATATCAATGACTCCAATTACCGTCTGATTGACATTCGGGCTATATTTGGTGCCGGAAAAAATGCTCCCATCCTACATGTCAATTACATACTTCACCGAAACCTTGCAAGAACGCAGGTTTGCAAGAGGCTAACGGATTTGGACCGTATTCTCTTGGAACTTCAGTTCGGATAGCCGACATGTTGGCAACCCAGGTACCTTTGAGGTTAGGAATTTCACCCTTTGCATATATGACCGTTGGAGCAGCAATTATTATCATAGCCAATGTGCCCATAAGTCTAAACATGGTGCTTCCTCCACGAGTAATTAGGTTGATAAAAATTTATCTCAGAGGACGCATAATGCAAGGGCGTTCACTTCGCAAACATGATCATCTGCTCGCTCGATCAACAAGCCCTTCTCTTCAAATGCTCAGGATGGAGGTGCCGAGACCTTGGTTGCCTCGAGCCGCTGCCCGTCAGTCAGAACTTCCTTGCCCTCCAACACGACTCGGTCCCCTGGTTGAAGCCCATTGAGGACTTCGGCATAGGCTGAATCAATGTCGCCTATTCTCACTGGAATTATTTCTGCTAGATCATCTTTGCTGACACGAACGACTGAGTTTGCCTGATCACTTCGGATTTGCTGCAAGAGGGCATCCAGTGGCACTCTCACCACATCAGGTATGTGCTTGAAAACAATCCTGGCTCGGGCATACATGCCTTCAAGAAGCTGCATGTCCTGATTGTCTCTATATATGCGTACTTCGAAAAGCCGATTCTGGTTGGTGACAGCTTGGATGTAGCCGACTTTGCCCTTGAATTTTTTCCCCGGTAACGAGTCTACGGTGAACTCCGTCTCCCCACCTTGCCCCTTCTCGAGGACTTCGTTGACATCGAGCTTCGATACGTCCTTGTCACTTAGAAAGGCCTCTATGTACACGGTTGAATAGTCGCTAAGCTGGAAAAGTTTTCCCGCTGTGGACACCCAGTCGCCCTTTTCGACGTAACGGTTCGACAGCACTCCTGTTATGGGGGCAGTCACTATCGTATGCTTGAGGTCTTCTTCGGCCTTGGCGAGTGCTCCCTTGTCAGCTTCCACCTGGCCCACAGCGCTTTGATATAGCGACAGTTTTTGGTCGTACGTGGCCTGGCTGATTGATCCGGTCTTAAGCAATGGGGCATTTATGTCAAAGTCATTCTTGTTGTAAACCAGTGTGGCTTGATCCTTTTGCAGGTTGCCACGCGCCTGGTCGGCGACCGCGCGAATGGTGGTATCGTCGAAGGTTAGAAGTGTCTGCCCTTGTTTGACCGGCTGACCATCGCGTACGTCGATAGATTTCACTTGGGCCGAAACTTGCGATGAGACGCCCGTGTTGGCGATGAAACGCACGATACCTGACAAATCGAAGGTTTTTCTGATCTCTCCCCGCTCAACGATGGCAACGCCTACCTTTATTGCCGGCGGCGGAGGTCTTTCCTCCTGCCTTGTCCCACAGCCGGACATTAGAAATGCCGCAAGAATCAGAACAGTGGAAAGTCTTGCAATCATGGAGCTTTCGTTGTTGCGTAGCTTCATGGCCCAGAATCCTGAGCTTAAACTGTCTGCAAAGATTCCCAAAAAACGCTCAAGGCCTTGCCCTGGTGGCACCAACAACGCCCTGAGTAGCTATCTGTTCGCCCTCCATCATAATTGGCTGAACTGTTTCTCCCTCACGGAACGATTCACTTGGATTCAAAATCACGCGATCCCCCGGCGACAGCCCTGAAAGGAGCCAAACTTTGCGACCGTCCGTATCGTAAATGCTCACGGGACGAAAGACAACTTTGTCTTCATCAGACACAATGGGAACGAACGCCTTATTTTCTTGCATAATGAGGCCTTGAGCCGGTATTTCCACGGTCTCAGGCGTTTGAACAAATAATGTAACCTGAACGAAACTGCCAGCAAGAATCTCCTCACGCTCGTTCTTCAATTCGATTTCCACCAAGAGAGTTCTCGTCTTGGTATCCAGCTCCTTGCTTGTGCGGGTTACGGTCGCCGCGAACTTCTTGTCCGGCCAGTTCGGATCCGCGATCTCTACACGGTCCCCAATCTTCACCATACTGGCTATCTTTTGGTCCGGGTATACATATACCCGCAGGAGATCAAGTTGGGAAAGAGTTACAATCGGCAGCGCAGTGGTCTGGGCACTTGTGGCACTCTGGACCAAAGCGCCAGGATCAACGTATCGAGCTGAAATGGTGC
>Ga0326727_10023206_pt1 | contig 11873 bp, 11 predicted proteins | sample MB2enrmetagenome_FD_207643 | JGI IMG/M metagenome (GOLD analysis project Ga0326727, IMG submission 207643) | Lab enriched peat soil microbial communities from McLean, Ithaca, NY, United States - MB29MY | ecosystem: Environmental > Terrestrial > Soil > Wetlands > Peat | place: USA: New York... | reverse complement strand
GCCCGCGGTACATGCCCACGCGTTCGACGCTCCGAACGCGGATGAGCAGCACGCTGATATTATCGCTGCCGTCTCGTTGATTGGCAAGGGCCACCAGCTTCTGCCCCGCCGCGTTCAAGTCCCCGCCATGGCTGACGAGGTGGGCCATTTCCGATGCGCGAACGGCGCCATGCAGCCCGTCGGAGCAAAGCAAAAGCACATCGCCGGCCAGCACTTGGTTGTCGCTGGTCTCCACGCCGACGAACAGTTCGGTTCCCAAGGAGCGGGTGAGCAGATGGCGGGTCGGCGCCTCGGCCGCATCCTGTGCGGAAAGCAAACCCAGGCGCACGTGCTCGCTGGCGACGGTGTGATCGCGCGTAAGCAGCTTGGCATGACCGCGCCGGATGAGATAACAGCGCGAATCACCCACGTGGGCCACGGCCGCGCAATCGAACCGCAAAGCGCAGGCCACCACCGTGGTTGCCATGGGGACGCCACCCGCGCTCGCAGTCCTTCCCTTCTCGTAGACACGCACGTTGGCTTCCTGCACCAGACGCGGCAACAGTGTGGTGTGCAAGTCTCCCCCGGCGGATGCACGGAAGCCGGCGAGCAGGCTCTCCACCGCGATGCGCGAAGCAACCTCGCCCCGCTCCTGCCCGCCGACTCCGTCGGCCAGGGCAAACAGCCAGCCATGCGTCCTCACCTGCGCCGGTGTCGCGGGGACCACGTAGCCAAGATAATCCTCGTTGTGTCCACGTACTCGCCCGCAGTCGGATAGGTTCGCGAACTCCACGTCCAGCATAGAAGTTTCCAGGGGGCCACGCCTCTCGGCAATACTGCTGCTGCCCTCGGCGGTCAGTCCCCGATGTGTCTGGATCATTGTACCTTACCCCCGTGAAGAAAAACGGGCGGGCATGCGCCCGGCGGGTAATGGTCACCAGGATAATCTTACATGATTAGGTATAAGTGGGCAAATAAATAGATTTTGTAGGCCGCATAAAAATCCCTTGGCCAAGCAGGATTTTTCGCCGCCATAAGCAAAGGTTTGCGAACGGTTCGTCGTTGCTACACAGAAGACTGAGGGAAAATCCTCCCAATAGCAAGGTCACGGGTCAAAGGCTTCGGATATGAGTTCTTCCCGCGAAGAAAGTTCCCTCTTTACGTGGCGGCCGATTACATTTCGGTATTCAGCACCATAGAAAAAAATGATTGGACGCGCTCCGTCGCGAGCACTACGCTGGAGTTCCAGTTAGCGGTCGAGCCGGGCGCCCGCTCGGGGGTTCCTCCTCGTGTTCCCGTCGGGGGCACGGATTCAACGCTTTTAACCGAAGCAAAGACAATGGCCGGGGCCGATCAGATCCGCCTTGGCCCGAGGGTTATCGCATGAAACTCGCAGGATTCCTGTTACTGCTGGCGGGATGGGGAATTGTCCTCAGCGCGGTAATGCTTCTTACCTCAGCGCTGCCCCGAGGCGGCTTCGCTCTCGCCGGCATGGGCGTGGAGGTGACGGGGCTGATCCTGGTCGTCCGCTCCCACCTGCTGCTGCGGGGAGAAAGGGGGTGACGGCTCTGTCTGTTCCTGCACTCTCTGAAACAGGGATGGCACTCTGCATTCTCTGCATTCTTCTGGTACCTTTTGCCGGGGCTGGGCTTGCGTTTGTCAACACCGGGTTAGGCCGCTCGCGCAGCGCGGCTCACTCGATGCTGGCTGCGCTGTGTGTCATAGCGGTGGCAGCCCTAGTGTATGTCATTTGCGGGTTTGCTTGGCAAGGGTTCATCGGACGACCGGCACACGTGTTCACCGTGGCCGGCAAGGAATGGAATTGGATTGCGGCCGAACCACTTTTTCTGCGCGGGCTCCCTCTCGACGGCTCCCCCGCCTCGCTGGCGGCATGGCTGCAAATGCTCAGCGTGGGGCTGGCGGCGCTGATCCCGCTGGGCGCCGGAGCCGACCGCTGGCGATTGCGCGCCTGCTGTCTTTCCACGGCCCTCCTGGCCGGCTTGACCTATCCATTATTCGCGCACTGGGTCTGGGGCGGAGGTTGGCTGGCGCAACTCGGCGTCAACTACGGGCTTGGCCGCGGCTTTGTGGATGCCGGGGGAGCTAGCTCGATTCAAGTGGTGGGCGGCCTGACCGCCTTGGCCATTGCCTGGATCTTGGGCCCGCGCCGGGGCAAGTACTCGCTCGAAGGCATGCCGGCTGCCATCCCCGGCCACAACGCCGTCCTCGTTCTGTTTGCCTGTCTGCTCGCCTTGCTGGGGTGGTTGGGCCTGAATTGCGCCGGCGCCATGCTATTCACCGGCGCCGAACCCGGACGCACGGTCCTTATCGCAGTCAATACTACGCTTGCCGCTGCCTCGTCTGCCTTAGTGGCCGCGGTGATCACGGGCATCCGCTTCGGCAAGCCGGATGCTTCGCTTAGCGCCAATGGCTGGATTGGCGGGTTGGTGGCCAGCAGTGCTGCTTGTGCCTTCGTCACGCCGGCGGTGGCGATCGTGATCGGTCTGGTTGCTGGCACTCTGGTCATCTTCGCGGTGGAATGGTTCGAATTGCGGATGGCGGTGGACGACCCCGGAGGGGCGATTTCGGTGCATGCAGTGGCCGGCATTTGGGGGGTCCTGGCAGTAGGCTTTTTCGCTCACTTCCCCAGCCGTGTGCTGAATGTGGTCAGCGGCGCTTCGAGTTGGAGCAGCGATTCGAACCAGTGGGTAGCGCAGCTTGTGGGCGTCGCCACTCTGCTCGGCTTTGTACTGCCGCTGACCTACTGCCTGAACTGGCTTCTGAACCGGTTTTATCCACAACGCGTGCCAGCGGAGGGCGAGCGGCAAGGCATGGACTTATATGAGTTAGGAGCCGGCGCCTATCCGGAATTCGCCACCTACACAGACGACTTTATGCAACGGTAATGAATTCAAGTTCTGACGCACCTTGCCGATAAGAGGAGCAAGGAAGGAATAATGCCTGCCGGCGACGCGATTTCGGCTCACCTTTTGGCGCCGCTGAGACCTTGGCGGGTAGCGGGCCGAAAAACAGGAAGTTTCGGACACTCCCGAGGGCACCGCTGGCCGCCAAGGCACCCGCTCCGGCGCAAAACTCTCACTTCCCATCTTGCTCCCAAACCCGCATGTGCTTAGTTGCACTAAGACCCAGTCAGGGGATGGCAACAAGGTAAACTCGCTATGGAAAAGGATCGACAAGAGACAGCCGGGTGTATACTCGTATACCAACTGGCAAGCGGGAGCAAAACGGAAATCCCGGGGGATGTAGTCATGAGAAAACAAAAGAGAATGGCACTCGTGAGGGAATTGAGTTGGAGCGTGATCTTTACCGCCCTGTGGATCGGTTTGTTTGTGTGCAGTCCGGTAGCGGCCGGACAGGCAGCGTCTCATAGCAAAGCAGGGACGACTGGCAGCGGTTTAACGGTTGAAGATATCATCAAGCTCACCAAGGCAGGCCTGAGTGAGGACATCATCATCCAGCAGATCAGGAAAAACGGCCAAGCCTTCGATTTGTCAACGGATCAGCTTATTGCTCTGAAGGCGGCAAACGTGAGTGACCGGATTGTCGAGGTCATGTTAGATCCTTCGAAGGCGGAAACACCCGCCCACATCGCGCCGACGCCCGTCGCTGCCGAGCCCGCGGCGGCTGAAGCGGCGCTGCCGACCGAAGTGGGTGTGTACGCCAAGAAGCAGGGCCAGTGGGTTGAGGTTTCACCTGAGATTGTGTACTGGAAAACTGGAGGGGCGCTGAAGACCATCGCGACGGCAGGTATCCTGCATGGCGATGTGAACGGTCACGTGCAGGGGGCGAACAGCCACACCACCTTTGGGACTCCGCTGGAGTTCTTGATCGTGGCGCCGGAGGGCACCGACTTGGCTGAGTACCAGTTGGTGCGCCTGCATTCCAACAAAGATAACCGCGAATTCCGCACGATCACGGGCGGCGTCCTGCATGCTAAGAGCGGATCGCAGCGCGACCAGATACCGTTTGATGGGAGAAAAATAGCAAGCCGGGTGTATGAACTGACCTTTCCGGCGAGCGCCGGGCAGGGAGAATACGGGTTGTTGCCGCCCGGTTCCGCCAGCGGATCGGGGAAGATCTATTCCTTCCGAATAATCCAATAATGCAGGACAGCACTCATCCAGGGAGTGAGCCATGAAAAAACGAAATTTCAGGAATTTCATCACGTTTCTCATTGCTCTTGGGGTAGCAGGTTGCCTGGGATGTGCACAGACTGACGCAAGAGTTTCACCGGTAGGCCAGGCCAAAAAACGCTCTCCGATGACGGTAGAAGATGTCGTCACGTTGGCCAAAGCGGGAGTGAGCGAGGAGGTCATTCTAGCGGAGATCCGCGCCAAGCACGCGTCCTTTGATCTGACGGCGGATCAGCTCATTCAACTGAAGTCCGCGCGGGTCAGCGAGCGCGTTATCCGGGCGATGATGGAGTCGCCCGCGCCGCAGAAGGCGCCGAAAGCAACCGCGGCTTCGGCGCCCGTGCCCGGCTCCCGTTCCACCGCTCCTTCCAAGAAACTGGAGGCTCAGCCCGCGGCGGCGGCTCACGCCACCGTGGCGGCACGCACGGCTGTTCCGCTGAAATCCGCTTCACCGCCCGCGCCGGTGCAGTGGGTTGCGCATAACGATCCCATGGGCTTTTCGGTGAATGTACCGGCGGGCTGGGAGTTGCACACCGACCCGAAACTAGGACGAATTAACATCCAAAGTTCACAAGGCCAGCAGGCCATCATCTGGCCGATGTTCATTCCGCAGCAGCAGTTGGACGCCCGCGGAGCCGGAACCGTAGTGCAACAACTCGCGCGCCGCGTGGACGCCAAGATGACCTGGGAGGCGCCAAAGTTGGCCGGCAATACGGCTCGTGTGTTTGCGCGCGGCCAGACCAGCGCCGCCGCCTTGATGCAATGGAGTTCTGCGCCGGAAGGCACCACCATTTATCTGTTCTGCCTGAGCGCGCCGTCCTCTCTCTATCCAGCTTCGGTGGACACCTTCGCCGGCATTATAAAAAGTTTCCAAGTTGTACCGGGTCCGAAAGCTAACAGCGGGGCGCCCGTGAAGAGCGTCGCGGCCGCCGAGCAGGTGTCATGGGTTCGATGGAGCGATCCGCGCGAAGGCGCTTTCAACGCGTCCGTGCCGCAGGGATGGAACGTCTCAGGCGGAGCTTTTCGCCAGAGCGCAACCGATATCCGGCAGAGTCTAGTTCTTCTCTCGCCCGACCGCCAGATCCGCATCGCGGTAGGCGACGCGAACATCGGCACTTACACCATGCCGAATCGCATGTACGCCCGCGCCGGTATGCGCGAAGGCGGGTATACGTCTTTGGGCGACGGTACCAAGCTGCAAATTCGTAACTTTCTAACGGCGCAGCAATTCATACGCGAATATGTCGCAACTTCGGTCAGGCGGGACTGCGGTGATGTGCAGGTTCTCTCCGAGAACGAACGCCAGGACCTGGCTGCTTCCGCCGCCCAGCACGCACAAGCTCAACGTGCGCCGAACCCGCGCGTGACCGCGGCTGGTGTCTCCTTCTCTTGCACCTGGAATGGCCGCGAAGCGCGCGGCTACTACGCGGCGGCGACGATTCTCCCTTTTCCGGGCCGCAGCGGCATCTGGTATGTCGAGGACCTGTACGGTTACATTGCCAGCGTTGAGCGCCAGCGGGAGGCCGACGATATCAGCCGGCACGTCCTCAATTCTATGGGGATCAACGCCCAATGGACACAACGGGAGGATCAGATCGCAGGCAACGCGGTGCAGCAGGATAATGCCCGTTCGCAGGAAATCCAGGCACGCGCGCGCCAGCAGATTGCCGAGGACCAGCAAAAAACCTCGGACATGATCGTTAAAGGCTACGAGGCAAGATCAAAAGTTTACGATGAAAACGCCCGCAAAGAGGAAAACGTGATCCTGGGCACCGTGGACGTGGTGGACCCAAACACTGGTAAACAGTACAAGATCGACAATGTTTCCGACTATCATTGGATGAACAATCAGGGCGTGATCGCCGGCACGAAGACCTACACATCCCCTGGCGTCGACTGGCATGAGATGGTTACGTTGCCTTAAAGCGGGATTCTTCGAAAGCGCCGCCCCTATTGAGTGCTGGACTTGCCCACCAATCTGAATCGCAACGACCCTGCCAAACTCTCACTTCCCATCTTGCTCCCAATGACTTAGCATGGTGAGTTGCCTGGGTTGAGTTCGCGCGCGCCCGTAGCACGCCGCGAGCGGGCTTACCGGCTGCATCCGCTATGTCCAATATTCGAGTCCGTTTTGCACCCTCCCCCACGGGATATCTGCACGTGGGCGGCGCGCGCACCGCTCTCTACAACTGGCTCTTCGCCCGCCATCACGGCGGCGTGTTCGTGCTGCGCATTGAAGACACTGACGCGGACCGTTCCAAGCCTGAACTCACTACCGCAATTCTCGAGAGCATGGAATGGCTGGGACTCAACTGGGATGAAGGGCCGTTCTACCAGTCCCAGCGCCTCGAGCGCTACCACGAGGTGGCAAGCGAGCTGGAAAACTCTGCTCACGCCTATCCGTGTTTTTGCCTGCCGGAAGAACTCCAGGCCAAGCGCGCACAAGCGGAAGCGCAAAAGAGGCCCTGGAGATATGACGGCGCTTGTCGCCATCTTTCTGAGCAGGAGCGGCAACAGCGGCGAAGCGCAGGCCGTCCATTCGCACTCCGGTTTCGTGTCCCGGCCACCGGTCAAACCAGTTTTGACGATCTGGTCTTCGGCCACCTCGAGCTCGAAAATCAGGAAATTGAAGATTTCGTTCTCCTCCGCTCGGACGGTCATCCCACTTACCACTTGGGCGTCGTGGCCGACGACATCGACATGCGCATTTCCCACGTGGTGCGCGGCGCCGATCACATTTCTAACACGCCCAAGCAGATCCTGATGTACCGAGCACTGGGGGCGCCGGAGCCGCGCTTTGCCCATTTGCCATTGATCCTCGGACCGGACAAGCAACGGCTGAGCAAACGCCATGGCGCGACTTCCGTGGGCGCTTATCGCGAGATGGGGATCCTGCCGGAAGCCTTGGTGAATTTCCTTGTGCTTCTGGGCTGGACGCCGCCCGGTCAGAAGGAGATCGTCACTCGTGAAGAGATGGTGCGGGAGTTCGAGCTCACCGCCGTTTCCAAATCGAATGCTGTCTTCGACCCGGAAAAGCTCGCCTGGATGAACAGCGAATACCTCCGGCATCTCGGCGCGGAGAGCCTTCTGGCGCGGGCTGAAGAGGAGTTGAGGGCTGCCGGGCTTTGGCAGGATGCCTTCAGCAAGGAGGAAAAGCAGCGCTTTGAAGTTTCCGCCCGTCTGCTCCAAACTCGCGCGCGCAGCATTAGAGATTTTTCGCAGTCCGGTCGCGCCTTTTTCAGCGAAGAGTTCGAATACGACCCCGAGGCGCAGAAGAAGTTTTGGAAGGATGCAAGACTACCCGAGTTGCTCGACGAACTCGGCGCTCGGCTGGCTCGTGCCCAACCCTTCGACCTCATGGAAACGGAAGCTTGCCTGCGGGCGTTGGCAGAGGAGAAAGGGGTCAAGGCAGGTCTGCTGATAAATGCCGCGCGTGTGGCGCTCACGGGCCAAGCGGTGGCCCCGGGCCTGTTTGAAGTCATGGCCGCTGTGGGGCGAAGGCGCGTGGTGGAGCGCCTTAGCCGGGCGGCAGCTCATCTGCGCGAGGGAAGCAACCGATCGTCGTCCTGACACACGCCACGGCTGGTTGGAAAGACCTTAGTCAGTGTCATTCTCAGCAAGCTGCCTCATGTGACTGTCTGCTCGTGTCGTGGGTTACGCTCCAGCTCCACGTGTCCTTTGTCCTGGCGGGCGCGGCTTGCGCGGCCAGAGCAGCGGGGTTCTCGCCCTGTATTCCATATAAGAAACCCCGAACCGAATCTCGAGCTCGCGCTCCTCGTAGATCCTGACGAAGAAGATCAAGCCGGGCGATACAATCAGGACCAACCACAAGACGAACCAGGTTGACCGATATCGCAGCCCCACCGACAGCAACAGGGCCAACACAGAGAGCACCATGGGATTTCTCGTCCACGCGTACATCCAGTCGGTAGCCAACCGGGTCGACAGCTTTGCCGCAAATGGCGCTCCCAGGCCGCGCAAGGCGAGATTTAATACGGTCAGAAGAGTTGCGAAGCCGGTCAGCCACACAAGCACCTGACCTACTTGTTGGGGGACGGGAAGCGCGCCGGTCGGATGCTGCTGAACCATCAGGACGGCCCGAAAGATGCCGACTCCCAGCGCAATCCCCATCGCGTAGTGCACGAAGATGTTGACCCACTCGGCTCGCTTGGTTACCGGTTGGGCGTCCAGCGCCCGCCGACCCAGCAGCGTGATTGGGTACTGAAACAGCGGAGCACACCAGATCATCCCTATTTTCGACGCTTCGCTCCATTGGCCGCTAGATGCCCAATACCAACAGGCCAAGGTGAGAGCGAGACCGACGACTTTAGTGACTCTCGCAATCATAAGAAGCCTGAGCAGGTAGCGCGCACATCCCTTCTTGAGGTCCGCGGCTCTTATCGCGCGATCGCCACCGAGGTATTATATTCGAGCCACATCGTGGCTCGGAGAAGCAATAATGAGCAATCAATAGTCAGGAAGGGCCGGCAGCGTCAATCTTCTTTCTCAGCGCCTGGTAGGTCTCGACCACGACGATTGCTGCGGCAAGCACCGCTCCCGCCGTGACGAGGACTTCCCTCGTATTTCTCAGGAATCTTAGGACCTTCCACATCGGTGCTAACCTCCCACAGCTAACCACACTTTCTCAGGCAATGCCCTATTATACCGTTCCAGGCCGAGGATTGTCGCCTCCACGCCCTCTGGCGCCACCTCCAACACGTTCTCACCAACTCGGCCTCATGGCTGTTTCCTGTCGCGTTCTTCGGCGATGATTTTTTGCGCCAACTCCTTACACTTCTGGCAGCGCGCATGGCTGAGGAGGCAGTATGCAATGCTCCTGTTGCAGCCGCACGGGCAGGGCTCCATGTTGAGTCGCAGGAGCACATGGTTCCGACGCACCTTGCTGAGGGAATCAAGTTCCAGGCCGGGCAGTTCCGTGAAATTCGTGGGCGTGAATTCGCCGCCCAGTTGACGGCAAGCGGCATCTGGAGGGCGCAGTGGGGCGGGCTTGACGTTCGGCCGGTTCGGCCTCAGCGCCCAAACAAACGCGGCCAGCACCGCCATCGCGACAAAAAGATAAATCGCCGCCCCGCGCGACGAGACCGGCGGGCTGGCCGGGCCTGGCTCATTCGGGCTCGTTTTGTCTGGCAGCATTCTACTGCGAGGCCTTTGCGGGCGCCCCACGGCGCACCACTTTGAAGGAGAATAATAGCGGCACGCTCGCCGGCGGCAGGCAGGCGTGATCGTTGCAGGCCTGATACCCGAGCTGCCCCTTGACCTCGTAATTCCCGGGCAGCGCTTTCCGCTCGAGTTGGAGCGCCACGTCAACCCGGACCGTCCCTTGGTACACGGACAGGAGAGCATCCGAGAAGGCAAACTTCTTCGGCTCACCCTTCGGGTAAGTGATGTCCTGCCCCGTCACTTGCGGGTTCGGCTCCAGTTTAACTTCCGTGGGAATCAGATAATTGAGGCTAGGATGATGGTCATTGATGTGGTAGCCGGGGACAACCTCCACCACCACCGCCGCCCTGACGACGGAATTGGGGCGCGCCACTGCCGACGCCATCTCGACCTTCGCCTTCACCACCTGTTCCGGCGTCTGTGCCCAAGCCACGGGTGCGGCCAGGCAAACGAAAATACAAGTGAAAAAAAACGTTTTCATATTCAGCTTTGGCCTCTTCATCATTGTCCCTTTGAATTTGACATCCCAACAGGCCGTCACGACCGGGATCATCGGGCTTCAGACTCCCGCTTTCAGAATCTTCTCCATCTGCTCTTTCGCCATTTTCAGGCTGAATCTGCAAGCGCGGTCCACTTGGCGGCATCTCAGCACCGTCAAATTGCAACCGCACGGACACTTCAGCTCGCCGAGCTGCTTCTTCAAAGTCTCCTTCTGCGTGGCGGTCAGCTTGGTCAGGTTCAGGCCGGGAATTTCCGAATCGATGGCGGCGGGATCGCCAAGTTCAATCTTGCTTGCAGTGCCCGCCGTCATGCCAGGCTTGAAGCTCATGTTCTCGGCGGTTGGACTCATGGCCAGCAATTGCTGAACCTCATCCTCGATCACTGAGCGACTTGTCGCGCCAGTGTGCTTGGCGTAAATGCGTCCGTCGCGGCCGATCAGGAACGTCGTCGGCAGCCCAAAGATCCCCCCATAGAGTTCCCCTACACGCGGATTGCCCACCGCCACCGGATAGTTCATCTTGAATTCCTTGTAGAATTCCACTACGGACCCCGGCTCATCATCCATAGAGATGCCGATAACCGAAAAGCCCTGGCTTGCGTATTTGTCCTGCATTTCTACGAGCCCCGGAATCTCAATTCGGCACGGCCCGCACCAAGTAGCCCAGAAGTCCAGTACCACCACTTTGCCCTTGAAGTCAGCCAGGTCCAACTTCTTCCCGCCGATGTCCGTCAGTGAAATGGGCGGCGCATCAGGGTGGTCCCCGCCGCTCATGGCCTGCGTCCGCAGGGCGGGGGCAATCCAGTACCGGTTGACAAGATAGAGACCCGACACCAGGATCACCGCCAGCACCGCACCGATCAGCAGTTTGCCTCGGCGCGCCAATCTGCTCACCTTGCCGCCGGCTTCTGGTTGTCCGGGCCCCTCGCCGCCCGCAGGTCCTTCAGGTTCATTCAAATCCATATCATCTCCCTTAATGCCGAGCCCTTTTCGGCGCCTGAGACGTGGTTGCAGCCTTGACCCTTGCTGAGGGGGCCACCTCGTCACGCACTTTCTTATCCCCGAGATTCCCGAGCCCTCCGCCCTCAGTGGTCGCGACACCCCCCGCCTGCTGCCGCGCAGGTTTGCGGCGCAGGATTAGAGCCATCCACACTGCCGTCGCGAAGGCCAGAATCGCAATAAACTGCGACGTAGACAGGAGATGATGAAAGACGAACCCGCGGTCCTCATCGCCTCGCAGGAATTCGATGAAAAATCGGGCCACAGCATAAAGAGCAAGATAGAGCACAAAAATCTCGCCATCGCGGGATTTCCTCGAGTATCTCCACAACAGAATTGCAGAGATCGAAAGCGAGGTCAACGACATGATAGGTTGCGTGGGGTACAACGGAATTCCCAGCGGCACTCCGGATATCTCGTGGCTTAAAGGGTCTCTGAATATCACGCCCCAGGCGGAGGTGGTGGGCTTCCCGTAGCAACATCCTGCGGCAAAGCAACCGATGCGGCCCACACCGAGTCCCAGGGAAATGGCCGGAGAGTAAACGTCCACGACCTTCCAGAACGGAAGGTGATGAAGCCGAATATACCAAACCGCAAAGAGGACCCCAGCGATAAGGCCACCGTAAAAAACCCCGCCCGACAGAAAGGTGCTCCAACTGAAAATCTCTCCCGGATACCGCCGGTAATAACCCCAATCGGAAATCACCATCAGCACCTTCGCGCCGAGGAGCGACACGAGCAGCAACCAGGTGCTGAAGTCAAGCAACTGGACTGAGTCCAATCCTTCGCGCCGCCCGAGCCGGAGGATAACGCAGACCGCGCCCGAAACACCAAGCACCACCAATGCCCCGTAAGTGGTGAATCGCAGCGAACCCACAGTGAACAGTATGGGATGCAAATTCTCTCCAAAATAAGCGGTCCCGCCGCGGCGGGTCAGCCATCAGCCCTCAAAACCTATCGCTGAAAGCTGATCGCTGAAGGCTGACAGCTTTCTTACAGCGTGAAGCGGCTCAAAAACGAAAAATACCTCGCAATCACTGTAAACTTGTTGGTTGCCATTA
>Ga0326727_10023204_pt1 | contig 11875 bp, 6 predicted proteins | sample MB2enrmetagenome_FD_207643 | JGI IMG/M metagenome (GOLD analysis project Ga0326727, IMG submission 207643) | Lab enriched peat soil microbial communities from McLean, Ithaca, NY, United States - MB29MY | ecosystem: Environmental > Terrestrial > Soil > Wetlands > Peat | place: USA: New York... | reverse complement strand
CACGCTGCCCGTGCGCGTCGTAAAGGCAACCGTTCTTCAAGGCGGCGATGTGCCCTTCGAGCAAACCGCGCAGACCGTTGCGCTCCATCTGCCGGCAGCCGCTCCCGGCGCCATTGATACCGTGGTGAAGCTCGAATTGGCGGAGCCCTGGACGACCAGCGCCGTGGTCCCCGTTCCGGCGCAATAGCCGAAGCAGGCTGCTGCTGACAACTGCCCTGGCGATCGGTTCACTGCGCTGCCGCTCAAGTTTGAACCTGTGAATCACACCAGTTTCTCTATGCGACTCTTTCTTGCAATACCCCTGCCGGCCGCGGTCATGGACGAGCTTCAAAAGACGTCGATGCGGCTTCGGTCCGCCGGCGACGGGCTTCGCTGGTCGGCGCCCGAATCATGGCACATCACCCTGCAGTTTCTGGGCAATGCGGGCCAGCAGCCATACGAATGCATAGTGGGGCGCCTGCGAGCATTGCGCATGCCGCCGGTCCCCATCGGGCTCGGCGGAATCGGCTTCTTTGACCGCGCTGGCATCGTCTTCGCCAGCGTCCAGGTTTCGCCTGAACTGTGCCTGCTCCAGCTGGGCATCACACAAGCCACTCAGGCTTGCGGCTTTGTCCCTGAGACGCGCCCCTACCAGCCCCACATCACCCTCGCCCGCGCCAAAGCGAAGCGCCAGCTGAAGAGCCTCATCGAGCTCAAAGCCAGAATCGCGCGCCAGCCGGCCTTCCCCGGATTTGTCGCTCAGGAATTCCTCCTCTATGAGAGCTTCCTGTTGCCCGCCGGTGCCCGCCACGAAGTCCGTGAGCGCTTCCCCCTCGGTCATAATCGGTAAAAACTGCTCGCTGCATCGCAGAATGTTATAAGTGGGTCTTGATGATTCTGACTTACTTGTATCTACTGCTTTACGGCGAGCATTCCACAATCGCGTTTTCTTAATACATCGCGCCCACCTCCGTGTCATCGACAGTGATCGTCGAACCCATAGCGGTTGCCGATCACTATGAACGAAGCGCTGTAGCCCCGGCAACTTTCACATTCGAGTAGAGAGAGCAGAATCCCGGTTTTAAGAAAAGCGCAGCGGCCGGCGACAGGCTGTGGGACTCTTCCAGGTTCTGCTCATCGAGGCGTCGCAACTCTGCCGGCCGCAGGCTCGCCTCAGAACCGTCAACCGGGTGTTCAGGAGAATTCAGGATTGCCAACACAAGGATCGGATATACTTCTCGGTGCAAGGAGAAGGAGTCAATTCGATTGGCGCCTGTCTGTCCCCGGCACTTGATAAAAACTAGGATAGTTGGATCCAAACCGGCCTTTCTTGCGGTAATGCCGCCGCTGTGTCTCTTGCTCTTATCGCTTGGAACGGCCGTGGGATGCCATGAAAAACAGGCGCGTGTCGGCGCCTTGCCGGTACCGCAGCATCTGGATTTCAACCAGGATGTGCAGCCGATCTTGGCCAGCAATTGTTTCAGTTGTCATGGACCGGACCCGGAGATGCGCAAGGCCGGCCTGCGGCTGGATCTGGAGGAATCGGCGTTCCGCAAGCGTCCGGGACACCCCGACGCGATCGTCCCCGGCCATCCGGAACAGAGCGAACTGATCAAGCGGATCGAGTCAACGGACCCTCACCACCTGATGCCCCAGTCGCCGCAGGGCGAGGCCAAGCCGATGAAGGCGGCGGACATTGCCATCCTGCGCGAGTGGATCAAGGAAGGCGCGGTCTACCGGCCGCACTGGGCGTTTGACAAGCCCGCCAGGCCGCTGCTGCCCGCGATCGCGCAGGATGACGGCTGGGCGAAAACCCCGATCGACGTCTTTATTCTGGCCCGTCTCAGGAAAGAAGGTCTGCATCCCTCGCCGGAAGCGGACAAGGAAACGCTGATCCGCCGGGTTACACTCGACCTGACAGGATTGCTGCCCACGCCCGCGGAAGTTAGCGCATTTGTTCACGACGCCTCGCCGCAGGCCTATGAGCACTTAGTCGATGGATTACTGGCCAGGCCGAGTTATGGCGAGGAGCGGGCGCGCTACTGGCTCGATTACGCGCGCTATGCCGACACCTACGGCCTGCACTACGACAACAGCCGCGATATCTGGCCCTACCGCGACTATCTGATTCGCGCCTTCAACAGCAACAAGCCTTTCGATCAGTTCGCCATGGAGCAGATCGCCGGCGACATGCTTCCGGCGAAGAACCTGGACCCGCTGATCGCCAGCGGATATGTGCGCTTGGGCGTGAGCAGCAATGAGGGCGGCACCATCCCCGAAGAGCTGCGCGTCAACATTGCCCGCGAACGGACTGAGGCTTACGGCGCTACATTCATGGGCCTCACAGTGGGTTGTGCCGTCTGCCACGATCACAAGTACGATCCAACCACGCAGAAGGACTTTTATTCGTTGAGCGCGTTCTTCAACAATCTTGAAGAGAAGCCCTTCAACGACGACCGGCCCGTGTGGGCCCCGGTAGCGCGCGTCCCCAGGCCGCAGAATCAGGATGAGTACAACCGCGTATTGGCCAAGCGGTCTGAACTGGCCGGTCGCCTGCGCACTTTGCGGTCGAACGATCGCACTCTGGTGGAGCAGTGGCTTGCGTCGCGGCAGAGGCTTCCGGAACCTGTCGCGGCCGACAGGCTCGAGCTTCGCCTGCGACTCGACGAAGGCGGAGGCGAGGAGCTCAGGAACAGTGCGCCGCAAGCAAGCCCAACCAGCTTTCCCATCGGCAAATTCAAACCGCAGTGGGGCGAGACCACCTGGCTGTGGCCGGACTTCCGCATGGATACCAACACCCACGTGCTGCTGGGTCAGGCCGGAAATTATGAATGGAACCAGCCGTTCTCCTCGGGCGGCTGGTTCATGATCCGCTCCGCGCCAAACTACAACCTGGATAACGCTAAGGGCGCTCTGCTGGCGAAGATGGACGCGACCCAGCACAATCGCGGCTGGGATCTTTCCCTGGAGAAGGGAACTGTCAGCGTCGAGCTTGTGAATCAGGGGCCCAAGGATCTGCCCAATCCAAAGCCGCCTGAGAAACCGAAGGCGAAGCCGGTTGAATACAAGGAAGTCTTCGAGTATCCAACGCCTGTGGATCTAACGAAAAAGGATCTCGCGCCCAACAAACCGAAGCCAAAGAAAGAACCGCCCAAGAAAAAGGAAGCAGCCAAGCCCAAGCCGCCCAAGCCCCCCAAGCCCCCGGAGCCCAAGCCTCCTGAAGACACGACTCCGTTCGTGGCCATCAAGGTTTCCACGGTCGATCCTTTGCCGGTCGACGGTCACTGGAAGCACGTCTTCTTTACCTACGACGGATCGGGCAAAGCATCCGGAGTGAAGATCTATGTGAATGGAGCGCCGGTCGCGACCAAGGTGGTCTACGACTCGCTCGCCCAGTCAACGATAAAAACCCAGGCTCCCATGCAGCTTGGCTGGAGATATCCGGATGCCTATCCCTCGCGGGAGACGCGCTATCAGGACATCCGCCTCTATAGCCGCGCGCTGACCGCGGAGGAAACCAAGCGGCTTCCACTCGAAGACTATGTCGCGGAGGTTACCCGCAAGCCGGCCAGTGCATGGAATCAGGATGAAAGTCATGCGGTAACCGAGTTTTACTTCAACAGCGTCGACAAGTCCTATCAGGCATTGCAGGCCCAGATCGAGCAGCTCAATGCGGAGCTGGGCAAGCTCTCCGAGGGCGGCGACCTCACGCTCGTCTCCTGGGAGAAGCCGTCTGTTGCCTATGCCCATGTGCTGACGCGCGGCGTCTACACGGCGCGCACGGAGCGAGTGGAGGCAAACACACCGCATTTTCTCTCCAGCCTGCCGCCCGGCGAACCGCACAACAGGCTGGCGCTCGCAAAGTGGACCATCAGCCACGACAATCCGCTCACGGCGCGTGTCACCGTCAATCGCATGTGGAGCGAGCTCTTTGGGGCCGGCATTGTGGAAACCACCGAAGACTTCGGCATCATGGGTCAGCGGCCCTCGCATCCCGAACTCCTTGACTGGCTGGCCGTCGAGTTTCGCGATAGCGGATGGAACATAAAGCACATGTACAAGCTGATGGTGATGTCGGCGGCCTACCGGCAGAGTGCGAAATCGACGCCCGAGCAGCTTGCGAAAGACCCGAAAAACCGCCTTCTCGCGCATGGCCCGCGCTTCCGCATGGATGCGGAGATGCTGCGCGACATCGCGCTGCAGTCCAGTGGCCTGCTGGTAAACAGAATTGGCGGGCCCAGCGTAAAGCCCTATCAGCCGCCGAATGTGTGGGAGCAGGTAGGCATTGGCGGCAGCGATACCCTGGTGTACGAGCAGCAGAAAGGCGACGCGCTCTACCGGCGAAGCATGTATACCTACTGGAAGCGCATGGCGCCGATGCCGGATATGGATGCCTTCGACGCGCCCATGCGCGATGTGGTGTGCACGCGCCGCCAGCGCACCGATACGCCGCTGCAGGCGCTGGTGACCATGAACGATGTGCAATGGGTCGAGGCCGCGCGGGCGCTCGCGCAGCGTGTGATTCGCGAGGGCGGCAGGCAGCCTGAACAGCGCATCAACCTGATGAGCGAGATTCTGCTTTCGCGCGAACCGCCGCCGAAGATGGCCGCGGTGCTTCAGAATTCGCTGGCGCAGATGGAGAAGCACTACGCGGCGGATCCCAAAGCGGCTCACGATCTGCTTGAAGTAGGAGAGAAGAAGAGCGATCCATCGATCCCCGCGCCCGAGCTCGCCGCGTGGACCATGGTGGCCAGCGAGATGCTGAATCTGGATGAGACGGTGACGAAGTAGATGAGGGAGGCCGGATGAAACAACATCCTCTGTGTACCGATACCGAGCATGAGCACAGCGTGCTGGCTCTTCCCGTCCCCGCGGGAGTCAAGCAGGAGTGGGCTGCCTTGCAGACCCGCAGGCAGTTTCTGGGCCGGACCGGGAAGGTACTGGGTTGGGCGGCGCTGGCGAGCCTGCTGGGCGATCGCGCCATGCGTGGCGATACGCCTTCTCCCTCTTACGGGCAGGCCGCCGAAGCTCTGAAGCTGCCGCATTTTGCTCCCAGGGCCAAGCGTGCCATCTACCTCTTCATGTCGGGCGGTCCATCGCAGGTCGACTTGTGGGATTACAAGCCGAATCTTCCTTCGCTCTATGACAAGGACATTCCCGATTCCGTGCGCGGCTCGCAGCAATTGACGGGCATGACAACAGGCCAGGCGCGCTTTCCCATTGCGCCCTCGCACTGGGCGTTCAAGCGCTATGGCGAAACAGGAACGTGGGTCAGCGATCTGCTGCCCTACACCGGCCGCATGGTGGATGACCTGACGATCATCAAATCGACCAACACCGAAGCCATCAATCATGAGCCGGCCATCATGCTCATGAATACCGGCAACATGAATGCCGGCAAGCCCTGCCTCGGCTCATGGCTTGCCTATGGGCTGGGCAGCATGAACGATAATCTGCCGACTTTCATGGTCCTGCAGACCAAGCTCAACACCAAGGAGAACAACCAGCCCGTATCCTCGCGGCTGTGGAGCAGCGGTTTTCTCTCTTCGGAGTTCGCAGGTGTGGGACTGCGCTCGGCAGGCGATCCCGTGCTCTATCTCACCGATCCCAGCGGAGTGGATCGCGAGGTGCGCCGCAGGATGCTCGATGCCGTAAATGAGATTAACCGTCAGACCTTTGAGGAACTCGGCGATCCCGAGACCAACTCCCGCATCGCGCAGTATGAAATGGCCTACCGCATGCAATCGTCTGTGCCGGAGCTGGCCGACCTGAGCAAGGAGCCGAAGTCGACCTGGGATCTCTATGGGCCGGATGCGAGGGAGCCGGGAACGTTTGCATATAACTGCCTGATGGCGCGCCGTCTGGCCGAGCGCGGCGTGCGATTCACCCAGGTTTACAAGCGCGGATGGGACATGCACGACAATGTAACCGGCATCCTGCCCATCATCGCCGGGGAGACGGATCGCGGCTGCTATGCGCTGGTCACCGATCTCAAGCAGCGCGGCTTGCTCGATGACACCCTGGTAGTCTGGGCCGGCGAATTTGGCCGCACCGTCTATAGCCAGGGCGGGTTATCGCCGGCTAACTACGGCCGCGATCACCATCCCCGCTGTTATACGACGTGGATGGCCGGCGGCGGCGTGCGTCCAGGGATCACCTATGGCGAGACCGATGACTACAGCTACAACGTGGTCAAGGATCCGGTCACGGTGCGCGATTTCAACGCGACCATTCTGCATTGCCTCGGTATCGATCACAACAAGCTGACCTACAAGTTCCAGGGATTGGATCAAAAACTGACCGGCCCTGTGCCGGCGAGCGTCGTTCAGGACCTGCTTGCGTGAGCACTCGTCAAAGGCTGGCTGTGCTTGCTGACCGGTGGCTCCCGCGCAGCAAAAAGACGAGAGCAGCGTGGATCGTCTCACTGGCCGTGAGTCTCGCGCTCCTGGCCTTGCCGTGGCTGATGCGCATGGATGGCAAACCTCATGCCGATTGGCAGCAATTTCTAGGCCGCTTCCATCCGCTTTTGGTCCACATTCCCATAGGATTGATCGTGCTGGTTCCACTGCTCGAGATCGCTGGGAGTTTCAAGCCAGCCTTGCGCGAATCCGCTGGATTCGTTTTGGCGCTCGGGTTCGCCAGTTGTTTAGCCTCGCTTGCGCTGGGGTTTCTGCTCGCCTATGGCGGAGGCGCCGCGGGGACAGTGCTGTCGCGGCATATGTGGGGCGGCATTGCGCTCACCATCGGCGCCCTCCTATGCGTGCTGGCGCGGCCATGGTGGACCTCGGGAACCGTGCCGTGGGCGTATCCGGCGCTGCTGCTCTCAGTAATGTTTGCGCTGGTTTGGACGGCGCACCAGGGCGGCTCCCTGACGCATGGCAGCGATTATCTTACCCGCTACATGCCGCCAGGGCTGAAGCGCTTTCTGCCGCAATCGCAGGCCAACGCGACTTCAGTGTCGTTTTACGCCCGGCACATTCATCCGATCCTGGATGCGAACTGCGTCGGATGCCATGGCGACAGTAAGTCAAACGGTGGCCTGCGCGTGGACTCCTACGATCTGCTGATGAAAGGCGGAAAGGATGGGCCGGTCATCGTCCCGGGCCAGCCTGATAAGAGTATGTTGCTGGTGCGGGTCACGCTTCCTTCCGATCACAAGCAGTTCATGCCGGCGGAGGGCAGGGCGCCGCTGCGCTCAGAGGAGATTGCGTGGATCCGTGCGTGGGTTGCCCAGGGAGCGTCGCCGGCCATTACGGCTTTGCCAGGGGTCCCCGAACCGGAAGCATCAAAGGAACCGCCCCCGCAGCCTGTCGGAGACTATAGCGCCCTCGCGCGCGAGATCGGCCAGATGGACGCGGGCCTGGGTGCAAAGCTGCTGCCGGTATCGAGCAAGCCGGAGGATGGATTGGTGCTCTATACCGTGAATGTAGCTGGAAACTTCGGTGACGCCCAGCTGGCGCAGTTCCAGAGATTTGCGCCCTTTATTGTGGAGGCGGAGTTAGGACGCACGGCGGTCACCGATGCCAGCTTCGAAACATTGGCGAAGTTCACGCACCTGCGCGCGCTTCATTTGGAAGAGACCGGGGTCACTGGCGATGGACTGGCGAAGCTGACTCCGCTGACGCAGTTGACTTATCTGAACCTAAGTGGGACGAAGGTTACGCAATCCGCAGCCGCGGTTCTTGGCTCAATGAAGAACCTGCGCCACCTTTATCTTTACAACACGCCTGCGCAACCCGCCTCAGCCGCGGAGCAGGCGCAGGCCAAGTAAGCATTTCGGAAGAAAATGATCTACCCCGACGACGATAGCGGCGACGCACTCCGACGGCTGGAAGAAGGCGGAGATGACCTCACTCAGGCGCGAAATATTGACTTTAGTGTAGTATTTCCAGTCGAGAGTGCGGCTGAACGCTTTGCGGGACATTTCCGTGCACAAGGATTTGCAGTTGAAGTCTATTTTGTCGAAGAGATGAAGGAGTTTCCTTGGAACGTGAACGTCGTAAAGCACATGAAACCATCGCACCGGGAAATTGGAGAATTTGAGACCTCTCTGCAGGAGATCGCAGATACCCTAGGAGGCCATAACGATGGCTGGGGATGCTTTTCTGAACCGAGCTAAGGAGTTTCCCATGAACACCACACAAAATCAACCCGGACCAGGAGCCTTCGATCGGCGGCGCTTCTGCGCTCTGACCGGAGCCGCCGCCCTGGCTGCGCTCGCAGCTGTGGATGCAAAGGCCGAGCCGGTCGAAGCCGTCGGCAAGCCGGCCGAGTCGCCGATGCAGACGGGCAACGGCGAATGGATATGCGAGGCAGTTCCGGGGTGGGGCCAGTTGCCCGCGGGAAAGGCCTTCGGCGGGACTCACGGCGCCATCGCGACCGACAAAGCCGGCCACGTCTACGTCAGCACGCAGAGCGAAACAGGGGTTCTGGTATACAGTCCCGATGGTTCGCTGCTCAGGACGATCGCCAACCAGTATCCCGAGGTGCACTCGATGGTCTGTGTCGAGGAAAGCGGCGTCGAATATTTCTATACGACGGTGCAGAAGGGAACTCCACAGGAAAACTGGCTCTTCGTGAAGATGAAGACGGATGGCACAGTCGTGCAGAAGATTACGGCCCCGCCGGAAGCCGGCTTCAAGGCGCCGAATGAGTGGCGTTTGACAGCGGCCGTGCCAGGCCCGGATGGAAGTATCTTCATCGCCAATGGCTATGGCGATTCCCGCATCTTCCGCTTTGACAGGAACGGTAACTATAAGACGAGTTATGGCGGTAAAGGCAAGACCGATGGCTTGTTCGACTGCAGCCACGGCCTGGCGGTCGATACGCGCTACGGCCAGCCGCTGTTATTAGTATGCGACCGCGAAAATCGCCGCCTGTGTCACTTCGATTTCGATGGTAAGTTTGTCCGCTCGATAACTCAGCACCTGCGCCGTCCATGCCAGGTTAGTTTTCATGGCGACTATGCCGTGGTTTCTGAGTTAGAGGGGCGCGTGACCATCCTGGACCGGGATAACATGCCGGTGGCCTTCCTTGGCGACAATCCCAGGAAAGCTCAGTGGGCCAACTACGACCTCCCGCCGGAGCAGATTGCACCCACAGTTTTCAGCGCCGCCCACGGTTGCCACATCGACGCTCAGTCCAACATCTATATCTCCGACTGGAATCGAACCGGCCGGGTGACGAAACTCGCCAGGATCGCCGCCTGAGGCCAATGGGCGTCGGCTTGCCTGTCCCTGGCCCGTCTCCTCCGGGAGCTCGACGAAACCAAGCCGGTGAAACAAGCCGGCTTCTGGGTCCCTTTTACTCCGCCTCAGTGCTCCACTCCTACTACGCCATTGACAACAAGACGGAAAACTGAAGGCAATCTTTCGAACCCCCCGCGATCAATAGCCGATGCTCCCGAAAGGAGCATTTAGGGCCGCGATTCAATACTGCGCCCTTCGAGAGTGCGGCCCGTTGATGCGAGGCTACTGGCGGTGACCGGTATTGCCGGTGTTGGTGCTGTTGTCCGCGTTGTAATCGCCATCGGCCTGCAAGGAGTAAACCAGCCCGCCCACGTCGCCGCCGGCCTCGGCAGCTCCGCCGGAGTCTCCGTTAGCGGGCAGGTTGGCGCACGATGTGCCGCAGGGAAAGGTGACTTCCGGAGGCGCAAAGTGAGAGCGAACGACCGCCATCTGAGCAACTGGGATAAAGTCAGGCTGGCCGGGTGAAAGGAACTGCGCCATCTGGCCGGCCAGAGCGGTTGCGGCCGTATAGCCAACGCTGCCCTTGGGGTCGGAGACTAGACGCAGGATCGACCAGACCGGGTAACTTCCGTCCTTGACGTGCGCCATGGTTACATTGCCCAGCAATCCGTTGCCGGCGGTGGGAATCAAGCCGTCTACCCAGCTCTGTTGCAACGGATCGACTCCGTCGACAGTCAGGTACTTGCCGCTGGTGGGCGTTGCGTTCCTGAAGTTGGCCGTGCTCCACAAGGCGTAACCGAGACTGTCCTTCGTGGCCAGAACAGAGGCAATTTCGTTGCCCGCGCCGATGGCGCGATAGCGATAGCTGGTCCCGCTCGAACCGCGCGAGTCCTCCTCCGCAAGAGGATTCACGTTAGTGCCTCCAACCCCGCCTGTGCAGTTGAAGAGCGGATAGGTGTCCCGGGCCAGTGAAGCGTTGGCTGCGACTCGGCCTACGTCCTGCGACGATTGGTTTTCTACGCTATTGGGGATCGCGTATTCCATGGTGTTGTAGGCTCCCGAAAGAGGCTCGCTTACGAATACGGTGGAGGCGCCGCTGCCGCCGGCGTAAGCCTGGTCCACGATGTCGGAGGTCCTGCCGTAGGTGCCGTCCAGATAACCCGCCAGAACTGCGCGGTCGATGTTGCCGACCAGCAGGCTGCCAAATCCAGATTCATCTTCCGGGTTCACCAGGACCACGACCGGCGCCGCGCCCACTGGGGTCACTGCGTAGTTGCCCGGCAGACCGTTGCCGGTGACAGGGTCGGTGCCCATCAGGTTGAAGTTGGCAACGTTGAAGGCCCCGCCCCCGCCCGCGCTGCTACCCTGAATTGCGCTGCCATTGGAATAACCGAGGCCGAGGTACTGCGATCCCGTGGCAACCGGGCTTCCGCAGGAAGTGAGGGCGCGCAGCGTGGCGAACTTGGCATCCTCGGGACGGATGTCGGTTGCCGCCACATTCACCGTGGCCCCGCTGACGGCACTCAGAACGGCCGCCGGCAGCGCGGTGTCGGAGACGCCAGGCAACGCGTTCGCTCCCGCGACGCCGGCCGTTACGGTGGTCGCAATCGTGCACCGGGGACTGGCGAAGAAGCAGCGAGCGCCCACCACCGAGTCGGTCTCGAGGTAAGTGACGATCGAGCTGACTATGGGTGTGCTGCAACTGCCGCTGGGCTGCCAGGTGATCCACGCACCCGCGGCGTCAGCCAGGCTCAGCCGGCTGTCGTTCAGGGTGAAGGCACTGGCTGTTGATGTCCATGCACAACCCTGGCTTGCATAGGATGCCTGCCCTGCTTCAAGGTAGAGCGCCGACGAGCCGGCGACGACGGCTGCAGTGCCCGGGTTCACAACCTGGCTCAATGGGCTCGATTCGCTGCTGGCAAAATGCGTGTCGCCGCTGTAAACCGCCGTAATCGAATCCGTGCCCTGCGGCAGCGCCGAGGTAGTAATGGCGGCCGAGCCGCTGGTCACAGGAGAACTTCCCAATTCCGTGCTTCCATTCGAGAATATGACCGTGCCGGTGGGTGTGACGTCCCCGCCGGCCTGCCCCATGACGGTCGCCGTAAACTTCACGGCCTGACCCACCTGCGAGGGGTTCAGCGAAGAGACGAGGGTGGTAATGGTGGGGATGTTGGAGCCCGTCACGGTGACCGTGACAGCGGTGGAGGTTGAAGGGCTGTCGTTGGCGCCGTCGCCCTCGAAATAGGCAACGATGCTGTTGCTGCCGAGATTAAGTGACGAACCGGCCTGGTCAAGGGTTGCCGTCCCATTGCAGGATGTGCTCGCGCCGGTTCCCGTGCAACTGGAGACGATGGGACTCTGTCCCAGCTTCGTCCCTGAGGTCGAGCTCTCAAAAAACTCGGCCACGCCTGCCGGAGCAACCGCTCCGCCCCGGCCCGTGGCCGTGACGGTTGCCGTCAGCATTACGCTGCTGGTGTATGGAATGCTTGCGGAACTTGTGTTAAGCGCCGTGATGCTGGCAAACTGCCTAATCCAGACACTGCTGGTCCAGTTGCTCACCAGGTTGGCGATGTTCACGCTTCCCAGGCCAACTGCGTCGCTGTAGCCGGCGCTCTGGTACCATGCGGGCTCAAAGCTGGTTGTAGATATGGAGAGCAGCCCGTATGCGTCGCCGGAGGTTGCCGTGAAGCAGTCCGTGTCGCCAGTCT
>Ga0326727_10023203_pt1 | contig 11875 bp, 7 predicted proteins | sample MB2enrmetagenome_FD_207643 | JGI IMG/M metagenome (GOLD analysis project Ga0326727, IMG submission 207643) | Lab enriched peat soil microbial communities from McLean, Ithaca, NY, United States - MB29MY | ecosystem: Environmental > Terrestrial > Soil > Wetlands > Peat | place: USA: New York... | reverse complement strand
GTATACCTGGTACGTCGCAAGCAACTTTACAAATTATCTATATATTCTGTATAGCATGCTTACTATTTATGGATTAACATTAGGGCTACTGGTAATTAAAAGACCGTAATGCTTAAACTAGGCGTAACCATTTGGATTATTTGATTGCCAGTGCCATGTATCCCGGCAAGCATCTGCAAAAGTTTGCTTGGCACACCAATTTAATTCTTGTTTAGCTTTTGATGGATCAGCATAGCAAGTGGCGATGTCACCACTGCGACGCGCAACAACTTTATAGGGTATTTTTTTACCACTGGCTTGCTCAAATGCCTTAATAGCCTCAAGTACTGAAGTGCCTTTACCGGTAGCTAAGTTATAAACTTCAATAGAGCCGGCTTGTGGTAGATGTTTAAGTGCTGCAACATGTCCGGCCGCCAAATCCATGACATGCACATAATCGCGTACACCATAACCGTCTGGCGTGTCATAATCGTTGCCAAAGACAGACAAGTATGGTCGACGGCCGACTGCAACCTGAGCTATATATGGCGTTAGGTTATTAGGCGTGCCGTGCGGATCTTCGCCAATCAGGCCTGACTCATGGGCGCCGACTGGGTTGAAGTAGCGCAGCAGATTAACTTGCCAGCCCTCGGTTTTGGCTGTATCACGCAGGATTTGTTCAATCATAGCTTTGGTTTGGCCATAGGGGTTAGTTGGCTGGATGGGCATATCTTCAGTAATTGGCACATGATCCGGATCTCCATAAACAGTGGCTGATGAGCTGAAAACCAATTCACTGACATGGTGAGAAGCCATAACTTCGCAAAGCACGAGTGTGGATACCAGGTTATTGTCGTAATACCTGATGGGTTCGGTGACAGATTCGCCAACAGCTTTAAGGCCGGCAAAATGAATTACCGCATCAATTGCTTCTGTCTCAAAAAGTTTAGTGAGTTTTTTCTTATCACGTACATCAAAGATATACAGCGGCACCTTTTTGCCGCTCAACTGCTCAACTCTTTTTAATGATTCAGCCGAGCTGTTGTTTAAGTTGTCGACAGCCACAACATCGTAGCCGTTGGCCAGCAGCTCAACTGTGGTATGTGAACCGATATAGCCAGCTCCGCCGGTAACCAGAATCTTCATACGCCGCTGTTAATCAGGTTAGTGACTTTAGTTACCATTTGTTCAAGCTCGCCAGTAGTTTTGGCTTCGGCATTAAGGCGCAGTAGTGGCTCGGTGTTGCTAGGGCGGACATTGAACCAAGCCTGATCAAAGTTAACTGTCAAGCCATCAAGCCAATCTTGTTTATTCTCCAGAAACGCAGATGATATTTTCTGAAGCGTGGCTTCTTTGTTGGTAACCTCAAAGTTTGTCTCTGGAATTTGCACGTAAGCTTTACGGAATGGTGCTGCTAACTCAGACAGCTTTTTGCCGCTTTGACTGACAATAAACAGGCCAATAACAGCCGCGATGATGCCACTGTCAGCCATAAAGTTATCTTTGAAATAATAGTGGCCACTATGTTCACCGGCAAATACGGCACTGTGGGTGCGCATATCGGCTTTGATGAAAGAGTGGCCGACACGGGTTCGAATTGGCTTACCGCCGGCATCTTTAATAGCCTCAACGGCAGCTTGGCCGCAAATAGCATTATGCAAAATCGTTGCACCGGGATATTTTTTCAGGAAATATTGGGCAAGCAGAGCTGTCATTACTGTACCGCTGAGCGGTTCGCCATTTTCATCTACCAGAACGGCCCGGTCGCCATCGCCGTCAAAAGCAATGCCGGCATCCAGATGGTTGGCCTTGATGTTTTTGATGAGATCTTTTAGGTTTTCAACTTTCAGGGGGTTGGCTTCGTGGTTAGGGAAGGTGCCATCTAGTTCAAAGTACAGTTCAGTTACTTCCCATGGCACGTAAGGCTCCAAGGCAGGAAAGATCTTACCGCCCATACCATTACCCGCATCAACTGCAATATTTAAGGATGTAAGCTTTTTGGGGTCGATAAAAGATAAGACGTGTTTGATCCAGTCTTCGGTAGTATCTTTCGAGGTTAATTGTCCCTTTGAAGTTGCAGTGGTAAAGTTGTTGGCAATAACTTGGTCGCGGATTTCTAATAAACCGGAATCTTCACCAATAGGGCGAACTTCTTCCCGGCATAGTTTGATGCCGTTATAGACCCCTGGGTTATGGCTGGCAGTAATCATGGCGCCGCCGGCCAGTTTATATTTGCCGACGGCAAAATATATCATGTCGCTGGTTACTTCGCCTATATCCAACACGTCACGGCCCTGACGGCGCAGACCGTTAATTAAGGCATTAGCCAGCTCGGCTGAGTCCGGTCGCATGTCTCGGCCGACAGCCACTGTGCCTTCAGTGGGCAACCAGGTAGCTAAGGCTTGTCCGATTCGCCCGGCAATTGCTGAGTTTAGCTCGCTGCCAACACGACCACGGATATCGTAGGCTTTAAATATATTGTTAATATCAGACATAATGGCTCCTTAACTTATTAGGTTATTATAGCGAAGAGTTTGTATAAACACTTAACTTTTTGTTATGCTCTATAGTAATGATTGTTGTAATTATCGCCGGTGGGGCTGGCACGCGGCTATGGCCGCTTTCTATTCCTAGATACCCAAAACACCTCATAAAGGTTAACGGCGACGAGCTTTCTTTATTGCAGCAAACTTTTGCCCGAGCCAGACAACTAACAGATAAAGTTTATGTCGTTTCAGAGGCCGGGCACATTAAGCATGTACAAGCGCAACTGCCTGAGCTTAAGGCCGAATCTTTCATCGTCGAGCCAGCCCGACGTGGTACGGCCAATTGTGTTTTAGCCGCCCTAGTTAAACTAGGTAAGATGTATGACGCTGATGAGCCGGTTGCCTTTATGCATTCCGATCACTATATCCGTGATACCGACAGCTTTGTTCATAGTTTCCAAGTCGCAATTGACGCCGCTAAGCGCAACAAGCGCATTGTCCTAATTGGCGCCGAACCGACTTATCCGGCAACCGGCTTCGGCTACATCGAAAAAGGCAAGTTACACAACAAGTACAACTCTGTTTTTGAGGTAAAATCATTCCGTGAAAAGCCTGACTCAACTACCGCTTCATCATACTTAAAATCTGGGCATTATTTATGGAACTGCGGATACTTTGTCGGGTCGTTCCAGACTTTCTTGGGCGCCATGGAAGCTTATGCGCCGGCTCTTTACGCTTGCTACAACAAACTGGTTGCGGCTTCAGCTGCTGATAAATTTAAGACAGCTTATTTAAAGCTTGAAAACTCAGCTATAGACTATGCCTTGATTGAGAGAGCTAAAAATTTATTGGTGGTTCCTGCGACTTTCGACTGGATGGACTTGGGTTCATTCCGGGATTTGGCTCGGGCTGCTGGCTGTGATGCTAGCGGTAACCATGTGCATGGAAAAAGTATTGCCACTGAAGACGTTCAAAATTCTTTTATCCAAAACTATGAGGATAAACCAGTAGCTGTTATCGGGCTGGATAATGTAGTAATCGTTAATACGCCACATGGTTTGTTGGTAACACGCAAAGATCTTTCTCAAAGAGTTGGTGAGATCAGTAAAAATTTTCAGTAAAATAGAGCCAAACAGCTGAATCAATATACAAGTAGATCCAACTTCTTAGCCGGCTCTAGGATTCACGCATTAGAAAAGAGAGTAAGCGCATAAGAGGCTTGTAGTACTTTTTTACTTAGATCTGTTCATACTATTGTAGATTACCACAATAAAGACCCTTGCGATGTTTCGTCTTCGCAGGGGGCTTTTTCAATTCGACGTGATTTTTTATCTCATTAACATGGGTGATTGGCGTATTAGCTCGTTTGAGTAGAGCCGAATCCCATTAGTGTCATAAGTGCGGGTTAGTCTGGGGCCAAAATGAATAGCCAGAATTAGCCCCACACGCTAGATCAAACGATCTCTTGACAAATAATTACGGTGAGCCCCGCTCACCGTAATCTTGACATTACGGTGAGGCTAATATACACTTATGCTTATGTATATAAATAGATACTTACGCATTCAAGATGAGCTGGAAGCAGGGAAAACGCTTGTTCTATTTGGGCCGCGTAGGGTTGGTAAAACCACGCTTCTTAATGAATTTATCTCTCAATCTAAAAAGGATATTGCAGTATACAGAGGCGACGAAATAAGTACTCAGCACGCTTTTGAGGTTGCAGACAGCACTATACTTAAGCCGCATATTGGAAAAGCAACAATTTTAGCGATTGATGAAGCTCAAGCTATTCCTGGAATCGGACAAACTCTGAAGATTATTAATGATACGATGCAGCATGTATCGGTTATAGTCACGGGATCTTCGTCTTTTGAGTTAGCCGGGCAAGTTGGCGAACCGCTTACTGGGCGTAAAACAACACGTTACCTCTTTCCTCTATCCATTAACGAACTGTTGGCCGGCCAGTCTGCTCCAGCACATCTATTTCGGCAGAACCTTCCCTCGTACCTTGTATATGGCATGTACCCAAACGCCATTACGGCAGAGGCCGACCAAGAACGTACGGAATTTTTGCGCGAACTAGTAGACTCTTACCTTTTGCGGGACATTCTGACATACCAAGAAGTTAAAGGTTCCCGCCTATTACTACAACTCTTGGTGTTACTAGCCTATCAGGTTGGCAATGAGGTGTCGACCCAAGAGCTGGGGTCGTCTTTGAATATTGACAAAAATACAGTTGCTCGGTACCTAGATCTTTTAGAAAAGTCATACATTATTTTCCGGCTTGGTGGATTTAGTAGGAATTTACGGAGTGAAGTAACCAAAACCTCGAAATATTACTTTTATGATGTAGGAGTAAGAAACGCGGTTATCAACAACTTTAATCCTCTTGATATTCGTGATGATGTCGGGAAGCTCTGGGAGAACTTTATGCTAGTTGAACGATTAAAAATGCGGACTTACACGAAGCTTTATGCTAATCAGTACTTCTGGCGTACCTGGAAGCAAAATGAAGTCGATCTTGTCGAGGAGCGGAGTGGCAAGCTATTTGGTTACGAATTCAAGTGGAAAGACAAAACCGTTTCAGCTCCTAAGGAATGGCTTGAAACCTACGGCAATGAAAGTGAGTGGCAGGTTGTACACCAAAACAATGCACTACAATTTTTGAACATAACCTAAAAACTAAGTAGCCACGAGTTTTGTCCCTCGTGATATTGACACCATAGTCTTAGATCGAATTGAGGTTATTTTCTTATTTGTAGTTAACCTTAGTAGTCGTTTTAGACATACTAAGCATAGGCCGATCTTCTATACCAACGTGGCAATACATAAGCCGCTAAGCCTGTACTTAAGGGGACGGCCAGCAGCAACCCAATACTCGGGACAATCGTCCTGACAATAGCCTCAACGATGACCTCATCATTAATAGTGACGGCTAAGGGTCCACTTGAGCTGTAGAGTATGGTCAGGACTATAGTTGGCAGAGCTGCACCGGCATATAAAATAGCCAGCGTGTTGATAAGTGCGGCAATATGTTCACGGCCGACAGAAAGGCCCTTTTTATATAACACTACCGAACTTAATTTAGAGTTGGCCTTATGGATTTCGTCAACTGCAGCAGCTTGACCGGTAGTTATATCCTCTAACACACCAAGTGAGGCAATTACCATTCCGCCTAAGAATAAACCTGTTAGATCGATACAATGCGGCGCGTACTGCAGTAGGGAAGTTGATTGCTCTGAATTTATCGTGTCGCCTGGGTTGCCTGTGGTGCCGGTGAGGTAAACGGCTGTTGCAGCTATGCCGACTATCAACAAGAGAGTCATAACCGTGCTGGCAAATGCCAGGGTAGTTCTTCTGGTAAAACCATGGGCGATAAATATAGATATAGTAGCAATCATAAAGGCTCCTTCAATGCAGGTTGTAAACGCTGCGTCTCCGTTAACAATGCGTGGCAGCACAAACACAGCTAGTATGCCGATTGTGAAAACCAGGCCGACAGCTGCAGTAATTCCTCGCCAGCGGCCTATGGCTAAAACGAGTAATACTAGAACTAGCAAAAGCGTGAAGACACCGGGTAGGCGGTAACGGTCCAGGAATGAGTATTGATTACCGTTTTTTGGTTGGATAGTCAGTAGAATTTCACTGCCGACAGGCAAGCGCTGAGAGTTAGGATCCCCCAAAAAGTAACTACGGGCTACACTGACCACTTTGTTTTTACCGGCACCATCCAGGATTTTGGCCCTAACGACTTGATTACCTTCGGAAGTTTGGCTTAGGCTGACGGCTAAAACCTTAGCTCTGACTACTTCGTTTTGGGCGTTTGGTTTAGACGGGCTTAAATGAGCCAGAAAAACAGCGCTGGTAAGTAAAATTATCAGAAGAACTGAGCCATAGACTATATGGCATTTTTTTACCCTTCTAAACCTGCCGATATTTCTAGTAATTTCTTTATTCCATCTGTTTGGCATACCTGAATAATATACCAATTCGGGGCGTATTAAGAACCCCATATATCTGAAATATTGACAATCAATCAAGCTTATGCTAACATGTATTTAATTGATAACAGTGTTATCATAGAATTATTAATAACAAGGGCGAACATTAAAGTTCAACCAAGGAGCAAACAGCACGATGGACAAGCAACCCGGCATGAACCAGGCACAACAACCAGAGCAACCAGCACGATCGGAGCATAAAGTACGTCGTTCCTCTTTTCGTAATAAAGTGACACGGGCTGTTGGCGTTGCAGCTTTTGCGGCTGGTGCAGTAGGAGGGGTGGTGGGCGCAGGCCATACTGAAGCCAGCGCCTCTACTGTTCCTCAAACCAGTGCCACCAGTACTGCCCAAGCACCTAAAGTCACCACGAACAAGTGCATAGCTCCTGGCTTAACAGGCAATTGCCCGACTAATGTGGGACCGATTAACGAACAACTATTCTGGGATAAAAACACCCCCCCAAACCAAGACGACAAAAATAACGGTGATTTTTTTGGGCTGACTTATCCTGGGCTTAAAGCTTCCAGCGGGTTTCCGGCCGCCGGCGAGTGGGGATTTGGGCCGAATGCCGAAAAAGATGACTGCGTGTTTAGAGGAATTAAGGTTGTGACTGAGGACGCGCAGGGGAATGAAATAATAACTCCGTATGCGGGCTACCCTAGTAGTTCATATAAAGCCTTTGAAGACAAGCTAGCACCTGGGCAAGATGTCATTAGTATGGAAGTTGATGGCTATTGCAAAACGCCAAATAAGTTCAACATAGAGAATCTCGGTCAGGTTACACCTATTAGCACACGGATCCCCGGACAAGCCAATTTTACGGGGTTTGTTCCAGAGGGTAAGTTAAAAGAAAGCTTCGTAGGCACTAAATTTGTTGGTATGTCTGGCAGCATAGATGAAGCAAATCCAGCAGGCGGAACCGTGGATGTTTCTTGGAGTGCACAAAAACAGCCCAACGGAGAAGTGGCAGGCAATATTACTGTCACTGAAGCCGACGGTAATTATTCGGGAGCAACGGATATGAAGAAGCAAGAAATTTTTACGCATCCAACAATAAGCCGGTCGAATACTACCGGCTATGTGGTGTTTGAGGCGACAAATAAAAGTGGAACCGCCGTGGTTAAAGTAGGTAGCGAAGGGCTTAAAGGAGCCCAAGGTATTCAGGGGATTTAGTAGTACAATTTATTAGCTGAATATCCCAATACCTTTAAGTACATGCAGCGTTGACCGTTAAAACAGCCGGCGGGTCGTACAAGTGATACACTAGCTTGAAAAACTCCTGCCATAGTGCTAGTGTTTTAGTATAAGTTACTATGGATCAGGAGCTGCAAAACCACATCCAAGAAGCCGGCGCGGTGGTAGTCGAGTCAGGAACTTCCTGGTTCAAAACGCACAAGCGATTAATTTTAATTGTAGCTATAGCCTTAGTTGTAGTCGGGGTAGGTTTATGTATCTATTTTTGCCACTTTCATAAACAAAAAACAGTCACAAGTATAGGCGAACGATTCCCTGGACAGCAGTTAACTGCCTACCAAGAATACCAGGTTCTAGCTAACCAGGGTAAATATGCCTCAGCCGAACAAGTCCTGGATCAGCAGTTAACCAAAACTACCAACGCAAGCGATAAAATATCTATATATTATGAACAGTTTTCTCTAGCGTTAGAGTTTAAGTATTACAATGATGCGCAAAAATATGCCGATGAAGCTAAAAAACTATCACCTAACTCGCCTGTCGCTTATTCTGCTTCAGCTCAACTAGCTTCAGCACAGGGCAACACAACAACAGCTAAACAATACTGGGAGCAGGCAATAAAAAATCTTAATCCCGATCAAACAGGCTATAACTTAATCAAACAAGAGTATCAAGCAAGTCTGGATGCTTTGCCATGAAAAGAAGCATTATACTAAAACTCATCTTCTTTGGTTCATTTGCTTTACTTGAATTTATATTCGCAGCACCAACAAAAACACTGGCTTCATCGCCACCTTTGTGTGGCGTACTTGCCCCACCAACTAATCCATCTGAAACGCTTGGTAACTATGACTGCCTTGCCGCTAATGGAGGGCAAGATTACTCTACTAATACCGTAGAATCCACTACTACGCCAGGCCAGCCAGACTATGGACTTGATATAGCTACTGCAACTAGCGACCAGCTAAAGGCTATATTTTTATATAATCTGAGCAAATACGCAAGCATACCCGACATAACTATGAATAACGGCAGCCCGGTGGCGCCAACGCTGGCGTATCAGAAAGTGGGAGCTGAAACTATAATAAATAAATACTTAGGTGGTAGTGCGCAGGAGTACATAGATCAGCCTGATGTAAAATTTGTGTACAAGAGTGCCAAAACATGGAACATAAACACAGCCTACAATCCGGTAACAGATGCGGACTCAACATACAATGATCCTGGAGAATCGCCATCGCCAGCAGTCGTAATCGAGGTAAATACCGTATCTTACTTTGCCATAAAGCTTGATTGCGGCAATCCGATATCTCTTGGTAGCCCAGGCTCTCTACCGCCGCCGATAACTATCAATGTACTAAAGGTAGACACTAATGGCGAATGGAGTGGCAGCTCACCGTCGGATGCCCGAGAATTCAACAGCGCTTCCATAGGCATTACGACGCCAGTTCTTTATGGCCCCGCTAGCCCAACCGACGCAAACAATGTAACTTGGTATCTCAAGGCAAGCACTAGTTATACGGCCAATGCGCAAACGCAGGACAATTCAAATAATTCAATTGGCGGCTGGACGCTGAAAGGCTATGCCATATGTTACACCTCGGGTTGTAACCCAATGACGGATCCTACTGCGACAACTTGCTATAGTGGCTCAAGCTGTAATACTTTGTCCTCAATTTCTACTGACAGTACCCCCGAAACTATTAACTTGGACTGGATATATAATCCACCTACCACTACTACATCTATCAGCGGGGCTATCTATTACTATAATGCAGGGCAGAAGACTTCATTAAGTGGCGTGAGTGTGTACAACAGCTGCAATAATGCTGCGGTTAATCCGACTAATCCGACAACTAACAGCAGTGGCGTTTTCAGTTTTACAATCCCTGTTGGGCCTCCAGCGTTCTGTATACGTGCCGGAACGACAACAGGAACATCTCCATATACTGCTATCGTTGGCAATACAACTTACTCCAACCCGGTTATAACTCCCAATAATACTACCGGTGGTGCTTGTAGCGCCGACACTACTGCCTCGACTTACGAACAACAAACTGCCGGTGCTTCAAGCAGTTCAGGTACTTGTTCTCCTACTACTAACAGCGGGTATAATATTGAGTTTACAACAAAATCAACCAGTTCTAGCACCGGACACATCAACGGCATTAAAATGGATACTTCTGGCAATTGGAGCGGGAGCACTCCTACGGCAGACAACGGAGCGTTTAACCAAGCAAATGTTACTATTGTAAATACGTCGACCCATGTCTCATATAATCCACCAGTAGAGAATGCTTTCTACTCCAATGATAGTAGTAATGGTAGTAATGGCTTACCCGTAGGGACATATACGGTTACTGTATCACCAGTTAGTGGCTACACCATAGAGGGCTATAGGTATTGCCAGGGGGCTGGCGGGTGCACGTTTAGTCCATCTCCAGGGTACATTGATCTTACATCAGGAAATTCGTTTCAAGTTACACTTAGTGCCGGCAGTGTTGTTAATGTGCGGTTTGTTTTTGCATCTGGCGGGAGTGGTTGTGCTGGAGCATCATGTACGACACCAACCAGCAACTGTCCGACATTTCCTAACTACACTAGCGTATCTGTTGCACTGCCAGATAATTCTCCAACTATAGGCGCACCGTCTGGTGCCACCACTACTCCACACCAACATGCGGTGCAGGATGTTCCTGGAGGTAAAATGGAAGTGACTGCCATCAATGACATTAGTTCGGGCGGTAGTCGAGAACCGCCAACACTAGTATCTCCTGCTCTTAACACCAAAGTAGCTAATACTAGTGCCGTACTTAACTACACGCCATATGTCCAAAACTACCCGTACGACATTAACCAGCCGTCAGTAAACTACGTGAATTACTATAATCAGACGGACTGGTACACTGCTTCTAGCCCAAGTTATCATACATATACCTGTAACTCCGGCGACACTGGCGGTGGCAGTAGCTCTACTTGTAGCCACCTATATACCGGAACGACACACACGACATATACCTGTAACTCCGGAGACACTGGCGGTGGCAGTAGCTCTTCTTGCTATCACAAATATTCTGGAACAGCACATGAAAACGGACTTTATACCTGTCATACTGGCGATGGTGGCGGCGGCATGGGGAGCCCAACGTGTACGCATATCTATACAGGGGCAGCGCATACAACTTACACTTGTCATACTGGTGATAGTGGTGGCGGCAGTAGCTCTGTTTGTGATCACGTTTATGCAGGAGCCGCTACGGCTTGGTACGACTGGGCCAGCAGCAATGATACTTCAACGAAGGAAACATCTTCTAATACGGTTGATGGGGGCCAAATGCCAGCCTGTTATAACAGAACCTTTTCTTTGATACCTAATGATGGAGCCGAATCACCCGATACCAATGTAACTATCAATAACACCGAAGACCCTACCAGAATAAATGTTAATGGTGACGTGCAGGGTACATTTGGTGTAGAATACCCCGGCTTAGGTACAGGGCTAAGGCAACCAACACAAGTTAACAGTATAACTACCGAAGTAACGGTTGAAGTGTACCATCAAAATAGTGATGGCACTGTCATTGGACCAACCGCTTCGTATGAAAATGTGACAAGCAGCAATATCAAGTCCAGTTATGCCAGTACGTCAACTTCACTTTCTTCAACCCAAAGCTTTAGTGTTCCCTGGAGTATGGCAGTTCAGATGCCGCCATTGCAATATGGTGATGAAGTTTGCATTGACTTGACGACTAACCCTTCAGCGGGGCAAGTTACTCCGCCTGGTTGGGCGACGCAAGCTACAGCTGGCCTTGCCAACCAAGGCAATGCTACTGGTGTAGCGATGTGGCCGATCCCAGATAACCCAAATGATAGAGTTTGTTCCCAGTACCTAGCTGCCGAACCATATCTAAAAGTCTTTGGTGGTGATGTCTCTACGGGCGCAGATACCAAAACTTTAGATAGCAACAATAATGAAGTCTGTACAACTAATTCTATGGCTCCTATAACAACTCAGAACCAGGCCAGTGCTGGCCAGTATGCCGGCTCTGGCGCTCAACTAGCTGCCTTTGCTGCGGGTGTTATCAGTGGCTTTGCATCGGCTCAAAATGTTAGTGGCTCCGGCTTGCCTCCGCCACCAGCTGCGTCAGGCCTGACCTTTGCTAATATTGATGGCGCGCAAGACTATGGTGGTAACTTTGGCGCCAGTGCTAATA
>Ga0326727_10023202_pt1 | contig 11875 bp, 11 predicted proteins | sample MB2enrmetagenome_FD_207643 | JGI IMG/M metagenome (GOLD analysis project Ga0326727, IMG submission 207643) | Lab enriched peat soil microbial communities from McLean, Ithaca, NY, United States - MB29MY | ecosystem: Environmental > Terrestrial > Soil > Wetlands > Peat | place: USA: New York... | reverse complement strand
TCTTGCCCACGAACCCACTCCGGCGCCGGCCGCACACTGCGAACTCAGTCCGTGGACCCAATCTCTCCGACGACATGACCGTCCTCGGCCTCGCTCCATTCCGAGCTGCCTGCATCTTGTGAGGGGGAGGTGGTATGAACACCGTCGCCGTAAGGCAATCAGGCCTTGAGCGGTCTCAGAGCGCTGCGGACCGCGGAGGCAATGATGGTTGCGGCGATCACGGCGCCGCAGACAATCGCCGCCAGAAACACCACGTGGCTTGCGGCCGAGGAGTCGGCTGATCGTTTGATGCCGATCCCCACCAGCGCCCAGAGCACCACGAGGCCGTATCCGGCATCCCGGCGTGTCGCTAGGATTGCCACTGTGAGGAGGGCCGCTACGATGATCACCGCAACCGCCCACACCTCGGGTCGCAATCCGAAACCATTCCAGCCAGCTTTCACGAGGAAGGCCGTCACGTTTGCGATGGTCGCCACCGTGATCCATCCGAGATAAACGCTGAAGGGAACGCGGAAGAGCCATCTCTTCGCCCAGTTGGCCCAAGTGCGACCTATTTGCAGCCTTACGTAGATTGCCAGCAGGGACCCAAGGATCACTAGCATCGCTAGGACCGAAACCCCAACCAGCTCGTAGTGCCACAGCAGAAGCCATGCGACATTGGCTACACATGACAGGGCAAACAGCCAGCCAATCCGTCGGGTTTCCTGGGGACTATTCTGGCCCGCAGAAAAGAGACCGTGCGCTTGCGCAATCGTGAAAAGCAGGAGCAGGAGATAGATCAACCCCCAGATCGAGAATGTAAGCCCCGCGGGTACGAAGAGATTAGGAATGCCGTCAGAGAGCGCGCCGGTGAGCCGACCGTTGATACCGATAGTCGACGCGAGCGTGTTGACTATGAGGACAGCAAGGAATGAAAGGATGTTGGCGATTTGAAGGACCTTCATGCTCGTTTTCATGCCAAGAGAGTACCATTGCCAACGCTTTCCAGGCACCCCCAGACCAGCTTGCATAGGAGTTAAGTCAATCAGGAAAGGAAAACGGGACTTGTCGACAGGACCATCCGAATCGGCGGCAGCTGTGCAGTACTCTACTCCGCGCCCACCCCCTCGCCTGCTGCGCGGATCGCTTGCCGCAAAACACGTTCCGTGAACGGATCCTCGTTCCTATCGGCGCAAAATTCGCTTCATTCCGACGTCGATTGAAGCGCAGGAAATCGAAGCGGCTTCGGCCTCCTCCCCATGACTAACTACCCATGAACAACGAAATCCACTTCGGCTGTTGTGACGAGCACATCAGACGAAATGCTTGCCCCCTGCTTCAGTCTCTACTGTCCTGCTGAGAGAGCAGATCCCCTGAGTCCCCAGTCCCCCACGCCTTTTCCCACGAATCGCTGAAGGCGATCTCTTCCAAGCCCTTGCGCTGACGCGGGCCATTCTCACGCATTCTTTGGCCTTCGTTCAAGAGCGTATCGTCTCCCGGCTTTCCAACTATGATGAGGTTGAGAGGAACGAAATCCTCGGGAAGCCCTGCCGCCTTTGCCACTTTCGACGGTGTATAGCCGGCGATGGGGTGAGCGTAGAGCCCTTCGCGCGTGGCCTGAAGCATCAGGGCGAGAGCCGCCATGCCCAGATCGAAGTAGGCATAGTCCCGTCCCGCCTCCAGCCGCATGTCCAGGGAAGGCTTAGTGGCCATCACGAAAATAAGAGGCGCCCTCGTGGCCCACCTGTTGCCCTCACTCAGAGCCTGTCGAACTATGGGAAGGCGTTCACCGGTTACGGCCACAATGCGCCACGGCTGGGTGTTTGCGCAGGACGGGGCTAGGGTTGCAGCGCAAAGCAGCCGCTGAACTTGTTCGAAGGGCAGCGGGTCTGTGGCAATGCTGCACCGGGCGCGACGTGCAACGAGCTCGGGAAGGATGTCCATTGAATATCTCCTGTTATTTTCAAGCCTCGCTTGTGCCCATAACATACGTGCACTCCAGAATCGGTGCAAGCACGCCACCTCCGCCGTACATCCGGCCAGAACCGAGCGTTCAGCAAGTGGGGGAACTCTGGGCTCGGGCACTGCCACCCCCGTGCGACCGTCCAGGACAACTCTATCAAGGCATCAAAGATGTGGTACTTGCCGCCGCGTGGAAACCGTTTCGTTAACTGCTTTCGCTGCAGCGAGCCGCTCTTGGTAGTCTTCCCGGAGATGGCGATGACCGCAGACCGGTGCCACCGCGTCATGCGTCAGGGCGTAAAGCATCCAGCGGAGGAGGGCTTTTCGCACCCGGGCCGCTCGCGAGAAGGGGGCAGTTAGGGAGGTCAGGAAAGCCATCGCCTTGAAAGGGGCCAGCGAACCATCTCTGATGTGAACGCCTCCCTGCGGTTTGACCACTTCGGCGGCGAGCATTCCAATGTCCCGGAAGGTGAATACGTCAGGGCCGCCTATAGGGTACTCTTTCCCTGCCTTGGCGGGATCAGACATGATCTCGTAGACGAAATCCGCAACGTCAGCGCCGTGGATAGGGTTGATACGGGTCCCGCCTCCCCCGAAAATGGAGAATGAGCCATCGCGAAGGACCGAGTCGAAGAAGCGGTTGGTGAGGTCCTTGAAGTAGGCGTTGGCTCTGATCACGGTAAAGAGCATGCCCGACGCCGTGGCGTAGTCCCTGATAGCTTCGGCGGCCGCTTCCTTCGCTTCGCTGAACGCCGTGACGGCTCGCGAGTCCGGACCCTCGAAGGTAGCGAACAACAGGAAGTGCCTCACGCCCGCGGTCGCACTCTCGGCTCCCAGTCTGGCGTTGGCGTCCCTGTCAATGGCCCAGAAGTCATTCGAGGCATCCGCGCCTGCGTTGCCCGACGCCATACAGGAAAGAACGGTGCCGCAGTTCGGCAAGATGTCCTTCCAAGACGCCATCCTCGCCGCGTCCCGTACGACAACACTGGCGCCCATCGCCTCAAGGCGAGCGCAAGCGTCTCGCTTGGATTCGTCCTTGGCCGCGGCTATCACCCGCCAGCCTTCGGCACAGAGCTTTCGAGTAAGGAACCAACCGAGATAGCCGGTCGCTCCAGCGATGAAAACGGTCCTCCCGCGTTCGTCCTTGGCTATAGGCCCCTCCTGTACTCGAGGGCAAGGTCGTGTGGAGTATAGCACGACGGCGGACCGCGCGAACGAAGAAGTTGTCCAGAATGCGGATAGCGTGAAAAACTTCCTGCTACGCCGCGTAGTAATACCTGTCGCGAAGATCCGCTCCAGATTCGCGCCGGCGACGGCCCGTGAAAGCAGTTCCGTCCGCAAGGGGGTTCGTCGGCCCTTCAGGCGATGGCGTACATCAGCCCAGGTAAATCCTCGCGTTCCGCACGCTGTACACAGGCACCAGGGGCAACAGCACCGGTACTCGGGTCGCATAGCTTCGGTATGCTGGGTCCTTTCCGTAGCGCTCGTTCTGCTTGATCTCCAGTCTTCGAGTCGAGCCGATCATGATCAACACTATGCAAAGGTAGCCGGCGACGGCAAGCGACCACTCTAGCCAACCGTAGATAAGCGCAGCGCCCGCGATGAGGTTCCCCGTCCATACAAGGAGCTCGCCAAAGTAGTTCGGGTACCGGACAATGCGGTACAGGCCGCGATCACAGAACCGGTTTGGGGTTCGCAGCTTAGTCGCGCGCTTTTGGGCGTCCGCCACTGCCTCGACGATCAGCCCCAAGGCCGTTACGCCGACGCCGAGCACGCTGAGCCACGCGAGGGGATCCCTGCGGCCCGCGTCGGCCGACGCATAGCGGGACAGAAGCGGGAGAAACATGCATACGTAGAGCACCGAGACAGAAACCCAGATCACCAGCTTGAGCGCTATCCCGGCGCGGCCTCCGCGGTCACTATCCTCGGCCTGAGAGGAACGATAGCCACCACTGCGTTCCCGCACGAGGAGGTAGGTGCCAAGCCGTACTCCGTAGACGAACATCACCAAGGTCTGAGCCCACGTGATAGATCCAGCACCTCGTCCGAGAACGGCAGCCACCGCGATCGCCATGGCCGCCACGGAGTACCCATAGCCGACGCTGATGAAGAGTACCAGTCGAAAGAATCCGACGGCGGAGACCAGCAGACACACAGCAGCCAGAAAAAACGTTGCCTCAGGCAGCAACCCGTGCAAGACCATCCCGTGCAACACTGAATACCTCCAGTCGGGACTGACAGTCATAACGCTACCAGATGCCGTTTGCGTTGGCAACGTCAGACCTAGGCAGCAACAGATTCTCATTGTGGCCGGCATGAATGACACCGCAAGATACACCGCTAGTGTCCCGGCAAAAAGAGTTGGCGCAATTCCAGGCACCTTCGACAGCAGTTGCCGCTGAAAGAAGATCTGCAGAAAGCCACTACCACCACCGTTCAACCAAACGACAGCCTTCTCACTCAGTTTTCGACACACTTTTATCGGTAAGCGATCTGTGATCTTCCGCCCCAGAGAGGATCTCAAGCTGCCTCTTCAACTGTAAAGCGCGTATGGGAAAACAATACCTTCAGCGGGAAGCCCCCACGGCTTGCCTCTGGGACCTGCCGCGAGCGTCAATCCCCTGGTGCAAAGAAGTGACGTCATTTGAAACTGCCTGTATACTCCGTTACGATGAGTTCGCGAAACGTCATCATCGTAGGTGCCGGTTTTGGCGGCCTGACCCTCGGCGCGTTGCTCGCTCGGCAGGGCATGCGGGTGCGCATCTTGGAAAAGAACGAGGATTCGGGAGGCCGTGCGCGCGCGTGGCGGTCTGAAGGATTTTCATTCGACATGGGACCAACCTGGTACCTCATGCCGGAGGTCTTCGAGGAGTTTTTTGCACTTTTCGGCCGGCCGCGCGAAGAGCTCTACCGGCTGGCTACCCTTGACCCGTCCTATCGGGTGTTCTTCGGCAAGGGCGAGATCCTGGACATCGTGCCCGATCTCGGAAAGAACCTCCAGACATTCGAGCGCCTGGAGCCGGGCGGCTCGGCGCGTCTCCAGGCTTATTTGGCCGAAGCCCGGCATAAGTACGAGATCGCGCTGAAGGACTTTCTCTACCGCGACTATACGTCGATCTTCCAGTTCTTTAGTCGGCGCATGCTCGTCGAGGGCATGCGGTTGAACGTCTTCCAGAGCCTGGACCGCTACACCCGCCGCTCGTTTGCCGACCGGCGGGCCCGCCAGCTCCTGGAATACCACATGGTGTTCCTCGGCAACCGGCCCGACCGGGCACCCGCGCTGTACTCTTTGATGTCGCACGCGGACCTCAACCTGGGAGTTTTCTATCCCATGCCAACAGCTGGGAGCAAAAGCGCTGCGGGCCCCGCGGGCCGAACAGAGAACTACGGCGCAACCGGCGCCGTCAGCGGCATCGGTGCCGTAGTCCAAGCGCTGCTCGAGCTCAACCGTTGGATGGGCGTGGATGTCCTCACAGGGCAAGAGGTGGACCGCATCGAGGTGCGCAACGGCGCCGCCCAGGGAGTTCGCCTGAAGGGTGGAGGTGAGCTGTCCGCCGACCTCGTCGCGGTGAATGCAGACTACCAGCACGCGGAGACCCAGCTCCTCGCTTCGGGGCAGCGCAGCTACGGTGCACGATACTGGGAGCGCAGGACGATCGCGCCGTCCATGTTTCTGATCTATTTGGGCCTGGACCGGAAGCTGCAAAGTGTCGCACACCACAGTCTGTACTTCGCCGAGGACTGGAACGAGCATTTCGCGGCAATCACCGACCGACCGGCATGGCCCGAGAAGCCCTGCTTCTACTTATGCTCACCCGCACGCACAGACCCGGGCGTGGCGCCGGTGGGCTGCGAGAGTTTGACGATCCTCGTTCCCATTGCGGCGGGATTGCCGGACACGGCCGAGATCCGCGCCGCCTACCGGGAGAAGGTGCTGGATCACGTCGAGGCCGTCATCGGAGAACGGTTCCGGAACGCCATTCGCGTAGAACGAATCTTCACGGTGAACGATTTCACCGCCGCCTACCACGCGTACAAGGGGACCGCGCTCGGCCTGGCACACACCCTCCGCCAGACCGCAGTCTTCCGGCCCGCGCACAGGAGTCGCGCCGTGTCCGGCCTCTGGTACACAGGCGGGTACACGCACCCGGGGATCGGCGTGCCGATGGCGTTCATTTCCTCGCGGATCGTGGCGGAGGAGATCGCGCGGCGGAGCGGTCGATGACGCGCTTGGCCAGCGGAAACCATCAGGGTACCGTGGCGGTGGTCGGTGCGGGGCTGGGGGGCATGGCAGCGGCAATTCGGTTACGGCGGGCCGGCCTCGAAGTCGATGTGTTCGAGCAATCGGAGACTGCCGGAGGAAAGGCAGCCACCATCTCGAAGGGCGGCTACACCTTCGACACAGGGCCGTCGCTGCTCACGATGCCGTTTGTCTTCCGGCGCCTCTTCGAAGAGGCGGGCGAGCGGCTGGAAGATTATCTCGACCTCGTGCCCCTGGAGCCGCTCTGTACCAACTTCTTCGCCGACGGATCGGTGCTGCGCGATTCAAGCGACCGCGAACGCTTCGGCCGTGAGCTTGCCCGCATTTCCTCCGATCCCCCCAAGGCGCTTTTCCGCTATCTCGACCACGGCCGCAGGATTTACGACGCATCGGCGCACCTATTCCTGTTCCAGGGCATCCAGGAGGCAATCCTGCACGGCGGCGCGCGGCTCAGGGACCTGCTCGCGCTGCCCCGGCTGGACGCCCTGCGGAGCCTACATCGCGCTCACGCCTCCTTTTTCAGTGATCCCCGCTTGGTCCAGCTTTTCGACCGCTATGCCACCTACAACGGGTCGGATCCCTGGCGCGCTCCGGCTACGCTGGCAATCATCCCGGCAGTGGAGTACGGGTTCGGCGGGTACACCGTGCGCGGCGGCATTCGCCAGGTTCCGCGCGCCTACGAGCGGCTTGCCCGCGCGACCGGGGTTCGGTTCCATTTCGGCGACAGGGTCGAACGGATTATTGTGGAAAACGGAAGGGTCTCGGGAATCCGTGTCGCGGGTGCCCGCCTGCCCTTTGATGCGGTCGTGAGCAACGTCGATGTGTTGTCCACCTACCGGCAGTTGCTCGCCGAGCCCGGGCAGAGGCTCGCGCGCCGATACGAACGGCTCGAGCCCTCCACCTCGGGGCTGATCTTTCTCTGGGGAATGCGCAGGGAGTTCCCCGAACTGTCGGTGAGCAGCATCTTTTTCCCCGACGACTACCGCGAGGAGTTCCGGGACCTCTTCGAGAAATACCGCTGCCCGGAGGACCCCGCGGTTTTCATCAACGTTACGGGCAAAGTGCCCGGGAGTGCTGATGCGCCGCCGGGTTGTGAGAACTGGTTTGTCATGGTGAATGCGCCTGCCGACCGGGGTCAGGATTGGAGATCGGAGACCGCGCGGGTCCGAGCGGCAATCCTGGCCCGCCTGAAGAAATCGCTCGCGAAAGAGGTGGAGCAGCTGATCGAGGCCGAGGAAGTGATCACCCCCGTGGACATCGAGCGGCGCACCGCGAGCACCCGAGGCAGCCTCTACGGGATCGCGTCGAACTCGCGCCTGGCGGCGTTTCTGCGTCACCCTAACCGCCACCCGCGCATCCGCGGGCTGTACTTCTGCGGCGGCAGCGCTCACCCCGGCGGCGGGATGCCCCTCGTCACCCTGTCAGGCATGATCAGTGCGAACCTGCTCCTGAAATACGAGCAGGGTCTACGCGGATGAGCCGCCAGGACTGGGTGCTCACCGCCGGTCTGGTGGCGTTTTTCGCGGTCGGATTTGCCGGTCACCTCTCGCCCGGCACGCGGCCGCTGATGCTCGGGCTCACGCCCATCGCGCTGCTGGTGACCTCAGGGATCGTGGCCGTCCCGCTGGTGAGCGAACGGCGCGCGAAGGTGGGACTGTGGGCGGCGGCGGCTTTTGCCGCCGGGTTCGCACTGGAAGCCCTGGGAGTCGCCACGGGCCTTGTGTTCGGTCCGTACTCCTACGGGACGGTCCTGGGTCCGAAGCTCCTCGGGGTTCCGCTGGTCATCGGGCTGAACTGGCCTCTGGTGATCCTCGGAGCAGTGATATTGACCGGGCGCATCTCCAGGAATCCCCTAGCCGTTGCACTTATGGCAGGCGCGCTGACGTGTGGATTCGACTGGGTTCTCGAACCGTTTGCGGTTTCCGCGGGTTACTGGACGTGGCTTGCCGGGTCGATACCGGCGCGCAACTACGTGGCGTGGTTTTCAATTTCAACGCTTCTCGCGCTGGCATTCACGGTGCCCAGACTCTCGGTCAGATCGCCTATGCCCGTGATTGCGGTGGCCATCCAAGCCGTCTTTTTTTCCGCACTTCGCCTGCTGGGCGTCTAGGGCTCCCCCTCGGCGGCAGGCACGAAGCCAAGCTGCTGAAGCCGCTCGATCTGGGCTCGGTCGGCTTCCCGGCAGCCAATCAGGTAGCTCACCATGTCCCGCCGGACCTCGCGCGGCACATCGGGGTCGGCCCCGGCTTCCAGCATCCGAATCAACACCGCGAGGTCCGGCCCCACGGTAGGTCGAACGCCGAAGAACAGGGGTAACTGCCGAAAAAGGGAGAACCGGAGAAACCGGATCTCCAGGCTGCCGGGATTGTCCTCTGGCAGCCGGCGCATCAGGGAAACCGCAGTATTCACGTGGCCAAGCTTGTTCAGCAGTCCGCTGGCGTGTTTGCCCCTCAACCCTTCGAGGGCCGCATAGTAGGCAAGGATGACGGGCGGCCATGAATCGCGCTTTGACGGGAATGCCGCCTGGATAGCGGCAACTGTTTGCTCCGTGGCCGCGGCGCTTTCGACGGAGTTGTAGAAACTCACTCGAAGCCGGGAAAGGAACTGCGGCAGGTCGAGGCCGGGGGGAGCGAGGGGTGCAGTGCCCATGCCCCACAGGCCGGGGAGTCCGAAAATGAGAAGAAGCATCGTGAGCCGCATCCGGAGCGCGCGGCTCTGACCCGGGGCACGCTTTCTGATATCATCGCCGCGATGCGTCCATGGCAGATAGCCGAACTCTCGCTGCTCCTCGTGCCGGGCCTGCTGCTGCTCTGGCGCGTACGGCACTGCGGTCAACGCGGACAGCGGCGGGCCCCTCCTTTCACTGTGATCGTGCCCACGCGCAACGAGGAATCCAGCCTGCCCTTTCTTCTCGCTTCGTTGAAGCGGCAGTCGGTGAAACCGGCGGAGATCATCGTCGTGGACGACCTCTCCTCGGACGCCACCGCGGCGATCGCCGCACAGGCAGGCTGCCGCGTGCTCCCGGCGGGCCGTCGGCCCCGCGGATGGCTGGGAAAAACATGGGCCTGCTGGGTCGGAGCCCGCGCGGCCGGCCATGAGCTCCTGCTTTTCCTCGACGCCGACACGCGCCTGGAGCGAGACGGGTGCGGTCGTATGCTCGCCGAGAGGGCCGCCCGCGGCGGGGTGGTGACCGTTCAGCCTTGGCACGAAGCGCGTGGCGCCGTGGAAAAACTCTCGTCGCTTTTCAACATCGTGGCGATGGCCGCGATGAACGCTTTCACTGTTTTCGGGGAGGTGATTCCGCCGGCCGGTTGTTTCGGGCCGTGCATCCTGTGCGCCACGACCGACTATTTCCGGGCGGGGGGGCACCGCGCTGTGCGCGGCAGTGTGCTTGAAGACGTCGAGTTGGGCAGACGATTCCTCGCGGCGGGAATCGCGGTGCACTGCTTCGGCGGAAGGCGTGCCATACGCTTTCGAATGTACCCCGGGGGCATCGCACAGCAGGTTGAGGGGTGGAGCAAGAATATGGCGCGCGGTGCGGCCGGAACTCACCCGGCGGTGCTCGCCGGCATTTCCCTGTGGTTCACCGGGCTCTTCTCTGGGACCTTTTTCCTCGCGCGCTGGGGGGCAAGCGGTGCATTTCTTGCGGCGGTCGAGGCCGGCGTCTTTTACCTGCTGTACTGCGCGGAGCTCCTGTGGATGATGAGGAAAGCCGGCAACTTCGGAGCCCTGTCCGCTCTGCTGTATCCGCTGCATCTGCTGTTCTTCCTTTTCGTGTTCCTTCGGTCGCTGACGCTGACCTACGTGGTTCGTTCCGTCAGCTGGAAGGGGCGCCTGATTCCTGACCCCGGAACACTCGGTAGGCCAAGAGATTAAAGCCGAGCAGGGTGAAGCTGTAGAGGAAGTCCTCTACCGGGATCGAGATTACCCTGAACCCAAGAATCGCTTCGGGGCTGTAGGTCACCACCGGCAGCCCGGTCAGCAGTCCGTTCGCCGCGAGGAATGGGACATAGGAAACGAGAATCGAAAGCCAGAAGCTGCGGAGGGCCAGCGCGCCGGGGGCGACTACCGCGACGGCGAAGAAAAGAGCCGCAGCACCGAGTACGGTCGAGGTGTACAGCCGCCCGCGGAAGATTAGGGCTGCGGCGAGGAAAACAGTCGCAAGTACCGCCCAGGGCGCCCGCGTCGCTCGAGCCGCTTTTTCCGGAACGTAGGCACGAACGACCTCGTGGACGAAGACACACGCGAAGGGAACGGCGAGAAAGAACACGAACTCGCCGGGAGGAAGCCACAGCAGACGGGCAATCCCTGCCCACCGATCAGCGAAGCCCCATGCGCCCTGGGCGCTCATGAGGCTGTCCCACGCCAGGTACGGCACGGCCACCAGTCCTGCAGCGGCGAACGCCGCCGGCCACCGCCGCACAAACCCCACTTTTCGGTCGAAAGAAAGCGCGACCGGGAAGGCAAGGATGAGCGCGTCCATCAAAAGGTACAGCCCCACGACTACCCCGCTACCGCGTTGCCCAGAGCCGTGAGCACGATGCGCGACCTGGCCGGTTTCACTTTCCGGCGGAACACGATCCAAGGATCGTATGCGATCCGCCGCGCAGTCCACCGGTACATGTCTGAAGCAGTGCGAATGGGAATTCGGTATCTCCTGGGGATCATAGCCAAGCCCTTTTCGGCCTGTTCCTGCCAACCCTTGTACAGCGAGAGGTGGTAATCGATGAACCGACGGAACTCTTCGGGATGCGCCGCGGCATGCTCCGGGTCCAGGACCAGCGCTTCCGCGGGCCCGAGGGGGAGATACCGTCGCCCGAGGCGAAGGTCCTCGTCGATGTCACGGATGAAGTTGATGTACTGCATCGCCCGGCCCAGCATCTGCGCGTACGGCATGGCCTTGTCCGGAAGGTCCATGATGCGGGCCATGAAGAGCCCGATCACCTCGGCGGAGCCATAGATGTAGCCCAGAACCTCTTCGAGGCTGTCGTAAGCGCGCCGGCTCAGATCAGCGTTCATGGCTCCCAGGAACGCCTCCGTCCATGCGCAGTCGAATTGCTTTCGGTGCGCCAGGTCCACATAGTCGTCTATGATTGGGTCTCCCGTTGGTGTGCCTTGCAGCGACCGGCGGTAACGATCGCGGAAATCGGCAAATCCAGTCGCATCTTGGGGGACGGCATCGACGAAGTTGTCCGCAACGCGCACGAAAGCATAAAGGATTTGGACATCCCGGCGCATTTCGGGCGGAAAGAAAAGGCTGCTCGTGAAGTAGGTCCTGCTGCCTTTCTTGAAGACCTCGTTTTGCAACCTATGCTCTTTGATTGTACCCATTCTTGCTCTCCTCTGTGTTGAATAATCTACACAAAAAGAGTTGTAGACAAGTAAATTAGTTGCTATTAACCACGAAATGAGTTATATTTGTCTTCAAGGAGGAGGGAAGAACGGTGAAAAGCGAGCGAAATTCCGTCGGCTTGAGCGACATTAGGCTTTACATACCGCCCCTTAGAATGGACCTTGAAAGAATTGTGGAGTACAGGGCGGCAGAGAATCCATCCATAAAACGGCACCTGGAACGGGCGATGAGGGTTACGGGTCAGGAATCCATCCGGTTCCCTGAAAGCTGGCAGGACACGGCCACCATGGCGGCCCAGGCCGCTTTCGACCTGATAAAGC
>Ga0326727_10023200_pt1 | contig 11876 bp, 7 predicted proteins | sample MB2enrmetagenome_FD_207643 | JGI IMG/M metagenome (GOLD analysis project Ga0326727, IMG submission 207643) | Lab enriched peat soil microbial communities from McLean, Ithaca, NY, United States - MB29MY | ecosystem: Environmental > Terrestrial > Soil > Wetlands > Peat | place: USA: New York... | reverse complement strand
CGCGCTTCTCCTCCTCCTCACGGGGGTGGTGAGCGTGGTGGGGGGGCCGGCCTCCCCCGGAGCGAGGTCGAACGCCGGGGGTGCTTGGGTTACGGTCGCGAGCGACGTCCCCCGCCTCGCGGCGACGTTGGGAAGGCCGCTGCCGGGGAGCACGCCGATCACCCTGACCGTGGCGCTATTGCCCCGGCAGGCGGGCACGCTGACGGAGTTCGATGGCGCCGTCATCGACCCTCTCGACCCGCTGTACCACCACTTCCTCACCGAGTCCGAGTTCGAGGCGCGGTTCGCGCCGTCCCCCGCGAACACCTCCGCGGTCGCGGAGTATTTCCTCGCCCACGGAGCCCAGAGCGTCACCCCCACGCCCGACGGGCTCGGCCTGCGGGTCTTGACCACGGCGGGTGTGGTCGACTCCGCCCTGGACACGTCCCTTCGGGAGCTCCCCGCCCGGGGGTCGTCGCCCGATTACGTGGCGAACGGCCCTCCTCGCCTCCCCTCGTCCGTGGCCCGCATGGTCCTGGGGGTCGGGGGTCTCACCGATGAGGAGAACGCCGAGCTCTCCCTCGGGGTCCGCGCCGGCCCCCTCCATCCCACCGTTCCCCGAGCCGGCCCGAGCCAGTTCGTCACCGTGTTCGGGAGCACCCAGCAACTGTTCTTCGGCTCCGACCTTGCCCAGGCTTACGGGGATAGCCAACTCTTCCCGAGCCCTTCGACGCCGCTCGGCCGGTTCGCGAACGGCACGGCGGTGGCAACGATCCTGTTCAGCGGCTACAACGACACCGAGAACCTGAACCTCCCCCCGTTCGACCCGGTGGTCGTCTCGCAGTACTTCAACGACACCTTCGGGCCCGACTGGCCCTTCCACAACGTCACGGGCGTTCCGGTGACCCTCGATGGGGTCGAGCCCCCCGCCCCGGGCCCCGTGGGGGGGCTCGGAGATGACACGCTCGCCCAATCCGAAAGCGCGCTCGACCTCGAGATGGCCGGCTCCATGGCGCCCGGCGCGGACCTCTATACCTTCTACTTCGCCTCGAGCCTCTACGAGAGCTCGAACGTCCCGGCCTCCAGCCTGGCCGACGATTTTGCGACGACGCTCTCGAACGTCCTCAGCTACAACTACTCAACCCAGCGCCTCGCTTCGGTCTCGAACTCCTACGGACTCGGGGACCTCAACGATTCCCTTTGGGACGTCGAGCTCGCCCACGCCGCGGCGCTCGGCGTCACCGTCGTGGCGGCCACGGGCGACCAGGCGAATGCGCCGGACTCGGTGAGCGGTCGTTCTTTCGGCCCGAACCCCTTGTGGCCCGCGACGGCGGCGTTCGATACGAGCGGGGTCGTGGCGGTCGGCGGCACTTCGCCCACCCTCTCCGGCGTGCCGACGAGCGTGTTCAACCCCTCCCAGCCCTTGAACGTCAGCTTCGACCCGAACGTGACCGGCGTGGCGAGCGAGAGCGCGTGGTACGACACCTCGCAGGGCATCGGCCAGTACGCGGGCACCGAAGGGGGCGTCTCTACCGTCTACGCGGAACCGTCCTGGCAGTACGACTCGGCCGCGCAACCGACGATCGTCAACGCCACCGTGACCGAACAGCTCTCCCAGCTCGGGCGGGCGGTACCGGACCTCGCGCTACCGGCGAGCGCGATCGTGGCTTACACCCTCAACAATTCCACCGGCACCTACTTCGAGATCCTCGAAGGGACCAGTGCGGCCGCCCCGATGTTCGCGGGGATGGTCGCCGAGGTGGCGGCCGTCACCGGCAGCGACCTCGGTTACCTCGACCCGTGGTTGTACCGTCTCGGGAGCCTCGAAGAAGCCTCGCCGTCGATGGCGGGGGAGTACCCGCTCTCGGAGGTCACCGAGGGCTCGAACTACCTGTTCTCGGCCGGACCCGGGTGGGACCCGCTCACCGGCTGGGGGTCGGTGTATCCCGCCCGACTTCCCCTAGCGCTCGCGAGCTCCATCGTCAACGGGTTCAACTATACCGGCCCGACCCCGGGATTACCTCCCCCGGTCCCGAACCTGCTCCAAGCTTCCCCCCCCTCCGCGAGCATCGGGGTCTGGGTCGTCCTGATCGCCGTGGCCGTGGCGCTCGCGATCGCCCTCTACGCCACCGTCCGCACCGAAAGTCCGACGGGGATGCCGCCGCCCCCCGGGGTGTATGGCGGCTCCAGCTACCACCCCGCCGCTCCTCCCCAGCATCCGAGATGCGCCCGCTGTGGTCGGGACCGGGCGCCGTGGTACGCGGTCTGCCCGTGGTGCGGCGCCCGGTGACCGAACGCCGACCGCGCTCGGGCGGGCGCGCCTAGGCTGGGGGGATCGCTGCCGGGGCCGCAGCCTCCGAAGGCTCTCCGGGGCTTCCCGGTGCGGGAGCTTCCGCGGGTGCCGTCCCGTCCGGCGGGACCGGGGGGGTCGCGAGGCCGGTCGGTTCGCCCGGATTCGGGGCCGCCCCGAGCTTGTGCTCGAGGTACTGCCGGATGTCCTCCGGTCGGTTCGACGCAATGCCGAAGTACTCGGAGAAGACCCGGGTGGTCGTAAGCTCCAGCGTGGCCCCCTTCGGCTCCGTGTGGATGAGGCCCATCGAGCGCAGGCGTTGGACCTCCTCATAGGCCCCGTCGCCGACCATCCGAACGAGGAAGCTCTGCAGCATCGGCTGATGGTAGGCGATGAGCGTCAGCGCTTTGAGCGTCCGCGGGGCCATGTCCATCGGGGTCACGGTCCGGGCGACGGCGACGTAGGCCTCCCGGAGCTGGAGAGCGTATCGGTCCCCCACCCGCCGAAGCTCCAGGGCCGTCTGGCGCCCGTCGTAGGTGCGAGCGAGCGCTTTCAGGGCATGCTGGACCGACCGGAAGTCGGAGATCCCCAGCGCCCCGGTCACTTCCGCCACCGAAAGGGGCTTGCCGCTCGCGAAGAGGATCGCCTCGACGCGCAGGGCGAGCTCATCGACCTTCGCGGGCACGCTCACACCTCCTTCGCCGGGGTCGGCCGGGTATCGGCCGTGCGGAGGATCATGAGCGGGCTGGACCCAAGCTTCGGTTGCTTGAGGTCGATCACGTTCTCTCGGACCAGGAACAGGACGGCGAGGAAGAGGGCGACGAGCCGGTCCGGCCCCTCGGAGGAGCGCCAGAGGGCCAGGAACGGGAACTCCTGGTCCCGGGGCCTCGTCAAGCAAACCTCCCAGGCATCGGCGAGGTCCCGTTCGGGGATGTCCCCGTGAACGATGACCTCGGGCGGGGCCCGCTGCTGCTCCCGAAGGCGCTCCCGGAGCTCCTCGATGCGCAAGCTCCTCCGTGCCTCGACCTCCGCCTCGCCGAACGCGCGCACCAGCTCCAGCAGGCTGACCGGGCGCGTCTCCGAGTGTCGGATCATCTCCTCGAGGGGGGGCGGCGTGGCGTTCTCGAGGACGGCGCTCGTCACGGCCACCGCCTCCGGGGTCGTCAGCTCCCCGAGGTAGCCATCGTCCAGGGCCTCCGGGGCGCCGGAGCCGTCTTCGGCGGTCGGAGCCTCGACGAGCGGGGCGGGCCGGAGGGCGTCGCTGTGCTGGAGGAGGACCCTCGACTGGAGGTAGAGGATGCTCCAGGCCATGTACACGAGGCGGCCCGAGACGGCGAAGTCGAACTCCTTGCGGCCCCGGATCCGCTCCAGGTAGGTCTGGGTGAAACGCACGAGGTCGATCTCCCAAGGGTCGAACTCCTCGTCCATGACGAGCTCGAACAGTAGGGCCGTCGCCTTCTCGACGGGGTCCTCGATGATGACGTGGACCCCTTCCCGAAGGTCCTGCACGAGGGCCATGTACCGGGAGAGGAGGGCGCGACGGCTGTCCGCCTGGGCGCTGTCATCGATGAGCGAGCGATGGAAGATGAGGTAATCGAGCATTCGCTGGGCGGCCTCCACCGGGACGGGGGAGGCTCTCTCCTCGGGCAACGCCGAGGAGGGATGGAGGCTCACGCTCATGCCGCCGCCTCCGGCGGGGAGCTCACGGCCTTCGGCTCGGGGTCGCGAGCACGGTCATCGACGTCCACGATCTCCTCGATGTTGAGGCCGACGACGCGGGAGCAGCCGTCCCCGTGCATCATCACGCCGAACAGCCGGTGGGCGAACTTGAGCGTCACCTTGCGCAGCGAGATCACGATGAACTGGGCCCGCTCGGAGTTGCGACGCAACATCCGACCGACGTTCTCGGCGTTGACCCCATCGAGCGACATGTCGACCTCATCGAACACGTAGAGGGGGCTCGGGTCGTACTTTTGGAGCGCGAACACGAAGGCGAGGCTCGCGAGCGACTTCTCCCCGCCCGAGAGCTGTTCGAGGCGTTGGACCGTCTTGCCCACCGGTCGCGCTCGGATGAGCAGCCCCCCGTTGAGCGGGTCGTCGGGGTTCTCGAGAGCGATCTCTCCCTCCCCGCCCCCGGAGAGGTCGCTGTAGATCTCCTTGTAGGCGCCGTTCACGGCGATGACGACCTCGACCAGCTTGGTCCGCTTCTTCTTCTCGATCTCCCGGACGAGGTTCTGAAGCTCGTGACGCTCGGTCGTGATCCGGTTCACCTCGCCTTCGAACTGGTCGAGACGACCCTTCTCGGCGTCGTACTCCTCGAGGGCTCTCAGGTTCACCGAGCCCATCGATTCGAGCTGAGCGGAGAGGGTGGAAATGGAGCGGCGGAGCTCCTCGAGCGGCACGGGCGTCGGGTCCTCGGCGAGCTCCGGATACGCTTGGGCGGCCTCCTCCATCTCGGTCAACTTCCGCTGGGAGGTGGCGAGGCGCACCTGTTCGTTCTGCTCCATCGTGCGCCGGGTCCGGAGCGTTTCCTGGGCGCGGCCGAGCTCCTCGACGAGCTTCAAGCGCTGGGTCTCCAGCTTGCGCTTCGCGGCGGTGTGCGCCTCGACGGTCTTGAGCTGTTCCGCCTCGAGGCTCTTCAGCTTCTCGAGCTCTTCGAGGGCGGTGGCCCGACCTTTGGCCAGGCCGACCCCTTCTTTGGCCTTCGCCGACCTCTCGGCCTTGGCCTGCTCGAGCGTCGCCTTCTTCTCGGCGAGGGCCGTCCGGGCCGCCACGATCTGCGCCCGGGTCCCCTCGAGCTGCTTCGCGAGACCGAGTTGGGCTTGGGAGGCCTTCTCGCTCGCCTCTTGGAGCGTGCGGAGCTTGGTCGAGATCGACCCGGGCAAGTGCTGGTAGTACTCCTCGTGGAGCTTGGCGAGGCTCGCCTTGAGCGCACTCAGGTCGGATTCCAGCGTGGCCGCCTTCTTCTCGAGGGCGGCGAGAGACTTGTCCGCGGCGTCGCGCGCGCTCTTCGCCTTGGCCACGCGGTCGGTGACCTCCCGCAACCGTTCTCGGGCGGCGGAAAGTTCCTTGTCGAGGAGCTTGATCGCGCTGCCCGCGGCTTCGACCTCCCCGGAGCGCTTGGCCAACTGTTCGCTCAGCTGGCGCACCTGCTCTTGGATACGGGAGAGCTCGGTCCGGGTCGCCGCCTCCTGGGCTCCCTTCGCCTGGAGCTCCTCCCCGAGCCGGCGGAGCTCGACGGCGTTGTCGCCGCCCTTGGCCTTCTCGCCGGTCTCGATGAAGCCTCCGGTGATCGCGCCGGTCGCCTCGATGAGCTCGCCGGAGAGGGTCACGAGGCGCACCCCTCCCATCTGCTCCCGGGCTTGGGAGAGCTCCTTCATCACGACGGTCTCTCCGAAGACGTACCAGAAGGCCGGTCGAAGGACCTCGTCGAACTTCACAAGGTCGACCGCGAACCCTACGGCGCCACCGGATTGGGCCACGACGAGGGACTTTCCCTTGGGTCGCCCCACCAGCATCTTGTTGAGCGGAAGGAAGGTCGCCCGTCCCCGCTTTTCGGCCCGGAGGAGCTTGATGCATTCCTCCGCCACCTGGTCCGTCTCGACCACGAGCGATTGGAATCGGTTGCCAGCGGCCACGGTCAAGGCGGTGTGGTACTGTGTGTCGAAACGGGCGAGCTCCTCGACGGTCCCCCGGATACCTTCGATCTTCCCGAGATTCCGCAAGGAAAGTAGATACTCCACGGCGGCGAGCGACCCGGCGCGCGGGTTCGAGTCCGCCCGGGCCTTGAGGCGGGCATCGAGGGCCATGTACCTCCGGTTGAGTTCCAGCAACTCGCTCGCGAGGGCCGTGGCCTGGTCGGCGAGCGTCTTTTCCCGAGCTCTCAGCTTGAACAGCTCTTGCTGCAGCTCCGGGCTCGAACGCTCGCCCTTGCCAGAGCTCGGCCGGCTCTGCTTGATCCGGAGCTCGAGGTCCCGGAGCTCCATCTGACGGGTCCCCTCGTCATCTTCGGCCTGGGCCTGCTCCTTTTCCGCGGCGGCCGCGGCGGCTTTCGCCGCTTCGAACGCCTGGACGGATTCCTGCCACTCTTTGGTCTTGAGCTCGAGGTCCCGCTCGAGCCCGAGCACTTGCTGCCGCAGTCCGGAGAGTCGTCCTTGGGATTTCTCGGCGGAACCGGTCGCCTCCTTGAGCGCGCTCAGGTGCGAACGGCTCTGTCCCTCGACCTCGCCGAGCTCTTTGGCGAGCCGCTTCTCCTGGCCTTCGAGCTCTCCGAGAGCCTTCCCCGCGTCCTCCACCTCGGCGGACAGGCCGGTCAGGCGGGCGTCGAGCGCCTCGATGGCCTCCTGGGAGTTCTTGTACTGAAGGTCGAGGCGAGCGTAGGTGAGCTTCTTCTCGTCGAGCTCGGCCTTGAACTTCACGGCGCCCGGGCCCGCGCGCCGCGCGATCTCTTGCTCGGCGGCGTCGATCTCGGCCCCGAGCCGGTCCCGTTCGGCCTCGAGCCGGGTGGCTTCGCCGGCGAGCTCGGTGATCTCGGTGCCGAGCTTCGCGAGCATCGCCTGGCAGCTTTCGACCTCATGCCGGGCAAGCTTCAGGTCCGCGTGCGCGAGCCGCGCCTCGGCGCGTCGCTTCTCGTCTTGGACCTGTTTGTACTGGATGGCTTGCAGCCGCTGTCCCTCCAGGGATTTGAGGTGGGAGCGGATCTCGCCGAGCAGCGTGTTGATCTGGGTCAGGTTCGTCTCGAGGTCGGTGCGCTTGCTTTCGGCCCGCTCAAGCTCCTCGTCGTACTGGCTGATGCCGGCCAGCCGTTCGACCAAGCTTCGACGGGGCACGGTCCCCATCGAGACGATGCGGGTGACGTCCCCTTGCTGGACGAGATTGTAACCATCCCCGCTCAGGCGCGCGTGGGAGAGCAGGACATCGATCTCCCCCTGGGTGGAACGCCGTCCGTTGAGGTAGAAGTAGGAGTAGTAGCCGTCCGGGTCCGAAGGCGCGAGCTTCACGTACCGCGTGACCTCGACCTCGTCGCTCTCCGACGGGAGCATGCGGTCGCGGTTGTCGAAGATCAGGGAGACCTCGCATTCGGTGGCCGGCTTCTTGGAAGCCCCACCGTTGAAGAACAGGTGGGTGAGGCGGTCCGCCCTCAACGCTTTGGAGCTGGTCGGTCCGAGGACGAACAGGATCGCATCGGAGATGTTCGACTTTCCCATCCCATTCGGGCCGGCGATGCCGGTGAACCCGGGCTGGAATGGGATCTCGAGAGAGCCTGCGAAGGACTTGAAGTTCCGAACCTTGATTCGCTTCAGATACACTGTCGCAACCTTCCCTGCCGACCGGCCGACTCACGGGCCATTTACCCTGTTTGTCAGACAGATGTCAGCAAGACGAAGCCACCCTGTCTGCCGTATTTAACAGTATAGCCCGACGGGAATCGTTCGGTTTGGGTTGATAGAGGGTGCGATGGATCTCAAGGGCGCGAGGTGCGCCCCCCAACTAAACGGCCGGGGCCGTGTGGCCTCTCTCGAGCCTGTCCGGCACCGGGGTTGCCGCTCCGACGAGCCGATTCGGAAGCTCAGCTTGAATCGACCGAACCGATTGCCCGGTACGCTTTCGCCTCGAGAGTGTTTCAACTTCCCATCGCAGCTTAGAAATCAGGGAGCCCCCTGGGCCATCAAGAGGCTCAAATGCCGACGAAACGCGCCAGCAAGAACAAGGCCAAACCACGGACGGGCGGGAAGAGATCGATGCCGAAACCCCACATGGCGAGCGTCGCTGTGGTGGTCTCTGACCGGAAGAAGGCGACCGATTGGTACACGAGAAACCTCGGGCTCGAGGTCCTCGAGAGCATGGACCATTGGGTGACCGTGGGGCGGAAGGGCAAGGGCGGTATGCTCCATCTGTGTGCCGTGACCGAGTTCGACGACAAAGCTCCGCTCGAGCCGGGCAATTCGGGGATCATGCTTCGAGTTCCCGGGAGGGACTTCGAGGCCGCTTGCGGAACGCTTCGGGAGAATGGGGTCACCTTCATCGAGGGCCCCAAGAAGGAGCCCTGGGGCTGGTTCGCCACGGTTCGTGACCCGGACGGGAACGAGATCTTCCTCACACCGGAGGGGTGACCGGCAGGAATCTCACCCGGGCCCCCACCCATCGGGGAGCCCGGGGCACCGCCCGGCGACAAGTTCGATGGCTTGGAGGGGGCGTTGGTCCGCCCGGAGGGGATGTCTCACGCGCGAGTGCGCCGAGAAGGCACCCTTCGGTGGTCGTTGCGGACCTCACGAGCGTTCGAGTCGGGGTGCGGTGTGCGCGTCGCAACCATCACCTCCCCGAGGGAAGCTTCGCAGGATGGCGAATGAGGTTTCACCGGGGCGCCGGGAACTGCGGACCCCGGGGGCGGAGCCTGCGTGGGCCTGCGCCGCGACGAGGTCGGTCCGGTTGGCCGGGAGCGTTAGGAGGTCGGATGGCGAGGCCCGGTTGATCGCCCACGTCGAACTTGGATTCCTACGGGCGTCTGCCGTCACTCGGCGCAACACTGCCGCAAAGCCTTTTATTCCCGGCCACGCTCCTTGCTTGCAGATGCAATCTTCCGACTGCGAGGGGACACTCCCTCTGCTGGCCTAGCCCAGATTTCTCGCCGGACGGGTCATGGATTTTCACGAGACCCTGCGGTCGTATCGGCCCTGCATCCATTATCTTCCTCGACCCATACCGGACGAAAAACTGAAGGCCGTGCTCTCCGCGGCCCGCCTCGCGCCATCCCAAGGCAACATCCAGCCCTGGAGGTTTGTTGTCGTCCAGGATGATGAACGACGTCGCTTGCTCGCCCAGGCATGCCCACGGGGTAAGTCCCTGGTCGAAGCGCCGGTCGTGGTCGTGGCCCTGGCCGTCGAGGAGGATATCCCCGTTACCGTGGGGGGGTACATCTCCGCCTACCCCCTCGACGTCGCGGCGGCCATCCACCAGCTTCGGCTCGCCGCCACGGCGGAGGGCCTGGGCAGCACCTGGATCGTAGATTTCCACGAGGAGAAGGTCCGCTCGGTCCTGGGCGTGCCCGAGGGGATACACCCCCTCGCGGTGATCCCGCTCGGGTTCCCGGCGGAACCGAACGGGGGCCCGGCCCCCGCCTCGGAGGGCCGCAAGAGCCTGAACGAGATCATCGCCTACAACCAGTACGCCTGGTAGTCCCCGATGGCGACGACGGTGACGGTGGTCACCTCGAATCCGGGCAAGCATCGCGAGATCATCGCGTTGATGGCGCCGTACGGGATCACAGTTCGGCGCATTTCGGAGGAGTTGCCCGAGCCCCAGGCCGATTCGCTCGAACCCGTCGTGCTGGCGAAGCTTTCGGCCGCATCCGAGCTGCCGGGTTGGGTCCTCGTGGAGGATTCCGGGATCTTCCTCGAAGGTCTGGGAGGGTTCCCGGGGGTGTACTCGGCGTATGCCTATCGAACGCTGGGACTCGCCGGGGTGCTCCGCCTCTTACGGGGACGTCCGAGGGGAGCGGTGTTCCGAACGGTCGCGGGGCTCCGACGGGGTGCGGCCCGTTGGCTGACCCGCGGTTCGGTTCGAGGTCGGGTCGCCCTTCGGGCTCGCGGCGTGAACGGTTTCGGCTACGACCCGATTTTCATTCCCGCCGAGCAGAACCGGACGTTCGCCGAGATGGATGCCACGGAAAAGGACCGCTACTCCCACCGTGGGCGCGCCATCCGCGCCGCCGCCCGCCGGATCCTACTCGAAGAACGCGGGCCTGCCTGACTCGCCGGGACCGGAAAAGAAGCTTCGGGGCTCCCGGTCGGACCGGGAGCCCCGGAAGAGGTTTTCAAGCGCTGACGAAACAGGACGGTTCAGTCCTCGCCGAAGTCCCCGCCGCCCATCCCGCCCATGCCGCCCATGCCCCCCATGCCGCCGGGGCCACCCGGGGCGCCGCCGCCGGGCGCACCCCCGCTCTTGGAGGCGATGACGTCGTCGATCCGAAGGATCATGACGGCCGCATCGGTCGCCGACTGGATCGCCTGGCGACCCACGCGGATCGGTTCGATGACCTGGAGCGCCTTCATGTCGTCGACCTTCCCGCCATGGACGTTGACGCCCGCGAGCTTTTTGCCGCTCTTGTGGGCCTTTCTCAGCTCGATCAGGATGTCGATCGGGTCGAGTCCGGCGTTCTCCGCCAGCGTGCGGGGGATCGTCTCGAGCGCCTCCGCGAAGCTCTCGTAGGCGATCTGCTCTCGCCCGCCGACCTTCGCCGCCTCGTCCCGGAGGACCATGGCGATCTCACAGGCCGCCGCGCCACCCCCGTAGACGATCTTCCCGTCCTCGATCGCGATGGCGATGACGTTGAGCGCGTCGTCGGTGGACCGCTCGATCTCGTCCAAGACGTGCTCCGTGCCCCCGCGCAGGAGGATCGAGACCGCCTTCGCGTTCTTGGCCCCGGTCACGAAGGTGAGCGCGTCCTCGCCGATCTTCCGCTCTTCCACTGCGCCAGCGTGGCCGATGTCCTGGGGGGTGAGCTCGCTCACCTTGGAGACGATGCTCGCCCCCGTGGCCTTCGCGAGCTTCTCCATGTCGGACTTCTTGACGCGCCGGACGGCGTAGATGCCTTCCTTCGCAAGGAAATGCTGAGCGAGGTCGTCGATCCCCTTTTGGCAGAGGACGACGGTCGCACCGCTCTTCTTCACCTGCTCGACCATGCGGCGCAGCATGTTCTCTTCCTCGGAGAGGAAGGCGTTCAGCTGGCTCGGGTCGTTGATCTCGATTTTGGCGTCGATCTCCGTCTTCTTGATCTCGAGCGCGGCGTCCAAGAGCGCGATCTTGGGGTTCTCGACGCGGGTCGGCATGCCAGAATGCACCTTCTCCTTGTCCACGATCACTCCCTCGATGAGGGAGCTGTCGGTGAGGGCGCCGCCCTGCTTCTTGATGATCTGGATGTTGTCGAGGTCCACGTTATAGTGGCCGCTCGCGTCCTTCTCGGCGACGGAGGTCACGGCCTTCACGCCGATGTCCGCGAGGAGCTCGCGGTTGAAGTTGACCGACTTCGAGGCCATCGCGGTGAAGCCGATGCGCCGGAGCGTCTCGGTGTCCTCGATCTTGACCGGCTCGCTGATCTGGTCGAGCACTTGGAGCGCCTTTTGGGCCGCCAGGCGGTATCCCTGACTGATGATCGTGGGGTGAATGTTCTGCTCGATGAGCGACTCGGCTCGCTTGAGGAGCTCCCCGGCCAGAACGACCGCCGTGGTCGTTCCGTCTCCGGCTTCTTGGTCCTGGGTCTTCGCGACCTCGACGAGCATCTTCGCCGCGGGGTGTTCGACATCCATCTCTTTCAGAATGGTGACACCGTCGTTGGTCACGACGACGTCGCCCATGGAATCCACGAGCATCTTGTCAAGCCCGCGCGGTCCGAGCGTGGAGCGGACCGAGTCCGCGATCGCCTTCGCGGCCGCGATATTGTTGGCGAGGGCCCCGCGTCCCTTCTCTCGCTTCGTCCCTTCCTTCAGCACCAGAATCGGCGTCTGTCCGGTTAGCATCTGCGCTTCCTCCCGAGAGTACTCTCGGCTGTCGGTTTTGGTAGAATAGCGGTTCTATTTAATGGTGCCGCTTTTGTAAGCCTGGGATTCTA
>Ga0326727_10023198_pt1 | contig 11877 bp, 11 predicted proteins | sample MB2enrmetagenome_FD_207643 | JGI IMG/M metagenome (GOLD analysis project Ga0326727, IMG submission 207643) | Lab enriched peat soil microbial communities from McLean, Ithaca, NY, United States - MB29MY | ecosystem: Environmental > Terrestrial > Soil > Wetlands > Peat | place: USA: New York... | reverse complement strand
CGCCCCCCCGCCTCCGCGCCCGCCCCGCCGGCGCGCCGACGTCAGTGCTCTTGGCGTCATGGCCGGTTCTCTCAGCGTCATGGCCGGTTCTCTCAGCGTCATGGCCGGGCTTGACCCGGCCATCCTCTTTTTCGTTGTGCACCGGGCCCAATAATGCCGGCGCGGCGCTGAGTGCCTGTCGGTCGACCGCCGGAGACGGTCGCAGCGAGAGGATGGCCGGTGATCCTCGGGTCAAGCGCCCGAGGACGAAGGGCCCGGCCATGACGGTGTAATGGAGTTCCTTCCGCCGCTCCCCGCGCCCCCTCGCCTCCTCCCGCGCGCTCACCCCTTGGTCTCCAGCCGCACCCTCGGGTCGAGCACCGTATACAGAATGTCCACCAGCAGGTTGATGGTTACGAACAGCACGACAATCATCATCAGGTACGCAACAATCACCGGCCGGTCCAGCACATTGATCGAATCAATGATCAATTTCCCCATGCCCGGCCAGGCGAACACGCTCTCGGTCACCACGGAAAACGCGATGGTCGAGCCGAACTCCAGGCCGATCACCGTCACCACCGGGATCATGATGTTCTTCAGCACATGCACGAACACCACGCGCGCCGGCGACAGGCCCTTGGCGCGGGCGAACTTCACGTAGTCCATCAGCACCGTCTCGCGCACCCCGGCGCGCACCAGGCGCAGCACCAGCGAGATGTTGAACAGCGCCAGGTTGGTCGCCGGCATCAGCATGTGGCGCAGACCGTCCCAGGTCAGGAACGACCATTGGATGCCGAACAATGCCTCGGTGGTGCCGCGCCCGGTGGACGGCAGCCAGCCGAGCTCGACCGCGAACACCATGATCAGCATCAGCCCGACCCAGAAGGTCGGCAGCGAGAAGCCGAGGATGCTGCCCGCCATGATCGCGCGCGAGCCGGTGCGGTCCGGATACAACCCGGCATAGAGACCAAGCGGAATGCCCAGCACGATCGACAGCAGCACCGCGGTGACGGCAAGCTCCATCGTCGCGGGCATGCGCTCGGCGATCAGGCGCAGCGCCGGCTCGTTGAACACGAAACTATTGCCAAGGTCGCCATGCGCGGCGCCACGCAGGAACGCCAGGTATTGCTGCCACAACGGCTTGTCGAGGCCGAGCGCGGCGATGGCGCGCGCCCGCTCGGCCTGGTCCGCCTGCGGCGATATCAGGATGTCGACCGGATTGCCGATCACATGCAGGCCGAGGAACACAATCGCGGTCATCACCAGCACGACGAGCATCGCCTGGATCAACCGGCGGATCAGCCAGGTTGTCATATGTCTCCCGCACCGGATCGGTGCCTCACCCCGCCCGCACCGGATCGGTGCAACCCGTCCGCCACCCTATAGCCAAACTGTGTCTTGCGACACAGCTTGCTGTGCGGGGCGGCCCGTATAGACTGGCGCCATGCCAGCCTCCCCCAAGTCGAAACGTGCCCCTAGGTCGCCGCACGCGTCCACCGCCGAGATCCTCGCGCGGCTGGTGGCGTTCGACACCACCAGCCGCAACTCCAACCTCGGGCTGATCGCCTATGTGCGGGGGTTGCTCGACGGGCAGGGCGTTCCGTATCGGGTCAGCACCGATGCCACCGGCGGGAAGGCCAACATCCACGCCATCATCGGTCCCCAGCAGCCCGGCGGCATCGCGCTGTCGGGCCATGTCGATACGGTGCCGGTGGACGGGCAGAACTGGTCGAGCGATCCGTTCACGCTGCGCCTCGACAAGGGCCGGCTTTACGCGCGCGGCACCGCGGACATGAAGGGGTTTGTCGCGGCCTGCCTCGCCGCGGTGCCGGACCTGCATGCGCGCGGCCTGGTGCGGCCGCTGCATCTGTTCATCAGCTACGATGAGGAAACCGGCTGCGACGGCGCGCAACGGCTGATCGTCGACCTGGAGGAATCCGGGCTGAAGCCGGCGCTGTGCGTGGTCGGCGAGCCCTCGGGGATGAAGCCGATCCTGGCGCACAAGGGCAAGCTCAACCTGCGTGTGCGGGCGCATGGCAAGCCGGGGCATTCCTCCGAACCCGGCAAGGGCGTGAACGCGATCTACGCCGCCGCGCAGGCGGTGACGTATGTCATGGGCGAGGCGCGCCGGCTGGCGCAGGAGGGCCCGTTCGAGGACGGCTTCGATCCGCCGCACACGACCATACATGTCGGCACCTTCCAGGGCGGCAGCATCCTCAACATCATTCCCGAACACGCCGAATTCATCATGGAGTGGCGCACCATTCCGGGCGACGACGGACTTCGTTACGTTGATAAATTGAAAGCGCATGTCGCGGCGCATGTCGAGCCGGCGATGCACGCGGTCGATCCGGCCACCGGGTTCAGCTTCGAGGTGCTGAACGTGATGCCCGGCATGGCGATCGCCGCGGACCATGCATTGACCTTGGCGGTGAAGCAGATCACCGGGGCGAACAGCGCGGGCAAAGTCAGCTACGGCACCGAGAGCGGCTACTACCAGGCGGCCGATATCCCCACCATCATCTGCGGGCCAGGCCACATCGCCCAGGCGCACCAGCCGGATGAATGGATCGCGCAGGACCAGCTCGACACCTGCGACGCCTTCATCCGCCGCCTGGCCGAGAGGCTGCTCGTGTAGGCGTTTGCATGAGCCCGCAGGTCATCCATCCCCCAGCGCCACCATTCGAGGTTCGTCTCGCCACGCCGGATATCGCGCCGTGGACGGAGGGCAACACCGGCGTGCGCGGGTTTACCGCCCGGGCGGCGGCGCGGCCGGGGCCGCATGTGGCGCTGCTGGCGCTGACCCACGGCAATGAGATCTCCGGCGCCATCCTGCTCGATCGGCTGTTGCGCGCAGGGCTGGCGCCGACCCGCGGCAGACTGACCTTCGGGTTCGTCAATCTGGAGGCGTTCCAGCGCTTCGATCCACGGCAGCCGACGGCCTCGCGCTTCATCGACGAGGACATCAACCGGGTGTGGGATCCGGCGGTGCTGGATGGGCCGCGGCATTCGGTGGAGCTGGAGCGGGCGCGCGAGATCCGTTCGCTGATCGATACGGTGGACGTGCTGGTCGACCTGCATTCGATGCTGTGGCCGTCGGAACCGGTGACGCTGTGCGGCGAGACCGAGAAGGGCAAGCGCCTGGCGATGGCGGCCGGGGTGCCGGAGATGGTGGTGGCGGACAGCGGGCACGCCGGCGGACGGCGCATCATCGACTATCCGCGGTTTTCCGGTCCGGCGACGCCTTATGCGGGGATACTGGTGGAGGCTGGGCAGCATTGGGAGCCGCCGACGGTCGACATCGCGCGCGAGGCGGTCACCGGCGTGCTGCACCATCTGCAGATGGCGCCGGTGAATGCGGCGCTGCCGCCGCCGCTGCCGCGCAAGCGGCCACGGTTCGCGCGGGTGACCCGGGTTGTTACGGCGACGACGGCGAATTTTGGTTTCATGCAGGAATATCGCGGCGGGGATGTTATTGCGAAACGCAATACGGTGATTGCGGTGGATGGCACGACGGAGATTCGGACGCCGCATAACGATTGCTTGTTGGTGATGCCAAGCTTGCGGCCGAGCCGCGGGCATACGGCGGTGCGGCTCGGGCGGTTTGAATAAGGGGTGGCGGCACCGTGTCCCGCGTTATCGCCCTCCCGCGTCATCGCCGTTCCGCGTTATCGCCATTCTGCCTCGGCGCCGCAACAGGTCCGGCCATGACGATATGAGGATGTTCCCTGATAACGATTCCGCAACGCTATCCGGCAACCAAGGACGCAGCTGATGCGCGACGATCTCCCCGCCTGGCGGTCACTGATGTTCGTTCCGGTGACAGTGGAGAAATTCGTCAACACCGGGGCCGACCGCGGCGCGGACGGCATCATCCTGGACCTTGAGGACTCCATCGCGCCATCGCAGAAGGAGCGCGCGCGCACGCTGATCGCCGACGCGATCCCACGCGTGGCGCGCAACGGCGCCGACGTGCTGGTTCGCGTCAACCGGCCCTGGCGGTTGCTCGTGCGCGACGTCGAGGCGGCAGTCATTCCGGGTGTGACCGCGCTGATGCTGACCAAGGTCGACAGCCCCGAGCACGTCCACGCGGTCGCCGAGATCGTCGATGACCTGGAAGCGGAACGAAACCTGCCGCCAGGCAGACTCAAATTCGTTGCCCTGGTCGAAACCGCCGCGGGCTTCTTCCACATCGAGGCGATCGCGAGGTCGCATCCCCGCCTCGTCGGCATCAGCCTGGGAACCGAGGATTTCACCGCCTCGGTCGGCATGCAGCCGGACCCCGACGCGCTGCTCTATCCCAAGCAGCACACGGTGTTCGCCGCGCGCGCCGCAGGGATCCTGCCGCTTGGCTTCGTCGGCTCGATCGCCGACTTCCGCGACCAGGACGCCTTCCGTGCCATCGTCCGCCGCTCCAAACGACTGGGTTTCGTTGGTGCCAGCGCGATCCACCCGTTGCAGGTGCCGGTGCTGAACGAAGAATTCGCCCCGACCGCGGCGGAGATCGATCGCGCCGAGCGCATGGTGGCGGCCTACGACAAGGCCTACGCGGACGGCCTCGGCGCGGTGCAGTTCGAGGGCGCAATGATCGACATTCCGGTCGTGGAGCGTGCCCGCACCGTGCTGCAACGTGCCGCGGCGCTGCGCGCGCGGGCGAGGGCATAGCGCGCATGGGACCGCTCGCCGGATTGAAGGTGGTCGAAATGGCCGGCATCGGCCCGGGCCCGATGTGCGCCATGCTGCTGGCCGATCTCGGCGCCACCGTGCTGCGCATCGATCGCACCACGCCGAGCGGCCTCGGCATCCAGCGCGAGGCACGGTTCAACCTGCTGCTGCGCAGCCGCAAGGCGATCCCGCTGGATCTGAAACAACCCGACGCGGTCGCGCTGACCTTGCGGCTGATCGCGCAGGCCGATGCGCTGGTGGAAGGATTTCGCCCCGGCGTGATGGAACGGCTTGGCCTCGGCCCGGAGGTCTGCCTGGCGCGCAACCCCAGGCTGATCTACGGCCGCATGACCGGCTGGGGCCAGGACGGGCCGCTGGCTCGCGCAGCCGGTCACGACATCAACTACATCGCGCTGACCGGCGCGCTGCACGCGATCGGGCGTGCCGGTGGGATGCCCGCGGTGCCGCTCAACCTGATCGGCGATTTCGGCGGCGGTGCGCTATATCTGGCGTTCGGCATCATGGCCGGTTGCTACGAGGCCGCGCGGTCCGGCAAGGGCCAGGTGGTCGATGCGGCAATGATCGATGGCATCGCGTCGCTGATGACCTCGATCCATGGGATGCTGGCCGAGGGGCGGTGGCGATTGCAACGCGGCAGCAACGTCACCGATTCCGGCGCACCGTTCTACGATGTGTATATCTGCGGCGACGGACAATATGTGGCGCTCGGTCCGATCGAGGCGAAGTTCTACGCTGAACTATTGCACCGGCTGGAGATCGATCCGGCAACGATGCCGCCGCAGCTCGATCGGGCGCGCTGGCCGGAAAGCCGGGCGCGGATCGCGACGGTGCTGCTGACGCGGTCGCGCGACGAATGGAGCGCGCGGCTGGAGGGCACCGATGTCTGCTTCGCGCCGGTGCTGTCGATGGCGGAGGCGCCGCACCATCCGCATCACGTCGCGCGCGGCACCTATGTCACAGTGGACGGCGTGGTGCAGCCAGGCCCCGCGCCGCGTTTCTCGCGCACCGTGCCCGCCACGCCGACGCCACCCTGCGAGCCCGACGCGGCCGGCGTGGCGGCGGCGCTGCACGGCTGGCTGGACGCAGACGAAATCGCGATACTGCGTGCGGCCGGAACCCTGCCGCACGCGTAACGAGTCCCGCCGGCTACGCGGCGGCGCTGGGCCGCGCCTTCATCCGCGCGTGCCAGGCGACGATGTTGGCGTTCGCCTGGTTGATCGGCTGACGCACTCCATCGAAGAAATCCAGAAAGCAGAACAGCAGGATATCAGCGAGCGTCAGGCGGTCGCCGCAGATGAATGTCTTGCCCGCCATCAGCCCGTCGAGCCAGGTAAGCTTCTCCTGCGTGCTCTGTTTCAGATCGTCGGCCGCCTGCGAAATGCAATGCAGACGGTTCTGAAACATCTTCAGGCCGTCGCTGTAGCGGAAGCCGTTGGCCATCGGCTCGACGATGTTAAGGTCGATGCGCCGCGTCCACATGCGCGTCTCGGCGCGCTCCTGCGGCGTCGCGCCGATCAGTGATGGACCGGGTGTGATCTCGTCGAGGTATTCGCAGATCGCGGTGATCTCGGCGATGACCGTGCCGTCGTCGAGCTCCAGAGCCGGCGATTGGCCGGCGGGGTTTTTCTGCAGGTATGGCGCCTGTCGATTCTCGCCGCCGCGGATATCGACCTCCACCTTCGGCAGGTCGATGCCGCGTTCCGCCATCAACATGCGCACCACGCGCGGGTTGGGGCCGATCGAGTTGTAGAGACGCATTGGCGTTTCCTTATTGTTTGTCGTGACGGTCGCGATCACGCCGCGTATTCGCGGCGCAGCTCCCGCTTCAACAACTTGCCCGCGGTGTTGCGCGGCAGCGTGTCCACAAACACCACGCGCTTGGGCACCTTGAACGGCGCGAGAGCCTGGCGCGCATGGGCGATCAATGCATCAGCCTCCACCGTGTGCCCCTGGCGCAGCACGACGAATGCCGTAACGGCCTCGATCCATTTGTCGTCGGGCAGACCGACCACCGCCACCTCGGAGACGGCGGGATGCGTGAACAGGGCTTCCTCCACCTCGCGGCTGGCAACCAGCACGCCGCCGGTGTTGATCACATCGCGAATGCGATCGACGATGTAGAGATAGCCTTCGTCGTCCGCATATCCGACGTCGCCGGAATGAAACCAACCGCCGGCAAAAGCCTCCTCGGTCTCCTTAGGTTTGTTCCAATAACCCACCAGAAGATGCGGCGAGCGATGCACGATCTCGCCATGCGTGCCCGGCGGCACGTCGTTCATGTCGGGATCCACGATGCGGGTCTCGACGTTCAGCACGGGCCGCCCGCAGGACGCCGGCCGCGCGTCATGCTCCTCCGGCCGCAGCGTGGTCGCCAGCGGCGCGATCTCGGTCTGGCCATAGCAATTATACGGCTCGGCGTTGGGCAGGCGCTCACGCAGCTCCTGCAGCACCGGCACCGGCATGATCGAGGCACCGTAGTACACCCGCCGTAACGACCGCAGGTCACGCGTGGCGAAATCCGGATGACGCAACAGGCTGATCCACACCGTGGGCGGGGCGAAGAACGAGGTGATGCGCTCCTGCTCGATCAGCCGCAGCACCAGGTCCGGCACCGGCGCCTCGATCAGCACGGTGCGCGCACCGATCAGAAACTGCGGCACGGTGAAGGCGTGCATCTGCGCGGTGTGATACAACGGCAGCGCACCCAGCGCGCGATCGGCGGCGGTATAGTCCATCTCGTGAATGACCGAGTAGTACTGCGCCATCATCGCACGATGCGTCATCATCGCGCCCTTCGGCGCGGCAGTCGTTCCGGATGTGTAGACGATCTGCGCCAGCGAGCCATCGTCGAGCGGCGGATCCAGATCGGTCCTCGCCGTCGGGTCGAGCGCCGTCGCCAGAACATCCAGCTCGCCGCCGCCCTCGAACCGGCCCCGCAACGCCGTTTCGATGCCGTCGAGGTTCGCCTCCAGTGCCGGTGCGGTCAGCAGCAGGCGGGCACCCGACTGGTCCAGGATATAGCGCAGCTCACCGCCGGTCAGCGCATAGTTCACCGGCACATGCACCAGTCCGGCCCGGCAACAAGCAAGAAACGCTATGAGATAGGCATCGGAATTGCGCCCGTACGCCGCCACCCGGTCGCCTGGACGCAGCCCGACATCGGTCAGCCGCCGTGCCACCCGGCTGGCCGCGACATCGATCGCCCGAAAGCTCCAGGACCGGTCGCCGAACACCAGCGCCTCGTTATCGCGGAACCGCGCCGCCGCCCGCCGCACCGCATCGCTCAGCGTGTTGCGCCCGGCACGCCCAATGGCGTCGTTGATCATGCGGTTCCCTGGTGAGACATTTCTCGGCCGATACCCATTATGCTCGCGCAGTTGAGGCCGGCGTCAAGCACGCCGGCCTCAAGCACGAAGTTCGGGAGTCCGGAGCGAAGCCGCAGCCTGCCACCCCAAGCGGGCGCTCACTCGGCGGGCACGACCTCGTCGCGCGGCGATGGCACGGGCGCCATCGACTCGAACACCCCATCATGGCGAACCAGGGCGTGAAACAGCGCCGCCGCGACATGCATCAGGATCAAGGCAAAGAACGCGAAAGCCAGGTAGAAATGTGCGTCCCACAGCAGCGCATGCAGCGTGTCGCTCTGAGGCAGGATCGGCGTCAGGTGCAGGCCGCCATACAGCACGATCGGATACTCGGCAGCCGACAGCATGGCCCAGCCGATCAAAGGCAGGCCGATCATCAGGGCATACAGCGCGTAATGCGACAGATACGCCGCGAGCTTCATCGGTTCGGGCAAATCGGCCGGCAACGCCGGCGCGCCATAGCGCAGGCGCACCCCAAGACGGATCAGCGCGAGCACCAGAATGGCGATGCCAAGCGGTTTATGTATCGCAACGAGCGGCAGGTACTTCGGCATGATGGTGGACACCATGCCCACGCCGATGAACAGCATCGACAGAATGCAGATTGCCATCAGCCAATGCAGCAGGCGCTGAAACGGCGTGAATCGTTGGTGGTTGTTGCTCATGGCTTTGAACCCGTTGCGGTTCTTGGATAGTCCGCGGCCTCTGCCGTACGGCGATCATAAGATTTCGCATAGGCGGACGACCGCGCGGCCGGGAACGGATCGTCCGAGGTGCGCATGCCGGTCGGCAGCACCGTCGGATCGAAGTTGATATCGCGGCACGGCCCATCCCGCTCCGCCTCGATCTGCTGCACAACGAGCGTGCCGACCTCGACGGCGTGACGATCTTCCGGCCAGGCCTTGCTCGGGTCCGCGGTGGGATCGCCCGCATCGGCAACGGTCACCACCATGGTCCAGCGCAACGGCCCGCCGCGAACCCGCTCGGTGATCTCTTGTTCAAGAAAGTCGGGGCCGCGCTTCGCGAGCTCAGCAGGCGCGACCGAGACGGGATGTGCCGCCGGAAGCAGCGACCAGCGCACGGTCTTATCGTTACCGGAACCATCGGTGAAAATGAAACTGTTGAGTCCGTTGTAGCGTTCTTCCGCGTAGCTGCCGGTCCAGGGCGCGCTGTTGGCCCAGGCCCCGAACGCCGCGATCTCCGGATGCGCACCGGCGAAGGTCTTCATCGCATTCGGATCTTTGCTTGCCGACGCGAGCAGCAGCTGGTAAAATCCTTGCGGCGTCGCAACGGGAAAGAACGGCAGGTCGATCATGGCGGTGCGCCATTCCTGACCGTCCGGGGTCAGGATCCGCAGTCCCATCCCGCGCACCCGGACCGTGGCATCCGCCGCATTGGCATCCGCGGTGCCGAGATTGAAGCGCCCGAGGGCCGGATATTGGCCCGTGGCGAACACCGCGGCCCGCGACAGCGCCGAGCCGGCCCCGTTCGCCTCGAACACGCCGGTAAAGCAGATGCCCTTGGCATGGTTGCGGCGATGGCCGAGTGCGACACCCGTGGGCGGTGCGAACGCATCCACCATCCTGTCCGGCGTGAGGCGATGGGGGGAGAACCATCCCGCGGTGTAAGCGAAGGCCGCGGCACCGCCGCCGACAACAACGGCGATCAGCGTCAGCGATCCAAGCACAGAACGCGCGGACGAACGATACGACTGCAACATTCAATCCTCGCTTATGCTGGGGACAACGCGGCCGACCGCAAATCTGCTTTTTGTTGGCGCCATGAAATATCAATCGGTCCCCCCAAGGCTTTCAAAATACATTCGCTGATTTGCGAATTCGCACGATCCGGTCGACGATGCGCAGACGCGGTCGACGAGGTCGGCATGATGTTGGACCTTGGACTTCGCGTCGATCGATTCCGCGACCGGGTGCCCGCCGTGCCGTGCGATTGCGCAAGGCATCGATGCGTACCCGAAAGACCGCCGCACACGCCACGACCTTCAATCGCAACGTATTGCGGATGTCGTCGCCCAGGTCCGGACATCCGGACCAATCCGCAACGATGCTTTCACCCGCACACAGGAGTTCACCAGTGAGCCAGCAGCGAAGCGCGCACCGTCGAGACGCGAACGGGAGCATAACCGACCTGCCGACCGAGGCCACCCGGGACATCAGTGCAGCCTTGGCGGGATTGTTGGCGGACGTGTTCGCGCTCTATCTCAAGACCAAGAATTTCCACTGGCACATGAGCGGCCCGCATTTCCGCGACTACCACCTGCTGCTCGACGAGCACGGCGAGCAGATCTTCGAGATGACCGATCCCATCGCCGAGCGCGCACGGAAAATCGGTGGGACGACAATCAAGTCGATCGGCCAGATCGCGCGAACGCAGCGCATCCCCGACAACGATGCGGACTTCGTGGAGCCGCAGGACATGTTGGCCGAACTTCGCGAAGACAACATGCGGCTCACCGCCGCCATGCGCCAGGTGCACAATACCTGCGACGAATACCACGACGTCGCCACCGCCAGCCTGCTCGAAAACTGGATCGACGAGAGCGAACGGCGCACATGGTTCCTCTACGAGGCGTCACGCCGTCCGTCCGGCCGCGCGTGATTCCAGCGAAAGCCCGATTACGTTACCGTACCCAACAGTCGTAATCGCCCTTGCCACAAACCCCGCAAGCGAGATTTGCCATGTCCCATCATCTCGATTCTCCAATCGCGCGGCAGGACATCCGCCTCGACATCACCGATCTCTATGTCTTTCGTGGCGAGACCGGCACCGCATTCGTCATCAACGTCTGCCACTCGATTACCGGTCCCGTCGCAGCGCCCGGCTATCATCCGGAAGGCATGTATGAATTCAAGATCGACCTTGATGGCGATGCGGTCGAGGACGTGACCTACCGTATCTCCTTTGACGCGCGCAACGACCAGGGCAATCAGCGCTACGTCGTTCGGTGCATCCGGGGGTCCCAGGCAGTCGATCCGCATGCGGAAGGTACAGTCGTCGCCAAGGGGATCACCGGCGAACCCGTGACGACGGCAGCCGGCCTGCGCGTCTGGGCCGGGAAGGCTGGCGATCCGTTCTGGATCGAGCCCTATGTGCTGCATGCCGTTGGTCACGCGTTCGAGGACGGCACCGACATCGATCTCTCTGGTTGGGAACCCAACCGGGCGAAGAACCTGTTTGCTGGCCACACGGTCTACGCGATCGTGCTGGAAGTGCCGGACGCCGAGTTGCTCGCCGGCACCAGGGATGGGCGGCGAATCGGGGTATGGGCGGTGGCGACGCTGGCCACCGACGCGGGCGGATGGCGCTCGATCAATCGTGTCGGCCTGCCAATGATCCATCCGCTGTTCACCCAATACAATGAAGACCTGGGCAACCGCCTTAACGCCGGCCGGCCGGCCGATGATTTGGCAACGTACGGAAAGGTCGTTGCCAAGGCGATCGCCGGTGTCGTGGCCGCAAACGGAACGGCTGAGGATCCGGTCGCCTATGGCGAGAAGGTGGCCCACCGGTTCTTTCCCAATATCCTCCCCTACCAGGTCGGTACCCCGGCGGTGTTCGGCTTCGCCGAATGGAATGGCCGGTCCCTGACTGACAATGCGCCGGACGTCATGTTCAGCATCGCGGCGAACGCGCCGGTGAGCCTTGGGATCGGCAAAGAGTCCGTCAGCGCGAAGCCGTCGCCCAGCTTTCCCTACGTGCCGCCCGCGACCTGAAGGCGCCGGGGCTCCGCCCCGGACCCCGCCAGGGGCGCTGCCCCTTGGATCCCCGCTAAGGGCGAGCCCTTAGAACCCGTCCGTTGAGAGGGTGCGAGGGAGGGGGGACG
>Ga0326727_10023197_pt1 | contig 11877 bp, 9 predicted proteins | sample MB2enrmetagenome_FD_207643 | JGI IMG/M metagenome (GOLD analysis project Ga0326727, IMG submission 207643) | Lab enriched peat soil microbial communities from McLean, Ithaca, NY, United States - MB29MY | ecosystem: Environmental > Terrestrial > Soil > Wetlands > Peat | place: USA: New York... | reverse complement strand
GTGGGCTTCAAATCTCCGCTGACTAGCTTCGCCATATCGGCGTTGATCGGCATCACAGCAGGATTGTCGAATGCGGACGACACGGGTAGGCGTTACCTGATCGGTGTCGCGGCAGCAGTGCAGCTTGCGATTTTCCCGGCGTGGCTGGGAGCGGCTGCCGTCATCGGTTTGCCTCCGAGGGAGATTCTCGATGAACGGCTGCTGAGCTTTGCGATTAACCTCGTAATGATATCGGCAACCGCCGTTATGTCTTACGCCGCCCTGCACCTCGGCCGCGCACGTGGCTGGCGGGCGCCCCGCAGCCGACGTTAAGCGGGACACCGTATCGGCATGAGCGGAAGTCCGGGACATGGCTATGATGACTTCTTCTTAGGAATCTTCGCGCCTGACCGGCGGGCCTCGCTCAGAGCGATCGCGACGGCCTGTTTACGGCTCTCTACCTTCTTGCCGCTGCTCGATTTGAGCTTCCCTTCTTTGTGCTCCTTCAGGACCTTGTGGACTTTACGTTTGCCCTTGGAGCCGCTACCCGTGCTCGAATGAGAATGAGATGATTTTGTTGCCATAATGTTCGACCTCCTATTGCGCAGCGTGCGTGTCTGCATGACCATGGGCACTGCGGACCATGGCATGCCGGCATCCGCGGGAATACCGTCCTCCTTAAGCTCTTCCTTGCGATCGAGGATCTGCTGGCCCAGCGCCTCGAAATCGATCTTGAGTTCCCTCGCTTTCGGCAGCACTTTGTTCTTCTTCCTTGATATGGTGCCAGACACTTTTCGGCGAGGACTTTGAATTTGGCGTCTCGATGATCATTCTCCATGCCGGTGGCATCGAGTTCCGCGATTAGCACACGCGCCACATGTTGCTTCGTCCACCTCGTTCATGAGGGCCTTTCTCACATGCATGCGCACCGTGGGATAGAAAATTTCTTCCTCTATGACAGCGTGCATTTTAAGCTCCTTGACCGCCTCGATGATAAATTTTTCCCTCCCCACCGCGGACTCGGAATTCTCGAACCGGTCGAACTACTCCTTGACCTTATCGTGATCCCTCAGGATGATAGAAATCGCGTGCGTATTCGAAGCGTAAGCCGCTCCAACATAGCATTTACTCTCCCTGATAGTGACGGGGCGTCACAACTCAACTGTTCGCCCTCAACAATGAGTTGCCGAGCACTTTTGTCACCACCTTCTGCAACATGGCAAGCGGCTTGCGGATCTATCTGCGAGGCATTATGTCATCACGAGAAGTCATGAATCTCCACAACGGTGACAAACGTTACGGTGGGTCAAGCCCGTACTCTTGTGTGAGGTTACGTTCACCGAATGGACCGAGGATGGCCACATTCGGCATCCTTCCTTCCAAGGCTTGCGGGAGGACAAGAAAGCCACCGAGGTAAAGATGGAAAGACCTCAAGCCGTCCACAGCGTACCAAAAACGCCCCCCTTAAAGGTTCCTTCATCCAAAGGCCTCGTGCTTGAAGCAATCACGATCACGCATCCGGAGCGCGTGATTTCAGAAACGGGATACGTGACGAAAGGCCAGCTGGCGGAATATCACGCCGCGGTCGCTCCGTATATGCTGCCGCGTCTCCTGCGTCATCCTCTGAGCCTCCTGCGCTGCCCCTCGGGCATCGGCAACCAATGTTTCTACCAGCGCAATCCCGGCAAGGGTCTGGGCGCGGATGTCAAGCCTTTCAAGTTCAAGCACAAGGGCAAAAGTTACGAATACCTCTACATTGAAGACGCGAAGGGCCTGCTTGAAGTCATTCAGATGGGCGCGATCGAAATCCATCCCTGGGGTGCAAGCATTGACGATATCGACCATCCGGACCGGATGATATTCGATCTCGACCCCGCGCCGGACGTGCCTTTCGATGCGGTCAAATTGGCCGCGCAGGATTTAAGAAAGAGGCTCAAGCGCAAGGGTCTGGAGTCGATGCTCAAATGCACCGGGGGCAAGGGCCTGCATGTCACCGTTCCGCTGAGCGAGAAGGATGATTGGGACAGCGTAAAGACTTTCGCGGCCGGCCTCGCCCATGAAATGGTCGAAGCCGTGCCTGACGCCTATGTCGCCACCATGACCAAGTCCAAGCGCAACGGGAAAATCTTCATCGACATCTTCCGCAACGATTACACCGCGACCGCGATCGCCGACTACGCGGTCCGGGCTAGACCCGGCGCGCCCGTCGCCCTGCCGATCTCCTGGAATCATCTGGACGAACTCGAATCGGCCAGCCAGTTCACAATGAAGGACGTACTGGCCCGGCTGAAGCGCAAGAAGCTGCCCGCGCTTCCTCCGCCACACCGGCTGCCGAGAGCATGAAACAGGCCACACGCCATGTCCGCCATCAATCGCGCGTCGCACTGCTTCTGGTCGATGTGATCAACCATTTCGAGTTTGAGGCTACGCGTACGGGCTTTCGGATGTTTGTTGCGACCGGCATCGGCATGCAAGCCAACCGAGCGACCGGAGGTCATTCTGGCAGTCCGACTCTTTTGCGAAGAGCCTTCATGCGGGGATCGTCTCGAATGAACCCAAACTCCGGAAATGCAAGCGCTCGCCCGACGCGCAATGGGCCAAGAACAGCCATACGCTCGATCGCTTCCAGAGTGCGTTCCTTATCGCTTAGACCTGCGTAAACCAAAGCCTCATTGAATGGGTTTGGCGCAACCTCGGCTGCTAGTTTTTCCGCTTCATCGCGGAGCCCCGCCCGCGCGTATGCGTACCCGAGGTAGCCGCGATTGGCGCGATCACCGCGATCACGGAGGGGCGCCAGAACCCGGAGGGCTTCTTCGATTCTGCCCTGCCCCAATCGGGCGCGGCCCAGGCACTCGGGCTTAGCACGGTAATCGGCGGGCAGCTTCTCGCAATGAGAAGCGGCCTCATCGTAGTGCCTCGCCAGCGTAAGTCCGTATGCCAGGAAGTACTGAAGCTCGTGCGACAGTGGGTCCGACTTCTCCGCGAGGCGCATTTCACGAACCGCTTCGTCCGTTCTGCCAAGCACAATCAGCAGGTTCATGGTGAAATGACTATGCGTTGTCGAGCGGTTAGGGTCGAGTTCGAGAGCGCGGCGAAAACTGCGTTCTGACTGTTGCCATTTCCCGTCGCGCGCATACACACTTGCCGCCGCATCGTGCGCCTCCGCCGAGAGAGGATCCAAATCGATGGCTCTTTCGGCCGCAGCGCGCATCTTGTGGAGCCTGTCCTCTTGCTCTACTAATTGCGGGAATTGGCCCGACATGGCCACATAAGCCGCAGCCTCACCAGCGTAGGCTGGCGCAAACGTCGCATCTTTGGCTATTGCCTCCTCGAATAAAACGACACTTTCTTGGTACGCGGCCAACCCTTCTCCATTCACTAACGTCTGAGCGCGCAGATACGCGTCGTAAGCCTCGACGCTGGTTTCATAGCGGCGGCGACCGCGGCCGAGCTTCAGCCGCAAGCTGTTGACAATCCCGCGGGCGATCTCATCCTGGATCGCAAACACGTCCGTCAATTCACGATCGAACTTGCCCGACCAGATTGGAAAATCGTCTTGCGCTCGAATCAACTGTGCGTCAATTCGTAGACGTTGACCGTCACGCAGCACGGAACCTTCCAGAATGTAATCGGCGCCAAGTACGTTTGCGACTTCGTGCAGGTTACGCGGTTTTCCTTTGAAGGCGAATGATGACGTTCGGGAACGCGGCGCAAGGCCTTCGATCAGCGACAGGTTGCGGATCAACTCATCCGTCAGACCGTCGGCGAAGTAATCGTTAGCCGGGTCGTGGTTCAGATTATCGAGAGGCAAAACCGCAATTGCAATCGGTCTACTTGAATGCAGGCGCCACCAGCCCCAAGCTGCCGCTATTACCAGAACGGCCGCGATTCCGGCAGATATGGTTCGGGCATTCCAGAATTGCCGCCTTGAAGGCTGGTTGTGATCGTCGGCGAGTGACCGGAACACCGGTACGTAACCGCCCTTTGGCAGTTCGATAACCAGCGGATCGGCCTTGCCCTCTCCCAGGTAGTACTCGCTCATCCGCGACCGAAGCCGACTCGCCTCCGTCCTCACAATCGGATCCTTTTTGGGGTCGTAACCGGGAGCGCGACCAAAGACCTCGATGCCGATCAGGGATCCTTCAATTCCTCATCACGGTTCTCCAGATGCTGCTCGACGACGAACCTCAGAAACCGGGATAAACGCTCGTTTCGCGCGAAACCTGGGCTTGAAAGAATCCGTTCCAAGTGCCGCCGCGCGGCCTGACGCTCCGATTCGACCGGGGGCATTGGTTAGAGAATACCGCTTGTTTTCAATCCTGTGCAACCGTAGAACACCCATTTCGTACCCTTCCTCCCTTGGAAGTTCGATCGGGCTGTTGCAGAGTTTCCTCATGCGAATCGTTTCGCGGCCCATGCTGATTTTCCTGATCTGTCTCAGCTTGCCGGTGTCCGGCGCCGACGTGTTCGGAGTGTGGCGAGTCAATTTCGCGCGATCGACGAACGCGTACCACCACGCCGTTGTGGTTCACTTCGAGCCTCACCCCAAAGGAGAAGTATTCACGTGGGATCAGATCGACCGTAACGGCCGCTCCACTACCTCCAGCACGATCCTTTACCTGGACGGCAAGGCGCGCGAGTTTGAGGGCTTCGGGTGTTCGGGAACTCAGTTGTCGCGACGCTTGGATGCCCAGACGGTCGAAATCCTGCGCACTTGCGGCTCGGGAGAGTTGACGACATTAGTCCGACGGTTGGCTGCTGACCCGAAAGAGCTGATTCTCGAGATTACGGAACGCCAGACCAACGGCCGCCGCTTCGAGCGGCGCTTAGTCATGGAAAAACGATAACGGTTGAATCAACAGGAGGAGAAATGTGGATGAAGGACTACACGTTCGCTTGTGTCCTCCGGGCAACAGGCGGGCGGCCGGAGCTTCGAGCGGCATCTGGTGCTCGAGAAATTACGATGACAGACGAACGACGATTTTTCCCGCGAAGATGGAAGCCAAAACTGCTTGGCCTCCTGGTGCCGGTAGCGCTATCCGTCGCCGTACAGGGATTCCTTCACGCCGGGATCAACGATTGGACCAACACCGGACCGCAAGGCGGCGCAATCCACGTCCTAACCGTCGATCCGCAAAATCCCGGCACCTTCTACGCTGGAACCAACACCGGCGTGTTCAAGAGCATCGATGCGGGTATCACCTGGGCGAATGCGGGCATGAGCGGATGGGTGGTGAACCGCCTGCTAGTCGACTCGCAACACTCGTCGACTCTCTACGCGCAGACGGCCGGACACCCGAATGACGATAGTGGGATCATCCAGGCGTTCCAGAGCACCGACGGCGGCGCGACCTGGAACCAGACCGGCAGCCTGCCCGACGCTTGCTGCGCGGTATTCGCCATCGACCCGCAGGGCACGCTCTACGTCGCAGGCGGTTACCCGCAGCGCGACTTGCTGACGAGCACCGACGGAGGCGCGACCTGGAACACGGCTGGCTCGCTGCCCCTGAATTATACATTTCTCGACCTGGCGATCGACCCGCAGAATGCCGGCACGCTGTACGCGGCGAGCGTGGGAAACATTGGGGGGCGTACGGTCGGAACGCTGTTCAAGAGCACGGACGGCGGGGCTACGTGGAGTCAAACCGGCTCGGGACTGGCGATTAGCAACGGCGATTTTTTCGCCACGGGAACGCTCGCGATCGATCGAAAAAACCCGCGGACTCTCTACGTCGCCATGACGATGAGCGGGGTACACAAGAGCGTGGACGGAGGCGCGACGTGGTCGGCGGCAAATGCCGGAATGCCGCAAAACTACCAGGGATGCTGCCTTTCCGGGGTGGCGATCGATCCACAGAATCCGAGCACACTCTACGCGGCGAGCGCGTTCAGCCTGTACAAGAGCACAAACGGCGGACTCAAGTGGAGCACGGCCGGCTCCGGGATCTGGCAAGGGCTGCTGGGGCTCGGAACGCGCCCGCTGGCGGTCGACGCGCAGAATTCGAGCACCGTGTACGCGATCACGGCTATCGGGTTGTTCCGCAGCACGGATGCGGGCGCGACGTTCAGTTACTACTCCGCGCCGCGCGCGGTGCCGATCTTTGCCGTGGCGCTCGACTCGCAGGTTGCCGGCAGAGTGTACGCCAATAACTACGCCAGTTCGGATGCGGGGATGAGCTGGCAACAGGGCGCCGGGACGAGCCTCGAATTCGCCGCGCTGGCGGCCGATCCGCAGACGGCGGGCACGGTCTATGCCGGGTCCGGCAACGATGAATGCGGGGTTGGCTCGCCGGGTATGTTCAAGAGTACGGATGGCGGCGCCAACTGGGTGGATCTGAGGACGAGTTTCGGGTGCATTTCGGGGATCGCGATCGATCCGCAAAATCCGGCGACCGTCTACGCCGGAAGCTGGTACGGGGGCGTGTACAAGAGCGGGGACGGCGGCGCAAGCTGGACGGCGGCGAACGCGGGGCTGCCGGCGGGACTTTACGGAGCCTATGTGCAGGCGCTGGCGATGGATCCGCAGAATCCGGAGACCTTATACGCGGCGGCGTTATTCGCGCCGGGTAGCGGGGTCTTCAAGAGCACGGACGGCGGGGCGAGCTGGACCGGCACGGGGCTACAGGCCAGTGCGGTCGCGCTGGCAGTGGACCCGCTGCACACGAGTACGATATACGCGGCGACGTCGACCACTGTGTTTCAGAGCCTGGACGGAGGAGCGAACTGGCGGGACTTGTCCCCGGTGGGGTCAGGCAGCGTGTATAGCGTGGCGGTTAATCCGGTGAATTCGGCGGTGATTTACGCTGGCACGGACAACGGGGTGGTGATGAGCACGGACGGCGGGGCGCGTTGGACAGTGATCGCGGGGAGTCCGGTGTGCAGCCAGGTGCTGGTGCTGGGCGCGGGGAACCCGAACATTCTCTACGCCGGTGGATCGGCAGGGCTGTTCTCCGCCCACATCGCGCCGAGGCAGCCAGTGCGCAAGCGCGGCGGAGTTCAGGGTGGGCCTTGACTCGGGCCGGCATGATGCACGGGCGGGTCGTGATCCCGATCTGCAACTCGACAGGGGGAACTGGCCTATGCTGGCCGCGTCGTTACCCTGGACGCGGTAGACGGCTATCAGGTGAGTTTTCGGATGTCGCCAGACGCGGCAAAGGGATCGGTGACTATTCAGGTAACCGCGGCCTGGATTACCGGCGCACCTGTAAGCATATCGGTGCAATGAAATGAAAATCCGTCTCCTTCTGCCATTGCTTATGTCCGGCGTGACATTTGCTCAGCCCGTAGGTAGTTTTAGTTCCAGCTGTGCCGCTCACATCTGGAAGGAGGAATCTATGTGTATGAACCGTCTTCTTCGGCTAGCGGCAATTCTCGTTTCAGCCAGCGGACTCATTTTCGGCCAAACTTGGATACCGTTGAACAACGGCCTTCCGTCGGACGATTTCGGAATCAGCCTGGTTGCCGCCGGTGCCGATTCATCCACCGTTAACGCGCTCACCGGCTCCGGCGCCCTTATCCGGAGCACGGACCAGGGAAAGAAATGGCGAGCGCTCAATGGCGTGCTGTCGGTGAACTCTCTCGCTGTCGCCCCGACCGATTCCTCGATTCTCTACGCCGCGACTTCCCACGGCTTACTGAGAAGCTCCGACGGCGGTGAAAGCTGGAGCCACGCCAACGATGGAATCGATCAAAGTAACACGTACGTCGGCATGGTTGTCATCGACCCGACGGACGCATCGACCGTCTACGGATTGACCGGACCGCAGATCCTGAAATCGACCGATGCAGGAGGCAGTTGGACGACGCTCCAGGATTTCGGGAACAACACCTGGCCGGGATCGCTAGCGATCGACCCGATTACGCCGTCGATACTCTACGTCAGCACGCTCCAGGGCGCCATTCTAAAGAGCCTCGACGGTGGGGAAAGTTGGAATCAGATTAAGTCCGGCCTCATCGACACCATCTTTGGAGCCAGTGCCGTGACCCTGACCATCGACCGGCAAAACCCGTCCAACATCTACGCCGGCTCATTTGCCGCCTTTACCGATCCCGGAGGTCCGGATCAGCCTGGATCTGGAACCATCTCGAAGAGCACCGATGGAGGCCAAACCTGGAGAGCCATTCGAACCGGCATTCCTGAAGGCGTGTACGTACATTCGCCGATTATCGATCCCGTCAATCCCCTGAACGTCTATGCTGGCTTCGCATCGACGGGTGGCGCCGGCGTGCTGCGGAGTACTGACGGTGGAGAAAGCTGGAGCCAGGTTTATAGCGTGGCAGGCCCCTCGCTCGACTCGCTCAATCTTACGGTCGCCGTCGCTCCGGGGATTGTCTATGCCAGCTATCTGGTTGTCGGCGCCGACCGCGGAGGCATGGTGACGAGCACCGATGGTGGCCTGACATGGAATCCAGCCAACCGAGGCCTAACGTACTTTAATCTTGTGACGCTCGCGCTGGATCCGCTACATCCCGGCACGCTTTACGCCGGGGGCGACCAAGGTCTATTCAAGAAAGAAATGGGATCGGACTTTGCACGTCTGAATGTTCCGCAGATAGCCTCTGACGGTCAAGCCGGCAATCCCCCGGTCGATGCGCTCATTCAATCCTTGGTCATCGATCCCACGAATCCGCAGGTGTTGTACGCGAACACCAGCAGCCCGAGCTACTGTAGATACAACGACAAGGTATTCTTCAAGTCAACCGATGGGGGCGTGAGTTGGGACAGCAGCGTGTCTCCACTCGATAGCGGGTGCATACTAGGCGATTCTCCGATCGTCCTGGACCCCAACGACTCGCAGACTCTGTATCTAGCCGAAAACGATTACGTGGACGACGGGTACACACTTCTCAAGAGCACCGACGGCGGAGCGAACTGGAAAACCATTTGGGACAGCTACCAATCGGTGTTGAACGTGCTTGCGATCGATCCCGGCAACTCCGCCAATTTATACGCGGGGCTAGGCAACGACTCTGCCGGCGACCCCGCCGGGGTTTTCAAGAGCATCGACGGAGGCACGACCTGGTCGAGCACCGGTTTCCCCAACACGCCCATCACCGCGCTGGCGGTCGATCCGTCCGACGCCAATACTCTCTATGCTGCCGTGTCGCCGACCTACGGTCCGACTGGCGTCCAGGCGGTCTTGAAGAGCACGGATGGAGGCGCTACGTGGTCGGCGGTGAACCATGGTCTCGGCAGACCGGTCCGGCTTGGAGCAGCCATTACCGCTCTGGCTATTGACCCAACCCAGCGCGGCACCGTGTATGCGGCGACTGCCGGCGCCGGCGTTTATAGGACCCTTGATGGCGGAGCCAACTGGGCAAAGTTTAATCGGGGCCTGACGAGGCTCGACGTTCGGGGCATTGCGATCTCTACATTTGACCGCCGCAACGTATACGCGCTGACTACGGGGGGCATCTTCAAACTGGTTGAGCCCTAGTGGACCACTGAGCCTTGCCGGCTGCAGAATCGATAAAGCGTGCGAGCCGACGAATGAAACCAATGCGAACCGTTCCGATGATTTATTGGCTTTTGTCCAGCGTGATGCCGGCGCAAATAGCAGGGCAAACGCTGTCGTTTTTCGGCCCCGCCCGGGGTATTGATCCGGCCTTGGCGGTGGCGACGAATGCGTCTGGCATTTACGTCGCCGGCAACGGCTTGGGCAAGTACGATTCGGACGGCAACGTGGTGTGGACGCTGGGAGGCGCTGGGGGATCGGTCGTCGTGGCGGACGCGACTGGGGTGTACACGATCGGGTCTGCGCGGGTTGCCACCGATGCGATCGAACTCGCCCTGCTCAAGTACAGCGACGGCGGCAGCCAAATGTGGACCCGCACCTTGCAGCAGGAATATACTACTGCCGCTGTGGCTGTGGATACCAGTGGCGTCTATGCTGCCGTGAGAGACGGATTCCGGCACTTTCTCACTAAGTACAGTAGCGACGGCAGCCAATTGTGGACTACGCAATGGGACGCTCCGAGTCAGGGCGTTTCGCTGTCCGTGGTCACGGATTCGACGGGAGTGTATGTACTCAGCTTCGGCACTGTCGGCAGCGGCGCCGGAGTGCTGGCGCGCAAGTGGGACTCGCGCGGCAACGCACTGTGGCAGCGCGAGTACGCAACCGCTTACCCGATCGCATTCTGCGCCGCCGCGCCCTCGGGTTTCTATGTGGGTGGCGGGATCGGCTTCGGCTTTGTCAATACGTCCCTGAGCCGTTACGATGCCAACGGCAACGAATTGTGGAGCCTTCAGCTCACCACGCCAACGCTCACCGGCATAGCGGCGGACGCGACGGGTGTTTACATAATCGGGTCCACGAACTCTTCTCAATTTCCGTTTGTTGCGGGGCCGGCTTTGCCCGGGCAATGCAGGTCCGGTTCAGGCGGCGACTCTTTCGTGCGCAAATACGATCTCAATGGCGCTGAGATATGGACCCGCGAATTCGGCACCTCCGGTGCGGCGTCGGCTAGCGGTGTGGCGGTCGATTCCAGCGGCGTTTACGTAGTGGGGCGAGAAGGGTCAGGCCTCGGGTTCATCCTGGACAGCGGCCCCGACGACGGCTCGTTTCTTGCGAAGCTCGAGACTATGCCTGCAGTCACGGGAGCGGCGCCCCAGATCCTGCCGGATTGCGTTGTCAACGCAGCCAGCTATGTGGGTGGAGGCGTCGCGCCGGGTGAGATGGTGACCCTGTTCGGCTCGGGGCTGGGTCCGCCGGACCTGGTCCCGTTGAGCCTGACCGATGGCCGGACGCTCGCCGCCACGCTGGCCGGGACGCGCATCTGGTTCAACGGCGTTGCGGCTCCGCTGATGTATGTATCGGATCAGCAGAGCAGCGCGATTGTTCCCTATGAGGTGGCCGGACTGGTGTCGGTGGATCTCCAGGTGGAGTACAACGGGGTGCGGTCCGATCCGGTGACGCTGCCGGTGCTGGCGTCCCGCCCCGGAATTTTCAGCGTAGACGCTTCCGGGCTGGGCCAGGGGGCCATTCTGAATGAAGACGGTACCCTTAACTCGCCATCGAATCCTGCCCGGAGGGGCTCCACGATCAGTGTCTTCGGGACCGGAGGCGGCGAGGCGGCCCCGGGGGTGGTAGACGGCCAGATCCTTGACGACGTCCTGCCGACGGCGAGCCTGCCGGTGTCCGTGTTCTTTGACGTCGGTCTGGGTGATAACGGCCCATCGGCACAGCAGGGCGAGGTGCTGTACGCGGGAGGTTCGGCTGGATCAGTCGCCGGGCTGCTGCAAGTGAACGTGCGAGTGCCTACGGAGGCCACAGTCACCGGTGACAAAGTGCCCTTTTTGTTGCTCATTGGTTCTGAGTGGACGGCGTATGAAGCGACGCTGGCATTGCAGTAGGGTCGAGTGCCGGCTTTCCGATACCGCGGAATCGTCCAGCGCATCCGTACCGGTGCGTTTGAACTATCTCGGCCGATCGAGCAATCGGGTCACTATCGGCGTGCAGTGATTTTAGGAGACCAGAAATGAAAAGCCGCTTTATTCCGCCAAGCAGATTGCGAATGAGATGCGCTCGCCGCGTCGTCCAGGCAGCGATTCTCCTGTCCGCCGCCGCTACGGTTGCCGGCGCGCAATGGAATGAGATCGGTTCGGGTCTTCCGCGCACTACTCCCGCAGTCAAATTGCTGGCGATCGATCCAGCTACGCCGTCGACGCTCTACGCTATCGATTGGGATGGGCGGCTCTTCAAGAGCATGGATAGCGGCGGGAGTTGGAAGGTGCGCGGCAGCGTAACCGGCGTGAGCTTTGTTGCGGTAGATCCCACGAATTCCTCCATCATCTACGCAGCCGCCCAGCGCGGTGTCTTCAAAAGCATCGATGGGGGAGAAAACTGGGCCGGCGCCGACAGCGGGTTGGCGGGTTTTTTTTATGACTCGACGATCACG
>Ga0326727_10023196_pt1 | contig 11877 bp, 10 predicted proteins | sample MB2enrmetagenome_FD_207643 | JGI IMG/M metagenome (GOLD analysis project Ga0326727, IMG submission 207643) | Lab enriched peat soil microbial communities from McLean, Ithaca, NY, United States - MB29MY | ecosystem: Environmental > Terrestrial > Soil > Wetlands > Peat | place: USA: New York... | reverse complement strand
TCCAGCCGCCACATCACGCCTATTCCGCGATTCGTTCGCTGCGTTCTTCCCGCCCTCCCGATTCCTTTCTTCCGATTCGGTTGCCCAGGCTCAGGCCCTAAGGGTTTCATGACGAAGCCGGACGCGGCGAGCGTTCTTCACGGCCAATTCCGCCGCCGGATGGTCTTCGTAAATGGCGTCGACTGAGTCAACCATTTGCATGTAATCCTGTTTTCGGGACATCTCCATCGGCAAAGACGGTGCTCACGCCCTTCGAACGGCTCCGTCGCAGTAGACAACGGAGCACTCTGTGTTGGTCGTGATAACCAACAAGCCCCATCATGCGCCCATGCTACCCACCGGCGGGAGGATCGGAATCTACGCACCTCGCGCGGAGGCCGGGTACGCCTCCCGTTCGCCAGGCGGCGTCTGCCTTGAGTCGGCGCCGCCCGCAACCCTCTGACTTTGCATGTAGTGGTGCGTGCGTTGCCCGGCGGCCGCCGTCACTGAGCCATTGAGGAATGGCTGTACTCGGCTCGTCGCGAATACGGCCGTGGTCAGCGTCTCGGAATCCGTGCGGAAAAGGGAGTTTGCGGACAGGTGACGTTCGCTTGGCCAGGGTGGTCGTCAGGTGCCGAAAAGGGGCATTCGTCCGCGCGGAGCAGGCTGATCCGGCTGAGTCACCGGAACTGCCTCGCTCTGCGGTTCTTGGCGATTTTGCCGCTCGACCGGCTTCGGCTTGGTCTGGTCGCGTGGGTCGCTCGCGTTCCGCAGTGCCTTTTCGTCAGCCATGTCAACCCCTTTGAGTCAGATCAGTTGATCATCAATGACCTGGGCCCGACGGCGAGATCGCTGAGAGCGCCGTGCTGGAAGTAGCCGCCTGAATGGTGTCGGCGCCCGCCGGCGGTTTGAGGTTCACCAAGGCCCATTCGGCGCACAGCATGCCGGCCAGGAGGAGCAGATTGATCGCAAGCACTGTTGCGACGCGCCGGGAATTCGGTACCGCATCCGTACCCAGCAACTTCGCGCGCGCTGCAACGGAAGCACTATCGCGGCGTGGCAGGAGCGCGATCAGGCGATCGGCGCTCGTGCCAGGTTGCGACCACGTCGACGGCGCATCGGGGAGTGCCGCAATCAAGGAAGTCAATCTCTGGTTCGCGACTTCCTTTGGCATCCGCGCCAATTCGGAGGCTTCCCGCCAAGGGTCGACGTCCAGCCGCGCCAACGCCGAAAGGACGGTGAGCATCATGCCATTCTTTTCGTCGCCAACTGGCGCAAACAGAAAGGCGTTGAACTCGGATCCGAGCTGGACCGCCGCCACAGGACGACTCATTTCAACCGCCAGGGTTCACGGCCTTTCGGGCATGGAAACCGACCAGGCCGCGCCTCGAAGAACCATACGGCCCGGAGGAGCGCTGCGTCAGGTTCGGAAACTACTCAAGTCAAAGACCGCCCCGAGGTGGATGTGAGTAGTTTCCGAGCCTGTTGGCAGTCATATGAAGCGGATTACGAAAGCGGCCACTTGGCGTCGTAGCACTTCCTCGACCTTCGTCCCGGCTTAACCCCAGGAGATAGTCATGCGTAAATTCTGCATCCCGGCGATCGTCGCCGCCTGCCTGTTCGCGCTTCCGGCACTGGCGGCGACCGCCGCCACCAGCGATTCCGCCACCACCACGCTGCAGAACGCGCTTCCGGCGCCGGCCGCGACCGCCACCACCAGCGATTCCGCCAGTACCACGCCGCAGAACACGATGCAGATTCAGGAGCAGCTGCGTCAGGACCTGTCGAAGGCCGGCTACTCTGACATCCAGATCATGCCGGGTTCGTTCCTGGTGCGCGCAAAGGATAAGCAAGGCAACCAGACCGAGATGATGATCAGTCCGACCTCCATGACGAAGATCACGGCTGTGAGCCCTTCCGGCAGCGCGACCCAGAGTGGGAGCGGCGCTACCCAGAGTGGGAGCAGCGCAACCGCGGCACCCATCAGTCCGACCAGCAAATAGCCTCGAACAGGCGGTCTGGGCGCCAGTAGGGCAAAATCCCGGGCACGAGGCGGTGCCATGGTGGGCATGGCCGCGACGACCATGGTCCCGGCGGGTCCACGAGTATGCCGCGTGTCCGATAGTACCTGAGCCGATGCTCTCAGCGCGCCGTAGAAGGGTTAAATAGACACCATTGATTGGTCGGATGTTCCGCAGTGGTGCGTTGCGGTTGCCATGGCGCAGCGGCGCGCCCAATCGCGAAGAGCTGTTCAGCGTCGAGCGTCTCGAGGAGCACGCGCGAAGTCTTGCTGCGGCGCAACCGGTCACATCGAAGCCGGCGAGGGGTCATCCATTGGCTGCGCGACTCGCCGACAACGGAACCACACTGCTCAGCGCCTACCGGGTGACCGCCGGAGCGCTCAAGCGGCATCGCGTCATCACGCCGGCGGCCGACTGGCTCGTCGACAATTACTATCTCGTTGAGCGACAGATACGGGAAATTCGCTCGGCTTTGCCGCCCGGCTATTATCGGCAACTGCCGAAGCTGGCCGACGGGCCGTTCGCGGGATATCCGCGGGTGTTCGGCCTGGCCTGGGCCTTCGTCGCCCATACCGACAGCCACTTTGACGGCGACATGCTGTGCCGTTTCGTTCGCGCCTACCAGGAGGTTCAGCCGTTGACGATCGGCGAACTCTGGGCGGTCGCGATCACGCTCAGGATCGTGCTGGTGGAGAACCTTCGACGCGTAGCCGAACAGATCGTACAAAGCGGTATCGCGAGGCAGGAGGCGGACGATATTGCCGATCGCCTGCTCGGCATGAGCGGCCGCACCGCCGAACCGGTGTCGGTGGTGCTCGCGGATCGTCAGGGCACGACGCTGCCCGACGCCTTCGCCGTCGAGCTTGTGCACCGGCTGCGCGACCAGGATCCCCGGATCACGCCCGCGCTGACGTGGCTCGACCAGCATCTGGCGGCGCAAGGATCGACCACCGACGCGGTCGTGCGCGACGAACACCAGAGGCAGGGTGCCGGCATTGTCACGGTGCGTAACATCATCACCAGCATGCGCCGGATCTCGGACGCCGACTGGACCGGACTGTTCGAGCGCATGAGCCTGGTGGATGACATGCTCGCGGCCGGCGACCTGTTCCGCGACATGGACTTCCCGACGCGCAATCTCTACCGCAGCGCCATCGAGGAACTGGCTCCCGGGGCAGGCCGGCGAACATGACGCCTTCTTTCAGCCGACCGTCTCCGACGATGTCGGCACCCTGTTCGAGCACTGCGCGCGCGGACACGACGCCAGCCTGTCGGTCGGCGTTCACGGGTTGCCGCTGATGGGTACCGGCGACTGGAATGACGGCATGAACCGCGTCGGCGAACTGGGTCGGGGCGAGAGCGTCTGGGTGGGTTGGCTGGTTTATGCAGCGCTCGGCAACTTCGCTTCGCTCGCCGACGCGCGCGGCGAGGTGGTGCGCGCCGCGGCTTGGCGCACCCACGCCAGCTCGTTGCAGGCCTCGCTTGAGCGCGAGGCATGGGACGGCGACTGGTACCGCCGCGCCTGGTTTGATGACGGCACGCCGCTTGGCTCGGCGATTAACGCAGAGTGCCGGATCGATTCGATCTCGCAGTCCTGGGCTGCAATCTCCGGTGCGGCCGCGCCTGAGCGCGTAGGGCGTGCCATGGCGGCAGTCGAGCGGCAGCTCATCCGCCCGCAGGACCGGGTGGCGTTGCTGTTCACACCGCCGTTCGACAAGACCCCGTTCGATCCAGTCTGCATCAAGAGCTATCCGCCGGGCATCCGTGAAAACGGCGGTCAGTACACGCATGCCGCTCTGTGGTCTGTGCTGGCCTTCGCCGCCATGGGCGAAGGCGGCAAGGCGGCCGACCTGTTCGCCATGCTGAATCCCATCAACCACGCCCGCACGCGCACCGACGTCCATCGCTACAAGGTGGAACCCTACGTCATCGCCGCCGACGTCTATGCCGCCCCGCCGCATGTCGGGCGCGGCGGCTGGACCTAGTATACCGGCTCGGCAGGATGGATGCAACGGGCCGGCGTGGAGAGCATCCTTGGGCTGCGCCAGCGGGGCGACGTGCTGGAGCTGGACCCCTGCATTCCCAGGGGTTGGCCGGACTTTGAGGTAACGCTCCGCCACCGCTCCGCGCGCTACGAGATCATGGTCGAGAACCCAGGCGGCGCTTGCCGCGGGGTGACCCACGCGGAGCTCGACGGTGTGACGCTGTCCGGCAATCAGGCACAGTTCTCTTTGGCAGACGACGGCACGACCCATCACGTACGAGTCGTCCTCGGATGACAATATCTCCGCGCCGCACCCAGAATCGCGCGCCCGACGCTACAACAGCGCGATCGGCATCCCGTTATGGAGGAAGCAGGTAGTGACTGTCCAAGTAAGCCCGCTCGCGGGCAAAATAGCCGAGCCATCGATGCTGGTGAATGTGCCGCGGCTGGTGACCGCTTATTTCACCGGCAAGCCGGATCCGACGGTCGCGTCGCAGCGCGTTGTATTCGGTACGTCAGGCCATCGCGGATCGGCCTTCGACAATGCCTTCAATGAGGCACATATTCTGGCGATCAGCCAGGCGCTCTGTCATCACCGGAGTCGAAACGGCATCACCGGACCGCTGTTCATCGGGATCGATACACACGCGTTGTCCGAACCCGCCCTGGCGAGCGCGCTTGAGGTATTCGCCGCTAATGACGTCGATACGATGGTGGACGAGCACCGCGGATACACGCCGACTCCTGTCATTTCGCACGCAATTTTGACATACAACAAGAATCGCAAGAGCGGTCTTGCCGATGGTATTGTTATCACCCCTTCGCATAATCCACCCGAGGACGGCGGGTTCAAATACAACCCGCCGAACGGTGGAGCAGCCGAGACCGATGTGACAACCTGGATCGAACGGACTGCGAACGTTTTGCTCGAAGCAGGTCTCGATGGCTTGCGCCGAATCCCGTACGATCGCGCACGCAAATCTTCTCACGTCCACCAGCATGATTATATTGGGCCGTACGTCGCTGATCTCAAAAACGTCGTTGACATGGAGGCAATCCGCTCGTCCGGGGTGAAGATCGGGATTGATCCATTGGGTGGCGCAAGCGTGCATCTCTGGCAACCGATCATTGAACGCTATGGCATTGCGGCGACAGTCGTAAGCGATGCGGTCGACCCGACGTTTCGGTTCATGACGGTCGACTGGGACGGAAAGATCCGGATGGATTGCTCCTCGCCCTATGCCATGGCGCGGCTGATCGCGATGCGCGACAAATTCGACGTCGCCTTCGCCAATGACACCGATGCCGACAGGCACGGAGTCGTGACTCGATCGAGCGGCCTGATGAATCCCAATCACTACCTAGCGGTCGCCATATCGTACCTGTTCCAAAACCGTCCCGATTGGAGCAGCAGCCGTGCCGTCGGCAAAACCATCGTCAGCAGTGGAATCATCGACCGCGTCACCGCAAAGCTTGGCTGCAAGCTCGTTGAGGTGCTTGTGGGTTTCAAATGGTTTGTCGATGGCCTGATTGACGGTTCGTTCGGGTTCGCCGGCGAGGAGAGTGCCGGAGCGTCGTTCCTTAGGCGGGATGGAGTGGTCTGGACGACCGACAAGGACGGGATAATTCCAGGGCTGCTTGCGGCTGAGATGACCGCACGAACCAAGCGGGACCCAGGCGAAACATTCGACGACCTGACGCGCGAGCTGGGAGTGCCGTTCTACGAAAGAATCGATGCGCCGGCGACGCCGGAACAGAAAGTGCTGCTGAAGGCAGTATCTCCCGAGCAGATCGGCATGAAGGAGCTTGCCGGCGAGCCAATACGCGCGAGGCTTACGATTGCCCCGGGCAACGGTGCTGCGTTCGGTGGGATCAAGGTGACTGCTGAGAACGGCTGGTTTGCCGCGCGACCGTCAGGCACGGAAAACGTCTACAAAATCTACGCGGAGAGTTTCCGTTGTGAAGATCACTTGCGGCAGATTCAGCAATTGGCACAAGACGCCATAGCAGACCTGTTCAAGGCGGCAAAGCGTGCATGAGTATGACTCAGCTCTTTGGTGGCAGGTGGCTGTCAAGTCCGGTGTCGTGTCCGTGCCGGGGTCAGCGTGCAAATCTCATGCCTCCCCCCATTTCGAGCACTGAAAAGAATTGGCGGGGCCATGTTGCCTTGGCATAAGGAATCGAACGCGCTCGGCTGACGCACGAATGTTGTTATTCGCGGTCAGGGTGCCGCCAAGTCAGACGTGATGCGTTGCTTGGTCCTGTGATGCTGCGCAAGGGACCATGCCATAGCAATCGGTCAGCCGCTCTCATTCGAGGGTATCCATGGCTTCCTGGACACGCTGTTTGGCGATGACTTGCACGCCAAGCCGGTGAGGTCGCTGGCCGGGGCGACGCTGGGGGAGATCGAGTCTGCATCGCTGGCAATCGGTATGATCGGCCAAGGCCTGGCACTGGCGCGCGGGCGGCTGACCAAGCATGCGGTCAAGCAGGTGGACCGAATGCTGTCCAACCGTGGGATCGATGTTGATGCACTGCTGGTTCACTGGGTGCCCTACGTGGTGGGCAACCGCGACCGCATCGTGGTCGCCATGGATTGGACCGAGTTCGACGCCGATGACCAAGTATTCGGCCTCCTCGATCGCCTTGATGGTGCCGAGCCGACCCTGCTCGATCTGGGCGACCAACTAATCGAGCGTCTCCAGGGCGCGCGGCATGCGCAGAGCGACCAGGTGATGGCGGACCCGCTCGATCGGCGCCTCCGGCAGTGTCTCGGCCCTCATGCCGGTGGCCCTTCGGCGGCGAGGCGCTGGGCGACCGCGTCGTAGAACGCCAGGGGCGTGGTGTCACCATCTCGCCGGCGCGCGCCCCCGGGGCGCCGTGGCGAGGCGTGTTGCTGTTGGCCGGACGTGGCAGAGTGCGGTGTCCGGCGGCGATGCGCCGACCGCCGCGTCCTTCCAGGACAGGGTGGACGGCAATCACCTGGCCGCCGCGCGCCGTTCTCGAGGATGCGGACCTCCGCAGCCGTGCGGTGCACCTCGACCACGCGCCGGCGCGTGGCGTTCGGTACGCTATAGAGATTGCCGTCGAGCGAGATCATGCCATCGCGGGTGATCCGCCGCTCCAGCTGCAGCACCGCCTGGAATGGGCTGTGGTCCGGCACGCCGACGGGACCCGGGCGCCGAGGCAGAATAAGACCTTGAATTCCCTAGATAAACGGAGGTCTTTACAGGGTCCCGGTCGGCGCCGATCGGGACCCCGCCCCGAACGAAATTCCTCATGGATCATCAAGGCGTTGCGGGCTGTCGGAGGTGGGGGCCCACTTCGGTGCTTATTCACAGGATCACGCCCAAAAACGCCATGTCGATCACTCCAAACACCCCCGCTGATCCCAGCCGGGGCAGGTTCGAACATGGGTCAGTTCTCAGTGGAAAATCCCGGCCATCCCGGGTGAGTTCTCAACGCAACTCAACATCCAGTCCCTCGAAGCGGCGGTAACCCACCACCCGACGCACCACGGCTCCGTTCTTTTGCTCCACCCATGCTTGGTCGTTCTTCCGATACGGGCGACACCGGGTGAAGGCAATGCCGGCCGTTTGGCAGTAGTCGCGGACCGTCTCGTTCAGGAACACCGTATCGTTGTCTGTATCGAAGCCCAGCAGCGGGAACCGCAGCAACTTGCGGACCTCACCAAGCACGGCGGTCAGCAACGACTGTTCGCGTGCCAGCAGCGGTGCGCACTCCGTCCAGCCCGTGGCGATGCCCGTGACCGTCAACGTCTGCACGAAGCTGCCCTTTGCCGTAGGCCCGCTGTGCGCGACCAGATCGGTTTCCATAAAGCCGGGCGGCGGATCATCCCAGCCCTCGAAAGTCCGTACGGTGACGCTTCGTCTGACTGCGGCCGACGGCGGGGCGCGCCGACGTGACCTGCCTCTTGAACGTTCCCTGACCTCGCGCAGGGCGCGGTCGATCGTCGCCGCCCTCATCGCCAGTAAGTCGCTGCGGACTTCATTGGCCAGGTGCAGGTGTCCGTGACGTTCCATCGCCTCAACCAGAATGGGCACCAACGACCGCAGTCGCTTCCCGCATACCCGGTCCGATGCTTCCCAGATCACGACCAGGGCCTCGCGCACTGCCTCGTCATAGATCCGCCGGGTTGGTCGCACCTCGTGTCGTTTGCTTGTTCCCCCACTGCGCAGCAACCGGGCCGCGTGCTTGCGGTGCAGGCCCGTCAGCGACGTCAGCTCGTCCAAGATCCGCCCTCGTTCATGCCGATCCGCCTCGGCGTATCGCCGGCCTGCCCCCGCCACCAATTCGTCACGCGTCGCCGTGCTCAGCCGTCCCATCTTCAGCCCCCAACGATGAACCCCTCGGGGAGCATTTCAGATGACACAACAGCTCACCATTCGGAAGCATTCCTGGCGAGGCAATGCGCGGTCAATTTCCCATGTCGCCTGACAACTGGAACCAGCGCCCAAAGCTGACCCCCGGGCACAAGGTTTAGCACTTCCTTTTGTCGCACTTTCCGCTGGCCTACCTATTCGACGCCCTCCAGAGTCGCGCCGCCCATGTCATCCGCCATCGGGGACTGAACTGCTCGCGACAGCATGGCTGACCGCCGCCGGTTGGCGTCGGTTGACCTCTACCCATTGATGGAATTCGGAGTCTGGACCCGACTTCGTCGGCCAACGGTGGCAGTTCTGATGTCGCACGGGGGGCGCAGGGCAAGTTTTCCGTGTCGTCCGACAGCACCACGGCGGTCGACCGATCGATTAGGGCCTGGGGGGACTTGCACATAAGCTCTGCCGCACACGGTGCATAGGTAACGCCGCAACCGGGGCAACCGGCTCTGAGTAGTTTCCGAGTCTATCCTCGGCAAGATCTCGTCGGTTATTGCTGAGGGTGGCGACAGGCGTCGAAAAAACTCACGATGAGCGGGGCCCCAAAATGCCATTACTAGCGGTTGAAGACAATGACGACATGCGAAACATGATCGCTGAAGCACTTCAGAGCGATGCCGTAGCGGTCAACGCCGCAAGTACAGGCGAGGAAGCAATATCCATCATCGGCAAAGATGGGATTCCAGAACTATTGATTACCGATATAGATCTCGGTGTTGGAATCAATGGTATTTCCTTAGCCAGATACGTTCGAGAACGTGATCCTAATATACCGATCCTTATCATTAGCGGAAAGCCCTGGCTACTTGATACTTCGTTGGTCGCAAAAAATGTGCATTATTTGCACAAGCCATTCAAACTCGGGACATTGTTGAACACCGTACGGAAATTAAAAAATATAAGTCCGCCGCAGGCGGGAGCGCGGCGGCGCAGCGCCGCCGCAGATCTGGTTAACGTCTTGTAGTTGCAACCGAAGCCACACGCCGATCACGTGGCCTGGCAAGCAGCGGCGAAGCCGCCATCGCCGGGGAATCCCGTTGTGCCCCCGACGTGCTGGTGACTGATCTGGACCTCGACGAGGGCATCGACGGCATACAGCTTGCGTCCGAGGCCCACCACCGCTGGCCCAACCTGCCAATCCTCTACATCAGCGGTCGGCCATCGCTAATGAACGACTACGAACTGGACGCGCGCGAGTTGTTCCTGCCGAAGCCGCTCCACCGGCGGCAGTTGATTGGCGGGGCACAGGCGGTGGCTGCCCGTCAACTGACCGGCCTCAGGGACCAGCCCGACGCCCAGGTCAGTTCTGGCAACTCAGGATGCCGCGAGCGGCTTGGTCTCCGCAGTGGCCGGAGCCGGCCGTACGCCTTAGCGTACTGGCGCTAACTGGCGCGCGATGGCGGGCGGGTGACAGGGGCAGCGTCCAGGGTCGCGGTGCTATGCGGCAAGCCGTTTGACCGCTGGGTGAAGAACTCTTGATCTCTGCAACGTGCGGGAGCACGCCTCCCAGGCTCGCGCTGTCGCATCCTGGCCGGGAAGCGGAGTAATGCTTTTCAGCAGCTTGAATGCGGCTACGCGGCTCCCCAAATCTAGCACTCCGAAGGCCAGAGTGCCAGCCGACTCGCACCTGACGGATGCGGGCGGGGCGCGGGGCAAGCAGACCAGCCTTCGGCGGCTGGCACCAGGCGAGTCACAAATCCAATGAAATTTCGTCCATTGCACGACCGGGTCGTAATCCGACGGCTAGGCGCCGAGGAAAAGACCGCCGGCGGCATCATCATCCCCGACACGGCCAAGGAGAAGCCGATGGAAGGCGAGGTGATCGCCGCGGGCGTCGGAGTGCGCAACGAGCAGGGTCAGCTCGTGGCGCTCGACGTCAAGGCGGGCGACCGGGTGTTGTTCGGCAAGTGGTCTGGCACTGAGGTCAGGCTCGACGGCGAAGATCTGATGATCATGAAGGAATCTGATATCATGGGCGTCATCGAGGGAACGCCAGCTGACAAGAAGCCAGCCGCCAAGAAGAAGGCGGCTTGACCGCATCGTTGCCTGTCTCCCACCCGATTTGACCGAAAAAGAGAAACAACATGGCTGCGAAGGACGTACGGTTCGGCGGTGACGCGCGAGCGCGCATGATGCGTGGCATGGACATCCTGGCCGATGCAGTGAAGGTCACGCTCGGTCCGAAGGGCCGCAACGTGGTACTGGACAAAAGCTACGGTGCGCCGAGGATCACCAAAGACGGCGTGACCGTCGCCAAGGAAGTCGAATTGGCCGACAAGTTCGAGAACATGGGCGCCCAGATGTTGCGCGAGGTCGCCAGCAAGACCAACGACATCGCTGGTGACGGCACCACCACGGCGGTTGTGTTGGCGCAGGCGATCGTCCACGAGGGCGGCAAGGCCGTCGCCGCCGGCATGAACCCGATGGACCTCAAACGCGGCATCGACAAGGCGGTCGCAGCCCTGGTCGATGAACTGGAAAAACGCTCCCGTAAGATCACCACCCCGGCCGAGACGGCCCAGGTCGGCGCGATCGCGGCGAACGGCGAGTCGGAGATCGGCACGATGATTGCCGAGGCGATGCAGAAGGTCGGCAACGAGGGCGTGATCACGGTCGAGGAGGCCAAGGGCATCCAGACCGAACTCGATGTCGTCGAAGGCATGCAGTTCGACCGCGGCTACATGTCGCCTTACTTCATCACCAACGTGGAAAAGATGACCACCGAGTTGGACCAGCCCTATGTGCTGATCCACGAGAAGAAACTGTCCAACCTGCAATCTTTCCTCCCGCTGCTGGAAAGCGTCGTGCAGTCCGGCCGGCCGCTGTTGATCGTAGCGGAAGACGTCGAGGGTGAGGCGCTCGCAACACTCGTGGTGAACAAGCTGCGCGGCGGGCTGAAGGTCGCCGCGGTGAAGGCGCCCGGCTTCGGTGATCGCCGCAAGGCCATGCTGGAGGACATCGCGATCCTCACTGGCGGCCAATTGATCACCGAGGATCTCGGCATCAAGCTCGAAAATGTCACGCTCGCCATGCTTGGCAAGGCAAAGAAAGTGCTGATCGAGAAGGAGAACACGACGATCGTCGAGGGCGAAGGCAAGAAGGCCGACATCACCGGTCGTTGTAATCAGATCCGCGCCCAAATCGAGGACACCACCTCGGACTACGATCGTGAAAAGCTCCAGGAGCGGCTGGCGAAGCTGGCGGGGGGAGTCGCCGTGATCCGTGTCGGTGGTGCGACCGAGGTCGAGGTGAAGGAGCGCAAGGACCGCGTCGACGACGCGCTGCACGCCACCCGCGCGGCCGTCGAAGAAGGCATCGTGCCGGGGGGTGGCGTGGCACTCGCCCGCGCCAGCCTGGTCCTCGCCAAGCTGAAGGTGGACAATGACGATCAGCGCTTCGGAGTCGAGATCGTACGCAAGGCGGTGCAGACCCCGCTGCGCCGGATCGCCGAGAATGCCGGGGAGGACGGCGCGGTGATCTCGGGCAAGGTTCT
>Ga0326727_10023195_pt1 | contig 11878 bp, 8 predicted proteins | sample MB2enrmetagenome_FD_207643 | JGI IMG/M metagenome (GOLD analysis project Ga0326727, IMG submission 207643) | Lab enriched peat soil microbial communities from McLean, Ithaca, NY, United States - MB29MY | ecosystem: Environmental > Terrestrial > Soil > Wetlands > Peat | place: USA: New York... | reverse complement strand
GACTGGATCCTGCACCTGGGCGGCTTGAGACAACAGGCCAGCCCACCAACAACTTACGAGTCAACCTCTACCGTGCCAGAAGCATACACTGCCCAACATTTGCTTTGCAACACCTATTTTATTGTCGGCATTTACGGCTAACTCACACTTTCATGCCTTATATTGATTTGCATGAGCAATCTTACACCAACAACAAATGAATATGATTTTATTCAGATTAAAAGACGGCGAAACCGACGAATCAGACGGAGACTGACGCACAAACAAATTAACTCAAATACGACATATAAATATGCCTTGCAGAATGTACATCCTGACGCCATGCTGGATAATGAAGGGACAACGCTTTATTGTGCCCGGCACATTCCCCCGGATTCCGTTTAAAAACCTGTCAAATCAGGCATTGACCGACATGCAAAACGACACCCCTGTGCGCCTCGATCAATTCGGGTCCACGCCCTTCATCACCCGGACGCCGGAAGGCATCGCGGTTGACTTGTCAAAGCTCGAATCGTCCGCGCAATTCATGACATTTGCCGATCGCGTATTCACGAGCGGCTACCTGTTCGCCAATCTCGATTACATGGCCTTTCAGGGACTATTGAGCGACTACTCCTTCGAGATGCAGGCGCACAGTGATGCACGGGGAAAAAAGAAAATCGGCACCCTCCTTTTTGCCAAGGAAATCGTCGTGTTTTCCGCCACCCGAAAAGCGCTCTACAAATCACCCCACCTGATCTCCGGCGCGGCGGAATACGTCTTCGAACCCGTCATGATCGAAACCACCATCTCGGTTCCTTTGTTGGCGGACAATCCGGACGGAACGCAATCGGTCGTAGGCGTGGAAAAAAGATCTGCCATGGTCAAGGCCACCCTGTCTTTCGACGAGTTTGTGGCGGACATGTGGACCAAGGGTATCCGTTTCGGCATCGATGCCCACCTCGTCAAAGACATGATCAACAATGGGAAAACAGGCCGTCTCGTTTTCGCGAACCCGTTACCGCCGCAAGATGGCGTGGACGCACAACTGAAAGAGCAGTCAAAAAACCTTTACCGGGACGACTCTCCGCGCAAACTGTCCAATGGCGCCATCGATCTTAGACAATTCAAGAATCGCTTCCCGCAGATCAAAAATGGCGAACGGCTGCTGAAAAAAATTCCGTGTCAATCCGGCGAGCCTGGCATGGACATCAAAGGTGAGATCATCGAATCGCCCCCACCGGAGGATTTCGACTTCAACGCACTCGTCGGCGAAGGAACGCGCATCGAGCGCACCGCAGAGGGGGACTTTATCGTCGCCACCATGGATGGTTTCCTCAACATCGACACCAGCACCAATCGCGTAGCGGTCATGGAAAAAATCGTCAATTTCACCGGCGTCAGCATCAAGACGACCGGCGATATTGCACTGGAAGGCGATTATTTCGAAGAGCATGGTGAAATACAGGAAAAGCGTATTGTCGAAGGCAAAAGCATCACCGTCATGGCAGATGTCTTCGGCAGAATCATTTCGTCTGGCGGCGCCATCCTGCTCACGCAGAATCTGGTAGGTGGCTCCGCTTTGAACAGAGAGGGAAGCATCACCATCCAGGGGCTGGCCTCAAACGCCACCCTGGAATCCCCCCACGGCACCATTTCAATCAGTCGCGCGGAAAGTTCGGTCGTTGTCGGCGCCCGCATTGAAATGGAAACCGCCGTCAACTGCACGATCGTCGGTGACGACATCAACATCAAAACCGCTGCGGGCTGCGTCATCGCGGGAAAGCGCATCCATATCGAAACCGCCATCCCCCGGAAGGTTGATCAGACCTTCGTGTCGGTCCTGCTCCCGGACCTGACGGGCCTCAATATGAAGATTGCCACCTTCAAAACCCAAATAGGCGATCTTGACAAGAAAATCGAGGCATTACGCAAAAAGATCGAAACCCTGTCCGAACCCCCCGAGGTCAAGAATTACCTCATCATTGCCGGTAAAGTGCAGCGCAAGGAAATAACGCTCACAGAAGAACAAAGAGCCCATCTGCAAAAACTTGGCGCCAGGATCACGCCGACCATCAAAAGCATTGCGGCCATCAACGTAGACATCCAGGCCCTGCGCACAGAACAACAGACACTCTCGGGAAAAATCGAAGCCCTCGTACAGTCGCAAAAGGAATCCACGGGCCGGCGCTATTGCACCATCGAACATCCGGACCACGGAACGCGCATACGCAAGCTGAATGCCGACACCGACGCCCTGCTCAGCACACCGACGAAGGAGCTGAAAATCAGGTTGCAGGAAGCCGGCCGTCCGGAAGACCGGCTGGAGCTGGGCACTGAACCTTTCACGTGGAAAGCGTCCTGACCCGGCACTCCGGGTCGGTTACATGGGGGCGCCGGGCCCTATCGCCTGCCGCTTGAATCGTTGCGCGAGCGCGTCCAGATACAGATAGATGACAGGGGTGGTGTACAAGGTCAGCACCTGCGACAGCAGCAAGCCCCCGACAATGGATACACCCAGCGGCAAGCGTACCTCCGCACCGGCGCCCCGCCCCAGAGCCAGAGGCAAGCCGCCCAGTATCGCGGCCATGGTCGTCATCATGATCGGGCGGAAGCGCAGCAGGCACGCTTGCCGGATGGCCTGCAGCGTATCCAGGCCTTCTTCGCGCTCCGCCTCCACCGCAAAATCGATCATCATGATGGCGTTCTTCTTCACAATCCCGATGAGCAAAATGATGCCGATCAACGAGATCACATCCAGCTCCAGCCCGAAGGCCATCAGCGCCAGCAAGGCACCCAACCCCGCTGAAGGCAGGGTGGAAAGAATCGTGACCGGATGGATATAGCTTTCATACAAGATACCCAACACGATATAGACCGCAACCAGCGCCGCCGCGATCAACCATGGCTGACTGGCCAATGAGGCCTGAAAAGCTCTTGCCGATCCCTGAAAGCCACCGTGCAGGGTGACAGGCAACCCCATATTCGCGATGGACGCGCCAACCTGATCCACCGCATCCCCCAGCGCAACACCGGGCGCCAGATTGAATGACAGCGTCACGGCGGGAAACTGACCCTGGTGGCTAACCTGCAACGGCACCTGACTATTTTCGAAACGGGCAAACACCGACAATGGAATTTGCTGACCGGTCGAAGACGGTACATAGATATCACGAAGCGAGTTGGCATCGACCTTGTGCAACGGGTCCACCTCAAGCACGACATGATACTGATCGACCTCGGTATAAATGGTGGCCACCTGACGCTGGCCCAATGCGTCATACAGCGTGTCGTCGATGAGCTGCGGTGAAATTCCGAATGATGCCGCCCGGTTGCGATCAATCGCCACAAGCATCCCCGGGGCGGAACTTTCCAGATCGCTGTTGACATCGGCGATCCCGGGCAGCGAAGCGAGTCGGTCAACCAGACGCGGCGCCCACACATATAACTCGTGCAAGTCCGCATCTTCGAGCGTGTACTGAAACTGTGAACGGCTGGAACGCCCGCCTACCTGCAAATCCTGACGCGCCTGCATGCGCAGGGTGATGCCCGTCACGGCGGCGGCGCGCTTGCGGATACGGGCCAGAATCTGATCCGCCGTTGCATGCCGCTCACCAAACGCTTTCAGACTGATGACAATGCGCCCGTTATTGAGTGTTCAGCTTTCCCCTATCCAGCTATAGACGGACGCCACATCCGGATCGCTGCGCACAACATCCACCATGGCCTGCTGCCGCTCGGCCATCGCGGGCGCCGAGATACCGGGAGGCGCCTCGGTCGCCCCCATGATCTGCCCGGTATCCTGCTGCGGAAAGAATCCTTTCGGTACTTCCCAATACATCACCACGGTAAGCACCATGGCCAGCAGGGTCAGTACCAGCATCAGGCGGCGCCGGGCCAGAGCCCAGTCCAGCGTCCGCTCGTAGAAGCGCAGCATGGCGTCGAACCACCGTTCGGCCAACGCACCGATTCGCCCCGGGTGACGATCGCGGTCCCGATGCAAAAACAGCCGGCACATCATGGGCGTCAAAGTCAGCGATACCATGGCGGACATGGCCAGAGCCACACAAACCGTCACCGAAAATTCACGAAACAACCGCCCAACCAGGCCGCCCATGAACAGCAGCGGGATGAACGCAGCGATCAACGACACCGTCATTGAGATCACCGTAAAGCCAACCTGACGAGCCCCGACCAGCGCGGCGCCAAACGGGCGCTCGCCGGCCTCAAGGTGGCGCATGACATTTTCGATCATGACGATCGCGTCATCGACCACAAATCCCACGGCGATGGTCAACCCCATCAGGGTCAGATTATTAATGGTAAAGCCAAGGAGATACATCACCGCGAAGGTGCCGATAATCGAGATCGGAATCGCAACCGCCGGGATCAGCGTGGCCCAGATTCCGCGCAAAAACGCAAAAACCACCAGCACGACCAGGAGCACGGAGATCAGCATCGTGAACTGGATATCGGAAACCGAAGCCCGGATGGTCTGAGTACGATCGCTCACCACGTCGACCGAAACGGTTGCGGGCAATGCACTCTCCAGCTCGGGCAGCATGGTCTTGATGGCATTGACGGTCGAGACTACATTGGCGCCCGGCGCTTTGTGAATATCCACAATGATGGCGCGTTGCTGTCCATACCAGGCGGCCGCATTGACATTTTCGACCCCATCCACGGCACGGCCAACATCCCGCACGCGCAGCGGCGCGCCATCGTGCCAGGCGATGATCAGGTCATCAAAAGCGGCGGCCTGCTGCAACTGATCGGTCGCCTGCACGGCCACCTGGTGGCGCGCCCCATCCAGCGTTCCCTTCGGTGAACTGACGGTTGCATTGGCCAGCACCGAGCGGATCTGCTCCATGCTGATACCGAGCGACGCAATTTTCAACGGGTCGATCTGCACCCGGACGGCCTGCTTTTGTTCTCCGTGCAGATCGACAAGCCCCACGCCGGGTACGCGCGACAATTGCTGGGCAATATAGGTATCGGCATAGCGGTCAACCGTATTCAGCGGCAGCACGGATGAACGCACGGCCAGCGACATGATCTGAAAATCGGCCGGATTGGCCTTTTCATAGGTCGGAGGGTGCGGCAGCGTTTTGGGAAGATCGCCCGCAGCCGCGTTAAGCGCGCCTTGCACATCTTGCGCGGCGGCATCGATATTGCGCGACAGATCGAACTGAAGCGTAATGGAGCTACCGCCCAAGGTACTGCTCGACGTCATCTCGGTCACGCCGGAGATCAGTGCCAGCTGGCGTTCCAGCGGACTGGTCACGGTCGTCGCCATGACTTCGGGCTCCGCACCGGGAAGCGATGCAGACACCTGAATCGTCGGAATATCCATCTGCGGCAAGGCCGCAATCGCCAACCCCATATAGGCGGCAACCCCGAGCAAAAGCACCATCACCATCAGGAGCGAGGTTGCAATGGGCCGCTGAATAAACGGAGCGGAAAAATTCATAGGGCAGCAGACCTGTCCAGGCAATCCAGTGCAAACTTGCTGGATGGAAATCTGAATAGTTAAAATGGAGTTCTATTTTATAACTTAATATTCGAAGTTCTCATATCTTTAATGCAGCCCGGGGATCAACATCGCCCGTACAGGCTGTGCACGCCACTTTAAGGACCTCCGTGATCGCCCCTAAAATCTACTTTTCACGCGCCATGACAAAGCTGAATGCCTTGTTCGGACAGGGGCTGGTCATGACCCTCTGTGTCATCGTCGCCATCGGATCGACGCTCTCGCTGGCCACCCTGCTGTTCATCGACTCGTCGGCCCCCTCCACGCTTGTCATTACCAGCGGTCCGCCCAACAGCGTCTTTCAGAAAACGGCGGAAAAATATCAGGCGCTGCTCGCACGCGAAGGCGTCACCGTCAAAATCGTGCCGTCATCCGGTTCTATCGACAATCTTAAAAAACTCTCTGCTTCCGGCAGCAACGTCGATATCGGTTTCGTGCTGGGCGGTGAAACCGCCGGCACGGACATCCACAATCTGATGTCGCTGGGCAGCATCTCCTACCAGCCCCTGATGGTCTTCTATCGCGGCAAACACCGGACCCTGCTCTCCGACTTTAAAGGACAGCGACTGGATATCGGCGAACCCGGAAGCGGCACGCATACCCTGGCGCTCAACCTGCTGAAACTCAACGGGATCGAACCCGGCGACGGCACAACGCTGGTCAACTCGATTCACGGCGACCCTGCGCGGGACTTGCTGGACAACCGACTCGATGCGATTTTCGTCATGGGCGACTCGACCTCGACCGACCTGATGCGCACGCTGTTGCACACCCCGGACATTCACCTCTACAGCTTTACCCAGGCGGATGCGTATGCACGCAAATTCAGCTACCTGAATAAACTGGTCTTACCCGAAGGCGTGCTCGATTTCGGCAAGGATGTTCCGGCGGACAACACCAACCTGATCGGGCCGTCGGTAGAGCTCGTCGCACGCAAGGGGCTCAATCCGGCGCTATCCGATCTGCTACTCGACGCTGCACGCGAGGTGCACGGCACACCGGGGATCTTCAAACAGCGCAATGAATTCCCCGCGCCGATGGCGCAAGACATCCCCATCAGCCCCGATGCAACCCGTTACTATGCCTCGGGAAAGAGTTTCCTCTACCGCACCTTCCCCTTCTGGCTCGCCGGACTCGTTGCACGGGCGCTGGCAGTGATCGTTCCTTTCGCCCTGTTCCTGATTCCGGCACTCAAAATGGCACCTGCGATTTATCGCTGGCGGATCCAGTCCGGCATCTATCGCTGGTATCGTGCCTTGCTCGATATCGAAAGCGAAGCGATCAAACACCCTGGGGATATGCATAAACGCAAAGAACTGCTGCGTCATCTGGATCATATTGAAACCACCGTCAGCAAAATAGTGGTGCCGGCTGCATTCGGCGATCTGCTCTATGGATTGCGAGGGCACATCGATTTCGTACGGGAACGACTGGCGGCGCTCCCTGAGTCAAATTAAAAAAACGGCGGCCTAAGCCGCCGTTTTTCTTTATGCATACCCGTTAATCATGCACCGTGAAAGTAGTACTGATTATTCACGTCAATCGACAACTGGGTAAAGACACCGTTGGTCAACAGTTCGGTTTCCTGATCGACCTGATCCACCACGCTCTTGGTGAAATCATCCAGCATCTTCTGCGCCTTTTTCTTGTTGCTGGCGTAGACCTTCACATAGCTCTGCTCGAATGCAGCCTGCTGCTTCTGAATATCGGCATTCAGCTGCGCATAACCCGCTTGAACGGCAGGCGCGTATTTCGGGAAGTTCTGCATGACCAGCGCTTGAAGCTTGTGGAATTTCCACCAAGCGGACTGGCTGTCAGCCTTGTCGGTTCCCATACCGTATTCAGCAGGGATCTGGCTACCCTGATAGAACGGTACATAGATACCAAGGGCTGCCATGCCCAACTCCTGATACTGCACGTTCGCGATCGACATCGGCAGTCCGGTACGCGTCGCCAGCACATGCGATTGCTGGGCGCGGAAAACCGAGATCGGGCGATAGGTAGGCTTGGCGTTCAGCGTGGAGTACGGATCGTTCGCCGTTCCCTGGTAGTAGTTCTGCAGACCGGCTTCAACATCGTTGAGCGACAGTTTGTGATCCGGCTTCATGAATACCGGAGCAACGCCATCGACATAGCTGGTGCTCTTAAAGCTCGGGGTGTACATGTTTTGCAACGTCCACACCCGGTTATAGTTATAGAAGGCATCGGATTTTACGTTTGCGGTATAGGCCGCAAAGAAATCGATTTTTCCGTCAGCGCGTGCGGTGGCCAGACCATGTTGCACAGCGAAATCAACCAGATCCTTGGAGCCCATTACGTTTTGGGTATCTTTCAGATCGACTTCACGAATACGGCCCTGGTTGGCGGATACAAAATACATATCATCCGGAATGCGCACGGCTACCCAGCGGTGACCACCGGCGTTTTCGAGGTACCAGACTTCGTTCTGGTCGGCAAATGCGATACCGAAACCTTCACCCGCCCCCTGGGTTTCAATGATCTTGCCCAGCATTTCAACGCCCTGACGTGCGGACTTGATTTGCGGCAGCAGAATACTGGTCACTTCGCTTTCGGTAATCCCGGTGTTATCAACATAGGGATCGGCCTTCAAGGCTGCGTCGCTGCTGAAAATGGTTTCGGTGGCCGACATCGTTACGCCAGCAGAGTTGAAACCTTGTTCTTCGTAAGATTGATTCTTGCCATCGAAGTCGGGCATGCCGGTGTAGGCCATGCTGCCCGCAGGCATAGCATAGGTAAACTTGTTTTCAACCGACTGGAACGTAAAGGCATCAGAACGCGCAGCGTGCTTGATGTAATGCACCGGATGGTTACCATGCCCGGCGTCTACATTTCGTCCGACGAGAATAGACCCATCGGCAGAGGCATTTTTCCCGACAATGATCGTGGTGCAAGCAAAAGTGGAAGCACAAGACAAGCCAAGAATGGCCAAAGCGATTTTCTTCATGACTGTTCATCTCTGTATAGGAAATAAAGCTGAAACAGAATAGCCTTCCGCATGTAGTGTGAAAACTAGATGACAGGGCAAACAGAAAATCTCAGTCATAAAGTTAATTATGATCATGAAAACAATAAAGGGAACTGGCCTTTTTTACAAAATAAATTTAAAATTTCCGACCTTAAATAAACCAACCATAATAAAAACAGATAGCGTATAAATTTTATTAACACAATTTCTGACAGTGTCAGACAAACCAACAATTTATTTGTACGAAAAATTTTCTGATCCAGACTTACTTGCACTGCCACTACATATTATTCGTTCATTAATATAACGATTGACAACGGCACAACCCGGCATATCTGTAGATGCCCCCGGTTTAAGATAGCAATCTTGTGCAAGATCAACCCCACTTTTAACGCGCTCGACTATTACTCATTATATACGTGGCTTTTTACGCCCCTATCGACCTGTTTCTTCACGCACTGAGCAAGGAGCAATAAAATGTATACCCGTATTTTTGTTCCCGTCGACAACAGTGACACGTCCAACCGAGCGCTGGATGAGGCCATCAAGCTGGCAAAGAAAGAAGGTGCGGTGCTATTACTGGCTCACATTGTGGAAACGCCAACCCATAGCATCCACAGCAGGGATGAACTGGAAATGCTGGCCAGCGAACGCCCCGAAATGAAAATCGGCGCAGAGATCATGAAAGCAGCGGCACTGCGTGCCAGCGAAAGCGGAATCACGCCAGAGGAAATCGCCCTGAATATTCCGGCGGGCCTCACCGTGGCCAAGGCTCTGCATGACGCGGCCATCAGCAACAAGGCCGATCTCATCGTGATGGGGACACATGGCCGTAGTGGCCTCAAACATCTGCTGCTGGGAAGTGTGGCCGAAGGCATGTTGCGCATTGCCGATCTGCCGGTATTGATGCTGCGCAGCTAAGCGTGTCATGCCTGTGGCGATTACACGCTATCGGATGGACATCGGATGTAACCGTATAGCGTGCAATCGCCGAAGACATTGCGCGGATCGCCCCTCAGCGAGAGTCCGCGCGCAGCAGACCGAACGAGAAAAAGGGCAAGCGCAGCCATGCGCCCGATCCGACGGCCAGGCCGGACATGATCGACACAAAGCCCACAACGTGAAACCACTGCAGGCGCTCCCCCAGAAACACCATCGACAGTAACGCCGACATCGGCGGCATCAGGTTCATGCAATTGCCCGCAAGTGTTGCCCCCAGCTTATCGGCTCCGCGCCGATAAAAGGCATAGGCCAGCACGGAGGGAAACAAGCCCAGATAACCCAGCGCCAGCCAGTCCGCCCCGTTCAGCGTCGCATGCAGGCCTTCAGGCTCGGCCACCCAGGCAACGGGCAATAGCAACAGGGCACCGGCAACAGCCTGCACCGCCAGCAAGGCACCGGCATCAAGCTGTCTGGGTAGTTTGACTACGCTGAGCGTATAGAGCGCCCAGCACACGCTGGCGGCCAGCAGCCAGATACCGCCGGATCCCAGGATGGCCGAGGGCGCATTCAGCAGATCGCCATGCACGGCAATCAGCAAGGCGCCGAACACCGCCAATCCGACGCCCAGCCACGTCTCCACGGGCAGGCGCCGACGCAAAGCACTCAACAGGACAATCCAGACCGGTGTCAGGGTCTGCAGCGCGGCAGCGCTGGTGGCGCCGGAGTGCATGACCCCCAAATAGATAAACGCGTTATTGCAGGCGATACCCAGCGCGCCGAGCCATAGCAGGCGCCAGCGACAGGCCCACAGCTCGCGCCGCTGGTGTCGCAGCGCCCTGCCGGCCAGAGGACACAGCAATAGCGAGGCCATCGACCAGCGCCCGAAAGTCATCCATAAAGGGGGAAGATCCTGACCGCATGCACGTGCGACAACAACATTGCCAGCCCAGAACAAGACAGCCAGTAAAAGCAAAATGGCGGCAAATCGCCGCCTTTGGAAAAAAAGGGGAAGTTCGGTTTTCATGGCGGCATGCTAAAGCCCACAATAGTAAAGAGCTTTGACTTTTCGCAAATTGTATACAATCTACATTCTACTGTATTTCAAAAAATCCAACGCCTGAGCCAAACAAGAAAAAAGCCCGTAACGAGCATTATCTTTGCTCATTACGGGCTTAACTGCATCTAATGGAAAATTATTTTTTGAAGCGTTCAGCCGTCAGCTGGGCAATGCGCATGACCACGGAAACGGATTTTTCCATGATATCCAGCGAAGCGAACTCATGCTTGCCGTGGTAGTTAAAACCACCGGTAAACAGGTTCGGGCACGGCAAACCGCGGAACGACAGATGCGAACCATCCGTACCGCCACGAATCGGGCACTGCACCGGTTCGATATCCAGATCGATCATCGCCTGCTTGGCGATTTCCACGATATGCGGGAACTTGGCGACTTCTTCACGCATATTGGCGTACGAATCCTTCAGCGTGACTTCGATACGGCAATCACTGCGCAGCCCCTGGCCTACCGCAGCGCAGACTTCCTGAATTTTCTGCTTGCGCGCAGCAAGACCTTCGCGGCTGAAATCACGCAGAATGTAATTCATTTCTGCTTGTGCCACGGTGCCGCTCATCGAGGTCAGGTGGAAGAACCCTTCGTAACCCGAAGTCTGTTCCGGCGTTTCCGAGGCCGGCAGAGACTGGTGAATCCGCGTTGCCAGGGTCAGCGCATTGACCATGACATCCTTGGCCGTACCCGGATGCACGTTGATGCCCTGAATCTTGATGGATGCGGAAGCCGCATTGAAGTTTTCGCACTCCAGCTCGCCTTCTGCGCTGCCATCAACGGTGTAGGCCCATTGTGCATTGAAGCGGGCCACGTCGAAGTAGTGAGCCCCCTTGCCAACTTCTTCGTCAGGCGAGAAGCCGACACGAATCGTACCGTGCGGGATGTTCTGTTCTTTGAGACGCACAATCGCGGTCATGATTTCGGCGATCCCCGCCTTGTCGTCCGCGCCAAGCAACGTCGTACCGTCGGTAGTGATCAGCGTATGGCCATGCAGTTCGTTCATCACCGGAAAAACCGACGGAGACAGCACTTCACCACTGCTACCGAGTGCAATATCGCCGCCCTGATAATTTTCGACGATTTGCGGCTTCACATCCTTGCCACTGCAATCAGGCGCGGTATCGAGGTGCGAGATGAAGCCAACAACCGGGACCTCCCAATCGACATTGGACGGCAGGGTTGCCATGACGGTACCCGTTTCGGTAATACCGACGTCTTCCATACCCAGGGCAATCAGCTCATCTTGCAGCAAACGCGCCAGGTCGAGCTGACAGCTGCTGCTGGGAACCGGCTCAACATCGGGAACGGACTGGGTATTGACAGCAACATACTTGAGAAATCGATTGCGAAGATTGTTCATTGGAGTGCCTCGTTA
>Ga0326727_10023194_pt1 | contig 11878 bp, 5 predicted proteins | sample MB2enrmetagenome_FD_207643 | JGI IMG/M metagenome (GOLD analysis project Ga0326727, IMG submission 207643) | Lab enriched peat soil microbial communities from McLean, Ithaca, NY, United States - MB29MY | ecosystem: Environmental > Terrestrial > Soil > Wetlands > Peat | place: USA: New York... | reverse complement strand
CCTGAAAGACGCGAAGATTTTCGCCGCCGAGGAAGCGTTTGAGGTTGCGGGAAAGAAGTTTGCCGCGGGCTCCTTCCTTCTGCCGGTGGACGCCAACTCGTCCGACTTGGAAATGCGGCTGCAAGATGCCGCGCGCGAGCTGGGCATTGAGGTCGCCAGCGCCGGGCAAATGCCCACCGTGGCGCGCCACGAACTGGCCGTGCCGCGCATCGCGCTCCTGCACACTTGGACCAGCACGCAAAATGAGGGGTGGTTTCGACTGGGGTTGGAAGAAACCGGTGTGCCTTATACGTACATTTCGGACACGGTGGTGCGCACCACTCCGAACCTACGCGAAAAATTCGACGTGATTCTCTTCCCACCCACTTTTGCCGATGTGCGCGAACTCCTGGCGGGCTTCCCCAAACGTATCCTGCCCGACGGCACGGATGCCGGTCCCATACCGTGGCAGAAATCCGAGATCACGCCGAACTGGGGAGGCATCGACGAGTCTCCCGACATCCGCGGTGGGCTGGGCTTTGAAGGCGTGGCGCACTTGAAACAATTCGTCGAAGCCGGCGGGGTGTTCATCCCGGTGGGTTCGAGCACGCACTTGCCCGTGGAACTGGGCTTGACCGATACCGTCGCCATCACGCCCACGCCGCAGCTTCAGGCGCGTGGAGCCATCTTCCGCGCCAACGTGGAGGACGCCAAGAGCCCCATTGCCTACGGGTATGACGAATCTGTGGGCGTGTACTTCAATCAAGCGCCGGTGTTCAAAGTTTCCCTGCCGGGGGGTGGCTTCTTTGGGAACGAGAACCAGGACGCGGCACGCCCCAGCGGGCGCGGTTCCAAAACCGATCCGGACATACCGCAAGGGCGCAGTTGGACGCCTCCGGAGCCGCCCCCGCAGCGGACTCGCGCAGAAAAGGAGCTTTACCTCGATCCCCAATACCGCGCGTTCGCCAGCAACGAGGTTCCGCCGCCGGCGCTTTATCCTCGGGTCGTTCTGCGCTTCGCCGACGAGAAGGATTTGTGGATCAGCGGCATGCTGGCAGGAGGCTCGGCGCTGGCGGGGGCGCCGGCCATCATCGACGTGCCCCTCGGCCGTGGCCACGTGGTGCTCTTTGCCAACAACCCCATGTGGCGGCAGGAAACCCAGGGCAGCTTCATGCTTCTGCTGAATGCCGTGCTCAACTATGACCATTTGGATGCGGGGCGCAAAGCACCGGCGGCCACGGCTGCCCCGGCGAAGAAGAGTGACGAGTGACGAGAAAAGGCGCCGCCCACCGCGCTCGAAACTGGAAACTAGAGAATCATGGATTGCGCGTCTCGTAGGGGCTGGGCTTGCCCTGCCCTTGTCTTTTGACCGTGGTGTGAAACGGGGGCAGGGCAAGCCCAGCCCCTACGAGACGCGCAATCCTCTCCGCCTACCAGAGCACGTAAGCCCTCCAATTCGGAACTTAGCGCAGGAAAAGAGTCCGGTGTCGAAGTCCGAGGCGGGAAGACTGTCGGGGCCGCACCCGACAATCTCAAATCGGCAATCAGCAATTACAAATGACCCGATGATCCGATGGCCCGATGACCCGATTTCCTAATCGCCTTGCCCTTGCCGCAATTGGCGCATCTCTTCTATAATAAAAAGGTTTTGGCCAAATTGCAGGAGCAATCATGTTTGCGTTATTCAAGAAAAACAAAGAGGCGGTAAAGAAATACCTGCTCATTTTCTTTCTGGGCATCGTTTCGCTCAGCATGGTGGTGGTGATGGCGCCCCTGCCCAACAGCGACACCAGCACGCCGCAAGGCAATGTGCTGGCGTCGATCGGCGGGAACACCATTACCAGCGCCGACTTGGATCAAACCATCCGCGACCGGTTTAAGAACTCGCCCATGGGCTTTGACAAGCGCATGGTGCCGCTGGTCGCTCCCAGCGTTCTGGACCAGATGGTGATTGAGCAGATCCTGGTGCAGCAGGCTGGGAAAATGGGCGTGGAAGTTTCCGACGGCGAGTTGCTCAAGGCTTTCCAGAGCATTCCCTGGTTGTACACGGACGGAAGTTACGTGGGCCCGGATCGCGCCGCGGACGCGGTGGCGCAATACGCCGGCAAGACGCTTCCCCAGTTTGAAAGCATGATGCGCGACAGCCTGCTGGAGGAGAAAATCCGCAGCATCGTCACCGATGGCGTGCAGGTGACGCCCGACGAGGTCCTGGCGCAGTTCCGGCATCGCAACGCCAAAGCCAAAATCGACTATGTGCTCTTCGATCCCAGCCAGTTCCTCAAGGACGTGAAAATAACGCCGGAGGCCCTGCAAGCGTTCTTCCAGAAAGACCCTGCGCACTACAAGCTGCCCGAGCAACGCCAGGTGCGCTACGTGGTGATTGATCCGGACCAGGTGCGCGCGCAAGTGAATGTGAGTGACGCGCAAATACACGAGTACTATGCTCAGCACCTTTCCGATTACATGGTGCGCGACCGCGTTAAGGTTGCCCACATCCTCTTCAAAACCACCGGCAAGACGCCGGCGGAAGTGGCGACCATTCAGAAGACCGCGGCCGATGTGCTGAACCAGGTCCGGGCAGGCGGCGACTTCGGCGAGCTCGCCAAGAAATACTCCGAAGACACCTCGGCGCAGGCGGGCGGCGAACTGGGCTGGCTGGTTCACGGGCAGACTGTGCCGGAATTCGACTCCATGGCTTTTTCCCTGAAGCCGGGCGAGGTCAGTGGCCTGGTGAAGACCGTGTACGGCATCCACATCCTCAAGGTCGAAGATAAGCAGGTTGCCCACTTGCAGACCTTTGATGAGGTCAAGAATTCCATTCGCGCGGATATGGAGAAGCAGCTCGTGGCCGACGCTCAGGAGAAATTGGCCGCCAGCCTGGAAATGCAGCTCAAGGCCGACCCGCAGCATTTTGACGATATCGTCCGCAAGGCGGGACTGGAGGCCAAGGAGTCGCCACTGTTCAAATATAACCAGCCGGTGGCCGACCTTGGCAAGGCCGACGCGTTGGAGAACCTCACCTTCCAGCTTCGCCTGAACGAAATCGGCCAGCCCGTCTCCGTTCCCAAGGGCGAAGCGATTGTCCAGTTAATCCAGATCGCTCCCGAGCACGTTCCCGCGCTCGATGAAGTGCGCGCGCAGGTGGAAGAAGACTTTCGCCACGAGCAGTCCATTACCCTGGCGCAGGACAAGGCCAGGAAACTCGCGGACCTGGCCAAGACCCAGGACTTTGACAAGGCGGCGAAATCCCTGGGCCTCACTTCCAAAGAGAGCAATGACTTCAGCGCGAATGAGTACGTGGAAGGTGTGGGCAGCGCCACCCAACTGAGCGATGCCTTCACGCTAAACCCCGGGCAGGTGAGCGGCGTCGTCTCCGCGGGCACCAACCAGGTGTTGTTCAAAGTTGTCTCGCACACACCGGCCAATGAAGCGGATTTTGCCGCCCAGCGCGATCAGATTCGCGAGGAGTTGCTGGACCAGAAACGCGACCTGCAATTTGAGATCTATCGCCAGAACCTGAAGGACCAGTTTATCCGCTCCGGCAAATTGAAGATCAACGACGCCGGCATGAAGACGTTCCTGGCTTCTTACCAGGCGGAGTAGGTTTAGTAGGAAGGTGTCAGGTGATAGGTGCCAGGTGCCAGTTTTACCCTGACACCTGATACCTCTTCCGCGGAGTCCCCCCTTGGTTCCGTTGCCCGACCCGCAGAGTGCCGCCCACCGCAATCAAGCTTCTGAAAGAAATATCGAACCCTCCTGTGCGGTGGTTCCCGCCGGGGAATTCCTGATGGGCTGTGACCAGGGCCGCGATGAGGAACGCCCCGTGCACAGCGTTCAGGTGGAGGCTTTGGAGATGGCGATTTACCAGGTGCGCAACCGGGACTTCGCCGTTTTCATGCAAGCCACCGGGCACCCGGCGCCGCCCAACTGGGGGCAGGCGGGATTTGACGATCCCAATTATCCGGTGGTCTCCGTCAGTTGGTTCGAAGCGCAGCAGTACTGCCAGTGGCTCGAGGGCTTGACCGGTCGCCCTTATCGCCTGCCTACCGAGGCGGAGTGGGAACGCGCCGCGCGCGGGGGCGACGAAGGCTGGCTTTATCCCTGGGGTGACGATCTGCCGCAAGCGCGCGCCGAATATCAGCAGCGCTGGGGCGGGGAAGTGCCCGGACCCTTGCCCGTGGGGAGGGGCGCGCCGAATCCCTTCGGGATTTACGATCTCTGTGAAAATGTGCATGAGTGGTGCGCGGATTGGTACCAGGCGGATTACTACGCGCAATCGATGCGACACAATCCCTCGGGCCCGGCGACGGGAGAGCGTCGCGCCTCGCGGGGAGGCTCCTGGCGGCACCACGTGAAGGTGAGTCGTGTGGCCGCCCGCTCCAGTATTCCCCCGACCTTTCAGTACGCGGACTACGGGTTTAGAGTGGTGCGGGGAAAGCAGTAGGCGGAAGGCAGTGGGCAGGCGGCAGTAGGCGTAGGGTGGCGGAGCTATAAAAGAAAGTCAAAAGGCAAAGCGCAAAAGTCAAAAGGCAAAAGTGAAAGGCCGTACATTCAAAGACTCCGTGCCAGGGAAAATATGAGTTTCGGGTAGGGGATGCAGAACGAAAGGCAAAAGGCTGATTGCCGGGTGCCTACTGCCCATTGCCCACTGCCTTCTGCCTACTGCTTTCTGCCCTCAGGGAGGCGTGATGTTGCGACGTGATTTTCTCGCACGACTTGCGGCGGTCGCCGCATCGGCGGGGCGTGGCATGGCCATCTTGGCCATGACTTCTCACGGGCAGGATGCCCGTGCCACCTCGCGTGGGCGCGATGGAAGTTCCTTTGCCACTACCACGCCGACGCACTTGGCCGCCAGCGCCGCCGTCAGGCTGCAACGAATTTCCATTTCCACCTGGAGTCTGCACAACTACTTCCGCTCGACGCGCCGCAGCAATTTCAACCTGCCTGGTCCGATGCTGGCGCTGCTCGATTTCCCCGATCTGATCGTCGACAGATACAAGGTGCACCACTTTGAATTTTGCACCACACACTTTGGCTCCACGGAGCCCACCTATTTGCGCGAGCTTAAGTACGCGCTGCTGCGCACGGGTTCGACCGTCGTCAATATTCCCGTGGATATTCCGGAGTGCGGGCGCCATGGAACATTTTCCGATCCGGACCGGAAAACGCGCATGGCCGCCCTCGACGCCGTGAAGCCGTGGGTGGACGTTGCGTACACGTTGGGGGCACGATCAGTGCGGGTCGGGCCCGGCAAGGTGGACCCGGCGAACCTGGCGCCCACCGCGGAAGCTTACAAGGCACTCGCGATGTATGCGCAGGCCAAGGGGATTCGCGTGATCGTGGAGAATCACGGTGACTTCGGCACGAAGCATCCGGAAGAATTGGTGAAACTCTTCAAGCTCACCGGCCCCGGGCGCATCGGCGCCTTGCCGGACTTCGCCAACTTTTCCGATGAAACCACGCGCGAGAAGGGATTGAAGATGCTTTTCCCCTACGCGTCAACCGTGTGCCACGCCAAGGGTTTGGAATTCGACGCGGACGGCGCCGAGAAGGGGTTCGACTTTCCCCTGGCTATGGAGATTGCCCGAAAGGCGGGCTTCCGGGGAGTGTACTCGATTGAATTCGAGGGCCCCGGCGACCCTTATGAGGGCATCCAGAAAACTTTGGACGAATTGCTGAAGTATTTGTAAGGACCTCAATGCCTGGAATTAATCGTCGCAGTTTTCTTGGAGCGGCTTCGCTGGTGGGATTGGCTCTCCCGCCGGGAGCGGCATCCCCCACCGCGGTGGAATCCGCGACTTCTGCGCCTCTCACATCCGTCAAGTTGGCACCCTTGTCGGAATGGGACGCACAGTTCGGGTTTGCATTGGATCCTCCCGTGGAGGAATGGCAGTCTCTGCCCTCCGGCGATAAGAATCAATCTGTATTCGCGGGCGGCGGTTATCGCCTCATCGTTGATTTCATGTATCCGGAGCCGCAACTCGCTACTATTCGCTTTCGCTTGCGCCGCGAGGATGGCCAATCGTTTGTAGTCCATGCCTACTCTCTGAAATCCCGAAAGGTCTTCACGGACATTTATCAGTTTTGGAGCTATCGCCAGGGCTCGCCAGAAATCCAGGCAGAATTTGACGTCTACACGCGGGGGTTGGCGTCGGGGGACAGCTTTGGCCGGACCTACGCGGCGAACACCGGCATTCCCCTGACCCTCTGTGCCAACCGGGAGGGGCGAATCCGTTTTGCCTTTGGCCTGCTCGATCAAATTGAAGCCACCGGCCTGCGAATCAGGAACTACTCGCTCGGCCTTTCTGAGAGAGGCGAAGGCTTGAATTACGAGTTCGAGTTCACTAAGCCTGTTGGCTATTCCGTGCCACGCGTTGAACTCATCGACGGGGCTTATTTCGACACGAGGGGAGAGGATTGGTTCCACACCCTCCGGCATTACGGTGAGTGGGCAGAAGGTGCAGGGAAGATCATTGCGGTGAAGCCACCGGCGGTTGCGTTCGAGCCGATTTGGAATTCCTGGTATCCCTTCGGTCTCAATATCACCCAAGAGTGCATTGAGAAGAATGCGGAGTTTTGCCGGAGAGTGGGGATTAAGAATATTTCGATTGACGCCGGGTACGAAGAGCAGCTTACCGGTGGTTTGGGAACGGCGCAGGATGTTGCGCGGTTCGAGGATCACACCGGCGACTGGACGCCTGACCAGAAGAAATTTCCGGATTTTCGTGGACTGGTGAAGCACATTCACCAACAGGGGCAGATCGCCACGGTATGGGTTGCGCTCTTCATGGTGGGAACGAAAACCGCAGCCTATCCACAGGTGCGCGGAATGTTGCGCCAGGATACTCCTGGCAAGGAGCGCAACTATCTGTGCCCCTGCCACCCGGAAACTCCCGCCTATTTGGCGCGGACTTTCTCAAAACTGGCACGCGACTACGACCTGGACGGCTTCTGGCTTGACTTCATGGATGGCACTCACACTCCTTGCCACGCTTCGCACCCGCACTTCACCTCCTCGACGGGGGAAGGCTATAACGCCTGCCTGGGCGCGGTTCGGGAGGCGGTGATGAAGTTCAAGCCCAATTTCCTGATGGAAACCCGCATGCCCATCGCCAACCTCAACGGCAAGCAGTTTTACAACGTCATGGAAACCACGGACATGCCCTTTGATTTGGATCTGAATCGCAGCCTGGGCGTCGTAGTGCGCTCTTACACGGAGGGATTGGCGTGCAAGATCGACCCCATGCAATGGCACATTCGCGAATCCGATGAGAACGTGGGGGTGTGCTGCGCCACGACGACGCTCAGCGGCGTTCCCGTGTTCGGCGTTGACTTTCGACTTTTGCCTGCGTCGCACCTGCGCGTGGTGGCGGCATGGGTGCAATTCTACCGCGAGCATCAGAGTGAGCTTTGGCAGGGCCATTTCCAACCCGTGGGCTTTGGCCACTTGTCCCCCCAATTGCAGATTCAGGGGGACAAGTCCACGTATCTGTACGTGGGTTCGTCCGGCACCGCGCCCGCCAACGTTGGCGTCAGAGCCTCCATCTACCTTATTAACGCCTCTGACCAGGAACGTGTCGCGCTCTTTCTCGATGGCATCAGCCCGGGCCGATGGCACGTGGCCCTGCGAAATTGCTATCTGGAGAAGGTATCGGAATCCTCATTGGAAGTGAAAGCAACCACCTACGCATTCGATATGCCGATTCCCCGAGGCGGGCTCGCAGAGATGCGTAAGCAGATATGAAATTGGATCTTTCTTCGTTCAGAAACGAGGCGATGGAATCGGTGCGTAGGGGCGGTTCGCGAACCGCCCCTACTTTCGCCGCATTGTTGTTTTGGGAGGGTTTCATGATTCGTTGGAGATATGCCCTCATCTTTGGTGTCCTGCTTTCAGGTTTGTCCGCGATTTTGCCCGCCGCCGATTTTTATGTTTCTCCAAAGGGTTCGGATCGTAATCCCGGCACCCAGCGCAAGCCCTTTGCCACGCTCGAACGCGCGCGCGATGCGGCTCGTTCCACGAAGCATGAATCCACCATCACCGTTTGGCTGAAGGGTGGAACCTACACGCGTTCCAGCACCTTCGCTCTCAGCGCGGAGGATAGTGGGACGGTGTCCGCACCCATCGTCTACCGTGCTGTTCCCGGTGAGACCGCGCGCATTTTTGGCGGCAAGGTCATCCATGGATTCAAGAAGTGGCGCGGGCCGATTCTCCAGGCTAACTTGCCGCAGCAGGGTGTGAGCGACTTTGGCGAGATGACCTCGCGCGGCTTCGGCAGAACTCACGTGGCCGGGCTCGAACTCTTCTTCGCCGGGCGCCCCATGACATTGGCGCGATGGCCCAACCGCGGTTGGGCGCACATCAGCGCCGCGACACCCAAGAATGCCACTGACCATTTCGCCTTTGATGGTGACCGCCCGGCGCGCTGGGCAAAATCTCCCGACGCCTGGGTGTATGGCTACTGGACTTACGACTGGGCCGACAGTTACCAGCACGTGGCTTCCATCGATGTGGCGACGCACACCATCCGCACCGACGCGCCCACGCCCACGTATGGCTACAAGGCCGGGCAGCGTTGGCGGGTGGTAAACGTTTTGGAGGAGTTGGACGAGCCCGGCGAGTGGTACCTCGATCGGGCCGCGGGGATTTTGTATTTTTGGCCGCCGGCTCCCATTGGTTCGGGGGAGGTGGCGGTTTCGATTGTGGATAAACCGCTAATCGCCGCAAATGGGGCGTCCTACGTGGAATTTCGCGACCTCCACTTCGAAGTCACGCGCGGGGATGCCATCGTCATCACCGGCGGGTCGCATGACATTTTATCTCACTGCCAATTTGTCGATATCGGGAACCGTGCGGTTACGATCCAGGGGGGCTCGGACAACGGCGTGGAGGACTCCGAGATTCGCGACACGGGTGACGGAGGCATTCTTCTGGAAGGCGGCGACCGGAAAACGCTGACCCCTGGGGGACATTTTGTCCTTCGCAGCCACATCCACGACTTCGGCCGTTGGTCGCGCACGTACGCCCCTGCGATCCAGATGGAGGGCCTGGGCAATCGCGCCCTGGGGAATACCATAGATCATGCTCCTCACAACGCCATTCTTGTCAACGGCAACGACCACCTGATTGAGGGCAACGACATCCACAGCGTCGCCATGGAAACGGGTGACGTGGGCGCTTACTACCTGGGGCGTGATTGGACGGAGCGCGGCAACACCGTCCGCGGCAATTTCTTTCACAATTTGGGCACGGGTGACGTGAATGCGGTTTACATGGATGACTGTGCGAGCGGCTCGATCATTACCGGCAACGTCATCCGGGAGGCGCATCGCGGCGTGATGATCGGCGGCGGGCGGGACAATCTCATCGCCGGCAACAAGTTTCTGGACTGCGACATCGCCGTGCACTTTGACGCCCGAGGCCTGGGCTGGGCGCACACCTGGTTTGACGGCACCGACACGACTCTGTTCGACCGTCTGCGCGCCATGCCGTATCAGCAGGAGCCGTGGCGCAGCCGCTATCCCCAGTTGCTGACGCTCACCAGCGACGACCCGGCGGTTCCCAAGGGCAACGTCATTCGCGACAACCAATCCTGGTGCAAAACCTGGATCGCCTATTACGACCACCGGACGGAGCGCGATCTTACCCTCAGCAACAATTCCGTAATCCAGCCGCCCGCGCCGTGGGATCCCGCTTGGGTGAAGGGGATGGGCCTGGACATTGACACGCCGGTGATCGCCCGCCGTTTTACTCGCCTCAGCGCCACGAACGCGAAGCTGACGATGGAAAATCAAGGTCGCAGCGCCGTATCGGGCGTGTTTGACGTTTGGATTGATCCCGAGCGCGCCGCCACGTTGCGCACCCCCGCCGCCATTGAGTTCAGTCTCCAGCCCGGCGAGCAGCGCGAGGTGGTGATTGAAATCGATCGCCCCGCGCCGGTGGTGTTGGGAGTGGAATTGCGCGGCGAGGGTCTGGCGCCGGAAGGAATCCGCATGGAGGAGCATCGTCCTCGCGGCCATTGAGACGGGAGATTCAACATGGGTACACAGGGTTTACTCTTCCTGAAAAGGCGTGCTGCCGGCCTCACAGGAAGGAATTGGCGAGTCATCTTTGGATTTGGATTCGCCTGTTTCATTTTTCTTTTGGGTTTTTATCCGGCAGCGCGAAGCCGCATGATTGGCGCGAGCCCCCTGCCCGCTGAGTCTGCTCTCCGCGAGAGTTTTCAGAATCCTCCCATCACCGCTCGACCCATGGTCCGCTGGTGGTGGCCGGGGGGAGACGTCACGGATGAGGAGATTTCCCGCGAACTCCGCCTGATGAAGGAGGCGGGGATTGGCGGCGTGGAGATTCAATCTTTCAAAATAGGCCTCGACCCCCACCCCGACGCCGATGTGGCAGCGCGGGTCAATAATTTCTTGTCGCCGGAATGGTTCGGCCACGTCAAGCACGCGATTGAGGAAGGCCGGCGATTGGGCATGATCGTGGACCTTACCTTTGGTTCCGGCTGGCCTTTTGGCGGCCCCCACATTCCTCCCGAACTGGGCGCCAAGGTTTTGGACGTGGAAGTGACTCCGCTGCAAGGCCCTTCCCACTTCCAGGGTCAGATTCCGTGGGTGGGGCCGGACGTCGTTCCCCCGCCGGGGATTCCGTCTCCCTTTGCCCACCGAGATCCCAATTTGTTCAAACTGGTGGCGGTGGTGGCGGTGCGAGGCACGCCGCCCGTGACCGAGCAGGTTTCCCCGCCCGCGCCCTCCTGGCGGCCACCACGAACAGTGGTGACGCGCTCCGGCCAGGTGGACTCGCAGTCGACCGTGGTGTTAACGGCTCAGGTGGCGCCGGACCATTCCCTGAGCTGGGATGTTCCGCCAGGGGACTGGCTGCTCTTCAGCTTTATTCAGACGCCCACCGGCCAGCAAGTGACCGGCGGAACAGGGCAGGGCACGCAGTACGTACTGGACCACCTGAGCCAGGCCGCACTGCAGAAGCACATTGACGCCATCGGCGAGGCCGGCAAGCAATACTTTGGCGACGAATACGGAAAAGGATTGCGCGCTATCTTTTGCGACAGCCTGGAAGTGCGGGGTTTCAACTCCTATTGGACCGACGATTTCCTGGCAGAATTCCAGAAACTGCGCGACTATGACCTGACTCCCTACCTGCCCTTGTTCAAACACCCGGGCTACGGGGACGTCTATGCCAATTACGCCTCTCTGCCGCTGTATGACGCGCCCGAAATTGGTGACCGCATCCGCCACGACTACTGGCAAACCGTGGCCGACGTCATGACCGCCAATTTCTACCAGCCGCTGGTTGACTGGGCGGAGAAGAATCATCTCCAGGCGCGCATTCAGGCGCACGGATCTCCCACCAACAACCTGATGGTTTATGGCCGCGCGGACATTCCCGAAACCGAGGATTTGTACGCCTCCGGGGATTACGGCTTTCTGAAGCTGGCGTCTTCCGGCGCGCACCTCTACGGCCGCCCGATTGTATCGAGTGAGAGCTTTGTGTGGTCGAACCACGATTACGACACCACCCCGGAGAAGATCAAGCGCTACGCCGATGAACTGCTGACGGCCGGGATCAATGAAATTGTCTACCACGGCTTTGCCTACGAGTACATGGACCGCCCGGACCCGGGGTGGTATCCGTTCGCCTCGCGGTTCGACTTGAACGCCACCTACTCCTCTCCCCTGAATTTTCATAACCCGTTTTGGGAATATTTGCGGCCACTCAATGATTACATGGCGCGCGTGCAGTACGTTTCGCAGCACAGCCGCTTCGTGGCGCCCGTGGCTCTTTACAACCACCACGATAATTACGCCAGCGGGGTGTTTGGCGACGATTACCCGCTGGAATATTCGCTGATGGCCGCGGGCTTTAACTTCGATTTCATCAATG
>Ga0326727_10023193_pt1 | contig 11878 bp, 17 predicted proteins | sample MB2enrmetagenome_FD_207643 | JGI IMG/M metagenome (GOLD analysis project Ga0326727, IMG submission 207643) | Lab enriched peat soil microbial communities from McLean, Ithaca, NY, United States - MB29MY | ecosystem: Environmental > Terrestrial > Soil > Wetlands > Peat | place: USA: New York... | reverse complement strand
CCGGTCATAGAGATCGTCCCGGCTCCACTTCCGGTCACCCACGTCGACAAGACCTGTCTCGAACGCTTGTCTCAATCTCACCCGGGCTAGCCGCCGCCGGCTGGGCTCCTCCACCAACGCTGCCAGATACTCCCGCACCAGTTGATTCACGCTGGTCCGTTGATCAAGCGCAACTTTTCTTGCCGCCAAGAGTAGATCCTCTTCGACAACCAGAGTCACATTCTGCCGGGCTTTCTCCATAGTTCCAGTGTAGCACGGGATATGTGCTGCACAGCAACCACGCCCAGATGGGGCTCCCATATTCCCGGCGGCCGAGAGATCTCCATTCGCGAACTGGCGCACAAAAGCGCGGACCTTACCGGCTTCAAGGGCGATTCCCACTGGGATATCTAAGCTAAGAATTGGCGTCCGAGCGCCAGAAATGCAAAGTCACGCGGAGGAAACTGCTGCGCCTTAATTCAAATAACATGGGCGGGGCTACGCCTTAAATCGAGTAACACGACTTCCGGGGTGAATACGCCCTGCAGGGTCCGCAGAGAGGCTTTCAATTCCTTTCAAATCCTTTCAGGCCCGGGCTCCGATCTCACCGTCCAAGACTGATAATGGACCCGAAGGGAAGAAAAGGTTCCAACTCGCGAGTTACCGTAGACGCAGTTGCCGGGAGGTCTTACAAGGGATCTATGATGACGAACACTTGGACCCATGACCTCCAAGTTTCCCCGGCTTGAGAGGCGCGTGCCCGCAGAATCAATCACTTGCATATGCAGTCAGTTCCAACCGGGCAGCCCCTCGTGCTCCGCGGCGCCCGCCCGCAGAGTGTTCTCATGCCGGTAGTCGTTACCGGGGGCGACAGGGAAACCCACGAGAACGGCTACCATCGCGTTCCCAAGCGCGACCTCATCATAGGTCTCCAGGTCGTCCTGCAGCGCGAAGCGTTGCAGATCGCCGCGGGCTTGGCGCCAGGGAACCCATGACGACCTCGTCTTTGCCGTGGCCTTGGCTTGCTGGAGCGCCCATAAGATCCACCCCCATCCGCCGGCGGCGAGGAACGGTGGCTGTGCCCCGGAATTGCCGAACGAACCTTAGTCGCGGAACCGCACAGCCCGAAACCGCCGCCCCCCTGATCAGGCTTGTGAGGTGCCAACGGACTTGACGGTCTCGGCCCAGCCGCACAAGGATTCCACATAGGCGGCCGAACCGTCGCGCAGCCACCCATCCAGTTGAGCGGGCTCTTTCAGCTGCTGGCCTCGCGCGCGCGGCACTAGCACGAACCGGCAGGCCCATTCCGGCAGCGCCGTCATGTCGCCCCACAGTTTTTCGAACTGCGCCACGGGGAAGACATCCTCCTGGCCCTTGCCCCAGCGCTTCTTCACGTCCTTCAGAGTGATGTAGGTGGGCATGCGCGCGGCGAGATTGCGCACCGCTTCGGCCACCTTCGCATCATCGGTCAGGTCGCCCCGGCAAAGGCCGAATACCTTCAGCAACTGGTCGAGATCGATCCAGTACGTTGCGCTGTTATAGCAGGAAAGCCGCGACTCGATTTCTTCATTGGGCAGCGCCAGGCCTTCGACCAGGCGCAGGCGCCCATCGACGGAGGCCAGGCCGCCGCCGCGGTCCTCTATATGCCGTTCGATGACCTCGGTGGTCATGGCCGCGCCGTTTTCGATGTGGTAGCCGAGCAGGCCGGCATCCACATCCACCCCGGCGGTATCGATGTTATGGACCATCAGGTATCGCAGTCGCGGCCGTTCCTCGACCAGCCGCAGTAGCGTGCCGTTGCGCAGAAGGTTGGGCACCTCGTACCAGTGGCCCACCGGATGGAGGCACTGCAAAGGGAGGTTGTCGGTGTAGTTGCTCCCCTCGCCCATCTGTTTGGCCCAGGCGATCAGGGTAGCGTGCAGGCTCTCCCGCACCTTCTGCGCCTGCTCGTCTAGCACCTGGTGGGCCGTCTCTTCCCAGGCGAACCGCAGGTCGCGCTCCATGGGGACCATGCGCAGCCCGATGGTGCGGCCTGGCGAGAGCAGTAGCGGACCGGGGTACCCGTAATTCTGCTCGGCCTGAAGATAGCCCGCCACGGCATCGTGGGTCAGGTAGCTGGTAGTGATCACGTGCGGCAGCAGGCTTCCGGCCTCGCGGCCCACCCGCAGGCTCTTGGCCAGGTGGACCTCGACGAAGCTGCGGTGCCGCCCGCCCAGCCGGCAGAAGGGGTTAAGCGCCTTCACCACGCCGGCCCCCTTGGTCCAGCGGGTTCCGATGCCGCCGGCGAGCGAGACCACCGCTACGGACCCAGCGGCGAGGGCATCGCGACCGGTCTCGCGGTAGCGCCGCGGCATTTCGCCGCTGGCGTCGTAGAGAGCACCCGGCCCGGGCTCTTCGATCTTGCTGTTGGCGGGCAGGCGATTCTGCGCCAGCCCGATCAGGCCGGCGCGCAGGTCGGCCTGCATCTGCTCGTGGTGCACACGGTCGAAGCCGTATTCCTGGAGGAGGCTGTCGAGGCTCTGTGATTGCGCGCCCCGCTCCGCCTGCGGGCGTGGCAGCATGTGCTCGAACAGGTGTTGCACCATGCCGGAGAATTCGGGCGAGGTGCGGCAGGCCACGCTGAAGCGGTCGAGTTCGGCCCGCTGTGCGGTAGAAAGCAGGCGGGAATCGGTGCGCAGCAGTGCCGGCACGGTGAGAGTGTAGTAATCGGCCGGCAGCAGCGCGCGGTCGCCGGTCAGCAGGCGCGCTTCGGTGCCGCGCTCGTTGATGGCGAAGTTGTAGACCACCGGGTCCATGGCGAAGGGCACGGCATTCTCCAGGCGCTGCCGCGTCTCGCGCATGATGCTCCCGAGCCGCTCTTTTGCGGACGCCGCGCGAGCCGGAGAAAACAGGAAGCCCATCCCGCCGCCGGACATGCCGCCCAGCATCCAGAATCCCCAGAAATCCTGGCCCATTTCGGCGCGCACACGGCGGATGAGAGTATCCGTGTACAGGTTGCCGGCCCACGGAATGATGGCCTGGATCGGCCCGTCGAAGTTGCGCTCGGTGTCGGAGCCGATGGCCCGGATGTCGCCGCCTTTCAGATGCGTCAGAGTCTCGTCCAGGATGTGGATGGCCTCGCGCCGCCCCGCCCATTCGGTTTCGGAGCGCAACAGGTACTTCTCGGTCACCATCTCCAGAATGGGGCCGACATCCTGGGCCATGCCGCCGTGGACCAGAACCAGGCTCTGCTGCAACTGTTCGCGCGCGGAGGGCGAGACCTCCGCGGCGTCGAACACCTTGTGACGGGGAAGCAGGCACCCGCGGCTGATGCCCCACTCCGGATCGTCTTCCCCCGCGCCGACGCCATAGATCAGCTTGATTCCGGGCCACACACCGCCCGAATCCTGCCATCCGCCTCCGGAGCCACCCAGCCACTCGCCGAGGATCGCGCGCGCCGCTACCAGCCGCCGGTCCTGCTCCTCCAGACCACCGGTGAGTGCATGGATCTGATTGGTCGCGCGCATGCATACCGCGATCAGGCAGCTCAGCAGGCTGGTGGAGACCGCCAGGCGCGACCCTTTAGGGATATCGTTCACCTTGCTGACGATTTCAATGCCGAGTCCGGGTTCACCCACCAACCGGGCCAGCAATTCCGAGAGCGGCCGCGTCGCGCCTTCCATGCCGGAGGGCACGATGCCGCTGGCGATAACCGCGGCTTTGAGCAGGCCCAGGTAGTCGCGGGCAAAATCGAAAACCTCGGAGATGCTGGTAATCTCCACACTGGCCTTCAGATCCACGCTGACCAGTCGCAGCACCGGCTGATCGATCACCCGGAAATAGCCTTCCACCGGCGGCCTGGGAGAGTCCGCCGGCCCGCCGCGCACGGCCAGATCGATGGAGACATTCAGCACGCGCGCGCCTTCCGGGAAATCCATCCCCAGGAAGAAAATGTCGCTCCAGCCGCTGTGTGTAAGGTCCATGCGCACGGGGGTGGCCTCGTGGAGGACGGGAAACATCCCGCCGCCGGCTGAACGCCGGCGCAACTCGGGACGGATGCGCAGCGGGTAATCCGCAGGGTGGCCGGTGCGGAACATCCACTGATTGCCCCTTACGGAGCGAACGCTGCGGCGCACCTGGTCGGCCAGAGTCTGGAAACCCAGCGCGCGATAGCTCGCCGCCAGCGCACTCGAGATAGTTGCGTTGGGCCCGGCCGCGGCCTGATCCGCCAGGAAGACGTCGATGGCCTCCTGGAAGCGGCGTTTCAACAGGTGCTCATAACCCGAAAAGGGAATCAGCGCGCGGGCTGCCCCGGTCTGCCGCAAGGGAATATGAAAACGATGGATGGCATACAGGAAGAAGAGCGCACGCACGCGCTCGTAGAGATTGCCGCTGGACCGGCGGAAACGGTCAAGCGCTCCGCACGCAGACACCAACTCTTCCAGAGTAGCTTCGCGGCAGAGAGACTCGATCGATTGGTCGCGTAGCGCGGGATCGGAGGAGGTTATCGCCGTGACCAGATCCTTCACCGCCCGCCTCCGGCTGCCGTTCCCATCTCGCGCGACGCGAGCAATTCAACCAGCTGAGTGAGGACTTCGACGCGGTCGCGGCCGCTGAGCGCGAGGGCCAGTTGCGCCATCGTCAAACCGTAACGCGCGCCGACATCGTAGCGGCGGTCCAGCTCCTCGACCGCGAGGTACTGCTCCCGGCGAGCCAGTTCGGCCAGCGCCTCTGACAGCGATGCGCGGCCGACGGAATCGGCAAGCTGGCTCTCGAGCAGCTCCATGATGGTGGGAGTGAGCACGTGCATTCCGAAAAAACAGAGGTAGTAGCCCGCGCGCAGTCCCGGCACCATGAGGCGCTGTTCGGCCTCGGTGGGCGTCGGCTTCTCGATGACGGTTTCGACGCGGTAGATTCCCGGACGCTCCGGAATACGGCGTCCGCCCACGGCGCCGTAACTTGCCAGCAGGCTTTCCCGTGTGATTTGGACCGCCGAGACCGCGCATTGCTCGGCTTCCGCCAGATTTACCAGCTTCTTTGCGCAGGCCGAAGAAGAGCAAGTCACCCAGAGGTGATCGCCAACCAGGTGGAGAAAGGCGTCGTTGCCGGTGAACTCGCGTGCGCTATAGACCGCGTTGCCGTAACCGAGCGGTCGCGACTGCGGAATGAAGCGCACATGGCCGAGGTGCCGGCCCGCCGCCCGTGCATAGGGGACCTCGTCTCCCGGCCAGACGACTACGCAGACTTCTTCCACGCCGGCCAGTAAAGCTTGTTCGATGAGGATGCCGAGAACGGACTTTTCTTCGCCGTCCCGGTCCAGCAGGGTCTGCAGGGGAAGCGCCCGCTGGCACTGGCCCGCGGCCGTGATGACCGCCTTCCTGATTTTCACGTCGGAGCTCCTCCCCAGCAGTTTAGCGAAAGGCGCGCGGTCTAGCAGTCGTAGAGCGGAGGGCGGGATGTGTCGTTTTCGCGTCACCGCTAAATCCGCCGGGCAGATGGGACATCAAGTGCCCCTCTTTGTGATATTTGGATCTGCGGCACGGATAATGGGCGGAGTGGTTGGCTACGATAAGGGCGAATGAACCAACAGAAACACGGCATCAGTTTCGAAGACGTCATGCATGTTTTTGAGGATCCCTATGCCCTCTTTGACCAGGACCGCACGGATGAAGCGGGGGGGTCGTGCTGGCAGGCGCTCGGTCCTGTTGGAGGGGTAGCTGTGCTGCTTGTGGCCCACACCGTTCGAGAAGAAGGCGAAGATGAGGTAATCCGGATTATCTCGGCACGCCGAGCTACCCGGGAGGAAGGCAATCGTAATGAACAAACTCGTGCATAGGACGCTGGCTGACAGCCCCATGACGCCTGCCCGCAAGCGCAAGCTGGCTCAAGTCGCGGCACGGGCTGATTCGGAGATCGACTTTTCGGAAATTTCACCGCTCAAAAAGAGCTTCTGGAAAGAGGCCGTTCGCAATCCATTTTATCGGCCTGTGAAGCAACAACTGACGGTGCGGCTAGACTCCGATGTGATAGCATGGCTTCGTCGCCAGGGGAAGGGATACCAGACTAGGCTGAATCACGTGCTCCGGCAGGCGATGCTGGAAGACATTGACACTCCCCACGGCTGAAGCCGGGGGATTCACAGTCCAACACCGACAGCCTCCAACTGCGCAGGTCTTACCCCGGCTCCCTGGGCTTGTATTCAAGCTGCCTTCTGAATTCTCCGAAGGAAGCATCGGTTATCGATTTAGCCAGCTTGGTTCCCGCAAGGCCACGGACGCTCAAGTCCTCAATCGCGATGCCTTCGTACTTGTCCACCAGTCCGGTGGTCAGCTTGTGCAGAAAATCCTTGCGTCGCGCATGATAATGGCCCGTTCCCCGGCCGCGGTCTTCTGCAGCAGCCGCGACAGGTTGGATTTCGCCTCGTGTACGTTGTAGCTGGCCAGGGTCACGGAGATAACCTCGCCTTCCGTCAACGTAAAGGCGCCGATGAGCATCTACCGTTACGAGGCCTACGGGTTGAGGTCATGCGAACAACGCAGCGAATTCTCGCGCGGAAACGATCCGCGTGGCTTTGTGTCGGTCGAGAGCGAGCAGCCCGCTCTTGTCGCCCGTCACGAGGTAATCGGCCTTGCCGCCTTCAGACAACGCCAGCAGAAAATTGTCGGCGGGATCGGGAGATCGTTCCACGCGCGGCAGAGGCGCAACATCCTCGGCGAGCATCTTGACCTGGTTGACCAGGTGGCCTGCCTTGTGTGGTTTGACAAGTTCAGCCACGCGCGGCTTTTGCAGCGTGGAGCGCAACTCGTCAACGTGCGCCGCACAGGTCAGGAGCGTAAATTTTCCGTCCAGCCAGGCGTCAATGATAGCGGCGGGCTTGCCAGCCGGGGCGATTAGGGCGGACACGATGATGTTGGTATCGAGCACGACGCGCATCAGGCTTTGTCGGCTTTTCCTTTGGTGCGGCGTTCCGCGCGAACCTCGCTGACGGCTTCGTCAACAATGCGCTGGAGTTCATCCGGGTCGGCGTCGGCGTTCCGCGTTCTGATGTCCTGAATGGTGCACTGAAGCACGCGGCGTCGGACAGCCTCTTCAATGAATTTTGAGAGGTCGCCTTTTTTGGCACCCTGGGCACCTAGGAAGGTGCGCAGGGTCAAATCGGTGTCTTTGGAGACCTTGATACTCCAGCGGACGGCTGCTTGTTCCATGACGGCACCTATACTCTTAAGTAGATAAACGCTTATACGTCCATTATAAGCCAGGAAGACGGGAAGGGGAGCGGTTGGATCCTTCATTTCTTGACATATCATGATTTATCATGATACATTGAAAATCACAGGGAGCCCAGTTCATGACCCGCGAGAAATTCGCCACCCAAGTCAATGCCGAAATCCTGTTGGCCGTGCGTGCCCTCGCCAAGAAGGAAGGCCGCCAGTTGCAGGCGCTCGTGGACGAGGCGTTCATCGACCTGATCGAGAAGCGCAAGAGGGCCAGGCCGCGCGCGCACGTCATGGGCGCCTATCTCGCCAGCCACGAAAAATACGGCCCGCTTTACAAGAAGCTCGCTGAATGACGGACTACCTTACGGTGGCCGAAGTTTTGGCCATGCATGCCGATCAGATCGAACGCTATGGCGGCTCCCCTGGCATCCGGGATCAGGGGCTGCTGGAAGCGGCTCTCTTCCGCCCGCAGACCGGTTATTACGCCGATCTGATCGAGGAAGCCGTTGCTCTCTGGGAGAGCCTCTCGCAAAACCATGCCTTCATCGACGGCAACAAGCGGACGGCTTTCGCAGCCACGTATACCTTCCTCGCAATCAACGGCGCACGGCTCACGGCTGATGCGGAGGAGACCTATGCCTTCGTCGTCGCGCTCTACGAAGGTAATCGGTTCGCCTTTGATAAGCTTGTCCCCTGGCTACGCAGTCACATCGCGCAGGACCCTGGAGAGCCATCGCGATAGACAGCCTCACTGACGATGCCGGAGCACCGCGAATACCTTCAGATTTCCAGGGCTATGCCGGACACCAATTCGGCCGGCGCCTTTCCCGGAATTCGCTGCCTGTCCCGGGTCTGCCGCTACACGCTGGAGTATGTCTTCGGCCGAAAGCCGTGACCGCGGCTTCGCCGTGCGTGGGCAGATCGCTTGGATCTTCTCAGGCTGCCTCGGAGATTCGGACGGAAAGCTGCTTGCCAAGGGCACGGAAAGCGGCTTCCAACTGGTCGAGCCGCAAAGCGTGCCGGAGATCTAGCAGGCGATCCACCTGAGGCAGATGGCAGTTCAGCCGACGGGCGAGTTCCGACTTGCGCACCTTGGCGGTCCGCATTTCGGTATAGAGCGCCAGCTTGGCTTCTGTGAGCGCCGGCAGTGTGGCGAATGGCCCTTTGGTGCCAGCGCGGGGCATCGGAATCTCGCGACGATCTGCCATATAGCCAATGAGGACCGTCTCGATGGCATCCGGAGCGCGCAAAAGCGCTTCTTCTCGATCCTCGCCGAAGGTGACAGCCCCGGGGACGTCCGGGACCTCGACCAGAATCGTATCGTTGGTCTCCTTGGAAAGTTTGACGTGATAACGCAGCATGACTGGTGCTACAGACGGCGTGGCCAAGTACTTACCAATGGTTGTCCTGCAACCTTACGTTATCGAGTCAACTACCAGACGCACCGCACCGGATACTGCGCGATGAACTCGTCGCCTGTGAGAAGCGGCAGGTCCTCCGCAATCGCCTGAGCTACCAGGAGCCGATCAAACGGATCGCGGTGAACGGGTGGCAGCCCGTACACGGCATACGCATGGACCGCCTCGACGGGGAGAACCCGCGCCCCAAGCCCCGCCAACCAATCCGGCAAAGACCGGGCGGGGTTCGCGATGCGGATCCCTCCCACGCCGCACTTGACCACGATCTCCCACAAGGAAGCCACACTGACCACCAGCGTTTCCCGTTGCGATTCGCAGAGACGCCGCGCCCTCCGCGACAGCTTGCTGGGATCGGTGACGGCCCACAGGAACGGCGCCGTGTCCAGCAGGTACGTCACGGCCGCCCGCTCAGGAAGGTCTCGGCCTCCGTGTCGGTCATGGGCCGCTCCCATCCTTCCGCCATCTCGACTTGTCCGGCGGCGAAGCCCAACTGGCGTTTACGGCTACGCTCCCGATACGGAATCAGCTCCGCCACGGGCTTGCCGTCGCGCATGATAATGACCCGTTCCCCGGCCGCGGTCTTCTGCAGCAGCCGCGACAGGTTGGATTTCGCCTCGTGTACGTTGTAGTTGGCCATGCGTCTGTCTTCCTTTATGTTAGCCCAGCGTGATTAGCTAATCTACCGTCGGGGTCCTTGAAACGCGTGGCTTCGGGATAGTAAATGTCATTTCCCGGTTTGCCATATAGCCATATTATTGCGGTTCTCTAGGCTTCGTGCACTTATATCGTGCTACACTATAATCGTGGGAAAGAATGTAACCATCAAGATCTCGGAGGAGGCCGCTCTGTGGGCACGCCGAAAAGCAGCCGAGGAGAACACCTCTGTCTCTCGGCTGGTCGGCGAGATGCTGGAACGCCAGATGCGATTGAGCGACGAATATTGGCGGGCTTTCGAACATTGGAAATCGAACCGCCCGCTGGCCGGCATTGGCGCGGCTGAACGCCTGAGCCGCGAGGAAGTGCATGAGCGCCGGTGATGCGTTCTTTGTCGACTCGAATGTCCTGCTGTATTACGTCGATCCTGTAGAAACAGCAAAGCGGGTGCGCGCTACGGAGTGGCTGGAAGCTCTGTGGATGGCTGGAACCGGCCGGCTGAGCTGGCAGGTGCTGCATGAGTTCTACTGGAACGCAGTGAGGAAGATGGGGTTGGACCCGGTCAGAGCGCGCGAGATCGTGGAAGACATCAGCCAGTGGAGACCGGTGGATACCTCAGTGGGCCTGATGCAACAGGCCTGGCATTGGACAGACGTGGCCCAACTCCCGTACTGGGACGCCCTCATCTTGGCCGCTGCCCAGCGTTCCGGTGCCAAGTACCTGCTATCGGAAGACTTCCAGAGCCAACGCCGCTACCAGGATATCCAGACTTTGAACCCGTTTGAGCACTCGCCGTCCGAGTTTGCATTCTAACTACTTGAATGGGCGGCGGGGTGTAAGCTGCCAACACATGCGCCGGGCTTTAAGGCAACGGGCGTGAACGCGGTTGAAGGATATGGATTTTGGCATGAAGCGCCTCGGTGCACATCGGATTGAGGTCGCTCAAACGCTTGAGTATTCATTCCGCCACGGACCCAATCAAAATATCCAGACCCGCGGCGTCGGCGAACGCCCGGAAATCCCGATCTCGGGTAAGGAGAGGAATTCCGTGATCGATGCAGCTTTGGGCGATCAGGGCATCACCGAGCCGCGCTTTGCGGCGCTTTGCCAGCACCTTTGCGCGTAACTCGCCTGCCCGTTGCCAATAGCCAGGCCTTACGTCGATAAGAGGCAGCTCTGAGAGAGTTTCTGAAACCTCGGCAGGAAGCGTCGGGTCGCTTAACACTTCGGTGAGCACGACGGGCAGCATCATTACCTGCCGGTCCTGGAGCGCCCTATCGAGCAGTTGCGTGTCCTCGCCGCCATCTCCTTGTAGGAAGGCAATCCATGTGCTGGTGTCGACCGCGATCATCGGTCGGCCTTCAGGTCATCCGAGTTGAGCGTGAAGCGAACCTTGCCCCGGAGTTGCCGTAACCGAGCGTAGGCCTGCGATGCCGCAACTAGCTGCAGGCCGGTACGAACGGTCTGCGTGATTCCGCTCCCGCTGGCTCGTTGTGCCTTCTCAAGAAGCTCCGGCGGCACTTCGACGGTGATCTTGCGCGCCGTATTCATAGCTCAGAATACCATATCAGATACCAGTATTAAATATGGCCTTGCTGTCTCCAAAACTGAGGCCGAATGCGTCCATGGCTTCTTCAATTGGCCCAGCGCATCTCACCGCAGTTTCTTGAGGAGGAGCGGACGGTCATGGGTGGGTGTATAGCGATGAGACCACCGAAGCGATCTCCGAGGTTTTTGCCCGCTTGACCGAAAGGGGGGCTTGGGTTCCCGCGCTATGGAGGCTGGAAGTTGCGAATGTCTTGGAAATGGGTGTCCGGCGTGGCCGTCACGACGTTGCTTTCAAGGATGCAACGCTCGCGGACCTGGCCCTGTTTCCGATCAGCGTCGACCCGGAAACTGACCGACAGGCCTGGGGCGCCACAGTTCAATCATGACAGCGCGTCGGCTTGACCTGTCGTTGGGACCACTGAGGGAAGGGCCGAGACGCTCAGCGAATACGCTTCACGTTTTCATTACCCGGGCCGGAGAGCAGGGCTGGCCAGACAGCCAATTCCCGAAAAGACGCGCCCGAATTGGTTCCCGCCCCATGTCGGCTTAGCCCTGGCAACGTGCAACTTTGTCATCTTGCGTCCAACTCAGCCTCTCCTCGAAGACCAATGCGTCTAACTAGAATAGGACACAGTTAGGCCGATCTGCACCAAAGTATTCTCGCGTGCCATTAGCATACATCCGCCCTGCAAACCTGCAGTTGACCGACCTGTTCCAAAACCTCGGTCGGCTTGACAACTTTAGTTCCCTTGTTTTCAGTTGCGCCCAGCTCCCCGCAATTCTCTCATAAGACATTGATACTGGGTCACTAAGGACTACAATCGAGCGTTCCAAAACCCCGTTTGAACGTTTTGACAAAATCCGCGAGCTAAGTAAGACTAGTTTGTGGCGGGGATTTTTGATGCCCGCTTAGTTCATAGCGGTGGGCAGGCATCAAGGAGATAGGCTACACTTCTACTTTTGGCGTGGAGCCTGGCCTCCGACCACCAAATAAGGAGCGCACTTATAAATGCCTGAAATGACTTCGCCTGTTATCGTGGGAAACATCGAACATCGCCCCGTGGATCAGCTATCGGCTTATAC
>Ga0326727_10023192_pt1 | contig 11880 bp, 8 predicted proteins | sample MB2enrmetagenome_FD_207643 | JGI IMG/M metagenome (GOLD analysis project Ga0326727, IMG submission 207643) | Lab enriched peat soil microbial communities from McLean, Ithaca, NY, United States - MB29MY | ecosystem: Environmental > Terrestrial > Soil > Wetlands > Peat | place: USA: New York... | reverse complement strand
GGTTCTTCCCGGGCAAAGCCCCTCGCTAAACCACGTGAACGGCAATGCCATGAGCAACTACTATACGGGCTCCATCGTACTGGCCCGCAAGATCGATGCCACCACCAGCTTCGGCGTGGAGTTGGAGTCCTTGCGGGGCAGTGGCTCTTTATCGGGCGCCACCACTGATACCGATTTCGGTGCCGCTTCCGTGGAGCAGATCTACTCCACCTCACGCATTTTGCAGAACCGGCTCACCGCCGGCTTCTCCCGCGATCTGACCCCCAAAACCAAATTCGGTATCTTCTATCGATATGGCTTCATTTCGGCCAGGGATCACGACCTAAGCCACACCCTCGATAACTCGCCACTTGGGCTAAACTCCACGAGTTCCGCGGGCCACTCGTCTGAATTCGGCTTTCGCCTGCGCGGCGCCATCTCTCCCAGACTCTTCTACGGCTTTACCGGATCCTGGCTGAATGTGTCGCTCGCGGACGGTCTGGTCCGCACCGGCGTCGTCAACTCTCACGAACACGACTCCGCGCAGCGCGCGACTGTCGGATCCGGTTTAGGTTACGCCCTCAACCACCGCACCCTCCTCACCTTCGATGTCGACGGCGGAACTTCCCGCGTCGCAGCCCAGCGCGTCGAAGACGCCACCGGAAATATCCTGCAGAACGGCACGGCTAACGGTCACTTCCTCTCCGCGCACTTCGCCATTCAAAGCGATCTCTCGCGCCACCTTTTCGTCACCGCCTCTTACATGAACGTCTGGCACGCGCAGCACCTCAACGTCAATCTGTTTCCCGACCAGACCGGCGCCACCAGCATGGTGCAGGACTCCTTCTTCCCCATCACGCCGAGCGCCTATCAACTCGCGTCGCATTTCTCCGATTTCGGCATCGGCTGGCGCTTCTCGCCAAATCTGTTCATCCAATACCTCTTCACCACCGACTACGACGTCACCGCGCCCAGCCACGCCCTCATGCTCCGTTATACCTTCAGTTTTCGCAAAGCTGACTAGAACAATCGAATTCCGCGGCCGAGGCTGAACTGGAATGCCGGATGGCAATTCTACAACTACAACCAGGATTTCGCGTTGCTCTCGATCCTGCAGGATTACCACACCCACACCGGCTACACCAGTCTGCAATCGTCATTCTGAACAAACCTGCCGCACGACGATCCGGCAACGGTGCGGCAAAGTGTCCCCGGCCGGCAACGCGAGAGCCGCGCCGCCACGTGGAATCAACAACATCTACAAGGCACCCGAAGTGCTTTCAGTCACGCGAACGATGAAGCCACTTCTCTTTGCCTCCGCGGCCTTGCTCCCCATCCTTCTCTATGCCTACGCCGAAGGACCCGATGCCGGGGTCTCCGGAGTTCCCGGTGAAGCTACCTGCTCTGCGTGCCATTCGGGCAGCGGCGCCACCGGCAACGTCGCGGTAACCTTCCCCAACGGTCAGACCTACACTCCCGGCGTCAAGCAGCACCTCGTCGTCACTATCACTGACCCGGCCGCGCACCGTTGGGGCTTTCAGCTCACTGCCCGTCTGGCAAGCAACACCAAGACTCCCGCCGGCACCTTCGCGCCCACCGACACCAATACTCAACTCGTCTGCACTCAAGCCGCATTCCAAACCGAAATATGGGGCAACCCCTGCACCTCGTCTTATCCGCTGCAATATATCGAGCACACTCTCAGTGGAACGCGCCCCGGAACCAAAGGTCCCGTGACCTTCGCCTTCGATTGGACTCCGCCCGCCAACATCTCCGGAAGCATCAATATCTATGTGGCGGGCAATGGCGCCAACAATGACGGCACTCAAGCCGGCGACCACATCTACACCAACCGCTACACCCTGACCCAGGCGGCCAACAACGCTCCGGCCATCACCAGCGTAGTCAACGGCGCAAGCTTCCAGTCCGGCATCGCCGCGGGATCCTGGGTTACCATTAACGGAACCAATCTCTCCTCCACCACGCGCAACTGGACCACCGCCGATTTTGCCAACGCCCTGATGCCCACCCAACTCGACAACGTGTCGGTAACGATTAACGGCCAGCCTGCGTACGTAGCTTATATCAGTCCAAAACAATTGAACGTGCTCGCGCCGCCCGATACTGCGCTGGGCAACGTCGCAGTGCAAGTGACCACAACTAACGGAACCAGCCCGCAGGCAACCGCTCTATACCAGTCCGTTTCGCCCGCATTCTTTCTATGGTCCGGCAAGTATGCCGTGGCGACACGTCCCGACTACAGTGATGTAGGTCCACTGAACCTGTTTCCCTCCACACCCACCACGCCGGCTAGCGCGGGTGACATCATCACATTATGGGGAACCGGGTTCGGTGTGACCAATCCCACTGTGCCCTATGGACAACTCGTGCCTTCAGATACTCTCTATTCGCTCTTCAATCCGCTCACCATTCTGGTCGGTAATGTTCCGGCGCAGGTGATCAGCGCGGTCCTGACGCCCGGAGAAGCAGGTGTATATCAGATCGCCATTCAGATCCCGGACGGGACCCCCAGCGGAGACCAGCCGGTGGCCGCGCAGATTGCAGGTGTAACATCCCCCACCGGTGTATACATCACCATTCAATAACCAGGAGCACTCGATGACCGCGGCCACACAAATCAGCGAATCCATTCAAACTTACATTGACCACGTAAATCCGCAGTGGGTGCGGCTTCTTGACCTGCTCCAGATGCAGGCTGAGTACACTCTCTGCTGCGGTGCTGAACTCCACACCGCGCAGGGCGACGTGCTGCTCGATTTCCTGTCAGGTTACTGCGTGCACAACATCGGCCACAACCATCCGGCCGTCATCGACGCCCTCCACGCCGAACTCGACCGCCGCGGACCCGCCATGTTGCAGAGCCACGTCCCCGACCTCGCCGGCGACCTCGCCAAACGTCTCTGCCGCCTCGCCGGAGGCCAGCTCGAAAAAGCCTTCTTCGCCAGCTCCGGCAGTGAAGGCGTGGAAGCCGCCATCAAATTCTCCCGCGCCACTACCGGGCGCGAAGGACTTCTCTACTGCGACGGCGCATTCCATGGCCTCACCTGTGGCGCCCTCTCCCTCATGAACGAGCCTTTCTGGCGCGGCAAATTCGGGCCCATGCTCGCCGGTACCACAGCCATTCCGTTCGGCGATCTCGCGGCCCTCCAACAGAAACTCAAGTCCAAAACCTACGCCGCGTTCATCGTCGAGCCCATGCAATCCGAAGCCGGCATCGTCGTCCCACCCAAAGATTATTTGAAGGAAGCCAAGTCCCTCTGCGCGAAGTATGGAACTCTCTTGGTCCTCGACGAAGTCCAGACCGGCATGTTCCGCACCGGCCGATTTCTCGCCGCCCATCACTTCGATGTCGAGCCCGACATGGTCATCCTCGCCAAAGCCCTCAGCGGAGGACTCGTTCCGGTAAGCGCCGTGCTCATGACCAACCGCATCTACGAGTCGGTGTACGACTCCCTCAAGCGCTCCATCGTTCACACCTCGACCTTCGGCGAGAACTCGCTCTCCATGCGCGCCGGACTGGCTACTCTCGATGTGCTGGTGAAAGAGAATCTCGGCCCTCGCGCCCTGGCGGTCGGCGATCAGTTGCGCTCCCGTTTGCGCGCAGAGTTATCCGGCTTCGAAATGATTCAGGAAGTGCGCGGCTCAGGACTCCTCACCGGCATCGTGTTCTGTCCTCCAGAGCAGCTGCGGCTCCGCATTGCGTTCGAATCCTTCCGTCACATTCATCCCGCCATGTTCGGCCAGGTGCTGGTGATGCGCATGTTCCGCGACCAGCGCGTATTGGTGCAGATGTGCGGCAACAATTTCATGGTCCTGAAGGTCGCGCCGCCTCTGGTTATCCAATCGGCACAGATCGCGAGATTTGTCCGTGGCATTCGCGAGGTCGTCGACCTGGCGCATCACTCCACCAGGTTTTGGACTGAAGCGCTCGGCCTAGCCAGGCGCGCCATAAACATCTGACTGATTCCCATGAAAAACTACCGGCGAGGCTAGTGGGGAAAGAAGTTGTTAGTCTTTAGTTGTTAGTTGTTAGTAGACGAACTAACAACTAATAACTAATGACTAATAACTAACAACTATGGACACTGATCTCTTCATAATCGGCGGCGGACCGGCTGGTCTCGCGGCTGCCATTGCAGCCCGCTTCCGGGGCCTCCGCGTTATGGTCGCGGACGGCAATCGCCCTCCCATCGACAAAGCCTGCGGTGAAGGACTGATGCCCGATTCCATCGCTGCTGCCAGCCGCATTGGAATCGTCCTACCCGAGCGCGAAGGCTTCCGTTTTCCCGGCATTCGCTTCCACGGAGAAGGCCATTCCGTGGCCGCCGGGTTCCCTCAAGGCTACGGCGTCGGCTTCCGCCGCATCGTGCTGCATCACCACCTGGTGGAGCAGGCCGCACGCGCGGGTGTCGAGATGTTGTGGTCGACGACCATCACCGGCATCGCAGGCAATACGGTCCAGGCGCCGGGCCGAAGCTTTTCCACCCGCTGGATCGTCGGTGCCGACGGCTCCGGATCGCGCGTACGCCGCTGGGCCGGACTCGACCGTTTCACCCGCAATTCGCGGCGCTTCGCCTATCGCCGCCATTTTGCCCGTAAGCCTTGGACTGAATTCATGGAAATCTACTGGGGCGACGCCTGCCAGATCTACGTGACGCCGGTCTCTTCGGAAGAAGTCTGTGTGGCCCTGATCTGTCGTACTCCCGATCTCCGCCTCGCGGAGGCATTACGCCGCTTTCCCCAGCTTGCATCTCATCTGAGCGGCGCGATCGCGTCCAGCAACGAACGCGGAGCCGTGACCGCGACCTCAAGGCTGAAAGCCGTAGTCCGCGGCAATGTGGCTCTCATCGGGGACGCCTCGGGTTCCGTCGACGCCGTCACTGGCGAAGGCCTGTGCCAAGCCTTCCAACAATCGGAAGCGCTCGTCACTGCGCTCGCCGCCGGCGACCTCGCGCAATACGCGAAAGCGCATCGCTCCATCGGTTTCCGGCCGGCTTTCATGGCCGATCTGATGTTATCCATGGACCGCTGGCCTTTCATCCGCCGCCGCGCGTTGTCCACCCTAGCGGCCAAACCGCAATCTTTCGCCAATCTGTTGGCAGGACACGTTGGCGCACTCAGTCCCCGTCAAATACTCGGCGCCAGCCTCACACTCGGCTGGCACATGCTCTTCCGCTCATGAATACGAAAAACCTGACCCTGATCGCGCTGGCGCTCTCTCTATCTCCCCCGCTACGCGGCGCCGAATATCACTTACAACTGACTCCCGAGAGCACACAAGTGAGCTGGACCCTGGGAGATGTTCTCCACACCGTTCATGGCACGTTCAAGCTGAAGTGCGGAGACATCACTTTCGACACTGAAAACGGCAAGGCCGACGGCGAAGTAGTAGTCGATGCTGCGAGCGGCCAGAGCGGCAGCAGCGCGCGCGACGGACGCATGCACAAGTACGTTCTCGAATCCGCCAAGTATCCGGAAGTCTCATTCTCCCCCGACCGCGTGGAAGGCAAGGTCGAGTTGAACGGCACGTCGAATGTGAAATTACATGGCGTCTTCAAAATCCACGGCGCATCCCACGAAATCATCGTGCCCGTCCAGATGACCGCGAAGGACGGCCAAATCACCGCGAAAATCAAATTCGAGGTCCCCTACGTGGCATGGGGAATGAAAGACCCCAGCACGCTCTTCCTCAAGGTCGATAAATCGGTCGACATCGACCTGCAATTGACCGGCAGCCTCTCTGCCGCCCGCTAATCCGAAGTTCCGCAAACATTTTACGGGCGCACCGTTTTGTTGGGGTTTTCAGCAATTTCTACATGACTACGTAGGTATGTGGCAATTCACGGAAGGCCCGTAAAATAAGGGTTTCTGCATTTTGGGTGCGGAACTTCGGACTAATAAACCGCCCGGCATGTACTACTGAGGAGTAGGCCCTTGGCTGGCTCGTGGGGCAGGCTGTTTAGCCCCGATGCCACATAGTTTTTCCCTTTTGAGGCTGCTGCATAAATTGTGGGGCGGGCAATCTCGCCCGCAGCCGCCTTCAGGCGGCTTTTTTAGGCCCATTCGCGAGTCTTCGGGCTCGGCGAGCGCCGGCTGAAAACCGGCGGCCGCCAGGATTGGCTTCCACAATTTGTGCAGAACTTGTTCGTTTGCCAAAAACCATGTGGCATTAGGCTGTTTAGCCTGCGTGCCGGATGTCATCCGGCACGGCGACTTTGCCGCCAGTTCTCTCACTGAACAGTCAAGCCCAACTTCTGCCACCGGCTGCGGTCCTAATCCGGCAACTTGCGGATCTTGACGTTCTTGAACCACGCGTAGCTGGAGTGGTTCTGGATCGAGATCTGGCACTCCTGTTTCGGATGATTCACCAGCAGATCGTACACCGGTGAATTCACTCCCCATCGCGCGCCCGTACCCTTCGCCACGCCCTCGTCCCGCAGGCTCCCATCCACCACCTTCACCCCGTTCAGCCAATGCTCCACATGCTCGCCATTCACCACCAACCGCGAACGATTGAACTCTCCCACCGGTTTGGTGGCGTCCTCGGCCGGCGAGATCATGTCGTAGAGCGCGCCCGCCTGATGGTTCGTGCCGCGTTTGGCGTCGGGATTCTTTGCGTTGTCCAGCACCTGGTATTCGAACCCGATTACGTACTCCTGCCCCTCGGCCGGACGATCCGTGCGCAGGTGCGCCATCGACGCGTTCACCCGGTCCTCGAAACGCTGCCCGCGCTGTTCATCGTTCAACATCACTCGTTGCTGGATGCGGTACTTTACGCCGCTATTGCCGCCCGGAGAAATTCTCCAATCGAACTCCATTTCGAAGTTGTGAAACCGCTCGATGGTGAACAGGTCCTCCTCGATCTTGGGATGTGGCAACGATTTCACGCAACCATCCTCGATCGTAAATCCATCGCCCGGCGGCGTCTTCTTCGCCGGGTCTTCCCAACCGGCAAAGCTCTTGCCGTCAAACAGCAGACGCCATCCAGCGGCCTTTTCCGCGTCGGTCAACTGATTATCGGCAGCCTGACAGGCGCATGCGGCGGCGAAGATGAGTGCAATAACCCGCAAACGAGTGAGCATGGCTCCAATTATACTTTCCAACCTCGTACGTCGGCGCTTTTCTCTGGCGCCCTCCGCGTCCGCGTTCAGACCCGCGCCACCAGGCCGAATAACCCAATTGGCTTCGTTTTCTCATTGCAGCGAACTGACTGAACTGGCCCATAGCGCCTTGCCCTTCCGCCGTGACAACCACGGCGCCTCTTCCAGTGGTCCGATCTTCAAGAACAACACGCAGACCGTGTCCCGTGCTATAAGAGCAGAGGTTGCGTGGAAGGTGCAAGAAATCGTTGCAAGTCCGCCTCAGCGATCTCTTGAAATTTCGCGCGGGCGAAGCGTTCCTTCAACGCGAACGGCACGGTACAATCGAAGATCGTCTTGCAAGTGGTGCCCTCGCGAGGCAGGCTGGCGGAAAAACTCGGCGACTGCGAAGGATCGAGCACGTGCCCGATCACGCCGGGGATGAAGATGGTGCTCATATTCCCCTGATAGCGGGTGGTCATGGCCCACAACACCTCGTTCGAATCGAAGATATCCACGTCTTCATCCACCAGGATCACGTGCTTCAGTTCCGAGTAGACAGCCAGCGCGATCAGTGCCGCCTGCCGCTGCCGGCCCTCATCGGAGGGCACCGACTTCTTGAACTGAAGAATCGCCAGCAGCTTTCCGCCTCCGGCACTGTGGGCGTACACGCGTTGCAGACGCCCCGGCATGGCATCATCCACCATCCTCTTGATGCTCGCTTCGGTGGGGATGCCGGCCAGATTCACGTGCTCTTCGCCAGGCCCCACGATGGTTTGCAGAATCGGGTTCGAGCGGTGGGTAATGGCAGTCACCCGCATGAGGGCCAGCGAAGGATTCGCCGCTCCGTTGTAACCGGGAAACTCCGGCATGGCGTGGCCCGTATTGCTGTTCTGGTCTTCGCGCACGCGCACGCCGGGGATGATCTCGCCTTCCATCACCACTTCCGCATTGGCAATGGCGGTCTCGGAAATACTGACGCAGGTCGCCAGGCGCACCGGCTCTCCGCGCAAACCGCCGGCCACGGAAAGTTCGTCGAAGCCTTGCGGAGTAGTCGGCGCTTCGAAGCAGGCAGAGATGTACACGGCAGGATCGAGCCCCATGCTGATCGAAACCGGCAGGCTTCGCCCCATGGCCTCGGCTTTTTGGCGGAACACGTCAATGTGGCGGCCCGGCGCGAAAAAGATGCTGATGGTATCTTCACTCTGGACACACAGCCGGTGGATGGTCACGTCGTGCTCGCCGGTTTCCGGATCGGTGGCGCGCAGCAGTCCCATGGTGAAGTAGGGTCCGGCATCCAGAGGCGTGTTGGTAGGCGCGGGTAGCAGCTTGCGGATATCCAGTGGAGCGCGGTGGATCACTTGCTGGCAAGGCGGTGTGCCGCTCGCGTAGGGGGCGGGAGCAATCCGTGACTCGTAGGCTTCCAGCAGCCGGTCGCCGAGATCCTCCGGCGCGCAGTCCAGCAGCAAGCCAACGCGCTTGCGTGACGCCATCACTCCGGTCACAATGCGCACGCCCGGATGCCCTTTCACGTTCTGGAACAGCATTGCCGGCCCAATGCGCGTAGGCGGCTCCACCGGAGTGCCTGCTCCGACGCGGCGATAAACACCCGCGAGTTCCGCGTTGGCATCTACCTCCGCGTCGGTTCGCAGCAGTTGGCCGGGTGTCAATTCCAGTAATTGCAGCGCCGATCGGAGGTCGTCGATTTTCATATAGGCTCCACTCCAGACCAGCGTATCTCTGCCAGCGCCTCGAATCCAATACTCCATGGTATTTTGACCCATGGATCGCAATCGCCGGAAGTTGCAGCGCGTAGCGGCTTTCCTGGACACGGAAACCACTCTGGCTCTCGCCACGGTAACGGTCGGCGGATCGGCTCGCGTCACGCCCCTTTTCTATCTCCCGCAAGGCTTGCGCCTTTACTGGTTCTCTTCTTCGTCGAGCGGCCACAGCCGGAATCTCGGCGAACACCCGCCGTGCGCCGTCACGGTGTACAGCCGCACGGACGATTGGAAACAGATTCGCGGCGTGCAGATGCGCGGCATGGCCTCGATGGTTCACGACCCGCCGCTTTGCCAGGCAATTACGGCCGCCTATACCGCGCGCTTCCGTCTGGGAAAACTGTTTGCAGCCAACCTGTCGAAAAGCGGTTTGTACTGCTTCGATCCGGAGTGGCTGCGCTACATCGACAACTCCCGCCGGTTTGGTTATAAATTCGAGCTATTCCTCCATACCGCTCCCTGACGGCACCTTTTCCGAGCCACGCGCGTAAGAAACTGTGAAGAAAATCCCAGCCGCCGATAAACGCCGACGAACGCAGATTGAAAACAGAGTCCTTATCGGCGTTCATCTGTGTCCATCGGCGGCTAATAATGAGATCGTGCCGTGAGTCATATTGTCTGGCCGTCGGCGCTCGTCAGGGTCGTGTCTTTCGCGCCCCGCGACCAGAGAATACGCAGATCGCTCACCTTATGCAAGGCGAAGTTCGGTTGCGCGGGTGCCGTGACTGCGAACAAGTCGGCGCGCTGCACGTCCTCGAGCCAAAACGCCGGGCGCGGATCATCAGCCGCCGGCGCGATCTCCACGTGCGACATCTCCAGGTTCTTCAGGTGGCGGATGAAAAATGCGTTCGCAGCCGTTGGCCCGAAGCTGGCCAATTCAGGGTAACCCTCTTCGTTCTCCGGCGTCTGGATCGTCCGCCAGTCCGGCATCGGCCTGGCTGTCCCGTCACGTCCCGGCCCCAGACTGGTGGGCAATCCGCGATGGCCGAAATAGCAGTTGCTCAGCTTGACGTCCTCGATATGGTTCGATGGGATGCCGGAGAGGAGCGAGGCCGTCACGGCGGCCGAATTGTGGCTCACCAGATTCGAAATCAGCACGCGGCGCAGCACGCCCGGGCGCATCGTATCCTTGGGACCGCGGTTTCTGCGGCCCAGCCGCAGGAATAGCGGAGCGTCGACGGTGTCGCGCATCGTGATGTTCGAGATCGCGATGTCTTCCACCAGCGCGCCGTCTACCGTTTCCAGCGAGATACCCTTCGAACCTTCGCAAACGCAATTCGAGATGCTGATGTTGCGGAAGCCGCCGTTCGATTCCGTGCCGCACTTGATGCGGCCGTTGCGCGATACGCCCGGTGCGTTGTCGGGAAACTTCTTCCACGTGCCGTCGATCACGCTGCCCAGAACGTACGTTCCGGTGACGAAGCAGTTCGCGATGGTGACATTGTCGGTGGAACGTGCGTAGCCCAGAGCATAGCTCGACTTGGGACAGATCGCATCGTCCCACGGCGAGTTCACCGTGCAGTTCGAAACGCGCACATTTCGGCAACAGTCGATATCGAAGCCGTCCCGGTCGGTGTCGACCAGCAGATTATCCAGCGTGAGGTTATCGACGCCGGTGGCGAGCAGCGCGAAATGGCCGCCTTTGAGAAGCGAGAAATCGCGCAGCAGCACGTTGCGGCAGTTCTTCAGCGCGATGGCTTTATTTCCCACTCCCGGTTGCTCGGCACGAAACATCGTGTACTCGCCTCGCGGCGTGCGAGAGGCGCCGAACGACAAGCCCTTGCCGTGAATCAGACCGGGACCGGTGATAGCCAAATCGCTGATCCCCTCGCCGTAGAACAGCGAGTTCCGCCAGTGGTTATGGCCGTAGTCCTGATAGCTCTCCCAGGGAGCATTCGGTTCGGCTGCATCGTAAGTGCCCCCTTGATATCCCGTAGTCTCACCGGGCTTTGGGGAGTCGGCGGCGAGGATGGTACATCCATGCGATAGGTACAGATCAACCTTACTGCGCAGACGGATGGTGAAGCAAACATAAGTCCCCGCCGGGAACGAGAGGGTTCCTCCGCCCGCAGCGGCGACGGCTTCGATAGCCCGATTAATCGCGGGCGTGTCCACCGTTTTACCGTCGCCCTTGGCACCGTAGGCGCGGACGTTGAACACGGCTTCTCCTGCAGGCGAGGAGGCGGCCGCATAGGCGGCGTGGCCGGCGCCCGAAGCAAGGGCGAGCGGCGGGAGTACCAAAAGGTCGCGACGGTTCATGCTAATTACTCTATCCCCAGAGAGATTACTCCTCCCGCATCGCGGCAAGTCCCCGTAGGGCAGACCATCGTTGTTTCTGGTCTGCAAGCGATGAGCCGCCAATGGCGCGGCTCACGAGCGCGGGCTGAAAATCCGCAAGCGCTCGTACCACAGACTTCAGTCTGTGGCTTTCTTGTGTGACAAGCTTCAGCCCGTCCGCCGTTTTTTCAACGGTGTTGATATTGCGGGACACACCTCGTCGGCTTGCGTCCCGCATATGAATCCTGTTTTTTCGGGGGCCCGGCCGGCAGACGACCAAAAACGATCGTCTGCCCCACGAAAGCCGCGCTCGGAATTGCTGCGTTCCCCAGAACGATTAAGCGCCCCCGCATCGCGCTCTGACCCGTCGTACCATTGTGGGGAAGGACCGTTCCTGCTCGCTCACCCGACGGAACACTCTAATGGCCGACCAAAAATCACACTCTCTATTTCTGCAAGTCACGGCGGCGATCATCCTTGGTGTCGTGCTGGGCTTGGCGGCGCCGTCCACTGCCGTGCAGATGAAGCCGCTCGGGGACGCTTTCATCAAGCTGGTGGCGATGATCATCGCCCCGGTCATCTTTTGTACCGTGGTCGGCGGCATTTCCAGCTCGGGCGATGTCAAGCGGCTCGGCCGCGCCGGCGGCCTGGCGCTGATTTACTTCGAAGTCGTGAGCACGCTCTCGCTTCTCATCGGACTGGCTGTGGTCAACACCGTGCGTCCCGGCGCCGGCATGAACGTC
>Ga0326727_10023191_pt1 | contig 11880 bp, 8 predicted proteins | sample MB2enrmetagenome_FD_207643 | JGI IMG/M metagenome (GOLD analysis project Ga0326727, IMG submission 207643) | Lab enriched peat soil microbial communities from McLean, Ithaca, NY, United States - MB29MY | ecosystem: Environmental > Terrestrial > Soil > Wetlands > Peat | place: USA: New York... | reverse complement strand
GATTCAAGCTCTGCGGGGGTCCCTTCGAAGCGGATCCGGCCGTTGTCGATGACATAGGCCCTCTCGATCAATTTCATCGCCGATTTTATATTCTGTTCCGAGAGAAGGATGCTGATGCCTGCGTCCCTCAGTTTCAGGATCTGCTGCTCCAGATCGCGCACGACCAGCGGAGCCAGTCCCTCCGTAGGCTCGTCGAGGAGAAGCAGGTCGGGACTCGTCGTGAGTGCCCGCCCTATGGTGAGCATCTGCTGCTCGCCGCCACTCAGGTGTCCTGCCCGCCGGCCCTTGATTTCCCTGAGGGCCGGGAAAAGGGCATACACCCTCTCTTTATCCCACGCGGTATTCCGCCTGAAGGTGATCTCCAGGTTGTCATCGACGGAAAGGTCCGCAAAGACCCGGCGGTCGTCCGGCACATAGGAAATGCCCAGTCGCACCAGAAGATGCGACTGTCTGCCGGCAATCGATTCGCCATTGAAGGTGATCCTTCCCTGCCGCGGCGGTGAGAACCCGCCTATGCTCCTCATGGTAGTGCTCTTGCCGGCCCCGTTCCTTCCGAGAAGGCCCACGATCTCGCCTTTCGACACCCGGAGCGAAACATCGTACAAGATATGGCTGAGGCCATAATAGGTGTGAATGCCCTCTACACTGAGCACAAATCACCCCCGCCGAGATAGGCATCCTGCACCGCCTTATTGCATCGCACCTCATCGCAGGGGCCCTGGACAATCGTCGAGCCCCGCACCATGACCATGATCCGGTTGGCGATGGCGAAGACAAGCTCCATGTCGTGCTCACAGAAGAGTATGGTGAGGCCCAGCTCCCTCGAGAGCTTCCGTATGAGATCGATGCACCGGGACGTTTCTTCGGGTGACATACCTGCCGTAGGCTCATCAAGGATCAGAAACTGTGGATTTCCACCTAGGGCTATGGCGATCTCCAGCACCTTCCTGTCGCCATGGGACAGGGCCGCGCTTATCCTGTCTACTTTTCCGGAAAGGCCTACGCTCTCGATAATCCTTGCGGTCTCCCCTGTCGCCATCCTGTTCGCGGCCGTCACCATGTTCCACGTCCTGCCCTCCCTCGCGAGGACCGACACGCGCACGTTCTCAAACACGGTGAGCCGGGGAAATACATTGACCACCTGAAAGGAGCGAGACATGCCCTTCTTGCACACCTTATGGGGGGGCATACCGGCGATCTCCTCTCCCTTGAAAATGACCCTTCCCCCATCCGGTTTGAGGATACCCGTGATAAGGTTGAATAGCGTGGTTTTGCCGGCACCGTTGGGCCCGATCACCGCCACTATCTCCCCCTCCTTCACTTCCAGGTGGGCCCCGTTGACCGCCTTGAACCCGGAGAACGACTTATGAAGGCCTTCGACTTCCAGCATCTACCTGTCTCCCTGCGATACGTCTTCCCGCGCATCCCCTTCTTCCGCCTTCGTCCGGCCCTTCCCCCTCGAGAGCTGAATCAGCCACCCGAGGACACCCTCGGGCAGAAAGAATATGACGAGCATCATGATGATGCCGAGGACAAGGGCCCAATATACGGTATAGGTGCTCACGAAGGTGCGCAGCGCCACGATTACCGCAGCCCCGAGCATGGGTCCCATGAAGGTAAGCCAGCCGCCGAGGAGGCACATGATCACCATCTCCATGGAGAGGGTCCAGAAAAGCATATCGGGAAAGACCGTGCTGTCCACCGCGACGAAAAGGCTACCGGCTACGCCGGCGAAGAAGGAGGCGATCACCAGCGCCATGAGCTGATGCCTCCTCACATTCACCCCGATCATCTCGCTTCTCACTGGGTTGTCCCGAATGCCCTGCAGCACGCTCCCGAAAGGGGCCTTCAGTATCCTGTGCATGACATACATGGAGACGAGCGTCACGATCAGCGTAAAATAATAGGCATTCGAACTCGAAGAGATGAGGTCGGGCACTGGGACGCCGTGGATGCCGTCGTCTCCGCCCGTAAACGAATACCACCTGTAGACGATGGCCCAGACGAGGGAGCCCAGGGAGATCTGGAGCATGCCGAAGTAGAGCTTCGAGAGGCGGATGCAGATGAGCCCCATGACGAGCCCTAGAAGGGTGGCAACCAGGGGCCCCACAACAAAACCGAGCCATGGGGAAAGGCCCGTTTTCATCATGAGAAGGGCTGCACCGTAGGCCCCCACTCCATAGAAGACCGCGTGGTGAAACTGGTATAATCCGCCGAACCCCAATGCCAGATTGAGGCTTGTTGCCGCGAGCCCGTAAACCAGCACAATAGCCGCCATATAGACGTAGAATCTGGGCAGCACCGTGGGGAAGAGGAAGAGCAGCACAAGGGCGGCGACGAGTATGAGGAGTCGTTTCCTGTTTGGGGCCGGCCCCATGCTCCCCCTGTCTACCATGTCGACCTGAGAAGCCCGGTCGGTCTGAAGAGAAGTACCACAATCACCGCCGCGTAGGGAAAAATGATGCCGAATTGCGGCCATACGAGGATCCCGAGCGATTGGGTAAGGCCGAAAATCAACGCGCCGAGGAGGGCACCCCACACATTACCCAATCCCCCCATAATCACTATCAGGAAGGCCTCGATAATCAGTGTGTGATCCATGCCGAGGGTCACGCTCACCGTAGGGGCCACGAGGGCGCCGCCCAGGCCCGCGAGGAGGCAACCGATCACAAAGATCGAGGCGAAAACCCAGCTCACGTTGATGCCGACCGCGCCGACCATCTCCCTGTCAACCGCTGCTGCCCGCGCGATCTTCCCTATGCGCGTCCCGTTCACGAGGAACCAGAGCAAGACGGCCACAACGGGGCCCACGATCAGCAGGAACAAATTGTATATGGGAAAAGGCAGTCCCCCGAAGAGCGGCACAAATCCCTGAAAGACCGCGGGGACGGGAACGGACTTGTATTCGCCTCCCCAGACCAGCTTCACGAGATCGCCAAAAACCAGGGAGAAAGCAAAGGTGAGCAGGAGGAGCATCAAGTGCTCCCTTTCGTACAGATACTGGAACATTCCGCGCTCACAGATGAGGCTCACGAGGGCCACACCAAGGGGAGCACCGACCAGGGCCAGCCAGAAGCCGAGGCTACCCCCTCCGGTCGCCTTGGAGATGGTAAAGGCCATGAAAGCGCCGATCATGTAGAGGGAGCCGTGTGCCACGTTGGGGATGCGCAGTACACCCAGTATGAGGCTTAAGCCTGACGACACGATGAAGAGGATGACGGTGCGGCTCAACCCCACGAAGATCTGGCACAATATCCCGGGAGGACAGATGGCATAGATGAAGTCCAGCGACGTCCCTCCTTTTCCCGCGCCAAGCGCCTCTCACGGCCCGAGAACATAGAATATTAACCACAAGAGCGGATTGTTGTCAATTTTATCTCGCCGGGAGTTTTCCGGGTCTTTGTCCCGGCAGGACGGGAGCGCTCCCGCCCCTCGCTTCGTCGTATTGCCCGCGGGGGTTTGGTCCTCTTGAGGCGATCAGCCTCCGTATATCTGCCACCGCCATAGCCCGCTGTATTGGAATGACCCTGCCGGAGTAGGTATGCAGAGGAAGGAGGCTGGCGTGTTGCCAGGAAGAAAGGCTATGACAGCGGGAAGGCTATTATTGACTCATTTATGAGTGGATGTCCGCCGGGAGAGCCCGCTAGCGTACGGCATATCTCAGCCTCGCACCCACCCTGTTTTCAATTCACGCCTCACTCTTCTTGCACCATCGGCAAGAAAGACTACCCCGATAGTCCTGAGCACGACCTTGAGGTCGAGAGTGAGAGACATGTTCTTCACATAGTAGAGGTCCGACTCCAGATTGCGCATGGCGTCCTCTACGAAGGCATCATAATGGCGGTTTACCTGCGCCCATCCCGTAATTCCCGGGCGCACCGAGTGTTTCACCGCATAGTAAGGGACCGTCTCCTCGTGCATGCTCACGGATTCCGGTGTCTCCGGCCTGGGTCCTACAAGACTCATATCGCCGTTGAATACGTTCCATATCTGGGGAAGCTCATCCATGTGGGTGAGGCGCAGCCATTGGCCCACTCTCGTCACCCTGGGATCCCACTGCGCCGCCCATCGCGCACCGCCGGTCTCGGCATGCTCTCGTAGGGAGCGGAACTTATAAATGGTGAATGGTTTTCTGTCCTTGCCTACTCTCTCCTGTCTGCAGAATATGGGCCCGCGAGAATCCAGACGGACGGCTAAGGCGGTTATCCCGAATAATGGGGCGGTCAACAGAAGAAGGAGGCTCGAGAATCCGGCATCGATAAGCCGTTTTATTTTCTGCACGTATGCCTTATGGCGCAAGGAGAGCCCTTCTACCGCAAAAAACCACTGCTCCGCAACGTAGCGGATGGGGATCCTCCCTGTGAGCTCTTCATAAACGTCGGCCATTTCTCGAACGTTTATCCCCTGGAACCGGGCATCGAAGATGGTGCGGACCAATTCAGGCGACCGGTCCCTCGGGATGGCCAGAATGGCAGTAGTCGCCCCGACCTTGGCTGCTATGTTCCGCAGCTGATCGACCGGGCCCAAAACAGGTGCCGACCGGGCAATGCCTTGTTTGGAACGATCATCGTCGAGAAAACCTCTGACCTCATAAGGAGAAAAGGGCAGACGGAGAAGGTCATAAATGGCCTTGCCACAACGGCCGGCCCCAAGGATCAGGGTCGGGTTCTTCCCGATTGCGGACGTTTGAAAAAGAGCCCCGTAAACCCATCGCCAACCGCTGAGAAATAGCCAGGTCAAGCCCATCTGGATCGCCAGTACGCCTCTTCCATATGCGCCCTGCGGCAGAAGGTAAAAAACCACCACGGAGATGATACCACCGGAAACAACGGTAAGGCCGCTGCGGAAGGCCGCCTCCCATGAACGGAACGTTCTCTCAAGATTATAGAGATCAAAAACATAGAACATGGGCGGGTAGACTATAAGCGCCATCGCCATCGCGAGGCCGTCGACATTGAGCGTGCTTGAGACAAGACCGCGCCGGATCCAGCTGCTCAATAAATTGGCGAGTATGATGAGCAGCGCGTCTCCGAGGAAGAGCAACCACCTGTGCTGCAGGGTGCCGGGGGAACGTCCGCCCGTCCGGGACCTTGCCTTCTCACTCCCTGAAATTGTGGGGGGTGACGGCAGGTCGACCTTCCCGGCCCCATCTTCCCCAGGACCTGAAGATTCCGCTGGTCGCCCAACTCGACTTAGAGCGATTAGTACTGTCGAACCCTTCTTCATTGCGACGCCTTTTATTACAAGACAGCTGTATCCGGCGGCTCGGCGGTCTTCCTGATGAACAGCAGGGGCAACCCAACTGGACCCGCTGACTTTCCGTCCCACCCTCATACACGGTCTGGCTTCTTTTCAGCTTATGTCTATATTGTTATACGGATGAAGGGGAATGTCACGACAAAAATGTAGGTACGGAAAAAATAAATTGCTCTCCCTTTCGGGTAGCGTTTCTTCGCTCGCCCGAGAAGCCCGTGAGCGAGAACCCTCCTCTGTTTCTCCTGAAGAGTGACGGCCTTCACTTTTTCCTTCGGTGATTAAGGGCTTGCCGGGTTCATAGGGCGATAGGAGTTACCCCCACCGTGGCAGCGGAGGCAGCAGATCATGTAGGGGATGTGACAGATATCGTAGGGGGGTCGCCCGGGGGGCTTTCGCTTTCCTCTGTGACCCTGTCGAGGGAGGGCCTATTCCTCGTGACAAACATGCACATGGTAAACATCCCGCAGAGAAAACCGACCCAAAACCCACCGATCAGCAACCAGATCATAATTCCCTCACATCCTCCAATCGCTACTTTCCGAGCCCACTCAAAAAGCTTCCAATAAATGATAGCCAATGTCAACAATTACTTCAATCATTCGCTCTGTGGCGGCAATTCACGCGCCACGGTAAAATCGAACTAAGTCACTACCTGAAAAAGAGTAAGACCGGGTCATGTCAAGTCTTGTTGAGGCCGGGGTCATAAGGGCATAATTGCCTCGAACCATGTCCAAAAGCACCACAACAATCCGTATGGCGCGGCCTCAGGGAGGCTGAGTGCTTCCAAAAACTCAGGAAACTCCAGGGCTTATCAGGTTGACAATATGCGCCCCTTGCACTATAGTAATCTGGTGATGATAGCGAGCGCCCATACAAGGGGGCATATCCCCCGGACATTCCTGGTGCTGACCCTCAGCATCTCTTTTCTGCTCTCCGGGACCGGCATGGCCGGTTTTACCCCGCACTGCTGCGGAATGATGGCGGGCCACCACCATGGCAGCCCGTCGCACGGGGGCTCCGGAAGGTGCTGCTGCCCCGGCGCACAGGGCAGGCCATGCTCGGACATGGCAGCGCAATGCGGGCGGCACATGAAGAATCCGGCTGCTGCCCCGGCCTCGAAGACTGAAGGCTCCGCGCTCGCCATCGGTCCGACGTTCACAAACCTATCCCTGCTCCCTTTCGCGAGAGATAATACTCCACGGAGCGCCTTCGGGAGGGAAATCATCTACCTCTTGAATCTTAACATCCTCTGCTGATCCCATCCCCGGCCTTCTTTGCCGGGGCCCCTTTAATCCCCAATACGGCCCAATACCCGAGTCTCGAAGGCACGTGCGTCCCAGGATCGCGCCTCGATACCGGCCCTCCATGGATGTCGATGAGGGAAGCGGCAGCCGGTCAAAAATTGGGAAATGGCGGGGCTCCAGGCTGGCGGCCGCTCGCGCGCGAGGTGCGCTCCCCGGGGCATGGGGGCGTTATATTTGGAAATAAGCGAGAATCACATAAGCCAATAAGGAGGTAAGTCATGGGCAGGATTGTCAGTATCGGTGCCATGGTGCTCTTGATGGTGAGTGTCGCGTACGCGGCCGGTACCATAGCGAAAAAAGCGGGTCCCTATACGGTCGAGATGAGTATGGACAAGAACCCGCCGGTCACGGGAAAGAACAACGCGGACATCACGGTGAAAGATGCCTCGGGCAAGGCCGTGACCGATGCAAAGGTGGCGGTCGAGTATTCCATGCCGGCTATGCCCGGGATGCCGGCCATGAATTATAAGTCGGAGGCGGAGCTGAGAGGCGAGACCTACAAGGCGGTGATCTCGCCTTCCATGGCGGGATCGTGGAATATGGCGGTCAAGGTGAGCCGGGCCGGAAAGACGGAGACTGCCAGGTTTACCATCGACGTAAAGTAACCCATCGGGGAGGTGCCTATGCCATCCTTTGTAAGAAAGATATGGAATCGAACGACGCCGGCGCTACTGCTCCTCCTGCTCCTGATCCTGTTGGCGGCACCCCCCCGAGCCCTCCCGGCCCCAGGCGAGACAATCAACCTCGATGATCTCCTCGCTGAAGGGCTCAAGAACAGCCCCGAGATCCTCGCTGCCCAGTCGCGGGCTGAAGGTGCAGGCTACCGCATCCCCCAGGCACGAAGCCTGCCAGATCCCATGCTCATGCTGGGGTACCAGAACGAGGGATTCCAAGCGCTTACCATAGGCCGGCCGGAGAACCCCAACGCCATGGGCATGTCCTCCCTTTCCCAGCAGTTCTTTTTTCCCGGGAAGCGGGCGCTCAGAGGCGAAATGGCCATGAGGGACGCCGAGAGCCTCGCTGCACTCCACAGGGGAGCAAAACATCGGGTGGCCGCACAGATAAAGACGGTCTTCTACGACCTTTTTCTCGCCTATAAGGCCATGGACATCCTGAAAGACAGGGCGGCGCTCTTCTCCAGGATCGAGGATGCAGCGCAGGCACGATACGCATCCGGGACCGGCATGCAGCAGGAGGTCATCATGGCCCAGACGGAGAAGTACATGATCCTGGAGAAGGAGGAGATGGAGCAACAGCGGATCCAGGTACTCCAGGGTATGCTCAATACCGCGGTGGGCAGGGAGGTGAACGCGCCTCTCGGCCGGCCGATCCAGCCAGCTCTCACCCCCTATGAGGTCACCTTGGAGGAGATGCTCAGTATGGCGGCTGATTACTCACCGGAGGTCAGGTCGAAGAAGAAGATGGTAGAAGGGGCGGAGGCAAAGGTGAAACTGGCGAGGAAGGAGTACTATCCCGATTACACCCTGGGCGCGAGCTACCTCCCCCGGACCATGGGTTTGCCCGACATGTGGAACCTCACGGTCACCTTCAACCTCCCCATCTACCAGAAAACGAAGCAGAGGCAGGCAGAGGCAGAGGCCGAAGCGGGCCTCTGGGAGGCCAGACGGGAGCTGGCCGCAACGGAGCTGATGGTCGCGTCCAATGTGAAGGAGAGCTTTGCCATGGTGCAGGCAGCGGACAGGCTCATGAAGCTCTACAGGGAAGGGCTGATCCCGAAGACAAACCAGGATGTGCAACTGGCCTTTTCGAGCTATGTGACCGGAAGGGTCGATGCCCTGACCGTGATCACGAGGATCAAGAACCTCCTCGACTACGACCTCTTGTACTGGAACCAGTTTGTGGAGAGGGAAAAGGCGATCGCGAGGCTCCACGCCTTTGCGGGCATGGAGGAGACGGTTCAAGGTCCGGAGGGCAAACGTCAAAACGGCTCCTCACAAGGAGAGACGCGATGAAGAAATATAGGCCGTTCTTCGCTGTTGGAGTGATTATTGTTGTAGCGGTCATAATCTATTTCTCAAAGGCAGGCTTATTGAAGAAGGTGGGGGTCAATTCTGTCGAACCGGAGACCGCCCAGGCCCAGGCAAAATCAGGCTCCATGCCGGGTATGCCGGGCATGCCGGCCGAGAAACCCTCTGCGAAGGCGCCGTCTGCGAAGGCCGCGCCCGCGGAAGAAGCAAAGACCGAGGCGCCTACGGTGGAGATCCCGCCGGAGAAACAGCAGCTCATCGGGGTGAAGGTCGTGACGGCGTCGATTCAGCCCCTTGTGAAAGTGATCCGCACGGTAGGGCTCGTCGAGTACGACCAGAGGAGGCTCAGCACCATCACCACAAAGGTCGAAGGCTGGGTCGAGAAGCTCTATGTCAACTTCACCGGGACCTATGTGAAGAAGGGCGACCCGGTCGCCGATATATACAGCCCCGAATTGTGGGCGACCCAGCAGGAATTCATCAACGTGGTGAGATGGGCTAAGGGAACCGGGAAAGGATTCCGGGGACAGGCAGGCGCTGCACCCGACGCAGAGGCTGCACCCGACATAGGCGCGATGATCGACAGGGACGCGAGGTCGCTCGTCGAGGCCGCGCGCCAGCGCCTGAGGCTCTTCGATATCAGCGAAGCCCAGATCGGGCGCATCGAGGAGAGCGAAAAGCCCCTGCGGACCCTCACGATATACAGCCCGGTGAGCGGCTATGTGCTGCAGAAGAACGCCAACCAGGGCACACGTGTCATGGCCGGAGCCGACCTCTTCGATGTGGCTGACCTGTCGAGCGTATGGATCACGGCCGACATCTACGAGTTCGAGATGCCTCTGGTCAAGGTCGGCGACCGGGCGATCGTCCAGCTCAGCTATTTCCCCGGTAGGCAGTTCCCTACCACGATCGATTATCTCTACCCTACCCTGCAGGGTGAAACGAGGACATTGAAGGCACGCTTCACCATGCCCAACGAAGGGGGCAGGCTGAAGCCTCAGATGTTCACCAACGTGGAGCTCAAGATAGATCTGGGCAGAAGGCTCGCTGTGCCCAATGACGCGGTCATCAATACGGGCGTGAGACAGATCGCCTACGTCGACAACGGGGATGGCAATTTCGAGCCCCGGGAGGTAGTGACGGGCGTGCAGACCGAGAACCTGGTGGAGATCACCGCAGGCCTCAAGGCAGGAGACAGGGTCTCATCTTCGGCCAATTTCCTCATCGATTCCGAGGCCAAGCTGAAGGGGGTCGAGCCCCTGCCCCGACAGAAGGTGAGCCGATAAAATGATTGCGAAGATCATAGAATACAGCGCCAGAAACAAGTTTCTCGTCTTTCTCTTCGTCTTCTTTGCCCTCGCCTGGGGTTGGTGGGCGCTCAAGCACATACCCCTCGACGCGATCCCCGACCTCTCCGACACCCAGGTCATTATCTACACGGAATGGGCGGGGAGGAGCCCCGACCTCGTGGAGGACCAGATCACCTATCCCATCTCGTCGACCCTCCTCGCCGCACCGAAGGTGCAGGCGGTCCGCGGTTTCTCCTTCCTCGGAAGCTCGTTCATCTACGTGATCTTCGAGGAGGGGACGGACATCTACTGGGCGAGGAGCCGCATCCTCGAATACCTCCAGGCGGTGCGCAACAAGCTGCCTGCGGACGTCAACCCTGTCCTCGGTCCCGACGCGACAAGCCTCGGCTGGGGGTTCCAGTACGCCGTCGTCGACGAGAAGGGGCAGCTCGACAATGCCCAGCTCCGCTCCCTCCAGGACTGGAACCTGAAGCTCGCCCTGGAGAGCGTGCCCGGCGTCTCCCAGGTGGCGAGCGTCGGCGGCTTCGTCAAGCAGTACCAGATCACCCTCGACCCGAACCGCCTCCTCGGCTACAACATCCCCATCACGAAGGTAATGGAGGCGGTGCGGCGGAGCAACCTGGACGTGGAGGGGAGGGTGATCGAATTCTCCGGCGTGGAGTACATGGTTCGGGGTAGGGGCTACATCAAGCGGATCCAGGACGTAGAGAATATCTCCGTGGGCGCAACACCCTCCGGCACGCCCATCTACCTGAAAGACGTGGCCCATGTCCAGCTCGGGCCGGAGATACGCCGGGGCCTCGCCGAGCTTGACGGCAAAGGCGAGGTCGTGGGCGGCATCGTCATCGTCCGCTTCGGCGAGAACGTGCTCAACGTGATCGACCGGGTCAAGGAGAAAATCAGGACCGATATCGCGCCGTCCCTGCCGAGAGGCGTCAAGCTCGTCACCACCTACGACCGCTCTGATCTGATCAGACGCTCCATTGCGACGCTCAAAGAAGAGATCGTCAAGCTCGCCATCGCGGTGAGCGTGGTCTGCCTCGTCTTCCTCTTCCATCTGCCGAGTGCCCTCGTGGTCATCCTCACCCTGCCCGTGGCCATCATCATGAGCTTCGTCCTCATGTACTACATGGGAGTCACCTCCAACATCATGAGCCTCTCCGGCATCGCCATCGCCATCGGCGCCATGGTCGACGCCTCCATCATCATGGTGGAAAACGCCCACAAGAAGCTGGAGGAATGGGAAGAACAGGGAAGGCCGGGGAAGAGGACAGACGTAATAATTCATGCGGCCCAGGAGGTTGGCCCCTCCCTCTTCTTCTCCCTCCTTGTTATTACGGTGGGCTTCCTCCCGGTCTTCACGCTCCAGGCCCAGGCAGGCAGGCTCTTCAAACCGTTGGCGTATACGAAGACCTTCGCCATGCTCTTTTCGTCCTTCCTTGCCGTGACCTTGACACCCGTCCTCATGACGCTCTTCATCAGGGGAAAGATACGCTCCGAGGAGCGCAACCCGGTAAGCCGGTTCCTCCACTGGGTCTACGAGCCGGTGGCAAGTTTTGCCCTCAGGTTCAAGCTGGCGGTCATCATCATTGCCTTCCTCATACTGATCGCATCGATATACCCCTTTACGAAACTGGGCTCGGAGTTCATGCCGCCTCTCTATGAAGGGACTCTCTTCTATATGCCCGTCACCGCGCCTGCCGCATCCATATCGGTCGCCAGGGACCTCCTTCAATTGCAGGACAGGATCCTCAAAGGGATACCGGAAGTGGAGAGCGTCTTCGGGAAGGCGGGAAGGGCGGAAACAGCCACCGACCCGGCGCCTCTCGAGATGTTCGAGACGGTGATCAACCTGAAGCCGGAGTCACAGTGGCGGCCGGGCATGACCGTGGAGGGGCTGAAGGATGAGATGAACGATGCCCTGACCATCCCCGGCGTCTCCAATTCCTTTACCATGCCCATAAAGGCAAGGCTGGACATGCTCGCGACCGGCATCAGGACCCCTGTGGGCATCAAGGTCCT
>Ga0326727_10023190_pt1 | contig 11880 bp, 8 predicted proteins | sample MB2enrmetagenome_FD_207643 | JGI IMG/M metagenome (GOLD analysis project Ga0326727, IMG submission 207643) | Lab enriched peat soil microbial communities from McLean, Ithaca, NY, United States - MB29MY | ecosystem: Environmental > Terrestrial > Soil > Wetlands > Peat | place: USA: New York... | reverse complement strand
TATGCGTCCACCACATCGACCACGACGCCTTCCGCGCGCAGCGCGTCGGGAATCACATCGCGGGCGACGGCAGCGCGCGCCAGCAGAATTCGCTGCCCCAAACTCTGTTTCTGAAGCGATTCCATCAGCCCTTCGACGAGACTTTCCGCCACGTAAGATTGCGGAACAAACGCAACCTTGAATCCCGCCCGGCGTGCTTCAGCCGCCGTCGATTCACCCACCGCGGCCACCTTCAGCCAGGCAAGTTGCGCCACCGAAATCCCCAGCGCCGCCGCGCGCTCAACGAGCGCATGCACGGCATTGGCGCTGGTCAGGATAAGCCAATCGTAGCTGGCAAATTGCCGGAGCGCAGAATCCAGCGGCGTGAAGCTGACCGGCGGATGAATCTCAAGGACCGGAACCTCGACCGGCTCTGCGCCCAGCCGGCGCAGCCCTTCGCTGAGCTTGCCGGCCTGATGCGCGGCGCGCGTCACCAGAATCCTCCGGCCCGACAGCGGCAGCAAACTCACTTCGACCCTCCGTGGGCGGCAGCCGCAAGCAGCGGCCCCGCGCCCGCATCCATCAGCATCTGTGCTGCCAGACGGCCCAGCGAGACTGGGTCCGCGTTGCCATCAGGCGCGCAGTGCCGCGTCTCTCGATGATGAATGCGCACCGCCTTCCCGGTCTCGGGATTTGCAACGACGGCAAAGATTTCGTCCCACAACTCAAGCCTGGCGCTATCCGTCTCGTCCAAATCTGCACGGCAATAGATTCCGATGGGAACCTGGCAGCCTCCGCCGAGCGCCGCCAGCGCAGCCCGCTCGGCGGTCACGGCAAAGCGCGTGACCTCGTCGTCGAGAAATGCAACCGCCTCCATGGTCGCCGCGTCGTTCTTGCGGGTTTCAATGCCCAGCGCGCCCTGCCCCGCCGCGGGACAAAACTCCCTCGGCTCCATCCGTTCACGCACCCATTCGGTTTTTTCCAGACGATCCAAACCGGCGGAGGCCAGCAAAATCGCATCCACCTGGCCCTCGGCCAGCTTGCGCAGCCGCGTGTCCACATTGCCGCGAAACTCGACGGCTTCGATGTCGGGCCGGAGCGCCATCAACTGCGCCTTCCGGCGCTGGCTGCTGGTGCCCACACGAGCCCCCTTGGGCAATGCCGCAAGATTCTCATACATCACCGAAACAAACGCGTCTCGCGGGTCAACCCGTGCGGGCGTCGCCGCCAACGTAAATGGCTCCGGCAACTCCGTGGGCAGGTCCTTGAGCGAGTGTACGGCCAGGTCTACGCGTTTGGCGGCCAGCGCTTCCTCAATTTCCTTGGTGAACATTCCCTTGGAGCCGACCTGGGCGAAGGTGACTTCTTGCAGGCGGTCGCCGGTGGTTTTGATGATCGTAATCTCGACAGAATGGCCCTGGTCGCGCAGCAGCGCGGCAATGTGGTTGGCTTGCCACAATGCCAGTTGCGAGCCACGGCTTCCAATGCGCAGGTTCATGGGCGTCTCGCCTCGCTGTTCTCGCTCAAGCGTACTCCCTCATCTTCCGAATTCGCTGCATTTGTTTGGCTTGCCGTAGCAGCGGCATCCTGTTCGGCAGCGCCCGCCGGCAACGACCAGGTCTCGCAAAGCGTCTCCAGGCGCGCCGCATCGTTTTCGCGGGCAGCCTGCTTGAGCGCCTGCATGGGCGGATGCAGAAACTTGTTGACCAATCCTCGGGTGAGCGCCTCGACTGCCGCAATCTGCTCCGCGCTCAACGGTCCCAGCCGCGCCTGCGAGCGCCGCAATTCAGCCTGGCGAATCTCCTCCGCCTGGCGCTGCAGCGCGACAATCGCCGGAGCCACATTGACGGTGAGCAGCCGCTGATGGAAGCGTTCGACCTCGCTCGCAATCAGCGCCTCGGCATCCGTGGCCTCGCGGCTTCGCTCTGCCATGTGCGCCGCGGCCACCTGCTGCAAGTCGTCGATGTCATAAACAAAGATGCCCTCCAGCTTGCCCATCTCCGGGTCCACATCGCGGGGCACGGCAATGTCGATGAAGAACATCGGCCGGTTGCGGCGGCGATGCATAAACGCCTGCCCGTGTTCGCGCCGGAAAATGGGGTGTGGCGCGCCGGTCGAGCTGATGACGATGTCGGCCTGGCTGGCGGCCTCATAAAGCTGATCGAACGGAATGACCTTGCCCTGAAAGTTCTCCGCCATGCGACGCGCGCGTTCCAGCGTCCGGTTGGTCACCAGAATCGCTCCTGCGCCCTGTTGCACCAGATGCCGCGCGGCAAGCTCGCTCATTTTGCCGGCGCCAACCAGAAAAACCGTGCGACCGTTGAGCGATCCAAAGATCTTGCGCGCCAGCTCCACAGCGACCGAAGCGATGGAAACCGAGTTCGAGCCGATTTCAGTCTCGGAGCGGACTTTTTTGGCGGCGGCAAAAGCGCTCTGCAGCAAATGTTCGAGCTGGCCGGCCACAGTGCCCGAAGCGCGAGCCACGGCAAAAGCCTCTTTTACCTGGCCGAGAATCTGCGGCTCGCCCACCACCATCGAGTCCAGGCTGGCGGCAACTCGGAAAAGATGGCGCACAGCCTCCTTGTCACGATGCTCGTAGAGGTGCGGAGCCAGAAGAGCAGGGTCAAGGCCGAAGTGCCGCTGAAGAAAGCTGGTCAGGCCATCAGCAGGCGAATCGGCATTGGGCGAATCCACCGTGGCAAGAATCTCCACGCGGTTGCAGGTGGAGACGATCATGCACTCGGTCACCCCCGGCACCGCAGCCAGGGCGCGAGTGGCCTCCGGCAGATCCTCGCGAGAGATGAGCGACAGGGTCATTGCGGACCGAACCTGTGAATCCGGCTGAACACATTAGCCGCCATCACGGCCAACATGATGAGGAATACCGCGCCGGAGAGATAAGCCGCCCTGCGTCCGCGAAGGCCGGCGGTGCGGCGGACAAAAAGCAGAGCCACGTAAACCACCCACATCGCAAAGGAGGCAATCACCTTCGGGTCCAGGAAGTAGGCAGCGCCGAGAGGCGTCTCCTGCGCCAGCACCGACCCGATGACCAGACCCACGGTCATGCACGGAAATCCAAATTCAAGAGTTGCATGGGCAATGCGCTCCAGAGTATCGAGGGGCGGCAGCCAATCCAGCGGAAGCCACCAGGAGTCCTCGCCGGGCTTGTGCTTGCTTTTCAGGCGGCGTTCCTGGACAAGGTAGAGGACCGAGGCCAGCAGACTGAAACCCAGCGCCACATAGGCCGCGAGCAACGCGGAGATGTGGGCCAAAAGCCAGCTGATGCGGACCCCCTCGGAGGGGAAGGTGTAGCGATCTTGGCCAAGCGCGGGGACAAAAACTGCAAAAAATGTGATGGGCAAAACAAAAATGCCCAGCGAGATGGCGTCGTAGAGCCACCAGACAACAAAGAAGCTGCCGGCCACGGCCAGCGCCAGCAGCGACTCAACCTCGCGCACGCCGACGGGCGTCCAGCGATGGGCCTGGACGAGCATTTCGACGCATGAAACGAAGTGAAAAAAGAAGGCCATCCCTGCCAGGTGCACACAGCTCTTGCGCCAGCGCACAATGCCATAGAGCACAGCCGGAAAAACGGCCACAGCGGCCGCTGCATAAAGGATCGCCGCAACTCGAAGCCAAAGAAGGTACATTCGGTTCTCACCTTACCGGTGCAAATAACCAGTATACTGTGACGTAAATCACCAATCGGAGATCAAGGCGGGCTTTGCCGGTCTCCCACACTGCTTGTCCTTGCTTTGATTGTCTCCCCGGGGAGTAGATTCCGGGCAATAAACCGGAACGTCAGGCAGACGCTATACTTAATCCTGTAAAGAGCGCGGCTAGCCCTCAACTGAGAGCGGCATTTCGCGACAAGGAGCAGGATATTATGACTACGCCCACCCCTACCCCGGAAGTGGATTTGAAATCTGACAATGGAAGCTTCAATTCTGCGGCATTTGCTGCCGCAACCCTGGCAAATTGGCAGTCGCTGGCCGCGGTAATCGACCACACTCTGTTGAAACCTGATGCCACGCGCACCCAGGTCGAGACCCTTTGTAAAGAGGCGATTCGCTACCGCTTTGCCTGCGCCATGGTGAACCCTATGTGGGTGTCCACGGCGGTCGGCGTGCTTTCCGGCACAGGCGTTCCCGTGGGCGTGGTCATTGGCTTTCCGCTGGGCGCGTCGCTCGTGTCCACGCTCCGCCAGGAAGCGGCTGCGCTGACCCGGTTGGGCGCGCGCGAGCTGGACATGGTGATTCCCATCGGCCTGCTCAAGAGCGGCGATCATCTTGCCGTGCGCAACACCATCCGCACGGTAGCCACCGTTGCTCATAATCACGGGGCCCTGCTTAAAGTGATTCTGGAAAACGCTCTGTTGAGCATGGAAGAGAAGCTGCGCGGATCCGAAGTGGCCATCCTGGCCGGAGCGGACTTCATCAAGACTTCCACAGGCTTTGCCTCCAGCGGCGCAACCCCGGCTGATGTGGCGCTGATGCGCGGCGTGGCCGGCAATCGATGCGGTGTAAAGGCCGCGGGCGGCATCCGCACCCTGACGGACGTAAAGGCACTGCTCGAAGCCGGCGCTACGCGCATCGGCGCTTCGGCCTCCGTGGCCATTGTGCGCGAACTGGGAGCCGAGTAAACACTAGAGACTAGGGAACAGTAGTCCCTAGTCCCTATTCCCTGTTCCCTGCTTTCGCACTGCTATGATTCTCCTCAAGACAAGTGGCCTCCACTCCACCATCACGACGTTACGAACCCGAGCTTGAGGGCGATTACCGTCCGGCCGATCCGGCGATCTCCAAGGCCCATCTTGACGCAATGAATATCCGCGTGGAACCGGCGGATGTGGCCTATCTGATGCAGTTGGCCGATGCGCTCAACACCACGCTTGACCTGGAAACCCTCTTGCAGCGCACCGCTGAGCTGGTCAGCGCCGTCATCCCCTACCGCATCTTCGCCATTTTGCTGCTCAACGACCGCACCCGCGAACTGCGCATGCGCTTCCAAATCGGCCATACCCCCGAGGTGGAGCGGCAGCGCATTCCCATGGGCAAGGGCGTGGCAGGCCAGGTGGCGCTCACCCGCCAGCCGGTGATGCTGAATGACGTTTCCAGTTCGGAAGACTATCTCCCGGCCAATCCCGATGTCCGTTCTGAACTGGCAGTGCCGCTGATCGCCAAAAACCGGCTGATCGGCGTGATGGACATTGAGAGTGAACAAGCCGGTTACTTTGGCCCCGAGCACCTGCGCCTGCTCACTCTGACCGCCTCGCGCATTGCACAGGCGATTGAAAATGCGCGACTCTATGCGCGCGTCTCCCGCCAGGCACAGACGCTGGCGGTGTTGAACGAGATCGCCACCGAATTGATTTCAATTCTCGATCTGGACCCGCTGCTCGAGCGCGTAGGCCAGCTTCTGCGCAGGCTTATTGATTACCAGATGTTCACTGTCCTGCTGCTGGACGAAAAGGGCGAGACGTTGATTACGCGCTACGCCTGGCGGTTCGGCCATGCGCACACGCCCCAGCGCCGGCTTCCCGTCGCCAGCGGCCTGGTGGGCGTTGCGGTGCGGGAGTGGCGGCTGGTGAACGTGCCCGACGTTCGCCATGACGCGCGCTACCTGCCCATGAATCCCGAAACCCGCTCCGAGCTAATTGTGCCTTTGTTTCACAAGGGGCGGATTATTGGCGCGCTGGACTTGGAACATACGCGCACGGGGTTCTTCACCGAAGAGCACGAGCGTGTGTTGACCACGATGGCAGCGCAGGTGGCTATCGCCATCGAGAACGCGCGGCTCTACCAGGAGGTGCGCTCCCAGGAGCAGCAACTGGAGCGCGACATCTCCATGGCGCGCGAGGTGCAACTGAGGCTGCTGCCTGCTTCATCGCCCCAGATGGCCAACGCCGACATGGCAGTGCGCTTTCTTCCCGCGCGCACCATCGGAGGCGACCTTTACGACTTTGTGGACTACGGCCCCGGCCGCACCGCCATCGTACTCGGCGACGTAAGCGGCAAGGCGGCTCCGGCAGCGTTGTTTGCGGCGCTGGCGAGCGGCATTATGCGCTCGGCCGCGCAACATCGGCCGGAGCCGGCCAGAATGCTGGCCCTGCTGAACGACGCCCTGCAAGAGCGGAAGCTGGAATCGCAGTACGTGACCATGCTCTTTGCATTGTGGAACGATGAAAGCCGAACCTTGCAGGTGGCCAACTCGGGCGCTGTGCAGCCGATTTTCTGCCGGCAGGGCCGATCTACGACGGTCCAAGCCGAGGGCTTTCCGCTGGGACTGTTTCCCAACGTGGTCTACGATGCCCTCGAAGTGGCCGCGGAGCCGGGCGACGCTATCGTTTTTGTATCGGACGGGATTCTGGACGCGAAAAACGCGCAGGGCGATATGTACGGCAACGACCGACTGGCACGAATCTTATGCGGTCAGCGCAACCACTCCGCGCAGCAGATTGCCGATGCCATTCTCGCCGATGTCACCCGCTTTCAGGGTGAGCAGGAGCGCTTTGACGATGAGACGATTATTGTGCTGAAGGTGCGGTGAAATGCAGGGACCCGGCACTAGACCATTTTAGCTTTTGCTATAAACTTCCGTGCCCCATCCATTCCGCGTTTTTCTGCGGAATGGGTGGGATACCGACAAAATTCCGGTCCACACTATTTCCGAAAAAGCCCTAGGGACTTGGGACGGAGGACTTGCCTCTTCATCATTCATTGCTAAACTTGGATAGAGCCAACGCCCCGGAGCCGCCTTGCAAACAGAACGCATCATTCACCCGGCAAAAAACATCTGCGGCAGCCTGCGCCTTCCCGGCGATAAATCCATCAGCCACCGCTACGGAATGCTGGCCGCGTTTGCGGAAGGCGTTTCGCATTTTGCGAATTTCTCCACCGGCGCCGATTGCTCTTCGACGCTCTCGTGCATGGAAGCGCTGGGCGCGAAGGTGCTCCGGCGCGAAGACGGCACGCTGGAAGTGACGGGCGTGGGCGGGCGTGTGAAGCCATCAAACAAACCGCTCGACTGCGGCAACTCCGGCTCGACCATGCGCATGATCTCCGGCCTGCTTGCGCCGCAGGAAGGACGCTTTACGCTGGTAGGCGACGAGTCGCTCTCACGCAGGCCGATGGACCGGATTCGCAAGCCGCTGGAAGCCATGGGCGCGCGGCTCAAACTCACCGAGGGCCATGCGCCGCTGACTATCGAAGGCGGGACGTTGAAGGCCATCGACTACACCACGCCGATTCCCAGCGCGCAGGTAAAAACCTGCATCCTGCTGGCCGGTTTGCAGACCGCCGGAACCACTACGGTGCATGAAGCGGTACGCACGCGCGATCACAGCGAGCTGGCATTACGCGCCTTCGGCGCCGAGTTGGCGCGCACGCCGGATTCGGTCTCCATTGCTGGACCGCAGACGCTTCACGCCATCGACGCCGCTGTGCCGGGAGACATCTCTTCGGCAGCCTTTTTTCTCTGCGCGGCGGCATTGTTTCCCGGCTCCAGCCTGGTGCTGGACGCGCTGGGGCTGAACCCCACGCGGGCCGCGCTGCTGGACGTGCTGACCGCTTTGGGCGCTCGCATCAGCGTGCTTAATCTCGAAGAACAGAACTCGGAACTGGTGGGCGCGGTGCAGATTACAGCACCGCCGGAAGGGCTGGGGACAACAATAATTTCCGGCGCGCTGGCTGCGCAACTGATCGATGAACTGCCTGTGCTGGCGGCCGTCGGACCTTACACCAGCGGCGGCATTCGCATCCGCGATGCAAAGGAACTGCGCGTAAAAGAGTCTGACCGGATTGCACTGGTCGCGAAGAATCTGCGCGCCATGGGCGCCGAGGTTGCCGAGTTTGAAGACGGCCTGGATGTGCCGGGCGGACAAAAACTGCACGGTGCGACCATTGATTCAGGCGGTGATCACCGAATCGCGATGGCCTTCAGCGTGGCCGCGCTTCGCGCCGAGGGAGATACGCTGATTCAAGGCGCTGAATCCGCCGCCATCAGCTTTCCCGAATTCTTCAAACTTCTGGATTCCGTAGCGGAGCGTTAGGAACTTGTTGAGATACTGCGGCTCTGTGTCAGGGCACGACTTTAGTCGTGCCGAAATGCCGCAATATCAACGAGGGCTTTAGCCCCTGAGGATCGATTTCTACGGTTCGAGTTCGATTTTCAGCAAGTTCTTAGAAAACCAGCCTGAATGCGCCCACAACAAAAATGCCCGGCCAGCTTGTTCAGCAGCTAACCGGGCATTTTTGTGTGGTTGAAAACCAGTTTTACTGCGCAGCCGGCGGGTTGGCCGATGGCGTCGCTGCTTCCTTGCTGGCCGATACTCCCGGAATGACGGGCGCCGATCCCACTGAGCCCGACGCAGCATCATTCAGGTTAATGCCATAGTGCTGCAACGTGGTGGCCAGCGTCTGGTAAAGGCCGGCGCGGTCCTTGGCATAAGCTGCGTGGGCTGCGATCAGATTGTCCTCTGCCGCCGCCAGATTGCGCTCCTGAAGCAGTACATTGGCCGTGGTCGAAGCGCCCAGCCGCAGCTTCTTGATTTCAAAATCGACGCTCTGCTGCTGATAGTCCCTGGCCGCGATGGAGGCCTGCACCTGTGCGCGGTCATTGATCAGCGCGAATTGCGCGTTCACCACCTGCATGCGAATCTGCGTGTATAGTTGCTCCAGCCGCAACTCAGCCTGGCGATATTCCATCAGCGAGCGCGCCTGCACCGACTGCGCGTAGCGGTTGCGGACAGGAATGGTAAGGCTGAAGCCCACGCCTTTGTCCGGCGCGGAACTATTGAAGAGGTTCTGCAAGACCGTCCCATAGCCAGCGCTCGGAAATGTCCCCGGAGGATACGGCGTCCCTTTACTGAAGTTCTCCGCATCAGGGCTTTGTGACCCTCCCAAAGCGCTGGAACCGTAGAAGCCGTATGCGTCCAGCGTGGGCAGCAGCGCATTGCGCGCGCCCTTCAGCGTGATCTCGTCGTTGCGCAGCGTCAGCACAGCCTGCTCCAGTTCCGGCCTCTGCTGAAACGCCTCCTGCACCAGTTCCTCGATCGGCTGCTTTTCTTCGGGAATCTCCTCGACGGTCACGCGATCGGTGGGAATCACGGGAGCGGACGAAAGCGCCGGGTCGTTCAGGTTGCGGGCAATCGCCTGTTTGATAATCTGCTGCTGATAATTCAGGGCGCTTTGCGCGCTGATGAGGGCCTGCTTGTCTCCGGCTACGCTCGATTCGTCCTGCACCACTTGCAGCGGCGCCACCGTGCCTATCTCCAACTGCTTGCGGTCATCGCTCAACAGCTTTGAGCTTTGATCGAGAGCGCGCTGCTTGGCCTGCACATCCTCGTAGGCCTGCACCAGGCCCCAGTAAATGGTTTCCACCTGATTGACCGTGTAGAGAATCTGCTGACGGAACGACGAATCGGTAATCCGCCGGTTGTTCCTAGCCTGGTACATGAAGCGCTTGTTCACCCAAATTCCGGCCCCTTGCAGCAGATGCTGTGTGACAGTGGCCTTGAAGACCGATTGCAGCAGCGGGCTGTAATCCTGGAAAGGGTTGTCGGTGGTGATGCGGCTGTTTGTCAACGACACGCTCAGCGCTGTTCCCGTTACGAAGCCTTGGTTCAGCCCGAAGTTATACTGGTCCGTATTCGTGGTCAACGAAGACTTCCCGCCGGAAAACAGGGCGTTGGCTTGTGGCGACATGGCGCGCTCTAACTGAATGGTGCTGGTGAACGACGGGTCAAGGCTCTCCGGCGCAGGTCCTGCGCCCGCCGTCGTCAGCACCAGCCCTGCAGAGCCGGAACCCGCGCCTGCGGAGCCGCCCGCCGTTCCACCCGGCCCGCCGCCCGTTGTCAAAATCGAGGTCGAGCCGCCCTGCGTGCCGGTAACCAGTCCAGTGGGGACGCCCAGCGGCGCAGCGCCGGTACGCGTCCTGAGAATATCCGTATCCGCTATGTCCAGGTCGTAGCGGGCGATGGCAATGTCGTAATTGTTTTCAAGAGCCAGCGCGATGGCGTCGGAAAGGCTGAGATAAATCTTGCCGTTCTTCACCAGGTCATCCAGACGCACAGAGTTTGCAAAACTCGCCTTGGGAATTGAAGTCGGACGATACATGTTGATCGGGTCGCCCAGAAGCCGTCCCGCGGGCTTTGAAAAGTCACGTGCGGATGAACGCAGATTCAAAGGCTCCGTCAGTGCAACTGCAGGAGCCGATGGCAACTCAGAAGCTGCCTTCTCCGGTGACTTTGCTCCCGCTCCTTGCACTTGCTGGGCCATTCCGGAAGGGTTACCCGCTGTCAGCATGAGCATGACCGCCGCAACCGCGCGCAGCCGGCTGCCAACTTGTCCGCGACCTTCGTGTCTGCAAATATTACTCACGGTCTCCTCCTGATGCTCAAACACACACGTACCGAAAAGCTGCATGGTTCCTCTTTGGGAATTTCTGAGGCATGTGGGGCGCCATTCTCAAAGACGTTCGGAATGTCTCCCCAGACGCAGATTTCTGTGCCCGGAACAATTTTAGCTTGCGGCGCTCGCGTGCGGGCCTGCGCTTACCAGTCAGTACGCGCTGCTCTCCCAATTCGTTCCAGGGAACCCGCCCTAGGATTTCGTGCGACTCCCTCCAGCTTATCCGCCATTACGCGCGAAAAGCTGAGTATTTCTCACCCCCTCCAGACGTTTCGGAACAGGGGGCAGGCTCATTTCCGGCGCCAATCAGCAGCTCGATGGGTACACTGTTCTAAAGACCCTCATCGTGACCGAATCCACCCAATCCGCGCCCGCGCTCCAAAACTGGAAGCTGACCCTGGCCTATGACGGCACCGAGTTTCGCGGCTGGCAGGTGCAACCGGGCGAACGCACTGTCCAGGGCGAACTCCAGGCCGCGCTGGGGCGGGTTACCGGAGAATCTCCGCTGCCCCAGGGATCAGGGCGTACCGATGCGGGCGTTCACGCGCTCGGCCAGGTGGCCAGTTTCGCTCTTGCGGCCCCCATCCCGCCGGAAAACCTCCAACGGGCGCTCAACCGCACTCTTCCTCCCTCAATTCGAATTCTGGAAGCGAGAACGGTCCGCAGCGCGTTTCATGCGCGTCACTCGGCTTTAGCCAAAACTTACGAGTACCGGATTTTCCGCGGCGCGATCTGCCCGCCGACTCTGGCTCGCTACGTCCACGCCTGCTCCTGGCCCCTTGACCTCGCAGCCCTGCAAACATCAGCGCGGCTCTTTGAAGGTGAGCACGATTTTCTGAGCTTTGCCGCCACTGATCCCTCTCTGGTGGCCCGCAGTCTTGATTCGGATGCCGGGCCTGACCTCAGACCCATTCCAAGACCGGGCTTTCAGATTGAGCCTCCGGTCGCTCCAACAATTCGAACCATCTTCTCCTCGGCCTGGGAAGAGCATCAGACAGAAGCCGGGCCGTTGCTGGTCTATCGCGTTCGCGGCAGCGGTTTCCTGCACCATATGGTCCGCAATCTGGTGGGAACCATGATTGATGTGGGCAGAGGCAAGCTCAGCGCCTCGCAAATTCCCGAAATTTTTGCCGCTCGCAGTCGCGACTCCGCTGGACCCACCGCACCCGCGCGCGGACTGTTTTTGTTCTCGGTGGAGTATGACGAGCAAATGGACAAGCCACAGATTCAGGTCTGAATTGCGACCGTGGGCTCCATCCGAGCCGTCCCTGCTACCCTGAATCCAACCGCATGGCGCCTCTTGCCTCCAACTCGGCTTTTTCTCAGGTGACGGCGCTCGCCCGCCTGCGAACGGTCCACGCTGCTTTTGCCTGGCTGCACGGCAACCCCAGGACGATCATGAATTGGCAGGCGGAATTGGTAGCGATTCCCGCGCCACCCTTCGGCGAAAAAGCGCGAGCCGAGTGGCTGGCAGGCCGTTTCACCGAGGCCG
>Ga0326727_10023189_pt1 | contig 11881 bp, 8 predicted proteins | sample MB2enrmetagenome_FD_207643 | JGI IMG/M metagenome (GOLD analysis project Ga0326727, IMG submission 207643) | Lab enriched peat soil microbial communities from McLean, Ithaca, NY, United States - MB29MY | ecosystem: Environmental > Terrestrial > Soil > Wetlands > Peat | place: USA: New York... | reverse complement strand
TCGCGGGCATCGATCGACGACCATTCGTCAAAGTCGAGGTGGTAGTCATATGGGTTTTTGCCCACCGTCCAGCAATCGAAGATCTCCTCCATTACCAGGAAGCCCATGCGATCGCACAGGTCAAGAAACTGCGGCGAGGGCGGATTGTGGGCGATGCGTATGGCGTTCACACCCAGAGTGCGCAATGCAGTAAGCCGGCTCTCCCAAATTGCGGTGGGCACGGCGATGCCAAGCGCGCCTCCATCGGAATGCAGGGCGACGCCTTTGATCTTGAAATTGCGGCCATTGAGCCAGAACCCGGAATCCGGGTTGAAGTGAAACTCGCGGATGCCGAACTGGAGCTGCTCATCGTCGGAAGCGGTCTTGCGCTTGCCGGTCGCGGGGCCGGTCCTGACGCGCACCACGGCGCGATAGAGGGCCGGGTGGTCAATATCCCAAAGCTGCGGCGCTGGCAGGGAGCTCTCCGCCTTGAACGCCGTCTGCTCGCCCGTAGCAATTGTCTGCTCAGGAGTCACAATGGAGCCCGCTGGACGCCCATCCGGGGCAATGAGCGTCACCTCAAGCGCGGCCACTTGAGCGGCGCGGGACTCATTGCGGACTGTACTCTGGATGCGAACCGTGGCGCTGGTCGAAGTTGCCACGGCCGTACTCACAAATGTGCTCCAGGGCTCCAGATGCACATCCTGCATCAGGACCAGCCGCACGGGACGATAGATGCCTCCGCCCTCGTACCAGCGCGAGGCGGGCTGTTGCGAAGTATCGCAGCGGACGGCAATCACATTGCGTGCGCCGGGCCCGAACTGTGCATGTCCGGTGAGGTCGTAGAAGAAGCTCACGTAGCCGTTGGGGCGATGGCCCAGATGGAAGCCGTTGATCCAGACGTCGCTGTTGGCCATCACTCCGTCAAATGCGACATAGACATGGCGATGGGCGTCTTTGGCGGGCAAAGAAAAGCTCTTGCGGTACCAGGCAATTCCGGTGGGAAAGAAGCCTCCCGCGGGCCCGCTGAGATTCTTTGGATCGACAGGGCCGGCAATGCTCCAATCATGCGGCACATTGACGGTGCGCCAGGAGGAATCATCCAGCGATGTCTCTTCGGCAAGAGCCTGGTCCCCTTGGAAGAACTTCCAATCGGAGTTGAAATCGACGACGCTGCGCGCTTGCGCCTTGGCAGCCGCGGAGAACGAAGCAAAAGTCGAGAACGCAAGCGCTGCAAACAAAAAGGCCCGATTGAGATTCATCGTTGAAGATACTCCTGCTCCGGTTCCAGGAATACTATAACCTTTTAAATTCCTTCAAGCTCGCGACTCGCCGATAGTCGCGTCGATTTCCACCTGAAGAACAGAACATCGGCCCTGAGACCCGAAGAGGCTGCTAAACTCGTACCGATAGCAAACGCGAATCCCCAGAGGAGTCGGCCCTCTTCGAACCCAAGGCGTGAGGCAGCTTCCGCGAAAGGTACTTCCACGATGCCCAAGTTGAACCGCGCTCTCCCTGGCCTTCTGCCAGCCGCGATAATCCTCGCACTATCCCTCTCCCATGCGCAGACGGCTGCCGGAACCTCGACGCAGCCCACGCCCACGCCTGTGCAAACTTCAGCCGCCGCGGCTGTTCCGTTGAATCCAGCCTTGCCGACAGTTTTCGTCGTCGGCGATTCCACGGCCAGCAACCAGGCCGATCTTGGCTGGGGCGATCACCTGGCCCGCTACTTCGATACCGCGCGCATCAATGTAGCCAATCGCGCCAGGGCCGGACGTAGCAGCCGGACGTTCATCAACGAAGGCTCCTGGGACAAGGTATTGGTGGAGATCAAGCCCGGCGACTACGTGCTGATCCAGATGGGCCACAACGACGGAGGCGAGCTCGACGGCCGCAAGCCGCGCGGTACGCTCAAGGGGCTTGGCGAAGAATCAAAGGAGGTCACGCTGCTGGATGGCAGTGTCGAGACCGTTCATACCTATGGCTGGTACATGCGCAAATACATCGCCGACACCCGCGCCAAACACGCCACTCCCATCCTGCTCACGCTCACTATCCGTAACATCTGGACGACTGGCGCCGATGGCAAGCAGCACATCGAACGCGACATGGGCTACGATGACGCGATTCGTCAGCTTGCCAGCGGCGAGAAGGTCGAATTGGCCGACATGGCCAACGTTGAGGCCGACCGCCTGGAAGCCATCGGCCAGGATAAGGTAGCGCTCCTCTTTCCCATGGACCACACGCACACCAGCGCCGAGGGCGCGGACCTCAACGCTCAATGTGTGGTCCGCGCGCTCCGCGCAACGCAATCCACGCTCAAAGCCTACCTGGCGCAAACCTCGGGGACGGAAGGCGATGAACGCGCCAAGTAATCTCTTCCTTGGGCAGGGCGCTCGGAAGCAGGCCGCGGGCGATCGAGGACGGCGCCGGTATCGCGGTTTCTTGCGTGGCAATCCTCAAAGCGGATTCTCATGCATCACCAGAGCCACAGCACTGCGCAATCGCGCTTTGTTGCCTTCGTGAGCAGCTCTTATCCTGGGAACTCTCACCAATGGGTTTCTGCGCATTTCGGCCTCGATCATCGGCCCCGCCATATGCCATAACGGTGTAATGTCACCCACGACGACGATCTCGCTTGGGGCCAGGGAAGACGCGATCATATGCATTCCGCGGCCCAACGCGACGCACATCTTATCGATCGCAGTCCTCGCCGCCGGGTCTCCCGCCTCGACTAACTTGAGCAGATCTCCGAAAGACGCCAGAGGCTTGTTTGCGATCTCCGTGTAGTAACGCATCCCGGCTCGATTCGAGGCTACGGTCTCCCAGCATCCTCTGCTTCCACAGCCGCACGGCAATCCATTCGGATCAACCTGCACATGACCAAACTCGCCGGCAGAGCCAGCTTCTCCGCGAATGATCCGCCCGTTAGCAAAGATGCCGGCGCCGATTCCCTCCGAAACGTTGACCACGACCAGGTCGTGCATCCCATCGCTGTCGCCGAACCAAACCTCCGATAATGCGCAGGCGTTGGCGACATTGTCCACCACCACCGGCAGCCCGGTGGCTTGCTCCACGCGCGACTTGATGCGTTGGATAGGCCATGTCACGTTGGGCGCAAAGACGAATCTCTCCAGGTGAGGATCGAAACGCCCCGGAAGACTGACTCCGATGCCGTCGAAAGACCGGTCGCTATTGGCGACGATCATCTTTCGAATGGCGTCCACAATCGCGCTGAGCACCTTTTGAGGGTTGACAGGAAGCTCGATGATGTTCTCCGCCACGATCGTGCCGCCGAGGTCCGTAACTGCCAGCGTGGTCTGCGAAGGATGAATATCCAGGGCAAGCACGCCTCGCTGGCCGTTCAGATTCAGAAAAGTCGGCCGCCGGCCGCGAGGAAGCCGGCCCATGGAACCTTCAACGATCCATCGTTCGGCGAGCAACTCCTCGACGATGAGCGAAACGGTGCTTCTCTGCAGTCCAGAAGCCCGCGCAAGATCAGCGCGCGAAATCGGCTGCCGGGTGCGAATCTGGTTGAAGATGAGATTCCGGTTGATCTGCCGTGGCATCTTGTTCGACGCGCCGAATCTGTTAGTAAATGAGAAGCGGGGAGTCGGCATTTTAGCCATTTTCATCTCCGATTGGGCCTTCGCAAGGTCATGCCGCTCAATGCTCGCTAAGGGCGCCGGCACGATCGCTCATAATGCTTCCTAAGACTATCAGTTTGCAACCGCTTGGAACCGGGCGGGCTCTTCACGCGTCTTGAGAGGTCATGCGATTGCGGGCAAATGCCGATGCTGGCGCGGTCTCTTACCATTGAGAGAGACGCCCGGCGGCACCGGCAGATACACCCGCGTTGCGGTGCGAGAGCTAGACGGTATAAGTCGTGGAGGAAACCCTGCCTCCGTGGCCCGTCCAGTTCGTATGAAAGAACTCGCCGCGCGGCCTGTCGATGCGCTCATAAGTGTGCGCGCCGAAGTAGTCGCGTTGCGCTTGCAGCAGATTGGCCGGCAGCCGTGCGGTCCGGTAACCGTCGAAGAATGCCAGCGCCGTGGAGAAGGCCGGAGTGGGCACGCCCATCTCGACTGCGTGAACCAAAGCCTGGCGCCACGATGCCTGATACTGGTTGAGCGCGCCGTAAAAGAAGCTGTCGAGAAGAAGATTCTCAATCTCCTTGTCCTTGTCGAAGGCCTCCTTGATCTTGCCCAGGAAGCGACTGCGAATGATGCATCCGCCGCGCCACATCAGCGCGATACCGCCCATGTTCAGGTTCCAGCCGTTCTCCTTCGCCGCGGCCCTGAGCAGCATGTAACCCTGCGCGTAAGAGACGATCTTGGAACAGTAGAGCGCGCGGCGCACATCCTCGATGAAGGCTGCGCGATCGCCGTCGACGGTCTTGGCTGCCGGCCCTTCGAGGATCTTCGATGCCTCGACGCGCTCCGCCTTCAGCGCCGACAGGCAGCGCGCGAAGACCGACTCGCCGATCAGAGTTACCGGCTGGCCGAGGTCGAGCGAGCTGAAAACCGTCCACTTGCCGGTGCCCTTCTGGCCGGCCGTGTCCAGTATCTTATCGACGAGCGGCTGCCCATCTTCATCCTTCTTGGCAAAGATATGACTGGATATCTCGATCAGATAACTGTCCAGCTCGCCCTGGTTCCACCCGGCGAAGACTTCGTGCAGTTGATCGGCGGTGAGCCCGAAGCCGCGCTGCAGCAAATCGTATGCCTCGCAGATCAATTGCATATCGCCATATTCGATGCCATTGTGGACCATCTTGACGTAGTGGCCGGCGCCTTCCTCGCCCACCCAGTCGCAGCAGGGAGTTCCGTCTTCGACCTTGGCGGCGATGGCTTGAAAAATCTCCTTCACATGCGGCCATGCTGCCGGGTTGCCACCGGGCATGATCGAAGGCCCGAAACGCGCGCCTTCTTCGCCGCCTGAGACGCCGGTGCCGATGAAAAGAATCCCTTTGGCTGCAAGGGCCTTAGTGCGGCGCGTGGTGTCGGTAAACAGCGAGTTGCCGCCATCGATGACAATGTCGCCCGCATCCAGAGACGGCAGCACGTGGTCGATCATCTGGTCCACGGTGTCGCCGGCCTTGACCATCAGCATGATGCGGCGCGGCCGCTTGAGCAGGTCGGCCAGTTCCTCGACGGAGTGGGCTCCCACGACTTTGGTCCCCTTCGCTTCGTTGGCCAGAAAGTCGTCCACCTTGGAGACGGTGCGGTTGAAAACGGCAACTTTATAGCCGTGGTCATTCATGTTGAGGACTAGATTCTGTCCCATGACAGCGAGGCCGATCAGGCCGATATCGCACGATGCTTCTGACATACATTCTCCATTTCGAAGGAATCTAACTGAGGAGGCGCGGCTTTCGAGCCTCCGCAATGCTATTGGCAGCTCGCGCCGCAAGCGTGGGCGATGATTCTGCTCAGCGCCTACACGCCGCTGAAGGCGGAAAAACCTCCGTCGACCGGAATCACCACGCCGGTCACAAACTCCGAGGCAGGCGAGAGCAGCCACAGCACGCAGCCAAAGAGATCCTTGGACTCGCCAAGGCGCCCCATCGGCGTGTGCCCCACGATCGTCTTGCCGCGCGGAGTCCACTCGCCTGTCTCCTTTTCAGTCAGCAGAAATCGGTTCTGATTGGTGAGGAAGAAGCCGGGCGCAATGGCGTTCACGCGAATCTTCGGTGTGTATTCCTGAGCCATATGCACGGCCAGCCATTGAGTGAAGTTACTCACCGCGGCCTTGGCCGCAGAGTAGGCGGGGATGCGGGTCAGCGGGCGGAATGAGTTCATCGACGAGATATTCAAAATCACGCCATAGCCCTGTTCCGCCATGACTTTACCAAAAGCCTGAGAAGGCAAAATCGTGCCCAGCACATTCAGGTCGAAGACCCAGCGTACGGCGTCGGTGGGAAGATCGAAGAACTTCAATTCAGCGCTGGTTGTGGCCTGCGGCTTATTGCCACCTGCGCCGTTGATCAGGCAATCCAGCTTGCCAAAATGGCTGACTACCTCATGAGCGGTCTGGCCAATGCTCTCGCGATTGAGTACATCGCACCTAAAGAACGTAAGCTGCTTGCCGCGCTCTCCCAAGCGCTCGATCAACGCCTTGCCGGCCTCTGCATTCATGTCCAGGATGGCGACCGATGCGCCGCATCCGGCCAGTGCGCCGGCAATTTCGCCGCCCAGAACACCGGCGCCGCCGGTAATGGCCACGGTCTTCCCGGTGAAATCGTACATCTTCGTCAAGTCCGCCAGATCGAAAGAATCTGGCTGCGAATTCTCCGGCCTATGTCCACCCGCAATGTCTGTTGTTTTATCCAAGTTGCACCCCTTTTCGAATTACTTCGGCTGATTCAGTTCGCGCTTATAGCCTGCTGCGGTGAGCCCACAGCCCCAACGCCGGATTGGGAATGAAGAAAACCTCTTCGCCATTGACCCGGTTGTAACCTTGGCTTAGCTTCTCAGGGTCGTAGCAAGTCAGCATCGCGCTTAAATCGCCATAACCGAAGCCTACGCCCTCCACCTCTTCCCGCGTAAGATGGCCTGGGCACCAGGTAATCTTGAAGCGGCCCTCGGACGAGCCGTGAATAAGATGCGCCGCGGCGCTCAGATCGTTGGCCAAATCCGCATTGGCATTGACAGCTTCAAGCGTAGCCGGGGTACCACGATAGCCATACTTTCTAATCAGACCGTCGATGGTCTTGTCTTCGCCGAACTCCTTCACGCCCGGAGCCAGCACAATCAGCTCGGCATCGTCGGCAAGCGCCATGCGCGTGCGATAGATGGCCTTGTTGCCCAGCCAGGTGGAGTGAAACTCGCTGGGATCTAGATAGACGACGGCTTTTCTTATCGGCTCGTCGAGCACCTCGAAGTTTACCTTGAGGCTAAGTTCGGCGGCCAGGTTGAAGCACTCGATATCGTCGCCGATATAGAGGCCGCGCACGGCCAGCCCGCCGTCCGCCCGGCGTCCGACCACAGTTAACGCATAGACGATGGGAAGGTGGCGCAGAAAATGATCCGAGGCATAACTCAGCACACTGCGCACGGGATTCGCGGCGCGGCCCATGATGCGCTCCATGCCGTAGACCGCGCCGAGGTAATGGCTGCGGTTGATGCCTTCGCGCCCTCCCGTGCCCACCAGAATGTTCTTGGTGTAATTCGCCATGCCGATCACTTCATGGGGCACGACCTGTCCGATGGAAAGGATGAGGTCGAAGCCGCCCCGCGAGATGAGCTTGTTAACCTGTGCCGGCCAAGCATAACTCAGCTTTCCTTCCGATTGTTCGCGGATGAACTCGGCCGGAACCTCGCCCAGCGTCTCGATATCCGTGCGCCAGTTATGGACGCGGAAAAGCTCCTGGGGCACACTGCCGAACATGTGCGCGATCTGGTCAGGGCGCATGGCGGTATGGGTGCCGAGCGCGGGCAGGACCGCCTTGAGGCGGTCTCCGTAGTGCTGCCACACATAGCGGGTCAGCTCGCCGGCTCGGGAGTGCTCGCGGGTTTGGTCGGGCGGTACGGCAAGCACTTTCGAGCGCGGGCCAAGCGTGGCAAGGCCCTCCACAAGCAGATCGTTCAACTGCTTAGGAGTCAGATCGGTATCGACGCTTCCTATGGCGCAGTAGAGACTCATGCAGTCAATTCCACCCTTTTCAGCCCCGGAGCGAGCAGGACGTTGATGAGCAGCGAGATGAGATAAACGCTGGCGGCAATGATGAAGAGAATCGAATAGTTACCGCTCGTCAGTTGCAGGATGTGGCCGATAAACTTCGCGAAGAGGAAGCCGCCAACCGCTCCGGCCATGGTGCCGATGCCGGTAGCCGAACCCACGGCGCTGCGCGGGAACATGTCCGACGCCGTGGTGAAGAGGTTGCATGACCAGCCCTGGTGCGCCGCGGCCGCAAGGCTAAGCAACCCTATAGCAGCCCATTTTCCGAAGTTGTCCGCATGCAGGTAGTTGATGAAAAACACCGGAACGACGAAACATGCGCAAAGCAGCATGGCCGCCAACCGCGCGCGCGCTGCCGAAAACCCCATGCGGATGAAGGACGCTGGCAAATAGCCTCCGTAGATGCTGCCGATAGCCGAGGCGTTGTAAACGATCAGGATCGGCAACCCCAGACCCACCAAGCTCAGATTGAACTTGGCGTAAAAGTAACCCGGCAGCCAGTAGAGATAGAACCACCAGATGGGATCGGTTAAAAACTTCGGGATGGCATACGCCCAGGTCTGGGGGATTCCGAACAACTTGATCCATGGCGTGGATGGACCGGGCGTTTCCGGGGGATCCTGGTTGATGTAAGCAAGTTCGGCGGCGGAGAGCGTGGGATGTTCGGTGGGCTTGCGGTACTTCAGGAACCACAACAGGATCCACGACGCCGAGAAAAACCCGGTGATCAGAAAGGCTGAGTGCCAGCCAAAGAGGCGGACCGCGATGGGCACGAGGAGTGTGGCCAGGATTACGCCAACATTGGCGCCGCAGTTGAAGATGCCGAAAGAGAACGAGCGCTCCTTCTGCGGGAACCACTCGGCATTGGTTTTGTTGGCGGCGGGGAAGTTGCCGGATTCACCTATCCCCAGGAAAGACCGCGCGATGCCGAGCTGGAGCACCGAGTTGACCAGCGCGTGGCTCATGGCAGAGATGCTCCAGACGGCCATGATCACCATGAAGCCGATGCGCGTGCCGATCTTGTCGACGAAGCGCCCCGCGCCGAGCTGGCCTAGCGCATAGAAAAGTGTAAAGAATGCCACGACGGTCCCGTAGCTCTCTTCAGTCAGGCCGATGCCATGCTTGGCAACGCTCTGCATGAGAGTGGGCTTGAGAAGCGCCAGAACCTGACGATCCATGTAGTTAATCGTAGTGGCGGCGAATAGCATGGCGCAGATGGTCCAGCGCACATGCCCTATCCGCGCGCCGGCAGACGATCCGCATTGGTCCAGAGTTTTGAGATTCGCGCTACCCGCCATGCTCTGCTCCTTACAGCCGATACGCTTTCTTTACCAATCCATAAGTTAGCTCATGCGCAACCTCGAATGCTTCATCCTCATCCAGCCTGTGTTCGGCAACCAGCCGGGCCAGAAACGCGCAGTCGATGCGCCGAGCCACATCGTGCCGGGCGGGAATGGAGAGGAAGGCTCGCGTGTCGTCGTTGAAACCGACCGTGTTGTAGAAGCCTGCCGTCTCCGTCGTCTGCTCGCGGAAGCGCCTCATTCCCTCGGGACTGTCGTGAAACCACCACGGCGGCCCGAGGCGCAAGCAGGGGTAATGCCCTGCCAGCGGAGCCAGCTCGCGGCTGTAAGTGGATTCATCCAGTGTGAAGAGAATGATGGTGAGGTTAGGCTCATTGCCGAACCGGTTGAGCAAGGGGCGCAATGCATCCACATAATTGGTCGCCATGGGGATGTCGCAGCCCACGTCGCGGCCGTATCGCTCATAGACTTTGGGGTTGTGGTTGCGCACCGATCCTGGGTGGATCTGCATCACCAGCCCGTCTTCCAGGCTCATCTGCGCCATCTCGGTGAGCATTTGGGCGCGGAAGAGTTCCTGTTGCGCTGGCGCAGCCTTGCCAGAGAGCACCTGGCGGTAGAGTTCCGCTGCTTCGGCGGTGGGCAGGTCGGCGGTTTGAGCAGTGAGATGGCCATGGTCGGTGGCTGTGCAGCCCAGTTCGCGAAAGCGGGCGCGCGCCTTGCGCAGCGCGTTCAGGTAGCCCGCCCAGGTTGCCGTGTCTTCGCCGGTCTGCTCGCCCATCAGCGCAATGTTGCTCGCGAATCCCTTGAACTCCGCATCGACAACCGGGTCGGGACGGAAGTTGGGAATGATCCTCCCTTTCCAGCCCGATTCACGCACTGCCTTGAGACCGGCCAGAGAGTCGAATGGAGAATCGGTGGTCGCCAGAACTTCTATGTTGAAGCGCTCGTAGAGAGCGCGAGGCAGGAACTCCGGCGTCCGCAGCTTCTCGGCGATGGTGTCAAAGTAGAGATCGGCGGTATTTGCCGACAGCCGTTTCTCCAGCCCGAAGAGCTCCTGAAAGGCAAAATCCAGCCAAATGCGCGTGGGCGTCCCGCGGAACAAATAGTAATGGCTGGCAAAGATGCGCCAGACCTTGCGCGGATCCTTCATCTCGGGCGCGCCGATCTCGAGTTCCCCCATAGAGATACCCTGGCTCAAGAGCATGCGGTAGACGTAGTGATCGGGCTGCACAAAGAGCTTTGCGGGATCGGGGAAGGCCTCGTTTTTCGCAAACCAGACGGCCTGCGTGTGCCCGTGCGGGCTGACGATTGGCAACCCCTTTACATGCCGATAGAGCGCTCTGGCAATCTCGCGTGTACCGGATTCAGCAGGGAACAGACGGTCTTCATGGATCAACATGACTCAGGCACTAACCTTTCGCCAAAAGGCATCGTGGCATGACCACCGGAGAGGTCAGACCACCAGTATACACTCCTAGCTGGGAAACGTGACGACGGAAAAGAAGCCCTCTATCGGCTATGTTGCCCTTCCATCTTATACTTCCGCGCGCCCCTCTAGAAATCGGCGGAGCACCGGCCTGCGTGCGGCTTCTCAGCCCGCCGGCTCATCGGTCATGCGGCACATCAATTGGGCGGCTCAGACATGGCCGGCAAATCCCATCCCTGCCAGAACCCCCCGCATGTAGGCAAAGCTGCTTATGACTCCGGGCATTGGATCGTCGGCATGAATCTCATATTCGAGATCGACAAAGCCCTTGTACCGGATCGCAATCAGCGCTTCGAAAATCTCGCTTACCGGCATCAGGCCATCTCCCACAGCCACCTGACTCTCCTTGCTCTGGAAATCCGCCAAGTCCTTCATGTGAACGTTGAAGAGACGAGGGCCGGCTGCGCGAATGGCCTGAACAACGTCCGTGCCGGCGCGCACGGTGTGGCCCACATCGATGCAACAGCCAATGCGAGGGTCCAGATTCCGGATCGACTTCAGCACATCCAGAGGCGAAGGCCACAACTTGTCCTCTGGCCCGTGGTTGTGAAGCGCGATGCGGATGTCGTACTCGCGAACAAACTTCTCCATGCGGGGCAGGGTCTCAGGCGTGGGGTCGCCCGCCACAATCACGGGAATCCCGGCACGCTTGCAGTATTCGAACTTGCTCCGAATATCGTCGTCTTCGTCCTTGCGAAAGTAAATGGCTCCGGCGGCGTGCAGCTTGATGCTAGCGGCGGCATAGTCTTCCAGCGCCTTTGCTTCTTCGGCCGGGTCCATGGGGAGGTGATCCTTCACATCCTTGGCATTCAGCCCGGTAACATTGAGCTGCTTCATGAAACCGATCATTTGCGCGCGGCTGAAGTTGCGAAAGGAGTAGCTGGCCAACCCCAGATGAATCGGTGACGGCTTTCCGCCAGCTGGTGCCGGCTGGGCGAAGGAGGGGGAAGCGCTGGACGCGGCGCACGCCGCGGCAAGCAGCGCGCCCGATTGAACGAAGTTGCGGCGTGAGAACGATTGCTTCATAAGTACGAAACTCCTCCGATGTTACCGGCAACGGTGTTATGTGCGACGATTCTCAGCATCGGGCAAGCCTCAGGCCTTTTCAGATATGCGGCGCCCAGCCGCGCTCATATTCGCGGCCCCACATCTTCATTGCTTCCGGATCGTTGAGAATCTTCCCATCCTTTGTGTCCAGCGCGAGTTCCCGGTTCACTTCCCAGGCAATGTTTGAAAGCTGGAGCATGGTTACGGCCACATTGCCTGTCGCGATGGGAGCGTTGAGCTTCTCTCCCTTGCGGATTGCCGCGATAAAGTTGGCGAAGTGCGCATCCGTCATGCCGTCGCGGCCCTGAAGATCCGAGGATGAATTTGCAGTGCCGACCTTGGCTTCGCCGGTCTTAATGCCTTTGAGATCGAAAGTCTCGTAACCGCC
>Ga0326727_10023188_pt1 | contig 11881 bp, 13 predicted proteins | sample MB2enrmetagenome_FD_207643 | JGI IMG/M metagenome (GOLD analysis project Ga0326727, IMG submission 207643) | Lab enriched peat soil microbial communities from McLean, Ithaca, NY, United States - MB29MY | ecosystem: Environmental > Terrestrial > Soil > Wetlands > Peat | place: USA: New York... | reverse complement strand
ATGGAAGTGACGGCACGCTGGAAGAACGGCCATCCGCACCAGAGGACGATGGGCGAGGCCAACGCAAGTTGCAGAAAGGCCATGGCGTGGGCGTCCACACGGTGCGCCAGCGGGGTGAACATGTGCATCATGGCCAGCACAAGCAGCGGCACGCCGAAGAGGAGTCCGATGCGCAGGCGGCGCGACATGCTGAGGAGTTCGGGGTTCGGCGCGTCATCGGCGACGGAGATGGTCTCAGGCTCCAGGGCCATGCCGCAGGAGGGACAGGCAGCTGGGATGGGCGAGCGGACCTCCGGGCACATGGGGCAGATGTAGAAGGTGCCGGGTTCAGCTTTCGCGGGTGCGGAAGGTGCAGTGGCGGCGTGAGTAGTGCCGGGAGCGGCGGTGATGCCTGAGTGTGGAACTATGCCCGGCTGAGCAGCTCTGGAATGCATTGCACCGGAAGCGGGCTTGATGCCGCCGAGTTGCGTCAGCGGCGCGGGCATCATGCCAGCAGGATGGTAGCCGGGATCGAGAAAAGTTTCCGGCGTGGCGCGGAAGCGCTCCTGGCAGCGAGGATTGCAGAAGTAGTAGTCCGCGCCCTTGTAGTGGAATTGGCCTCCGCGCGGGGCGGCCGTGTCCACCGTCATGCCGCAAACGGGATCTTTGGCCTTGGTGGAGTGTGGCATGGGGCATCTCTCCTGCGGACTGATGCGCGGCGAGCACGCGAACCAGCGCACGGCTGATATAGTAAATGCAATTGGCCGGTGAGTGTTGTATGGCATTGATCTACATGCCGGTGGGAGATTGCGATGACCTGCGTGGAAGTGAGCTACAACTACGGCGTGGCGCCCGACGAGGCTGTGCTGCGCGGCATGGACAGCATTCGCGAGGTGTACGGCATTCGCCGCCTGCGCGTGGACGAAACCGCTCACCGGCTGACCGTGGAATACGACGCGACCCGGTTGAATCAGGAGACGGTGGCAAATTTGCTGCGCCGCACGGGATTGGACCTGAAACAGTAAACGCTCTCAGTGCCGGCAGCGTTTGCAACGTCTATGCCGGACGGCGTTTTGCGCGGAGAAGATGCTGGCTTCCACAGACGCGGCTTGCGGAGGGCGGCGCACGTTGTGTTATATTGAATGAGGTCGCTGCAACGGCGACCGACGCAGTGTGCGGACAGCTTGTCCGCATGGTAAGCGCCCTTAGCTCAGCTGGATAGAGCGTCTGACTACGAATCAGAAGGCCGGGAGTTCGAATCTCTCAGGGCGCACCATTTAAATTCAATCATTTAGCCAATCTATCAGATGCCAAATCTCATTCATTTGTAATTACTGAGTATGTGGCTTTGGTGAGAATCTTGCCATGCGTCTGGCACTTTTGCGTGAATGTGCACCAAGCAGTTGAACCGCAGTTTTGGCTCAACTGGATACGAAACATTGGTGTGCCGCCCTTAATCAGTTGAAGATACAAAAGCCGCGCATTCGATCTGCGCGGCCTTCCAAATGTCATGAAAAGAGTTCCAATGCGAACTCAATCGTCATTATCATATTCTGAATCATAACATTCTGAACTTGTTGTCTCGCTCTTGTATGAAGAACTTTTCTCGTCATCTTCAATAATTGCGATATCAAATGCGGCGCAACTGTGAACATTGATAACGGTCTTTCCAATTTCTGTCACTAGATTCCAAATAGCACCCATGATTTATTCCCTCGAAGTTCTTGAAACCTGTTGTAGGAGAACGCCGTCGCATAGTTTATGTCGCAGGCAGCATAACATAACCTGGCAGTGGCTGCGTCTGACCAGGCATGCGCCTTTGCTCCGGGAGAAGTATTCATGTCGCTAGGTATAATTACTGGGCAGGGTTTCGAGGCCATCATGACGACCCACGATTGCTGGCGATGCGGGAAAGACTGGCATTGCGACCAGACCGCCTATAATCTATCCCATCACAGCGGTTGCGATGAGTGCTCTGCAAAGGACGTCTGGATGCGTGCGGAGGTTCCTCGGCACTCCCCAGCACCTCTAAACCGGGTGAGCGAAGCAGCACAGCATGGGGCGCGATAGCCAGTTCCAGAGGAGAAACCGATGTCAAAGCAAGAACTGTTCTTTGAGCAAGAGATCGGCGGCACTCGCATTGAGGTTCTCAAGGTGTACGACAAAGCCTACGCCCGCGAAGCATTTGTGGAGATGGATGAGGCTGCGTTGGAGCATCTCTGGCAAGCTCTCGAACCTGAGAAGAATTATGACCCCGCAGGCCTTCCGGGGAGGGACGATCCGACCCGTGCCGACTTTCTATGGGATGAACTCCTCGAAACCGCCAGAGAAGACTATGACCAGTTCTCCTTCTTCGTAGTGACCGAGATAATGAACAACAGGATGGTCACTCTCTATGTGTCCTCTGATTGGCCGAGCGCAGAGGCATTTGCGAAGCACCGCATTCGGGACAAGATATAACTCGCTAATTGAGGATGCCGTCACCTTTCTGAGGGCTATATGCAGGTTGAAGGACACCACAGCTAATGGCGGGCATCCACTTGCCGCCCCCCCCATATTGTTCTTCTACTAGATCAATCTTTGCATGATCGCCATGGTTAGCCGCTAGATCAACCCCCACAGTTTTATCAAGCGCAAGTTCGCTGTGCGTGGCTCGGGTCATGACTTTGCTGCGCTGAATTGATTTGACGGCCAACATGCCTCGGTTAGATCATCTTGCCATGCCCCTAAACGAGGTTTACGCACAGCTTCTCAACGGCGATCTGCGGCAATTATATGAAGATGCCGCGCGGACCGGCGACTTAGCACCGGTTGAAAGACGTCTGGCTGATCTGTCGGCTGACGACCCACATATGCAGCCCTACGCTCCCAAAGAGACGGGCACGAAGTATTACAAGACCTTCGTCCAAGCCGTTGTCCCCAAGATATTAGAAACGCTCCGTAGGTCTTTTCTAGAAGGTTCCTGTCCTGAGATCGAGCTAACGTTTGACGAGGCAGATGCCGTACGAGCGAGATTAGGAATACCACAATTTGGGAGCCCGCAGGATTTCCTGTACGTTTTTACTTCCCAGCGTGGTAACGATTGGGGCGTGACACTGCCTGGTATGGGGTTTCAGTCCGCGTGCATGATAGGACAGGGCGCCATGATGGTTACAATGGCGCCACGTCTCCTTAATACAGACAATCCGGACCTTACGGTCCAAGAGCTTGATGGCGCTATTGCGACTGAGTTCTGGACAGCATTGAAGGTAGTCTTTGGCGAGACGCCCATTGCTGATGTCTTGAGTTCGCTACTTAGTATTCTCAAAGAGGATGGTAGTCGTTTCGAGATTGATGAGCCTACGCCAGACACGGCAGAGCAGATCGCTGAGTTTCTCCGAACCTGCATTCGCGAGGACCGCCTTCCACACACTGCTATTTACTGGGCTAAACGTCTTGAAGACGCGTTTCAGAAAGTTGCCGGTCTAACTACCCCACGTCAACGGCAGAGCAAGGCTGCTGCACTGCTACGCACACGGGAAGAGTCTCCAGGCAATGATTCAAATCAAGAGCAAATCGGACTGAAGTATGTCGAAGAAGGAAAGTTTCTACAGAAGCTTCTGCACGGCGCAAGGGTTGAACATCTACAAAGTAATGTGAAAATGGTCAGCAATCCTATGCGGAAGAACAAATGCGAAGTTGATAGTATCTATACAGTTGTGGGCGAGAGGCGGATCATTCTCGTTGAATCTAAAGGTTCAACTCGTGTTTCGCGCGCTCAGCTTTACCAACTATATGAGACATACCGCCTAAAACTTCCATTGGATTGGAGAGTAGAAGTAGTTGCGGCTCTGTTAAACACTTCGCCATCGGCAGCCGCGCAGGCTGACGGAATATCCGCTGAAATCGATCTAATCCTGATCGATTTCGACGAAAACTCCTTCGGGAAGATTACTGAGAGCCTAGTCGCTACAAAACCGAAGATACACTATCGATGGCAGATCAAACGCCAGAGACCTCAGCGGTAACCCGCGGCTCTCAGGATCCGACTATTGTCTTTAGCTGCAGTGCAAGCGCATGCGCAAGGTGCAGTGGCACACCGTTCCCTACCAGTCGAAATCCGTGCCATTTGGTTCTGTGAAAAGTCATCCAGTCCGGATATCCCATCAGTCGAGCTCCTTCGCGCACACTGATCACACGGGGGTACTGGTAGTGAATCGGCCGGACCGCAGTATGTGATCCCTTCCCTTCACGAGTCCCAGCTCGAAGAGTGTGGGAAACACGATCTGGGTGGAGACGAGTTTTGTGGCTCGTACTATCTTGCTCACCTAGTTCGGTGTTTTTAAGCCGTTCCACTACGAAGTCTTCATGCAGCGTTCGAAGGCAACAGTCAACCTCGAACGGATTCCATGTTGGCCGTGGAAGAGTGAAATTAAGCGCTTCGATCTCTTCGAGCCTTGCTCGCTTGGAGAAAGGCACAGTTGTTTTCGTCAACTTGGAAGAAGCCAACAAGTCGCTGGTAATGAGATCTTCGTATTCGTCAATGTCGGGCAAATCCCCAATAGCATCAGAACAAGTTGGAGCAGATGGAAGCTTGAACAGCCCATCCCGCTTAATACGGCCTGGGATGTCGAAGCTCTTGGCAGGAAATTCGAACTCCAAACCAATTCGTTTATGAATACCCACGATGAAAAGGCGCCGGCGATCTTGCGGTGCCCCGTACCACGCTGAACTAAGAACCTGCGGAGATGAAATGACGTAGTTCTTGCTTAGCCTCTCGATTAGGTGAGAAAGCACAGGGCCTACATGCGTTCCTTTGAAGTCTCTACCCGCAGGGGCCTCATCGAATCCTCGAAGTAAATCAGCAATAAGCTTGCGCGGCGTTCCACGAAGATCCCGCAGACCTTGTCGCACGATGTCTTCACATTCATTTCGCGAAACAAGGGATGCACTAATCGCTAGTTCGAAAATTGCCCCCAGCGCGATGAGTATAATTTCCGACTCTGAGTCGCTGATGGCTTGCTTCGAATCTATTAATTCCTGTAGTTCGTATACACCGTTACAGGCAGAGACTAGCTGTTCAGCAATAGTATCAGCAGCCTCACAAAGAACTCCCATCAGCCTCGAGGGGGCAATATCAACAACGATATCCGCAATAGTGCTTTTCGCTCTCGTAATAGCTTGGCTGACAAGCTTCTTTCTGAACTGCCTATCCCTTTGTGCTCTTCCCTTGGGTACTGATGGCAACCGGTGCACAATCTTCGTGGCGTCTGCCCCTATGCTCTTGCCTAGACGTATGAGGTAATCTGCAAATGGCGGCGGTTCACCGATAGACAAGAGTCCCGGTACATTCTCCATGACGAAGAAGTTGGGCTGAATGGCCGTTACAACATCAGCGAATCTAGACGTGAGCAGGTTGCGCTCGTCCAAGATAACTCTCTCGCCCATGAAGGAGAAACCTTGGCAGGGGGGACCGCCCACAACCCCGTGAATATCAGATGGATCAATTCCATATGGTCTGCAAAGTAGTCCGACAGGATCTTTGGCAATCCGCTCTATCGAATCTTCAACAACTACACAGTCCGGGAAATTAAGTCTGTGTGCCGCGCACGCTTGGGGATCATTATCGACTGCAACTGCCACTTTGAACCCGGCACTTTCAAACCCCAAACCGAGTCCTCCTGCGCCAGCGAACAAGTCGATGACCATCGGACGATTCTCTCCTGAAGGTCCGAGGAAAGCGTGTTCAAGAGGAGTGCCTTTCAGAAGGTGGGCCACTCGTTTCGGGTTCCAATAGCGCCAATGCTTCAATGACGCGAACAGCTTCCCAGCTGAGGTAGCCATCCACCCCTCGCTCCCCTTGATCAAGAGTCCAAGGTGGGCTCCAAGTGCAAAAACTAGTCCGATTTCTCTGGCTGATGCATGCTTAAAACATGATTTCGCAAATGCGTGCAGGTCAATCGTTGTGGCCTGCCGATGTGCGCGAAGGAGGTACCAGAGTTCGTGGACGTGCTTTGGAACATACATTTTCATGATCGACTTTAAAATACCTGACTAGCAGCAGTATCTCAAACATTCCTCCGCGAGAACGCAAGTTTCGCATTTGGGCCGCCCCGGTACGCAGACCTCTCGGCCATGGGCAACGATATTGATGTGAAGCGTGTAGCGATATTGCTTTGGGATGGCATTCTGTAAAGGATCTTGCGCTGTGTCGTGCCGTCCCTTTTCTGAGGTAATTCCAATGTTCCGAAACAGCCTCAGCGTATGTACATCAACAGGAAAGGTCTTGCGGCCAAGCGAATACAACATCACACATCTGGCTGTCTTCAGTCCGACACCAGGAAGCGCCGTCAGATACGATTCGATAGCTTCGTCTTCCATGTCTCGCAGGAAGTCTAATGAGAGTGCTTTGCGGTCCTTCCGAATCGCTCTAAGTATTCCCATTATCTGTTTAGCGCGCACCCTTGAAAGACCTGCAGATCGTATCTCGCGCTCAAGCTTGCGGGGCCCGATAGAGAGCACCTCATCCCATGAGGGATACTTGGCTCTGAGAGCATCGTAGACTGTCTTAAGCTCCTGTATTCGCGTTTTCGCTGACAGGACGATGTAGATCAGCTCGTCTAGAGGATCCGCCTTATTCCCATGCAGAGGACTGCCATATCGCCGCTTAAGCAGCACAGTTAGGCGCTTCCAGAACTTGGGTGATTTCAAAGCGATGATCATCTGATACCGAAATATACATTACTGCTTTGTTGAGCTTACGGGAAGTGTGGGGCTCGTCTACCTACGATGTCGGACGAGCCCTACACAACCGAGTCTCCCAAGATTAGTTCACCGTGGGTTTCGGCTTCCCTGCCACCTCTTCGGATGCCTGGGCCATATTTGCCGGCTCCTCCGGTTTCAGTGCGGTATCCTGCTCGGGTCCCTCAAGCAGTGAGACCGCGCGCTTGAAGGCGGGATCGTTCGCATGAGCATAGCGCTTCATCATATTCGCCAGAGTGCCAGCGCTCCAGCCTAACAGAGCACCAATAGTAGGAAGCGGGATGCCACCGTCCACCATGCGGCTGACGGCCGTATGGCGAATGTCGTGGAAGCGTACCCACACGCCGGCCTTCCGGCGAGCCGTTGACCAGGCTGTCTTCCAGCTCCCCATAGGCTTCAATGGATTGGAGGTTACGATGACTCCTTCGGATTCGCCACGGCGAGGTTGCCGGATCCTCTCGGTTGGGAAAACGTAATGAGTAGCGATACGATCAGGAAACTTCAAAGCCCACAGCCGCAGTGCTTCAGCTGCACGCCGATTCAGTGGAATTCCGCGCCCCGTTCCGGAAAACGTTTTGCTTTTGCCTACACGTAACTCACCACGTTCCGTATCGATGTTCAGCCAACGGAGCAACCGAACTTCAGAGAATCGCATACCTGTGCTAAATGCCAGAGTGAATGCCGGATATAGTGAGCGCGATGTGCTTGCTTCACAGGTATCACTCAATTTCCGTTCTTCTTCTAAGTAGATTTCGTGTGCAACATCCTCATTATTGATGCGTAGCATCCTCAAATCTTTCCTGATCCTCTCCCAGAGGCTATGGCGAATAAGGATTGCGCGCAGGGTACCGACCTCCATGTTGACTGTCCGCGGCCGGATGAGACGTGGCACTTTCTTTACCTTATTGCCCTTCGGGCGGCGACATGTCTCTGCCAGCCGCTTCAGGCGATAAGCCTTGATGTCCTCTAGATTGATCTCAGTGATCAGCATACGACCAAAGGTAAGCAAAAGGTGGTCTACGTTCCGCTGCTCGATCCGAAGCGAGCTATCTAGAATATTGCCATTTTTGGCCGTCAAATACTCCACTGCAGCTTCTGAGAACAACGGTATCCGACCACGTTTGGTGATGTTGTTGTACCCTGCAGCAAGTTCGAGCTTTCGAGCATTCTCGGCCTGCCTAGCAAGAGTTATGGAAGCAGTTTTTGTGCTTTCACGGATGCGTCTCCCGTCAAAGACGAAATCGTACCAGTAGATCTTCGAACCCTTTGGTCTCCAAACTGACATGTAGGCCTCATCTATTACTACCTAGTCATCTTGTCCATGCGGCCGCACAGGATCGATGCTGGTACGTAGTATCCACCAAATATAAATATCTGTAAAGACGCAACTTGTTTAATATCAATGTCATACACATCATTTACTTATGCTGGCCGTAATAGGATAGCTTGGGTCAAAGCGTGCCAAAACTGTTTGCAATAAAGTTATATTTGGTTCTCTATTAAACCGAGTCGGGCCGAACTGTGCCTGATTTGGCCTCAATCAATGCCGATTTTGGCAAAAGTGTATCCTGTTGCTCTAAATCAGAGCGCAGGCTGATTTAGCGACGAGGCAGAATGAATAGCCAACCATCTATAAATAAAGACGTTATTGGAGGTTGACCAGTACTTAGTAGTAATTGTTGAAGGCCCTATCTGTTCTATGTCGCCCCGAAACGAATCCTAGTTAGCCCAACTCGAACCAGATCGCACCAGAGTGGGACCAATTCAACCTCAATCAGGCCGAGTCATGAACCCATGAGGATTCAATCGGCACCAATCTGCCCAGTTCGGTTCCGAACTGAGTTTTATTCACTGCCGAAAATACGGCCCCAACCCGCCCATGCCCTGCATGCACCAGTAACTAAGTCGCCACATATTGCCACCTGCGGCGTAGCAGATGGTTCTTGCGGAAGTGGTCGTAAGCAATCGCACACAGAACTAGGAGTCATAAATATGAATCAACAAGCTGGCACTGCCATACTGTTGACCGTCGAAGAAGCAGCCGCAAGGCTTAAAGTCAAACCATCAACCATTCGTTCGTGGATTCTTCAGCGCGTGAAACTTGAGGTCGTCAGGATCGGGCGTAGTGTTCGTATCACCGAACGATCTGTTCAGAAGCTGATAGACGACAACACCTTTTCACCTGGAGAGAGGTAGATATGGAACATCTAGACTTCAGATCCATCGAAGACGACTATAGAGACTTGGAGAAACTAATCGACGAAGAGTTTCCCGATGCTACTCTTCGTTTCTTACGTAACGAGCACCTTCTAATCATTGACGCAACAACGATTGCGGAAGAACTCCTGGATGAGGACTTGAGGTTGTTGGGCGCTCTCATTAAGGTTGCCACCCATCGTGGAACCCATGTTGTGATGGGCAACTTCAAGGGCATCGATATCTTCCATCGTGCTCGGCCGAAGCGTAAAGGCGTTGGGGAAAACTTGCAGGAGTCTCAATCAGAAAAGCCGTGATTTGAGCGTAATTGAGCCGTCAGGTCAGGGCTGTCCAATAGCAATAGATAGTAAAGGATAGCTCCTGATCGTATTTGGCATCAGCGGAGACCTAAGGTTTTGTAAGCACGCGCATGGGACTACGAATCAGAAGGCCGGGAGTTCGAATCTCTCAGGGCGCACCATATAAATCCAAATAGTTCATTCACATGCGGCCATCGTGCCGCTGTCGTCTTTTGCGGACAATTCTGGAGTGTGTCCAATTTTGTGCCAGCTGGGAAATTTCCGGATGCCCTTTCGATGGCATCGGCCTGGGGTTGACAGTACCGCTGAGTGATCGTGATGGTGCTATGTACGGCGATTCGGGCGAAGGTGAAAGAATCGCAGTCGCTCTCCGCCAGCATTGTAAGAGCAGAGTGGCGAAGCAGTACGGCTCAAAGCCTTTCCAGCCCGCCTGTACCGTGATCTTGAGCTTCGTCTGAACACTAACTCTGGGACTGTGCCAGAAAAAGGGGACCGATCATCTACTCAAGGGCACTATGTGAGCAATCTGAGGAAGGTGCTTCTCAAGCACCTCCCTATCGCTTCAGCAGACTGCGCGGGTGATCTCCGTGTTGTAGAAGGGTTCAGCCCCACGATGTAGAGGCCAATTTGCGCATGCTACCTGAATGGACATTTTGATATCAGGGCAAAAGACTGGACCACCTCGTCGATGCATACCTTGACCCAGGACGTTTTCTGCGCGGATACCGCGCATGACAGGGCGTTACGGGATTGGGAAGTCCCGTCCACTGTGCTTACCGCATGAATCGTTCGGTCAAGTGCGTGCGTTACCGCGTTCGTTTTCACTTCGCGGATCATAAGAACCTCGGAGACTGGAGACTGTCGAACCATCAGTGATTGCCGTAAGCTCCATCATTGGGAAGCCGAAGTAGGCCGTGTCGAACAGGTGCTGAAGATGGCGACGACGGGAACTTTATGATGACGGGCGGCAGGATGGCTCAGTCCGGTAAGGAATTCTGTCAACTAAGCGACACTTCCGCCATACGACTGGCCTGGGCGGTAACGAGGAGCATTTGACTTGCCGATCATGCACCGCGTTTGGAGTGGATTGCGCTTCGGCATACACCTCTCCCATAAACCCCGATATTTTGCGCAGTAGTGTGCGGATTTAGGGGAGCAGGTCAAGTCGGGCCACATGCCGTTTTTGTATTTTCGGCAGCCAGAACCGCGCGACTCCTTAAGACAAACAATCGAATTCCGCAACGATTTCTCAACCCCGATTTAAGCCACGTTTTAGCTGCACACGAGCATGCTGTGTCTATGTGAGTCGTCCGCCAAGGCGGACGAAGGAGACAAGTATGAATTACTTACATGTGTTACAGCCGAAGGTATTCCGTTTAGTCATGATCTGCGCTGTGCTGTTGTTGCCGGTGATGGTTTGCGCGCAAAGTCAAAGTGGCGCTTTGGAAGTAAACGGAGGGTGGAGCGCGACTGGCAGCGTCAGTTGCTATGGTCTGGTTCATCAACTAAACCACTGCACGCGTTTTGATACGAGGCAGAGTTGTATTCTGCGCTGTGCGCAGGCGGAGGGATACTTTGTGCTGCTGGCTGACAATAAGACCTATCGCCTGGTGGGTGCCGATGCAATGCTGAAGCGCTTTGCAGGAGACCAGGTGACGATCTCCGGCGTTGCCAAGCAAGGAGCGCTCGAGGTCACAGCAGTGGCCAAGGCGCACTGAATTACAGAAAATCAGCGGTTCGTACAAAGTCGCGCACACGCGATTAGCGGGCAAGAAAATGGGGTGCACTCGGCGGCGAGTGCACCCTTTCTCTTATCGCTGACCGTTCATTAGCTCGTCTTCTCCAGGGACAGGGTGTAGCGGTGCAATTCAGCCTTGCTGGCGGGCTTGCTATCGGCAGAAGGAGCGGCGGTGGGTTTTGTTTCAGACGGTGTGGATGTTGGTGACGAATTCTTGTCAGGAACAGGTTTCGCTGCCGGCCGGGGCTTTGTGGCGTGCGCTGGCTTTGTTCCAGCCTTGGTGGGCAATGGCTTGCGCGGGATGGCCTTGATCTTGGCTTCGTCCACGGGTGCCGTGCCTTCGGTGTTAAAGCTGGCGCCTGCGGGGACAAGCCATAGCTCGACCTTCTGCGCGTCGCCTTCGGCAGTGCGCACCTCAATGCGCACCGGGTCGATTCCCTTCTCGCTGGTCAGGTAGTCTTTGCTGTTGATGGCGCGTTGGGCAGCCATTGTTGTGCGGCGCGTGGCGTCTTTCTCCTCGGCAAGAGAGGCATAGCCGACAAGGACTGCCTTCACGTCGGCCGCAGCATTAAGCGCGTCGGCAAAGCGGTCGAGTTCGCCCTTGGCCTCGTTATCCACGCGGGTGGGGCGCTTAGTGTCGTGACGGAACTCGGTGGCGCCGAAGTGTGAAGGCGTGGCCTTGGCAGCCTCCTGCTGACTTGCCTTCGCGCTGATCTGGATGATGGTGCTGGCTGCTCTTGGAGAAAGTGATATACCTCACGTATCGGGGAGCGGGAGTGGCAAAAAGCGGGCTTCCCTGCGGCGCGGTGCTCGCTTACAGTAGAGCCATGCGAATTCTGATTGCCACTTCAAATGCCGGCAAGCTGAGAGACTTTGCCGCGGCGGCGGCCGTGTATGGCGTGGACAT
>Ga0326727_10023186_pt1 | contig 11882 bp, 10 predicted proteins | sample MB2enrmetagenome_FD_207643 | JGI IMG/M metagenome (GOLD analysis project Ga0326727, IMG submission 207643) | Lab enriched peat soil microbial communities from McLean, Ithaca, NY, United States - MB29MY | ecosystem: Environmental > Terrestrial > Soil > Wetlands > Peat | place: USA: New York... | reverse complement strand
TCTATGCCGCGGATCAGGGAGTGGGCGCCATTTTCATCTTCCCGAAATCCGACAAGGAGCCGGTGCAACTGATCAAGCACGGCGTGGACGCGCGCTTGCCGATGATCAACGGCCTGGCGGTGGACGATGACGACCGGCTGTTCGTGACCGACGTGAAGCTGCACCACGTTCTGGTGTTCAATGCCAAGCACGAACAGGAAGCTTCCTTTGGCGCCGACCAACTGGTGGCGCCGGCTGGAATCGCGATCGATGCTTCAAACCGGTTTGTCTACGTCGTCGATACGCAGGCGGACCAGGTGGTGGTCTTCGACGCGGACAAGTACACGCTGCTGCGGCGGATTGGAACGGGTGGAAAGAAGCACAGCCTCACGAGCCCTGGAGATTTTGCCCTGCCGACGCATGTCGCAGTCGACAAAGAAGGAAACGTCTACGTCACGGACACGTTGAACAACCGCGTGGAGATTTTCGATGCGGATGGGAATCTCATCAGCGAGTTCGGGAAGCCGGGGGATGGCCCGGGTCATTTTGCGCGGCCCAAGGGAATTGCACTCGACAGCGACGGGCACATCTGGGTGACGGACGAAATTCAGAGCCGGGTGCAGGTTTTCGACAAGGAAGGACGGCTGTTGCTTTACATGGGCGAGCAAGGATGGTATCCGGGACAATTTCAAGGGCTCTATGGAATTGCCGCGGACAACTACAACAACCGGATCATCACCAGCGAACAGTTCCCCGGGCGGGTGCAGGTGTTTCGCTATGTAACGGACGCCGAGGCGGAAGCCGAGAAGGCCCGGCGCGCCGCAGGCGGGAAACCCAGCGAGCCAAAGCCCGCCGACCCGAAGATGCAGAAAGAGAACGCGCCCGCTAAAGCCCAAGGGGCCTCGGGGTCATGAAGGGCAAAGAGTTTTGGCTTTCGAAAGAAAGCCATAACGGAGGGGGGCCATTCCGGCCGGATGGCCCTCTCCGGTTAAGCAAGATCGCTCCTAGAAGTAATGAAGAAATGAGTTATTCCAATACCTACAAGGAGGTTTCATGAAACGAACGGCAATTGCACTCCTCGTGATCCTGGCGGTGGCGGCGGTCGCCACAGCTCAGGTCACGTCCCCAACGCAAGACGTTCTCGGCGCACACAACGTGTATGGCCGTGGCTGCGTAGCATGCCACGCGCCGCACAGCGGCGCCGCCGGGAACGGTGGGAAGTCCAGTCCCAACAGCGGTAATGCGGCGCTGTGGGGCGAGGACATGTCTCCGCTCTATGGCGTAACGCTAGGTTTTGGGAACGCCGGAGCCAACACTGTTACCCTGCCGAACTATGCCACCGCCGGTTACGGCAACGCTCCCGACGATGGGTACTTCGGTATTATTGCTTGCCTTAGCTGTCACGATGGCAACGTCGCGAAGGTCGCCATGATGAAAGGCACTACGGTTGAAACCGTGACGATCGCTGGGGCGAGTTTCAACCCCCCGACGCTTCTCGGAAATGACGGGTCGACCCCCGGCAATTACATGAACGACCACCCGGTGGGACCGACGGCGAACCCTGGCTGCGGCGGCCCCTACAACTGGGACTGCACCGTCAACTCCGACGGCTCCTTCAGCTTCTCCGGCCCCAACAGCAAACAGTTCATCGCCGATTACTATGATGTGACTCAAGGCAGCGGTCCGTTGGCCAATCTCGTGAAAGTGGCCGGATCGAAATCTGGATTTGGCGGTTCGACGAGCGCCAACTCGTGGATCAACTGCACCACCTGCCACGACCAACACGACATGCTCTATTTCAACTCCGCCGCCTCGGGGCCCGCGGTGATTAAGCCAACGCACTTCTTCGTGCGCGGCTGGTACGATCCCGGAAACTCCCCCACCAGCAACAGTGCGGCACAGTTCTGCCGTGGCTGCCATGGTGGCGAGTCCAACGAAATGCACGGCCAAGTGGTGCCAACGACCTAAGGCAATCCTCTGGGGGAAGGGTTGGCCTTCCCCCAGGAGCCGGCCTTTTGCGACTTAGATCAACATCTCCGGGAGCGCCGAAGGCCAGACTGGGAAGAGTTTCTCCGGTTTCGTGGTGGGCGTGGAGCGAGCTGCGCAGCCGGAGAAATTCGCCAGGAGCCGGTTCGGGCCCGGGTTCTTGCGTAAGTTTTCGAGCGAGCTACGTTTTCTTTGACAGTGGAGAGCACCATGAAATCACCGCTACGACCAGTGTTCCTTTCCGTGATCGTTTCGTGCGCTACGGCCTTGGGGCAACAAACGGCTCCTCCAACTCTGCCGGCGAGTGCGAACCTCGTCAGCGCGCACGCGCCCGCGCTTCCCGCGCCGCGGCCGGTGGCCCGGGTGAACGGGGCAGTGCTGACCGACCGCGACTTGCTGCGGGAGATGTACACGATTTTTCCTTATGCGAAGCAGCACAACGGGGGCTTCCCGCAGGCCATGGAGGCGGACATTCGCCGCGGCGCCCTGAAGATGATCGAATTTGAGGAACTGGTGTACCAGGAAGCCAAGCGCCGGCAGATGACGATCGCGCCCGAGCGCTTAGCCGCGTCGGAGAAACAACTCCGCCAGCAGTTCGGGGACGAGCAACAGTACGAGACCTTCCTTCAGAGGGAGGCCGGCGGTTCCAGACAAGTTCTCCGTATCAAGATCAAGCGGTCCTTGCTGATCGAAGACTTCTTGAAGGAAGAAGTGAACGAGAAATCGGCCGTCAGCGTGGCGGAAGCGAAAGATTTCTATTTGAAGAATCCGGAACGTTTCGAAGTGCCGGAGACGTACGCGCTTCAAACCATCAGCATTTTACCGCCGCGGGCGCGAAGCGCCAAGCAAGCCGCGGCCATGCAGCCTACACCAGAGGAGTTGAAGCAGATGCGGGCGCGGGCCGAAGAGGCGCTGAAGCAGGCGAAAGCCGCCAAGAACTATGAGGAATTTGGGGTGCTGGCGGAGAAGATTTCCGAGGACGACTACCGCGTGATGATGGGCGACCACAGGGCGGCAAAATCCGCGGAAATTCCGCCCGAGATTCTGCTTGTGGTATCCAAAATGCACCAGGGAGAAGTGAGCGATTTGATCCAGGCAGAAGGAGTCCTCACGATTGTGCGGCTCAACGCCCACAACCCCTCGCGGATGCAGAAGTTTGATGAAGCGGAGGCGACGCTGCGAGCCCAGATGCAAAGGAGCAAGACGGAGAGACTGCGACGCGAGTTGGATGCGCGACTGAGGAAAAACGCCAGAATCGAAGAATTGTAGAGCGGCATTATGGTGACGGCGGGACAAGCGAGGAAGTTCGGATGGGCGCTGGCAGCGCTGCTTTGGTGCAGCGCCCCGGCGTGGCCGCAGGCGCAGGCAGGGGATCTGGCATTCAACCTGGCAGGCAACATCAGCGGCGGCTACTCCGGAAGCACAACCAATCAAGGGCCCGCCAGCAACGGGGCAACCTTTGGGGGAACGGCGGATCTAAACGGGTATTTTCACAGCCCACAGTTTTTATCCTTTGGTATAACTCCCTTCTACGACCAATCCAGGAACAATTCCAACTATCAATCCATTACTAATAGCTCCGGCGTGATTGCGAACTCGACCTTCTTCGGTGGGAGCAAGTATCCGGGCTACTTCAATTACAACGACCTGTACAACGGCGAGGGAAACTACTCCGTGCCGGGAATCGGCAACTACAGGACGAGCGGGAACGGCCAGACACTCGGAGTGGGCTGGTCGGGCAACCCGACCGGTTTGCCGAGCTTTACAGCGGGCTATCAGCAAGGCAGCAACGACTATTCGATCTACGGGACGCCTGGGGAAGATCGTTCCCAATTTAAGTCGGTCTTTGCTTCCTCGGTTTATTCGGTGGCGGGGTTTCGTTTGGGAGGCGGATATCGTTATCAGGACGCAAGCTACTCGGTTCCCGAGTTCTTAACCGGCCAATCCACTCCAGAAAGCCAGACGAACACCTCGACGGCTACCTTCAATGTGACCCGCAACCTGCCATGGAATGGAAACACCTGGGCGAATTACTCCCGGAACACCGTCGGGTACACGGCTTTGGGCGCGACGGATTCGCAGACGGCTGACGTGGTGACAACTGGAGTGGCGTTGAAACCGACGCCAAAGCTGGCCATGCAATTCAGTGCCGATTACGACGACAACCTTGCCGGCACGGTGTTGCAGGCTGCGACCACCGCCGGCTCACTGCTTCCGTTGGAACTGCCTGAAGAGAAATCGCGTTCCTGGGGCGTGTCCGGAGAATCGCAGTATACCGTGATGAATGGGCTTTACCTCTCGGGTGGTATCACCCACCGGCAACAAGAGTTTCTCGGAACTGCCTTCGATTCGACCGCCTATAGCGGCGGAGCGACTTACGGGCACGATCTGTTGGGTGGGAAGTTCACGACCTCGACCATTGTTACGGAAAGCGAATTGGGCAATAACGCCGGCTCTTTGCTGGGCATATTGAGCAATGCCATTTACATCCGGCAGATTGGCGCATGGAACCTGAGCGGCTCGGTAGGTTATTCGCGAAACGTGCAGACCATTCTCATCGCCTACACGACCTCCGGCTACAGCTTCTCGGGTTCCGCCACCCGCCGCATCCGCAGATTGGTCTGGAACGGAACGGCCGCCGGAAGCAAAAGCATCGTGAACGAGATCCAGGGCACGAATACGCTAACCCAAAACTACTCGACAGGGCTCTCCAGCCGATGGTTGGGCGTGAGCGCCGGATACTCGAAGTCCAGCGGGCTGGGCCTGTTCACGGCACAAGGGATCGCGCCCCTGCCGACCGGCGTGCCCCCGACGCTGCTTCCTTCGACGGTCTTGTACGGGGGTAGAACCTACTCGGTCGGCGTGGGAGGCTCGCCCGCGCGACGGCTCACCTACAGCGCCACCTTTGCCGACGCCAGGAGCAATACCGCTAACGGCTCGCTATCCTCAAACAATCATACGCAAGAGGCTAGCGCCTACCTGCAATACAAGTTTCGCAAAGTGTTTTTCACTGCGGGTTATAGCCGATTACTGCAAGGGTTCAGCGCCAGTCCGCTGCCGCCGGCTCTGGTCAGCACCTACTACGTCGGATTATCCAGATGGTTCAACTTCTTCTGAGAAAGATGGGCAGGTGGGCAGGCAGGCAGATCGGCAGATGGGCAGGTAGCGAGAATGCGAAAGGGGCAGAGATGGCTGGGTTGGCCAACAGGCAGATGAACAGCTCGACGGGAAGGCAGATGAGGCAGTCGTCACGGCCCACCTGCCCATCTGCCTACCTGCCCATCTGCCTGCTCGTTGTTCTGCTGGTTCCCGGCGTCGCGGCGGCCCGGTCAAAAGCCAATCCGGCTGCACCCGTGACGGTGCCTCAACTCGAACTGGAGGGAGGCCGCAAGCTGCGCTACGAGGGCAGCTTCAGCTCGGAGAAAGAAGTCAAGACCAGGCACAGCATCTGGGGCCGCCTGCTCGACGTGGTGGCGGGCGAACCGGAGTTTCATGGCCTGATTGCTCCCTACAGCGTGGTGACCGATTCGCGGGATCGGATCATCGTAACGGATCCCGGCGCCGCCGGAATTCACATCTTTGATTTTACCGAGCACAAGTACAAGTTCGTTTCACATCGGAAATCAACCGATGGAATGGTATCCCCACAATGCGTCGCCGTCGATGCGGCCGACAACATTTATGTGACCGATTCGTACGCCGGCAAGATTTTCGTCTTCGACGCCGGGGGAAAGTTTCAGCGGGTCCTGGCCAGCGTAAAGGGCGAAGGCTACTTTAAACGGTCATCCGGCATTGCCGTCGACTCCCAGGCCCAGCGGATCTACGTGGCGGACACCCTGCGCCACCTGATCTTCGTCCTCGATATGGACGGTAAGGTGTTGCAGAAGATCGGCAGGGGCGGCACCGGCGAAGGCCAGTTCAACTTCCCCACGGAGTTGCGGCTGGCGGGGCAGGATTTGCTTGTCGTCGACGCCATGAATTTCCGCGTACAGGCCCTGGATCTCTCCGGAAAGTTCCGGTTCGCCGTCGGGCAGGTGGGTGATGAGGTTGGCGGCATGTTTCGCCCGAAGGGAATCGGCATGGATTCCGAGGGGCATCTCTACGTCGTCGAGGGCCTCAGCGGGCGGGTCCAGGTCTTCGACCGGCAGGGCCGGCTGCTCTACTACTTTGGGCAGAAAGGCTCGGGTTTCGGGGAATTTCAATTGCCGACGGGTTTGTTTATCGATTCCAAGGACCGCGTGTTTGTGGTCGATTCCTTCAATCGCCGGGTACAGGTCTTCCAGTATTTAGCGCAACAGAAGGCGTCAGGTGGGCAGGTCGGCAGATAGGCAGGTAGGCAAATGGCCAGATGGACGGATGGGCAGATAGGCAGGTCGGCAAATAGGCAGGTCGGTAGGTCCGCAGTAGGATGTTTTGCTTCGGCCTTTCTGCCGATCTGCCGATCTGCCTACCTGCCCATCTGCCTCTCTGCCTTTTTGCTTTTGGCGACCCTGCCGGTGCGTGCCCAGAACGATGTCATCGGCTCTCACGATCTCTCGCCGGCCGGCACTTCGCCCGTGAAGGGCGGCCTCTCGGGTTCCTGCTGGTATTGCCATGCTCCGCACTCCGGCTTGAATGGCGCGCCTGGCGTAGGGCAAATGCCGCTCTGGAACACAAAACTCTCAAGCGTCCAGGCATATACCGTCTACAGTAGTTCGACTTTGGTTAACAAGCTAAACCCATCGCCGCCTCTGGGCACGGACAGCACCCTCTGCCTGAGTTGCCACGACGGAACGGTTGCGGGATCGCCTGGCGCCACCGTCGCTTACGGCCAGATTCCTATGACCGGCAAGATGAGTGCCTCGGATGTGTATGGTACCAACCTCTCTGCGACGCACCCGATCAGCTTCGTCCTTCCTTTGCGGGCTGCTCCACACCTGATCCCGCAGTTGACCGCCAATCCGCCTTCCACGGCGGACTTGACGGGCGCCGTGCGGCTCATCAACGGAAACATCGAGTGCACGAGTTGCCACAATCCGCACGTACAGAAAATCGACCCGAAGACGCCGATGTTTCTCGCCATCAATAATCGCCGCAGCTCGCTCTGCATTGCCTGCCACAGCACCTTCCTCAACGGTTCCGGCATGGGTATGACCAATGTCCTGGAAGCAACCCATGGATTGAGTCGCGCCATCGGAAGCGCCCAGACCGGTGGCACAACCTCACGCAAATCCAATCCCCTGGCTGAATGGAACTCCAGCAGCCATGCCACGGCCACCAACAAGCTGGCGCCCCAACTGGCCTCTGAAAACATCCCTCTCGCCGGATTCTCGAGTCCGACGGCCGCAAGGCAAGTATCCCTGGGGCCCTACGGCTCGGTTTCGGAGAACGGATGCCTGTCGTGCCATACGCCTCACAACGGCCAGGGCGCGGGTTCACTCCTGCAGGAGATGGACGACCAAACCTGCATCACTTGTCACAACGGAAGCGCCGTCGTCTCTCCGCAGATCCCCAACGTTTTAGCCGAAATGGTGGCGCCGAAATATGGCCATGCGTTATCAGTGGCCAATTCCCCTCACCGCCCGGACGAGAGCGTATTGCTGAATCAAACCATCCATGTAACCTGCGTCGACTGCCATAATCCCCATGCCTCCACCCGGGTCGCCAGCTTCCCCGCCGGGCCTCGGATTCGCCCGTCGCAAGCTCTGGTCATGGGGATCAGCGCCACCGACGGCGCCACCATCGTCGATCCCGCCGTCAACCAATACGAGAACTGTCTACGCTGCCACGGTACGAGCACTGGCAAGACAACGAGCGTCAATTTCGGCTATTTGCCCGTAAGAGTGGTTTCTGCCACGGATCGTTTGAACGTTATTCCCGAATTCGACTCGACGCTGAGGTCGAGTCATCCGGTATTCCACGACCGCAGCAGTGTCCTCCCACAGCCCAGCCTCCGTCTCAACATGCTGAATCTGGATGGCAGGACTTCGGGACGCAGCATGGGTATGCAAATTCTCTGTACCGATTGTCATAACAGCGACGACAATCGCGAGTTCGGCGGCACCGGGCCCAATGGCCCGCACGGGTCGATGTTCGCGCACATCCTGGAGCGACGATATGAGTTCAGCCAGGCGCCGGTGCCAGGTAAACTCGTCACGAATCTCTTCCCTAGTCCCAACTTGAGCGCCCAGGGCGGCTCGAACGGCGGCCCTTACGCTTTGTGCGCCAAATGCCACGATCTGACAAAGATCATGAACAACCCCAGCTTCAGCGAGCATTCCCGCCATGTGGTCCAGGATGGCTTCTCGTGCTCGGTGTGCCATACTTCGCATGGCTTGGGCGCGCAGTCAGGGACTATTTCCGGCGAACGCTTGGTGAACTTTGACATTCACGTCGTCGCCCCGAATGGAGCAACCCCGATCTCCTATAACCGGGCCACCAATTCCTGTAACCTGACCTGCCATGACCACCCCCACGGACGGCAGGTAGTGGTCTCCCCTGGGAGAGGCGGCCGAATACGTTAAGAGAGTTTGAAATCTCAAATTTCAAATTTGAGATTTAGCCGTGATTTGAAATTCAGGAATGAACGTAATCCTCATTGGCGTCAATCATCGCACCGCTCCCGTCAACATCCGTGAGCGATTGAATATCCCTGAGTCGAGCCTCCCGGAAGCCGTCGCGGCCCTGCTCCGCCGGGAAGGCATTCGCGAAGCCCTTATACTCTCCACCTGCAACCGCGTTGAAGTGCTGGCATCGGCGGAAGACGCGGCCGATGCCAAAGCAATCATCGAGCAATTCCTGACGGATTACTTGGGTTTCGAAGTTGCGCCCTTCCAACACTGCTTTTACCACTATCAGCAGCAGGAGGCGGTGCTGCATTTATTCCGTGTGGGTGCCAGTCTCGATTCGATGGTTCTGGGCGAACCCCAAATCCTCGGACAACTGAAGCTAGCCTTTCAGTTGGCGAACGAAGCCGGGGGACTGACCGGCACGCTCAAGGAAATCGTGAGCCAGGCCCTGGCGGTAGCAAAGCGGGTGCGGCGGGAGACCGCGCTGGGCAGCGCCGCAGTCTCGGTTTCTTACGCTGCCGTTGAGTTGGCCAAGAAGATCTTTGGCAGCCTCGAACACAAGACCATCTTCATCATCGGCGCAGGCAAGATGAGCGAACTCGCCGCCCGTCATCTCCTTCGCGCCGGCGCCGGCGCGATTTATGTCACGAATCGCACCTACGAGCGCGCCGTGCAACTTGCCTCGGCCTTTCACGGCACCGCCGTTGCTTTCGACCAGATCTTCGAATACCTCGCCAAGGCTGACATCGTCATCAGCTCGACGGGCGCGCCCGGGTACATCGTTAACAGGGAATTGGCCGCGAGAGCGCTTGCGGCTCGCCGGAACCGCCCGATGTTTTTCGTGGATATCGCGGTCCCGCGCGATATCGACCCACGGGTGCACGAACTGGACAACACCTTCGTCTACAATATCGACGATCTCCAACAAGTGGTGGAATCCAACAAGAAACAGCGCGAGCGAGAGGCCGTGTGGGCGGAAGATATTGTGAAGGAAGAAGTGCGCAAAACCATGCGCCGCCTCGCCTCACGCGACCTCACCCCTACCATCGTGGCTCTTGAGGATCGGTTAAACGCCATCCGCGAGGGAGAGATGGAACGTTTTGGGAGCCGTTTAACCGGCCTGACGGTCGAGCAGCGCCAAGCCATTGAAGCCCTCACGCGCGGCTTCCTGAACAAGATCCTGCATGGCCCCATCAGCGAACTCAAGAGTGGCGCCGGCCTGCCGGAGCAGGTGGACCGGGTAAGGCTGGTCCAGAGGATTTTCAGGTTGGCCGAAACCCGCTGACGTTCGCTGCCTGCTTGCTCCGCAGGTTCTCAAGGAATCAATCCCACAATTCCAGGTTGGGCAGACCTGCCCTTCAGATCCGCGCAACCCTTTCCGGAAAGAGGTAAAAAAAGGCAACAAAAAGGTTGCCTTTTCGATTGGGCTCTGCTAATCTGCAACCTGGAGGTTGCACAATATGGAAAACCGAATCGAGAAGCGCATTGAGCTGAAGGCGCCGATTTCGCGGGTCTGGCGCGCCCTGACCGATTACCGCGAGTTCGGCGAGTGGTTCCTCGTGAAACTGGAGGGACCGTTCGTGCCCGGCCAGGTCACGCGGGGTCACATCACTTACCCTGGATACGAGCACCTCAAGTGGGAGGCAGTGGTGCAGAAAATGGAACCCGAGCGGCTGTTCTCTTTCACCTGGCACCCCTATGCCGTCGATCCCAAAATCGATTACTCGAAAGAAACGCCCACCCTGGTCGAGTTCCGGCTCGAGGAAACCCCCGGCGGCACGCTGCTTGTGCTCACCGAGTCCGGCTTCGATAAAATCCCCAGCCAGCGCCGCGACGAAGCCTACCGCATGAACGAGGGCGGGTGGAGCGAACAGATGAAGAATATTGAGCGCTATGTCACACCGAAGCGATAGCCGCAGGGGCCTGGGACCGCGTGCGCCTGCTCACGTCTTTGCGGCGTTGGGGGACGAAACGCGGCTCCTGCTCGTGCGGAAACTCTGTGGCGGGAAGCCGCGGTCGATATCGCAGCTCACCGCGGGCTCCAGGCTTACCCGGCAGGCGATCACGAAGCACCTTCGAGTGCTGGAGAGCGCCAGGATCGTGCGCTGCGTACGCTCCGGCCGCGAGAGCCTGTTTCAATTCAATCCTCAGCCCATGGAGGAACTGAAGGATTACCTCGATTTCGTTTCCGAGCAGTGGGACCAGCCGCTGGCCAGGTTGAAATCGTTCGTGGAGTATTGACGAGAGGCGCAGCAGCAAGCTTGGCGGCGCCACTCCCTGCCCCTCCTTGGATAAGGAGGGGTCAGGGGTGGTTGATGCCGTAGTCTCAAGCCGCGAAAATTGTGTTGATCTCCGTTGAGCTCGCTGCTTCAGCGGCAAACGCAAAGCTGCCGCGCTCCCGCATTTCTCGAGCGGCGCGAAGAAAGGCGCCCAGGGCCGCTCGGCAGAGCGCGCTGCCCACGCTCAGGCGCTTCGCTCCGATCGCCGCCAGTTCCGTCATGGTCAGTTGCATGCCCGCGAGACCCACGAGCACGTTGACGGGGCGATCGACGGAGCTGACCACGGCGGCAATGTCGTCCTTCGTGGCCAGGCCCGGTGCGTACAGGACATCCGCGCCTGCTTCCTGAAAAGCCTGCAACCGCTGGATCGTGTCTTGGAGGTCCGGCCGGCCATGCAAGTAATTTTCGGCACGTGCAGTCAGCGTGAACGGAAAGGGAAGGCCGCGCGCCGCAGCCGCGGCGGCACGGACTCGCTCCGCCGCCTGCTCCTTGTCGTAAATCGGGTGGTCCGCGCGCCCGGTGGAATCTTCAATCGAGCAGCCGACCACTCCCGCGGCGGCCGCAAGCCGCACAGTCTCGGCAACCGTCTCAGGCGCGTCGCCAAAGCCGTTTTCGAGGTCTGCGCTCACTGGCAAGCTGGTGGCGGATGCAATGGCCGAGGCATACTCCAGGCTCGCTTCGCGGCCCACCGTCTGGTCGCATCGCCCGACCGAGAAGGCGTAACCCGCGCTGGTCGTGGCCAGCGCCTCAAACCCCAGATGCACCAGCAGGCGCGCCGTGCCCACGTCCCACGGGTTGGGAATAATGAATGCACCCTCACGCTCATGCAATGCGCGGAAGGCCCGTGCCTTCTCAGCTTGCATCGTTGCCATCGTTGCCATTATTCCCCCCGCGTTAAGTCTGGTGGTCATTCCGAGCGAAGCGAGGAATCGCGCCCTGGTCTTCGTTCCTCGATTCACCCTCAGCAGAGCGCGATTCCTCGCTGCGCTCGCAATGACAGAGTTACAAATTCAGCCCCTCTCTATGAACGATGTTCTCCCTAATGGAAAGGTTGCGGAAGCAAGCAAGGTGGCGCAAGTGGGCGGATCGA
>Ga0326727_10023185_pt1 | contig 11882 bp, 10 predicted proteins | sample MB2enrmetagenome_FD_207643 | JGI IMG/M metagenome (GOLD analysis project Ga0326727, IMG submission 207643) | Lab enriched peat soil microbial communities from McLean, Ithaca, NY, United States - MB29MY | ecosystem: Environmental > Terrestrial > Soil > Wetlands > Peat | place: USA: New York... | reverse complement strand
TCCAACCACAGTGTTCAGTGTGATCCGATCCCCCGGCTTCAGCGCCACCACGTCGGCCAGCCGCATCTGCTGTTCATCCAGCACGACGTCGAGCTCGATATCGGTGCCCCACAATTCCTCAGCCAAATGGGTTTCCCAGATCGAATCACGGCCGAATTTCTCGCCCATGAATTGCTGCAGCAGCAGCTCGCGCACCGGCTCCAGCGTCGCATAAGGCAGCAGCAATTCCAGCCGGCCGCCGCGATCCTCCATGTCGATGCGCAGGCGTGCCAGCACCGCTGCGTTGGACAGCCGGCTGATGGTGGCGAAACGGGGATTCACCTCCAGCCGCTCGAAGCGGAAGGTGACCGGGCACAGCGGATCGAAGCTGGCGGCCAGATCGGCCAGCACGACCTGGATCAGCCGCTCGACCAGGGTGCGCTCGATGGTGGTGTAGGGGCGGCCCTCGATGCGCATCGCGGCGGTGCCGCGGCGGCCCCCCAGCAGCACGTCGACGATCGAGTAGATCATCGCCGAGTCGACCACCATGAGGCCGTAGTTGTCCCACTCCTCGGCCTTGAACACCGCCAGCATCGCCGGCAGCGGGATCGAATTCAGGTAGTCGCCGAAGCGCAGCGAGAGAATGTTGTCGATGCCGACCTCGACGTTGTCGCTGGTGAAGTTGCGCAGGCTGGTCGACATGATGCGCACCAGCCGGTCGAACACGATCTCCAGCATCGGCAGGCGTTCGTAGCTGATTAGGCCGGAGCTGATGATCTTCTGCATGCCGGTGGTGGCTTCGCCGCCGGCGGGGCTGTCGTCGAAGCCGAGCAGGCTGTCGATCTCGGCCTGGTTGAGCACGCGCTCCGCCTGCACCGGCGGTGCGCCCGGCTGCGCCGCGGCCTCGGCTTCGGTCTCCGCACCCCAGGCGGCGGCCAGTTCCTCGTCGCTGGCGGCGCTCATTGCACCAGCAACTCCGTGAACAGGACGTCGGTGACGCGGGCCGGGGCGATGGCGACGTTGGCCCGCGCGATCAGTTCCTCGCGCAGGCGCCAGGTGCCGGTCGAACCGTGCAGCTCCTCCGGCCGCATTTCGCGCAGGTAGGTCTGAAACATATCGAGCAGGCGCGGCACGCCGGCCTGGGCGATGGCGACATCTTCCGCGCGCGCCAACTCGATGCGCGCGTGCAACTTGATGTAGCTCGACCGCCGCCCGGGAGCCGCGCTCAGGTTGGCCACCATCTCGGGCAGATCGAGCGACGGCGGGGACTTGAAGCTTTCGACGCCGGCGCCATGTGGCCCTGCCTCAGCGTGGCCGCCCGCCGCGTCCTTATCCTTGCGCAGGTGCAGCCAGGCCGGCAACAACCCGCTGAACCACAGGCCGGCGCCGGCGCCGGCCAGCAGCACCGGGGCGGCCAGCAGCAGCAGGCGGCGGCGCCCGTTCGGCTTCGCCGGCGGTGGTGCCGCCTCTGCAACCTGCTCGGTCGTGGCCATTCCGAATGATCCGCCAGTCCACCCGCCAGTCCCCGCCGGGCCGCCCGCCCGGTGGCGCCATCCTCCCGGGGAGGGGTTAAGGAAGGCTTGAAGCGGCGGCCGATCCTGCCGGGCTCGGGCCTCGGCTCCCGGCAATCGATGCCTGGCCGGCGAGGCGCTGCCTCGCGCTCCGCCAGGGCTCTGCCCTGGACCCGCCAGGGGCCATATGGCCCCTGGACCCCATTTTATTGGGCGCTTCGCGCCAAGTGGTGCCACGGCGAGGATGGCGCGAAGCGCCCAAAAGAATGGGATCCGCGGGCCTCTCGGCCCTTTGCGGGGTCCAGGGGCAGCGCCCCTGGCCTTTCTGGCACGCGCCTTGCGGTGCCCGCGGCAACCCGACCGGCGGCTTCCCCGCCACCGGCGCCCACCTGGAGCCCGCCGATGGACAACGCCTCCAATATCGCCCTGTCCCGCATGGTCGCCCAGTTCCGGGCGCTCGACCTCACCGCCGGCAACCTGGCGAACGCGACCACCCCCGGCTACCACGCCGAGCGGATGATGTTCGGCGACTGGCTGTCGCGCCAGCACGGCGGCCTCGGCGGCAACATCGTCTACACCCAGGACCGCGCCAGCTACCGCGAGCGCCAGAGCGGGGAGTTCACCCACACCGCCAACCCGCTCGACCTGGCGATCACCGGCGACGGCTACTTCACCGTGCTCGGCCCGTCAGGCCCGCGGCTGACGCGCGCCGGCCATTTCACCCTGGACACCGACGGCACCATCGCCGACGAGCAGGGCGATGCCCTGCTCGACCCGCAGGGACGGAAGCTCCAGCTGACCACCGCGGATACCCACATTTCGGTGGCCGGCGACGGCACCCTCTCCAGCGAGAACGGCCAGATCGGCAAGATCGCCATCGTCAACGCCAGCGATCCCAACCGGCTCAAGGCGGAAGGCAACCGGCTGCTGAATGCCGCCGACACCACCACTTCGCCGGTGGCGACGCCGCGCATCGTGCAGGGCGCCCTGGAGCAGAGCAACGTGCAGCCGGCGCTGGAAGTCTCCCGCATGACGAACGACCTGCGCACCTTCCAGATGCTTTCGCAGTTCATGCAGTCGGAGGCCGAACGCCAGCAGGGCGCGATCGACAAGATCATGCAGCAGCGCAGCTGAAACAGCGCCGGAGACAGACCATGCGTTCACTCGACATCGCCGCCACGGGCATGCAGGCGCAGCAGACCAACGTCGAGGTCATCTCGAACAACCTCGCCAACATGAGCACCACAGGCTACAAGCGGCGGCAGGCCGAATTCGAGGACCTGATCTACCAGAACCTGCGCCGTGTCGGCTCGAACTCGTCCGATTCCGGCTCGGTGGTGCCGGCCGGCGCCCAGGTCGGGCTCGGGGTGCGCACGGCGGCGATCTACCGCATCAACGAGCAGGGCAACCTGCAGCAGACCTCGAACACCTTCGACCTGGCGATCAGCGGCGCCGGCTATTTCCAGATCACGCTGCCGTCGGGCGACACCGCCTACACGCGCGACGGCACCTTCGGCCTGTCGCCGGAAGGCGAGATCGTCACCGCCGACGGCTACGTGGTGCAACCCGGCGTCACGGTGCCGAACAACGCCACCTCGGTCACCATCGATGCCAGCGGCGAGGTGCAGGCGACGCTGAGCGGGCAGACCGCGCCGACCACGGTCGGCCAGATCCAGCTCGCCACCTTTCCCAACGAGGCGGGGCTCGACGCGCAGGGCAACAACCTGCTGCTGCAGAGCGCGGCCAGCGGCCAGCCGACCACCGGCAACCCGGGCGCGCCCGGTTTCGGCACCGTCATGCAGGGCTTCATCGAGACCAGCAACGTCAACGTGGTGACCGAGATCACCAACCTGATCAGCGCCCAGCGCGCCTACGAAATGAACAGCCGGGTGATCACCACCTCCGACCAGATGCTGTCCACCCTCAACAACATACAGTGAGATAGGCCGTGCAACCGTTCCTTCCCGCGCTGGCCACCTTCCTGCTGCTCGCCGCCCCGGCCGCGGCCGCCACGTTGCGCACCGAAACCACGCTCGACTCATCGGTGGTGCGGCTGTCCGACCTGTTCGACGATGCCGGGCAACGCGCCGAGCGGGTGCTCGGGCCGGGGCCGGCGCCGGGCGAAAGCATCGTGGTGGAAGCGCCGCAGCTGGCCGCCATCGCCCGGCAGTTCGGCGTGGACTGGCGGCCCACCTCGCTGGCCGACCGCAGCGTGCTCGACCGGCCGGGCCGGCTGCTGCCGCGCGAGGAGGTCATGACGCCGCTGCGCGCAGCACTCGCCACGGTGGGCGCGCCGGCGGACGGGGACATCGACCTGCCCGGCTTCAGCGCGCCGATGATCCCGGTTGGCGGCCGCACCGAGGTGTCGGTCGAGCAGCTCAGCTACGATGGCGCATCCGGCCGGTTCACCGCGACGCTGGTGATCGTCTGCACCGACCTGCCGACGGAGCGCGCGCGCCTGTCCGGCCGGGTGTACCAAACCCTTGAGCTGCCGGTGCCGGTGCACCGGCTCGCGGCCGGCAGCATCGTGCAGGCGAGCGACCTTGAGACCACGCGGGTGCGCGTCGAGGCGGTGCGCGACGGGGCGGTGCACACGCCAGCGGAGGCGGTGGGAATGGCGCTGAAGCGGCAGGTGGCGGGCGGCCAGCCGCTGTTCACGTCCGACCTGATGCGGCCGGTCGTGGTGGCGAAGGGCGCGCGGGTGGCGATGGAGCTGTACGCGCCAGGGCTGGCGCTGACCGGCCAGGGCGTGGCGCTGGAGGCCGGCGGCACCGGTGATGTCATCCAGGTGCTCAATCCCGCTTCGCGCGCGGTGGTGGCGGCCCAGGTGGTGGGTCCGGGCCGTGTACGGGTGGCGCAGGGCAGCACGCCGCTGCAGCCCGCCAGCCCGGGCCAGGTGGCAGCCCGATGAAACCCGCTTGCGGCGTGGCGCTGGCCTTGCTGCTGGGGGCGGCGCTCGGCGGCTGCGGCGCCTTGCAGCGGCTGTCGGAGGTCGGCCGGCCACCGGAAATGACGCCGTCGTCCGACCCCACCAAGGACCCGTCCTGGCGGCCGATGAGCATGCCGATGCCCGCGAGCCAGGTGGCGGCGCCGCAGGCCAATGCGCTGTGGCGCCCGGGCAGCCGCGCTTTCTTCAAGGATCAGCGCGCCGCCCAGGTGGGCGACATCGTCACCATCCTGATCGACATCGCCGACAGCGCCAACGTGCAGAACAACACCACCACCAGCCGCACCGGCAGCGAGAGCATGGGCATGCCCAACATGTTCGGCTTCGAGGCACAAGTTCCGCACGTGTTCTCGAAGGCCGATCCCGCCAACCTGGTCAACACCAACAGCACCAATGGGGTGACCGGCAAGGGGCAGATCCAGCGTTCGGAAGCGGTGACGCTGCAGCTGGCCGCGGTGATCACCCAGGTGCTGCCGAACGGCAACCTGGCGGTGTCGGCACGGCAGGAAGTGCGGGTGAACCGCGAGCTGCGCACCCTGCAGGTGACCGGCGTGATCCGTCCCCAGGACATCGCCAGCGACAACACGGTCGATCACACCCGCCTGGCCGAGGCGCGCATTTCCTATGGCGGCCGCGGCGAACTGACCGAAGTGCAGGGACCGCGTTGGGGCCAGCAGCTGCTCGACATCATCATGCCGTTCTGATGGCGATGGAGCAGTTGTTCCACGCATTATCAACGCGTTCTGCCTACGAGATGGCCTCCGGCTCAAGATTGGCGGGACCATGGCCCTCATCGGCCGTTGCCCGAATGGTGCCGGCCCCGGATCGTCGCGACCGGTGGTGCCACTATGCCGATCGTGGCATGCTCACGTCCCTTTAACGGCCTGCCATAGAGGTATCCGTGACTTCACCAAAGACCATTGGCGTGTTGACCAGCGGTGGCGACTGCGCCGGGCTCAATGCCGTGATCCGCGCGGTTGTGGCACACGCCGTGCAGGATTATGGCTGGCGTGTGGTCGGTATCCGCCAGGGAACCCATGGCCTGCTGCGCCGCCCGGTCGATGCCGTTGCCCTCGATCTGCAAAGCGCCAACCCGAACATGGCGCGCATGGCCGGCACTATTCTCGGCACCACCAATCGCGGCGACCCCTTCGCCTATCCGATGCCGGACGGCAGTCTGCGCGACCGTTCGGACGAGGTCATCGAGGGCATTCGCCTGCTTGGCCTGGACGCGCTGATCGGCATCGGTGGCGACGGCAGTTTCGCCATCCTCCGTCATCTGTCCCAGCAGGGGGGCTTTCCCTTGGTCGGCATCCCCAAGACGATCGATAACGATGTGGGCGCCACCGAGAGTTCGGTCGGCTACCACACCGCGGTCATGGTGGCGACTGAGGCGGTCGACCGTCTGCAGCCCACCGCGGCCAGCCACGACAGGGTGATGGTGCTCGAGGTGATGGGGCGCGACAACGGACATATCGCGTTGGCGGCAGGCATCGCCGGCGGCGCCGATGTGATCCTGGTGCCGGAGATCCCTTATGATATCGAGGTCGTGGCGGCGCATATCGCCCGACTCCGGGAGGCCGGGCACGGCTTCGCCGTCGTCGTGGTGGCCGAGGCGGTGCGCGACAACACCGGTGCGCGGGTGCAGCGCCAGCATGCGCCGGGCAGCGTCACGTATGGCGGCATCGGTCACGTGCTGGGCGAGGCGTTGGCGCGTATGACCGGGGCGGAGACTCGCGTGACTGTGCTCGGCCATGTGCAGCGCGGCGGCCAGCCGACCTGGGACGACCGCCTGGCTGCTTCCGCCTTCGGCGTTTACGCCGTGGACCTGATCGCCGAGGGGCGGTTCGATCGCATGGTGGCCTGGCAGAACCGCCAGGTGGTTGACGTGCCACTGACCGCCGCCTTTAACCCGGTGCCGCTGGGGAACGCCCACGAAACGCTGGTGCACACCGCCCGTGGTCTGGGAATCTGCCTGGGCGACGCGCAAGCATCGCCCCGGACAGCGCGTCTTCCGCGTAGCGCGCCGTGAGGTTGGTTCATTCGGCGCCCTTATGGCTGCTCCTGCCTGGGGCTTTCGCCGAACGCCTCGCCGGCCCGTCGGGCGGCGGCGAGGAGCCGGCGGCGGCGCGGCCCTCGAACAGCGCCGCAATCTGGGCCAGGCGCTGCTCGGCGCCTTCGGTCAGCGCGCCACGCGCGGTCGCGACCCGGCGCACGATGTCCAGCATCTCCGCCCGCTGGGCCGCGTCCGGCGGCAGCATCTGCCCCAGCGCGGCGATCGCGCGCTCAGGATCGTGCATCAGCAGCAGGCACTGTTCGCGCACGATCTGCTTGAATTGCGCGAAGCCGATCCTGGCCTCCTTGTGTTCGGCGGCGATCCGCTCCAGGGCGTTATAGTCGCGCTCGTCCGTCGTCCCCTCGGGCAGATGCACATAGATCATTGCCCGCACCCCGGCCTCCAGGAGCCCGCCTTTGGCGAGGCGCGTCTGCAGCTCGGCAAGGATCTTCGCGGCTGCCAGCTCGCGCGCCAGGTCGCGGCTGATCCGCCGACCGCTGCTCGGCGTCTCCGCCGCCAGCCCCACCATGGCCTGCAGCAGGGCCGAGCCGTAGACGCCGTGGAAGATCGCCTCCTGCATCGAATCGCGCACGGCGGTTGAGCCATCCAGCGATTTCACGATGCCCTCCGATGCCTGGCGCTCCATTGCCGCCAGTGGATTGTTCGGGCTCGCGGGGTGGCGGTCCGCTCTGATCGAGTCCGCCCATGCCGCGAAGGGGCGCATGAACGGGTTCTGATCGGAGAACATACCGAAGCGCAGCCGGTTCGGATGCAGCGCGCGCATCATCTCGGCGGCGGGTGCGCTGGCCATCGCCTGCACCAGCGGCGCGAGGAAGCTCCGGTAGAGCCCGAGGTTGATGTCGGAGACGCGGGCCACAGCGGCGAATTCGCGATCGTCCTCGGGCGTGTTGGTGCCGAGCGCGCGGATGTCGTCCAGCGTGCGCACCTTGAGTTGCAGCACGTAATTGCCCACCAGCAGCTCCGGATGCGCGGTCGAGCCGTCGGCCGCGGTGATGACCGCTTCGTAGAGCCCGGGCGGCAGCAGGTCGATCAGGTCCATCGCATGGGCGAACTGGTCGTGCTCCTTGGATGCCACCTTGCCGGAGACGAAGATGCCCAGATGGCCGATGCTCTGGTGCAGGCAGTAGACGATGGTCTGCCCGGCCGCCTCGATCTCCCGCTCGTCTTCGTACAGGTCGAGCACCCAGTCCAGCGCCTGTTGCGGCGGCGTGATGTCGTCGCCATGCGAGCAGAACACGATGATCGGCGAGGTGATGTTGCGCAGGTCGATGCGCAGGCCGCGTTCGTCGTGCAGTTCGCCCGATGTCAGCTTGTTGCCGACGAACAGATCATGGGCGATGGTCAGCATCTCGCCGGCATCGAGCAGCACCGGGCTGCCCCACCATTTCTCGAATTCGAGGAAGCGCCCGGTCTCGGTGTCGACCCTGGAATACAGGCCGTACAGCTTGGTCCAGAGCGCGTTCGACGGGTGCAGCGCCTCGAAGTTCGCCACCAGGTTGGCGCCGTCGAAGATGCCGTGGCCGACATCGCCGGCCAGTGCGCTGAGCCAGGTGCCGCCGAGCAGGCCGCCGAGATAACGCATCGGGTTCCTGCCGCGCACGCCCGCCCAGTACGACAGCGGCGAGCCGGCCAGCATGATCGGTCCGACCAGGTCCGGGCAAAGCGACGCCATCATCATGATCTGCCAGCCCGCCTGGCAATTGCCGATCAGCACCGGCCGCCCTTCGGACTCGGGGTGGCGCGAGATCACCTCCTCGACGAATCGCGCCTCCGCCAGGCAGACATCCGCGACGGTCTGCCCGGGCACCGGTTGCGGCAGGAAGCCGACGAAATAGCAGGGATGGCCGGCGCCGAGCGCCACCCCGATCTCGCTGTCGTGCTTCATGCCGCCGATGCCGGGCCCATGTCCGGCGCGCGGATCGAACACGATGAACGGCCGCTTGCGCGGATCGATCGACGTGCCCGCCGGCGGCACGATGCGCAGCAACCCGTAGTTCACCGGTTTCGGCAGTTCACGGCCGTCCAGCACGAATTCGGCGTCGAAGTTCAACACGTTGGGCGCCGTCTGTGCGGACCGCTCGATGAAATCGTTGCCGCGCCGGCGCAACACGTCCGCCGTCAGCACCGATCGTTCGAAGGCATCGCGCCAGTACTCCTGCCACGCCGGCCACCCGCCCGACATCCATGTCGCGCCCATTCCGTAGCCGTCCCACATTCGAGCCTCCTGCCCATCGAGGGGGTGATCACCGAAAACCGCCGGAATTCCGCCGGCTGCACACAGCAACACTGGCCCTGCCGGAACCGAACCGCAAGGGATGGCGAGGCGCTGCCTCGCGCTCCGCCAGGGCTCCGCCCTGGACCCGCCAAGGGCGAGAGGCCCTTGGAACCCATTCGTTCAGGCGCTTCGCGCCATCCTCGCCGTGGCACACTTGGCGCGAAGCGCCCCAATAAAATGGGGTCCAGGGGCAGCCCCCCTGGCCTTCAGTAGTGCGGCAGCAAGAGCCCGCCGTCGGCGTGCAGCACCTGGCCGGTGCAGAACGCCAGCCGGCCGGTGGCAAGTGCGGCCGCGATGGAGCCGATATCGCCGGGCTGGCCGACGTCGGGCACCAGGGTGAGCCCTTGCTCGGCGATCCGGCGGCGGTACTCCGCCAGCACCGGGGCGGTCAGGGCGGTCTCGATCAACCCGGGCTGGATGGCGTAGCAACCGATGCCGAACGGCGCCAGGCGCACCGCGAACAGCTTCGCCACCATCGCCGCCGCGGCCTTGGAGACGCAGTATTCGCCGCGTGAGATGGAGGCCGCCTCGGCGTTCGACGAGGTGACGTTGATGATCGAGTGATGCCGCTCCGCCGCCCGCTCCCTTGCGAGCACGCGCCGCGCCCAGGCCTGCGAGAGGAAAAACATGCCCCGCGCATTGATCGCGTGGCAGCGGTCGTAGCTGGCGGGCGTGACGTCGAGCAGATCGCCCCGCCTGAGCGCGCCGACGCCGGCATTGTTCACCAGCGTGCTCAGCGGCCCGAGCGCCGCCTCCGCCGCATCGAGCAGGCGGGCGTGAACCCCGAGATCGGAGACGTCGCCGATGACCGGCGCGGCATCGACGCCTCGCACCCGCGCCTCCCCGAGAGTTTGTTCGAGCTCCGCGTCGTGCGCGAGATCGTTGACGGCGACGGCGAATCCTTCGGCGGCGAGCGCCAGCGCGATGCCGCGTCCGATGCCGCGGGCCGCGCCGGTGACGAGCGCCGCGTAGCCGCTCAAATCCGCGCCCCGTTGCGCAGCAGCTCGCGTGCGATCACCGTCCGCTGGATCTGGTTGGTGCCTTCGTAGATCTGGCAGATCTTGGCGTCGCGGTACAGCCGCTCGACCTCGACGCCGCGGATGTAGCCGGCGCCGCCGAAAATCTGCACGGCGTTGGCACTCTGCGCCACCGCCATGTCGGCGGCGAAGCACTTGGCGATCGAGGCGGCGGCATTCGCGGGCTCGCCGTTGTCGATCATGACCGCGGCGCGGTGCACCAGCGCGCGGGCCGCGGTGATCTCCTTGAGCATGTCGGCCAGCATCCACTGGATGCCCTGGTTCTCCGAGATCAGGCGGCCGAACTGCCGGCGCACCCGGGCATACTCCAGCGCCGCTTCCAGGCCGGCCTGGGCGATGCCGACCGCCAGCGCGCCGATGCCGACGCGGCCTTTCTCCAGCACGTTCATCATCATGTAGAAGCCGCGGCCTGCCTCGCCGAGCAGGGCATCGGCGGGGAGGGCGACGTTGTCGAAGCTGAGCGTGCCGACCTGGCTGGCGCGCTGGCCCATCTTGTGTTCCCTGGCGCCGCGGGCGACGCCGGGCAGATCCAACGGGACGATGAAGATCGACATGCCGCGGTGGCCCACTTCGGGGTCGGTGCGCACCAGCACGAAACCCACGTCCGCCACCGGCGCGTTGTGGATCAAGATCTTGCCGCCGTTGAGCACCCAGCCGCTGCCCTGCCGCACCGCCGTCGTGCGGATGCCGGAGATGTCGGAGCCGGCCTCGGCCTCGGTGATGCAATAGGCGACGAATTTGCGGGCGGAGAGCACGTCGCGCATCCACGCCGATTGCTGGGCCGGGGAGGCGAACCTGGTGAGCAGGGTGCCGATCAGCTCGATCAGCCCGCACTGGTCGGCCAGGGATGCGTAGCCGCGGGAAAGCTCCTCCATGACGATCGCATAGGCGTAGGCGTCGAGCCCGACCCCGCCCAATGCCTCCGGCACCGAAATGCCGAACAGCCCGAGTTCGCCCATCTGGCGGTAGATGTCGGCCGGAAAGCCCGCATCCCGGTCCAGCGCCTCGGCGGCCGGGCGGATGACGTTGTCGGCGAACCTGCGCGCCATGTCCTGGATCTGCACATAGGTCTCGTGATCGCCTCGCGGAATCGGCAGCATCCTCGATTGGCCTTTCGCAATGAACCTACGGGTAGACCCAGGCCAGGATATGGGTGCCGACCAGGCACACCGCGCCCTCCTGGTTGGTGATCTCCAGTCGCGAGCGGGTCCGGCCCTTCCCTTCGTCGACGTCCTCGATCACGTAGCGCGCCCTCAGCGCGTCGCCGGCGAACACCGGGCGGGTGAAGCGGATGCGGTCGTAGCCGGCCGAAACCGGCGTGCCGGCGGAGCCGCGCTCGACCGACAGCCGCGACATCATCGACGACGCGGTCGAGAGCAGCCCCATCACCAGCGCACCATGCGCGATGCGTTTTCCGAACGCGGTCTTCGCGGCATATGCCTCATCGACATGCACCGGGTCGAAATCGCCGGACAGCCGGGCGAAGGCGTCGATGTCCTCGCCCGAGATGGTCTTGCTGAATTCCGTCGCATCGCCCGGCGAGAGGAAAGTCCGGCGTTGTTTGCTCATCGTGCGGCCTCTGCACCTATGAGACGCGCCAGCGCGGCGCGCGGCGGGTGCGGCCCCAGCCGGCCGGCGAGGCCCATCGGCGGCTCGGCGAACAGCGCCGCATCCATCACCTTCAGATCCGGCGCGACCACTGGGCGGAAACCCATCGCGCCGAGCACATCCTGCTCGAGATCGAGCCCGGGCGCGATCTCGATCAGTTCCGGCCCGCCGGCGCCAAGCCGGAACACGGCGCGCTCGGTGACGTACATGATCTCCTGGCCGCATTGCCGCGCATAGGGGCCCGAGAAACTGACCTGCTCGACCCTGGCAACGGCCTTGGGCGCGCCGTTCGCGGTCAGCGTGCCACCGAAGAGCACCTTGTGCGCGCCCTGGCTGATGTTGATGAAGCCGCCGGAGCCGATGATGCGGCCGGCGAAGCGGGAGACGTTGACGTTGCCCTCGGCATCGAACTCGGCGAACGACAGGAACGCGAGGTCGAGCCCGCCGC
>Ga0326727_10023182_pt1 | contig 11884 bp, 11 predicted proteins | sample MB2enrmetagenome_FD_207643 | JGI IMG/M metagenome (GOLD analysis project Ga0326727, IMG submission 207643) | Lab enriched peat soil microbial communities from McLean, Ithaca, NY, United States - MB29MY | ecosystem: Environmental > Terrestrial > Soil > Wetlands > Peat | place: USA: New York... | reverse complement strand
GGATCTCTGAGCAGACGCGTCCCGACGCGGCCAAAGAGCTGGGCTGCCTTCAAATCATTGACAATCGACCGTTCACCTCAGCTTCTCGAGGCCGGATGAATTTTCGAGGTTAGCGGATCCGTTGGCCTGGCTCGGGTGCATGGTCTGCTGCGACGGAGATCAGAGCCTCGAACGCAGCCGTCGGGGACAGCGCAGAGCCCTTGACCGCGTCCAGGTAGTCGGCCAGTCGGGTGTCGTGTTCGGTGTCGAAGCCCAACTCGGTCAGGCTGCGCTGCACGATCGTGCATGCCCAGGCTTCGAGACCGCTCATGGTACCGAAGAAGGTCATGAGCTGGTCGGCAAACGCTTGGACTCCGATCTCGGAGCGGAGCTGTGTAGCGCTGGCGCCTACCCCGTTCATGAGCGAGTGCCGTCCAATGGGGATCAGGCAACGGCCTGCAGACCTATTCAAGGTCACAACTGCCTCCTTGCACTGCCCGCAGAACCATACGCTCCATCGTGATCCGCTGCGAAGGAGCACGAGACCGCAGCAACGGCAGAGTTCAGCGTAGGTGTTGTGGTCGCCTCCCCAGCGGGGCTGGGCTCGGCGCACTTCCAGCGGCGTGCAATCGCAGAACTGGCGGGCGCCGTCGGTTCGGCCAGGAACAGGGCCCTTCAATAGTCGGCACGTGCAGCAAATGAGCAGCTCCCCGGGGGTAGCTCCCTCGAAAAGGGCGCGTCCGGACTCGGTGCAGTCATTTTGTCCTCCTCATCGCCTGGCGTTGGCACCGTGCCTCAGGCCGGTTGCCGGACCGTCATCGGGCCAGGTCCCTCGGGTCACTCTGGATGAGACAACCACGAGAATACAGGAGCAGTGGGCGGCAAGCGAGGCAGCTCGACTTTGTCGCGGTCCGATCTCAATTCTTGGGTGATCGCCGACAAGTTCCAGACGCTTTCCCGGAAGCAAGCCGCAGAGGCAGCGGCGTAGCGGGCGGCCCGGCCCGGGAGGACCGTCCTCCCCGGGGCTATCACGTCAACGAGAAGGCTGACAACAATGGCGTCGAGTTGCCAGGAATGGACTCGGCGCCTGAACGTGATGCCGTCTCATAACGACCACGTAATGACGAACGGTACGCTCAGCGCGTGGTCGCCAACAATGAGGTCCAGCAAAGTGCGCTCGCTCGGATCGACGCCGCCCACGCAGCCATCCGGACCCTCGCCTCCGATGGACCCGTGCGGGCGGTTCTCACGGACGCCTACGTGGACGAGTGCCGCGCCTGGGTTCGCAATGAGGGTGACCTAGAGAACGCGCTGTGGCCACCACTGCTGCCGTACGCCATGATGCCATGGCACTCTCCTCAGCAACTCCGCCTCCTCGACGCCGACGTCCGCTCAATCCGCGACCACCCGACGTCCGATCCAATGACAGCAGTACGGTGGCTCGCTGCAAAGGGCGCCGATGGCCGACTGTGGAGAGGTGGCCTCTTCGAGACCAGCGTCAAAGCCAGGGCTCTCGCATTCGCAACCACTAGAGAAGACTGGACTGTTGCGTTCGACGTTCCGCTTCCGAGTGGACGCAACGTCGACATTGTCCTCACCTCTGGTGATCGGTCGTACTTCCTCGAATGCACAGTCATCACAGAGTCGGATGAGGATCAGGAAGTTCACGCCGCTTGGACGAAAGCTCGCAAGAAAGACCCGCGCCTGCTGCTCGCTCGTCCGGGTCCCTTCGATACTCCAACGTCCAAGGGGGCAAGTGCCTACTACGACGCCAATCGCTTCTACATCAAGATCTTTGACAAGTTGCAGAAGGACGGAGATCGATCCAGAACGCAGACGAGCGATGACTACCCCAACCTGCTTCTCCTGTCATGCTTTCCCGTGTTCGGGTCGCCACTCCCGTTCTCGCCTGGCCTGGGCTGGGCTCTCAGCGAGTTGTTCTCCAGACAACCCAACATGGGTTCCGTGAAGACGATGCCGCCTAACTCACCGGTTACCGACATCTCACTTCTCGCCTTCCTCAGGTCGGTCTGGCCGGCGACGGCATTAGACCTCCTCGAATGCCCGGGCCGCCTCAGTGGTGTCTTGACCTTCAACTGTCTCGGGCTCGACGGCGGTCGGATCAACTACAACGCGAACAAGGCTCAACAGTTGACCCACCTTGAGATGGCGTGTCTGGAGAGCATCTTCATGCCCATCCGTGGTTGGGAGACGCTCTCTCCATCACTCACGACGGCTTCGCCGGACACAGCCTGACTCGATGAGTACGGGCCGCCCTATCGAGAACGTCGGGCTTCGGTCGGCGACGGCCTTTCGCGACCATGCAGGAGTCGGTGGGACGCCCGCTGCTCGGGGATCAGCTACTTGAATCTTGCAAGTCTGTTAGCTGGAGCCCTGGACACCGCGCTGAACGATGACGGCAAGCTCCTCGGGGCGGGCGTAGTACGTCGACCCGTTTCTGCGGACGTAGTACTCGGGCTTGTTCGCGTCCATCAAGAGCGCGTGGAGCACCCCGTGACCGGGTGCCACATTCAGCCGGATCACGTACAAGCGGGGGTCCACACCGGGAGCGGCGAGGATCTCGGCCTGGAAGCGGCTCGGCCGGGTCACGATCTGACGTTCATTGCCGTCAGCGTCACTGGAGCGGACCATCCGGACCCGCTCGAGCTCGCGAAGCGCCCGGCGCGATGAGCCGTTGGCCCTCGAGGTCCGGGTCGCTGATCTTTGCTCCGACGAGATCGAGCGCCATGACGGCCTCGATCACGGCGGCGAGCACGCAGATGGCGACGTGACCCCGTACGCGCTTTTCGGTGTAGTGGAAGACGGGTCGGAGGGCGAGGAAGTCCTTCAGCACCCGAAAGCGGCATTCGACCGACTGAAGAGCCTTGTAGTGGCCGACAACCTGTGCGGTCGGAGCGGTCTTCTCATCGAGCGAGGTGGTGATCACATAGCGGCCGGAGAGGAGCCTCTCCTCGTAGTCCATGGCCTTCTCGTCGCAGTTCCAGGTGAACACACCGTGGGCGATCTTGGTCGAAGAGCACCGGGCGACACCGGAGTGGCGAAGGATCCTGTCGGCTGTGGCCCCGATCTTGGTCGGGTCGACGAGCGGCCCCTGCGCACGCGGTTCGCCAGGGCGATGAGGCCGTCCTCGGTGGCGGCGAGGAGCTGAGCCCCCGAAGTCGGGTCTGAGGAGAGTGAGTGCGTCAGCTTGACCGTCAGACCGGTTTTCCTTAAAATAATATGACGCCGTCACAGAGAGCAAGGAGGGGGGCTAGCGGCGGGGGTTGTATGTCGAAGGAGATCTAGCGTGGTAACCTTGCGGCAGCCACCGTAGCCATCATCATTAGAGTTTTTCTTTGACGGAGCTGGAGGTGTTTTCGCGTTGACACGTGCTTCGCTCCTAGGTATGGAGCTGCCGTTTGATGACGTTGAGTACACCGAGCGCATCAACAATGCAAAGAGATCGATGAGCGCGCAGGGCATTGATGCTCTCTTGCTATTCCACCAAGAGAGCATGTTCTACTTGTTCGGTTACGACCAGCTTGGATATTGGGTATACCAGGTGGCGATCCTTTCTTTGTCGGAAGAGAAGATCACTGTCGTTTGCCGAGAGGCCGACCGCGATCTAGTTGAGGGTCTCCCTCTTGTTCGGGAGGTCCGAGTCTGGCTTGATGATTCCGCTGACGACCCTATAGACATCACAACTCGAACGTTACGAGATCTCGCTCTCATGGGTCCCGGACGCCGCGTCGGTATCGAGCTTCGTAGCCATGCGCTACTCCCGTTCTACTTTCGGCGCTTGGCCGACGCCCTTGCAAGCTCTGTCGAACTGCTGGACGCTTCTGACCTCGTCACCGAACTGCGTCTTCGCAAATCCGCGGCAGAGGTGGCATACGTTCGGAAGGCGGCGTTCGCGCTCGACGCCTCCTTTGAAGCGTCCTTCGCTGCGATCAGGCCAGGTGTGCGCGAGAACGAGGTACTCGGGTGCGCCTGGAAGGCCATGATGGACGCGGGAGGAGAGGTGCCTGCGATAGTACCGCCGCTCGCCTCTGGACCTCGAACCTTGTTTGGAACGCACGGTGCCGCGACGAATCGAGTGCTGCAATCTGGCGACCTGTTCCAGCTCGAAATCGGCGCCGCCTATCAGCGCTACCACGCCGTAGGCGTGCACTCGAAGTGGCTCGGCGCTCCGCCACCGGACGTGCAGCGCGCGTTCGACGATCTACGTCAGACTTTGGAGCTCGGAATCGAGTCTATTGGGCCCGGCGTCCCTGTAGCCGATGTCGCAGGCAGGGTCAATTCCGCATTGAAAACGTCTGGGATGTATACGCCGGGACAACATATCGGATACGGCACTGGCATTGGCTATCCTCCAACCTGGCTGGACAACCTTCGCGTCAAGGAGACCGACCAGCACGTCCTTGAAGCTAACATGCTTCTCTTTCTCTTTCTGTATTACAACTGTGATGATGGCGTGAGCTTGTTGTTTATTGGGGAGCCAGTCCTTGTAACGCCTGAGGGCGTGGATCGGCTGAGTTCGGTTCCCTTCTCTCTCGAGGTCAACTGACTTCGACATTATGCAGTTACACGGTGTGGAGGTGCGACATGAGTGACAATCACAAGACCGAGCTGCCACAGCAAGGACAAGTGACGCGCAGACAATTTCTCCAAACTACCGCGGGCGCGCTTGGACTTGGCGTTGTCGGTCCGGCACTCACTCGACTTGGAGCTGACCCCCTAGCCGGAAGGCTGCTGGCAAAACCTGCCGGAGCCCCTCGTCGTGGAGGAACTCTAAAGGTCGCCTTGACGGGTGGTTCGTCGACCGAGAATCTCAACCCCGAGAATCCGGAAGCTGACCCCGCCATCGCTCGGGCCGCTCAGCTTTGCGACACTCTCATGATCTACACGCCAGCGTTTGAGTTGGAGTACGCGTTGGCGGAATCGGTTGAACCGAACGCGGACGGCAGCGAGTGGACGATCCGCTTGAAGGATGGGGTCGAATTCCATAACGGGAAGACTCTTACCGCCAGCGACGTCATCTACACGTTCCAGACGATCATGAACCCCAAGAACCCCGGCGCAGCTGCGTCACGCCTTGCGACGATGGATGTGGCCGGAATGCGAGCCTTGGACTCGCGGACGGTGAAACTGCCTTTCCACAGCCCGTTCTCGCCAATGTTGCCCGTCCTTGCGGACGCTGGTACACCGTGTGTCCGAGTCATCCCTGAGGGTTTCAGTTTGCAGCACCCGGTTGGAACCGGACCGTTCAAGTACCAATCGTTTACGCCAGGTGTACAGAGCAACTTTGTTCGGAATGACAACTATTGGCGTTCTGGACAGCCGTATGTCGACAACGTGATCATCATCGACATAAACGATGACACGGCCAGGAGCGATGCGCTGATCGGTGGGGAAGTGGATGCGATCGAGCTACTTCCCAACAGCGAAATTTCGACGATTTCAACGTATTCCAATCTACGCCTTCTTATCTCGGTGACTGGCGGATGGAATCCGTTCACCATGCGCGTGGACAAAGCTCCCTTCGACGACGTGCGAGTGCGCCAAGCCTTCAGGTTGATTGCCAACCGTCCTCAGCTGATCACCAGTGTGCTCGACGGGCAGGGTGTGATTGCCAATGACCTGTATGGTCGCTATGACCCGACTTACGACCACATCCTCCCGCAGAGGCAGCAGGACCTGGATGAGGCTAAGAGTCTGCTCAGGCAAGCAGGACACGGGGGAATGTCGATCCAATTGGTCACGTCTGACGTCGCCCTCGGCTTGGTGGAGTCAGCGCAAGTTTTTGCTGCCCAGGCCGCGCAGGCGGGCGTCACAGTGCATGTGCTGAACACGACGCCCACGACATTCTTCAGTGTCTACTTCCTGAACAGTGCCTTCTCGCAGACGTATTGGGCGACTCGCGACTTCTTGGTGCAAGCTGCAGACAGTATGCTCCCAACGGCCCCATACAATGAGACTCACTGGCACAATGACACGTGGCTCAAGTACGTGACGGAAGCCTTCGCTACGGTGGACGCGACCAAGCAGAGGGAACTCATCCATGAAGCCCAAACAATTGAATGGAACGAGGGCGGGTATCTGAACTGGGGCTGGTTCAACGAAATCGATGCCTACAACAGCCGTGTTCATGGATTCGTGCCGGACAAGGCTGCTCTCGGGTTGACAAGCTACCGCTTCAGAGAGGTTTGGCTCGATTAGATGCCGCGGGAGAAGGTGTCGGAACGCGCTATGGGAACAGAGAAGTCGCGGACGGTTGAACTCGCTGAGTTTTGCACTTCACTGAACTTCCGCGATCTCCCGGTTGAGGTTGTGTCAATGGCCAAGAGGCTCTTGCTTGACGCCCTGGGGTGCGGCTTGGCTGGTTCCACAACGGAACTCGGCCGGGCGGCACTCAGGGCGAACAGTTCGTTGGCCACGGCCACGGGTCGCGCCCACGTCATCGCTCGGGATCAACCAACCGCGGCGGAGGTCGCGGCACTCGTCAACGCGTTCTATATCAATGCCCTCGATTTCGACGAGGACTCATGCTTCGGCCATCCGGGAGCGTCAGTGGCGTCGGCGTCCTTGGCCTTGACCGAGGAGTACAAGCGTGATGGCGCTCATCTGATCGCAGGGATCGTAGCTGGTTATGAGGCGAGTGAGCGCATCGCTGCCTCGATCTGGCCATCGATCGACCGAGAGAGCGATGTTTGGGGAATAGGGGTCCATCAGACACTGGGTGCAGCAGCATCTGCGTTCAACATGGCACAGCTGTCGGTGCGAGATGCGGTCGAGGTGCTTGGACTGGCAGGCGTCATGGCCAGTCTTCCCTCAGCTTGGCAATGGAACTGGGGAGATCGTCCGCTCTCATGGCACAAGGACAGCGTTGCCTGGGCCGCATTTGCAGGCGTTCAGTCTCTCCGACTTAAGCAGGCGGGATTCCAAGGACCGCGTCGCGTGCTTGAGGGAAGTCGCTCCCTCTGGCGTATGAGCGGTTCGGATCAGCACGACCCGGATCAGCTCACGGCTGGCCTTGGGACGGAGTGGCGAATTCTCGATTCGAATATCAAGCCGTATAGCTGCTGCCGTTGGATTCACTCGATTTTGGATGCGACGCTTGAAGCAACCGCTGGCAAGTCGCTTGTTGCTCGTGACGTGACGCGGATCGATGTCAGAGGTGTTGACCTTATCGTGGAGTACGATTTTCTGGATGCGACTCCGCGAAATATTGTCGACGCGGAGTTCAGTGTGAACTACGCGGTGGCCATGGTCCTTCTGGGTATTCCACCAGGACCGGAATGGTATCTGGAAAATCAGCTAAGGAATCCCGAAGTGATCGGGTTGGCCTCGCGTGTTCATTACGAGGTGGACGACGAGGCGACGCGCAGCTATCTAGCGAACAGATCTTGTATGCCGGCGCGCGTCCTAGTTACGCTGGCTTCGGGAAATCTCCTCGAAGGCGGTGCCTATTTCCCGAGGGGCGGTCCAGAACGACCCTTGACGAAGGAGTTCGTCGAGTCGAAGTTTCTTCGCCTTTCGACATCCGCGCTCGGTCGGGAGGCTTCCGCAGCTCTATTGGACATGGTTTCGCGGACAGAGTCACTCGAGGACGTTTCCAGCCTCTTCACGTTCGGACTCGAGGCTCAGGGAGAAGGCGCGGTCCAGAGTTGAAGCCGCCCAGACGGGTTAGAGGTCCTGACAGCTTGACCTTCGTGGGACGGCGGACAACTCTTACAGCGACTATCCGCGAGGTTGTGGATGCGTGTGACCAGGAAATGAGCCTCCTGGGTTCGCCGCGCCTTTCATACGAAGCAATGGATGTTGAGACTGGGGCTGAGACCCACTACGGATCAAGTGATTCCCAGGCAGGCGCCCTCCATATCGACACCGCAGCTGCGTGCGGCGCGTCATGACCATCATCGAGTGTCAAGGCACTGGCCGTGAACGTGGTCACGCGCACGGAGAGACAGCGCGTGCCTTGATTCACGATGGCCTTGCTCGTTGGATGGCATCGATGGCCACGGCGACGGGAGGTTTGCGAGAGCATTACCTACAGGACTTCCTTGGCAGGACGTCGTTCGAGCGAACGATCAAGATCCATTGTCCAGATCTGTACGAAGAGGTCATCGGAATAGCCGAGGGGGCGAATGTCGACTTTCATTCAATCCTAGCTTACAACTTGATGGATGAACAGTGGTTCGACGTTCTGGGGAACGTGCCTGGTTGCAGTGTTATAGGCATCAACTCGACTACAGGTCGAGGTACAGAGGCTGAAGGTTCGGTGGTTTTGGCGCAGAACATGGACCTGCCCGAATACATGAACGGGGGACAAGCAGTTCTTCGGATCATTCCTCACGACGCGCCCGAGTCGCTCGTGCTAACGGCCGCAGGAATGATCGGACTGACTGGCGCAACGCGCGCTGGACTAGCTGTGTGCGTGAACACGCTCCTGACGCTCCCGTATTCGCCCCGAGGGCTGCCCGTTGCATTCGTGGTACGAGAACTGTTGAGACGGAAGAACACGAGGGACGGTGCCACTTTTTTGGCGGCTGTTCCTCACGCATCGGGGCAGCACTACGCACTGGCAGATCGTAACAGTGCTCGCGGATTCGAATGCTCGGGCGTAGACGTGGCCGAAGTCCAACTCGTAGACCAGGTTTTGATCCACACAAATCATCCGCTAGCGACGCGTGAGGTAGACCGAGAAGTTGCGCGTCAACCACTGGTCCGAGAAAGAGTGTTGTCCTCGGAGAGGAGGCTGGCATTTCTGCGAGAGTCATGCCGATCGCAGCAAAGGTTAGCCGATGTGAAGATCGTGTTAGCGGACCGGACAGTTCCAATCAGCGTGAGCCCAACGGAGACTCGGAACACGCTGACATTCGGCGCCATTGCGATTGAGTTTCGGGATGAGCCACACGTCGAAATCTGCCTAGGTCGGCCGGACCTGGAGAAATGGGTGCCGATGGCTTGGTCTGGACGCAGCGCGCTTACGAGCGCCTGACTGATGGGGGGGCTGAGTTGAGCACGGGCCGTCTCTTTGAACTGTGTGACACGGTTATCAGAAGCGTGGGCGAATTCAGTTCGCCGCTAGATGTCTCGGCTCGGTGCTAGATGTCCCGGCTCGGAAAACTTGTGCTAAGCGAGATTGTTTCTCTCGAATGACTACAATCGCTCAACGCGGAGCGACGTCCCAACATCGCCATGGGGGGCACCCAATCCTTCAGCTCCTCTGGCACCGGGCGTTTTCCGGAGTCATCACGGTCGTCGCAGTCGCGATCATCGTCTTTCTAGCGACCGAGGTGCTGCCAGGAAACGCCGCCTACGCGATCCTCGGGCACAGCGCGAGCAGAGCACGGGTTCTCGCGATGGAGAGTCAGCTGCATTTAAACCGCGGGTTGTGGGACCAGTTCTGGATCTGGGCTTCGGATCTTTTGAGAGGCAGACCCGGCGCCTCCCTTGCTAACGGGCTACCCGTTTGGGGACAGATCGCCCCTCGCCTGTTGAACTCGGCCTTCCTGGTGTTCGTGAGCGGAGCAATTGGTACGGTCCTCGGGGTGACCGTCGGCGTACTCGGTGCGTTGCGCAAGGACAGCCTGTTTGATCACGTTACGTCGGTGTTCGCTCTCGGCGCCACCGCATTGCCCGAATTCGTCGTTGCGATAGCCCTCATCATCGTGTTCTCGATACTGCTCTTTCACTTGCTTCCACCTGTCGCCTTGCTCGCGCCTGGGACGTACGCGTGGAGTCAACCGCGCTTGTTGATCTTACCCGTGGCCACCCTCGTGATTGTCATCGTGCCGTACATACAGCGCATGGTGCGTGCAGCAATGATCGAGGCGCTCGAGTCCGACTATGTGGAGATGGCTCGTCTCAAGGGTATGTCGTCATGGCGCGTTGTTCTTGTGCACGCCTTGCCAAACGCTTTCGCACCCGCAATACAGGTCGTCGGCCTCGTATTCTTATATCTCGCCGGTGGCATCGTCATAGTCGAAGATGTTTTTGACTTCCCCGGTATTGGTCAAGGCATGGTTAACGCAGTCTCAAATCGCGACATTCCGAGCATCCAGCTGATCGTGATCATTCTCGCGATCTTCTACGTCGTCGTGAACATTCTGACTGACGTACTCGTTCTTCTCGCGACGCCGCGTCGACGGATTGCTCGCTGATTATGAGCGGCGCAATGCCTCAGCCGATAAGCGAAGACATGTCCTCTGTCAAGCTGGGTCGTCACCACTTGCTCACAACGCTCGTAACGACAGCGAAAACTCCGCGCGGAAGCGTCGGCCTCGGTGTGGTTTCGGTGGTCGTTCTCGTCGCCGTAATCGGTCCCTGGGTAGCACCGTACTCCTCGACTGCGTTAGTCACAGCTCCGTTCGCTAAACCGTCGTCAGCGTTTCTCTTCGGGGGCGATGATCTCGGTCGAGATGTGTTGTCACGAGTATTAGATGGCGGATGGGAACTGCTAATAATGGCGGTTGCGGCGACCGCGTTCGGTGTCATAGTCGGAGCTGCTGCCGGCGTCTACGCGGCCTACGCTCGCGGTCGCCTAGACAGCCTCATTATGAGAACTGTCGATGTCCTTCTCGCATTTCCATCGATCATTTTTGCCCTCCTGCTGGTGAGCATCCTCGGACCACAACTGTGGCTGATAGTGTTGGCTGTTGGAATGTCGCACGCTCCTCAAGTGGCTCGCGTCCTTCGGGGTGCAACTCTCGACGTGACGGAGCGAGATTTCGTGAAGGCTGCAGAGCTCCAGGGCGAGGGGCAAACCAGGATTATTGGAAAGGAGATACTCCCAAACTTAGTCAGTCCGCTCATGGTCGAAACTGGGATCCGCCTTACATATTCGATCATTACCATCGCGGGGCTTGCCTTTCTCGGGTTCGGCCAGCAGCCGCCAGCCCCGAACTGGGGCACGATGATTAACGAGAATCGTGTCGCGATCGTCGCGAACCCATGGGGCGTTATCGTCCCCGCGATACTCATTGCCTTACTCGCGATCGGGGTAAACACCTTCACCGACGCCGTTGCACGAGTCACCATCGGCATTGAGCGTCGGCCCGAACAACTCGGCCTCGTTGACAACCTGTCGGCCGAATTGTGAAGAGCTGCCGTCGGACACAGCGGGCATACTCGTTAAGTGAACCTCCTCGTCGTTTTGCCGGTGAAACGCCAGCGGTTTCGCTTTCGTGCACCAGGAAGTACGGATGACTCATCTCGAGGTGAATGACCTTAGAGTGTCGATCGGGAGGTCGGGTCCCGATGTCGTGAGCGAAGTCTCGTTCTCTTTGAATTCCGGGGAAGTGCTGGGTCTCGTAGGAGAGTCAGGATCTGGAAAGACAACAGTCGGACTGGCGCTCCTTGGGTATGCGCGGCGTGGACTTGCAATAGTTCACGGCGAGGTTCTTCTCGCAGGAGTCGATCTCCTTAGTCTTCCTCCGCACGAGTTGCGCGGGATACGGGGACGCATGGTAGCCTACGTGCCACAGGATCCCTCAGCTGCTCTTAACCCAACGCTTCGGGTCGGCACTCAACTCAAGGAGATCCTAAAGCGTCATGGGAAGAGCATCGGCAACGTCGAAGGTCGATTGGCCGATGTGCTTGCAGAGACGAGCCTCGCCGCGAGTGTGTTCCACCGGTATCCTCACGAACTGTCTGGTGGACAACAGCAACGTGTCACTCTTGCCATGGCGTTCTCCTGCCGACCATTGCTTATCGTGCTCGATGAGCCTACAACGGGTCTCGATGTCACTATTCAACGTCATGTACTGGAGAGCGTACGCAGCTTATGCACGGCTTACGGGGTCGCGGCCGTTTATGTCAGTCATGATCTAGCTGTTGTTGACGCACTCGCGACGAAGGTGGCGGTAATGTATGGGGGGAGAATCGTCGAGTACGGAGCTAC
>Ga0326727_10023181_pt1 | contig 11884 bp, 8 predicted proteins | sample MB2enrmetagenome_FD_207643 | JGI IMG/M metagenome (GOLD analysis project Ga0326727, IMG submission 207643) | Lab enriched peat soil microbial communities from McLean, Ithaca, NY, United States - MB29MY | ecosystem: Environmental > Terrestrial > Soil > Wetlands > Peat | place: USA: New York... | reverse complement strand
GGAGGATCAACGGCCAAGGCCCGTGCCAGTCCGACCCGTTGCCTTTGCCCCCCGCTGAGTTGGTGAGGATAACGTTCCCGGATTTCCTCAGGCACCAATCCGAGCAGCCGCAGCAGTTGCTCAACGCGAGCCCGGATTCGGTCCCGTGGCCATTTTTCCAGTTCGGGGACAAGGGCAATATTACGCGCCACGGTCAGGTGGGGCAGCAAACCCACTTCCTGGATGGCGTAGCCGATCCGGCGGCGCAGGCGGATCAGATCCCAGTCTCGGGTGGAACGCCCCTCAACCCGAACCGTCCCGGCCGTAGGAAACAGCAGGCCGTTGATCAGCTTCAGCGCGGTAGTCTTTCCCGAACCGCTGCGGCCAAGCATTACCAGCAGCTCCGCCCGGCGTACCTGCAAATTAAGATCGGCTATCAGCGGACGCCCTGTAGCCGTCCCATATGTAACCTGAGCGAATTCAATGGTGGGAGAGACAGAAACTTCCATGCAGGTAGGCCGGTAATCCTCCCGCTATGTGGATGCAGAATCGGGCTAATATGTACCCCTACCGCAGAAAACACCCATCACAGAGGCACTGAGACACCCAGAAGGAATTTTGGATTTGCGGATTGGGATCTCAGAAAGTAGCCTTCAGGCAACCGGATGCAGAAACCTTGACGCACGACTGTCCCGTGCAGTTCTAACCCCCAAATCCAACCCCCAAATCCCAAATATTCTCTGTGTCTCCTTGACTCTGTGGTCGGCGTTTGAACTATACGTGCACGAATCGCGTATTTTGACGATAATCTTGAGACGGCCTCGCGCAGTAAAACCGGTACGCATAGAGACAGACAGATGAACGTTGCCCCAACTTTTGAGTTCCACGTGTCGCGTGAAGCACGGGATCGGTACGGTTTCGCTGAAACTCTGTTTTCTCTGACGGGAAACGTGGTGTTCGCCAATCTGCCGGCGGCCCGCGAGTTCGCACAGCGGATGAACCGCCTGCGCGACACCCGGCATCATCCCGAACGCACCGTCCATCCCGGCGCGCTGAACGCGTTGGGGCTTATCGATGAGACGCTGCATGTAGTCGTAGCGCTCTATCGCGCCCAACGCGACCCTCGGGCAATATTAGATGCCCTGGCTTGGTTCGAGTCGCGCCTCGGCAGCACGGTTCTGGACCAGACGCTGCTTGCCTTCACCAAACAATTCCCGCCTCAGGCCGTTTACCGAGGGGAACAAAGCCCGGCTCAGTGGCTGGCCGGGTCCACCGCCGGAACCCCACATCGCGCCATTGCTCTCGAAGAATTGATGATGCTGTGGCTGGCCAACGCGAATCCGGCGTTCACGGCGTTCGAGGAACTGTTCGACGACCAGCCGCTGGCGGCATCGACGGCATATCCGCAAATTACGGTCGCGCTGCGCGACTATTTTGCCACTCGCCCGCGTTTCGGCCCGGAAAATCAGAACCTGGTAGACATGCTGCGGGCGCCGGCGCTGGCATCGCCGGAATCGCTGGCCGGTCAGCTCAGCTTCATCCGGGCCAAGTGGGCCGATCTCCTGGGCGATTTTCTGCAACGCCTGCTTACGGCACTGGACGTTTTGAAAGAGGAGGAAGTCGCGATTTGGATGCGCTTTCACCCTCCCGGGGCGCACTTCGGCGCACCGCTGACCTTTGGCGATTCCAGTGCTGCGGCCATCCCCAGTTTTGCCGGCGCGGCATTCGAATACGAGCGGTTCAGCCGGGATGTCGAATGGATGCCGCAAACCGTTTTGATCGCCAAAACCATTTACGTGTGGTTGTACCAGTTGTCGAAGGCGTACCGGCGTCCCATTCACCGGCTGGACGAAATCCCCGACGAGGAACTGGACCGTCTGCGGCGCCGTGGCTTCAATGCGCTTTGGCTGATCGGGGTTTGGGAGCGAAGCCGGGCCTCGCAACGCATCAAGCAGATGACCGGAAACCCGGAGGCCGCCGCTTCCGCCTACTCGCTGGCCGGCTACACCATCGCCAGTGACCTGGGAGGCGAGCCGACGTATCTTGATTTGCGCAAGCGCGCCGGGAGCCGTGGTATGCGGCTGGCCAGCGACATGGTCCCCAATCACATGGGCATCGATTCGCACTGGGTCATTCAGCATCCGGACTGGTTTCTATCGCTTCCCTGTAGTCCTTATCCGGCGTATACGTTCAACGGACCGGACCTCTCCCAGGATGAGCGCGTGGAGATCAATATTGAGGACCATTATTTTGACCGCACCGATGCGGCCGTAGTATTCCGGCGCGGCGATCGCTGGACGGGCGATAAGCGTTACCTCTATCACGGCAACGATGGAACCAGCTTCCCCTGGAACGACACCGCCCAGCTGAATTACTTGAAGCCGGAGGTTCGCGAAGCCGTCATTCAGACCATACTTCACGTGGCGCGGCTGTTTCCCATAATCCGGTTCGACGCCGCCATGACCTTGACCAAGCAGCATTATCAGCGGCTCTGGTTCCCGGTGCCCGGAAGCGGTGGCGCGATTCCCTCGCGCGCGGAACACGGCATGAGCAAGGCTGATTTCGATGCCGCCATGCCGAACGAATTCTGGCGCGAGGTAGTCGATCGCGTGGCGCAGGAAGTTCCCGGTACGCTCTTGCTTGCCGAAGCCTTCTGGTTGCTGGAGGGTTATTTTGTCCGCACCTTGGGTATGCACCGCGTTTACAACAGCGCGTTCATGAACATGCTGCGGGACGAAGAAAATGCCAACTACCGCAGCGTGCTCAAGAATACCCTGGAGTTCGATCCCGACGTGCTCAAACGCTACGTCAATTTCATGAACAATCCCGACGAGCGCACCGCGCTGGATCAATTTGGCAAAGGCGACAAATATTTCGGCGTCTGCCTCATGATGGCGACCCTGCCCGGACTGCCCATGTTCGGTCACGGACAAGTGGAGGGGTTCAGCGAGAGATATGGCATGGAGTATCGCCGGGCCTATCGGGATGAGGAACCGGATACCTGGATGGTAGCGCGCCACGAGCGGGAAATCGCGCCCTTGCTGCATCGCCGTGCCCTGTTCGCTGAGGTACGCGACTTCCTGCTGTACGACTTTTTTACCAGTGAAGGCTGGGTGAACGAGGACGTCTTCGCCTACTCCAACCGGCTAGGGGAGGAGCGCGCGCTGGTGGTGTTCCACAATCGCTATGCCGACACGCGTGGCTGGATCCGCACCTCCGCGCGATATGCCGAAAAATTGCCGGAGGGCGGCAAACGTCTGCGCCAGCGCACGCTGGGTGATAGCTTTGGCCTGTCCCGCGATCCTGCCATGCTGGTGGCCTACCGCGACGCTTTCACCGGACTGGAATACCTGCACCGCGCCGTTGAGTTGGCGGACAAGGGGTTGTATATCGAACTCGGCGCGTACAAGTGCAGTGTGCTCCTCGACTGGCGCGACCTGCGGGATGACGGCATGCGCCCGTGGAGCGCGTTGTGCGACATGCTCGCCGGCCGCGGTGTTTCCAGCTTGCAAGACGCGCTCCACATGCTGGAACTCAAGCCGATTCACGATGCCTTGCGGGCGCTAGCCGATCCGAAGCGGGTTCAGGCACTAGCCGAGTACGTGAGCGAAACCGGTACGCCCGAGTCGGAGATAACCAGGTGGATCGAGGATGCGGCCCGCAGGGTACGCACGCTTCTCCAGGAAACCGACCGTTATCTCTCCTCAGCGCAAAGCCCCGATCCGGAGAGCAAGTTTCCGCAGCGCCAGCCAAAGGAGCTGGATGCAGCGGCACAGCAGTTCGAGCGGCGCCTGCGGCTGGCCATACGTATCCCAACCCTCGAGCAGTATTTTTCCCAGCCTTGGCCAGAGCAAGCGCGTGCGGTGTTGCCCACTCCCACCACGCCGCCGGCAGATGTAACGGTCATTTGGAGCACCATAGTGACTTGGTGTGCACTGGAGGCGCTTGGCCGGCTGCAGCATCCGGCTGAGCCCAACGCCGCGTCTACCGGACTGTTTGATCGCTTGCGGCTGCGAGGAGTCCTGGCCGAGCTTTTTGCCGCCGCTGGTCTGGAAGGAGAAAAACGCTGGCAGGTGGCGGCGCGCCAGCGGGCGGCATTTGCGTGTGCTTCGCTGCTGACCGGGCCGGAACCCGTGCTGGGCCGTCCTGCCCCCGCCCCCTTCGGCTGGCTGCATGATCCTGACCTGGCATGGCTGGTCGGCGTCCACGAATACGAAGGGGTCCGCTATCTGGTCAAAGAATCTTTCGAGCGCTTGCTGTGGTGGATCGCCCTGCGTCCGTTGCTGGAAATACTGGAACCGCCAAAGATAGAACCGGAGACCATAAGGGCATTAGAACGACGGCTCAAATCGCGAATCCGCGCCGTCGCTGAGAAAGGGTATCGCGTGGAGGCGCTGCTTGAGCCGGAAGGATAGGACCCTGGGTTCCATATTCGCACGCGCCGCTTGACACGCCTATGCGGGTGCAGTACTTTGCTCGCATCTCATGCGTACATCTGTGCGACTAACGCACAAGCGCGGTGCACCTTGGGGCATGATCCCGGCCCTGGGGTATGCTGGACAACCGGTTTCAATTACCTCCACAGGATGGTCTTCCCATGTCTATTGTTCCGGAAATAGGAAGAAAAGCGACTAAGCCGCCCGTGCCAAAGGGTGGCGTAATGCAAGCGCTCACCCAGTTTTTCACGGCATTGATGCGGAAATACCTGCCCGATCCGTTTGTCTTCGTTATCGTGCTGACCGGTTTGGCGGTGGTTCTGGGAATGGTGTTGCAACACAAATCACCGCTGCAAATGATGGACTATTGGGGTAAAGGCTTCTGGTCGCTGCTGGCATTCACCGCCCAGATTGCCACCATGCTGGCCACCGCCTACGTGCTGGCCAAATCGCCCCTGGTGGACAAAGCGATCGACATGCTCAGCACGGTGGTGAAGACGCCGCGCGGCGCAATTATCACCGCGACTCTGGTGGGCGGCATTGGCAGCTATCTCAATTGGGCCTTTGGCCTGGTTGTCGGCGCGGTCGTCGCCCGCAAGCTGGCCGTAGCCGTTAAAGGGGTGCACTACCCGTTGATCATGGCTTCGGCTTACAGCGGCTTCGTTCTCTACGGCACCGGGTTGAGCGCCACCATTCCCATTCTGATCGCCACCAAGGGCCATCCTCTGGAGAAGGCCATGGGCATCATTCCGCTCTCCCAGACCATATTCACCGCGCCCATGTTGATCGTTTCTTTGGTGCTGCTCATCACGTTGCCCATCCTGAACGTCCTGGCTATGCCCCGCCGTCCGGAAGATGTGATCGAGCTTGATCCCACCGTTTTTCAGGAGAACAAGCCATCGGCTGCGGCGCCGGTGATGGGAACGGAAACCATTGCCTGGAAAATGAACCATAGCCGTATCCTATGTTGGGCGATGGCGTTGTTCGGCTTGCTATTTCTGGCCCGTTACTTCTACGCCGGGGGCAGCCTCGACCTGAATTCCATCAACTTTATTATCCTGTTTGCAGGTCTCCTGTTTATGGGTACGTCGGCGCGGTATGTCTCCGCGCTGGCAGATGGCGCCAAGACCGTTGGCGGGATCATTCTCCAGTATCCCTGTTACGCCGCCATCATGGCCATGCTGGCGGGCTCCGGCCTGGTGAACACGATTGCCCAGTGGTTTGTGCACGTTTCCAACGCCCACACCCTCCCACTTTGGGGACTGGTGAGTTCCTATTTCATTAATTTCTTCGCCCCCTCCGGAGGCGGGCACTGGGTCATTCAGGGCCCCTTCATGGTAGAAGCGGCGAAAAATCTGGGAGCGGATCTGGGCAAAACCGCGATGAGCGTTATGCTCGGGAATGCCTGGAACGACCTGGTGCAACCTTTCTGGCTGCTGCCCACGCTGGCGATTTCCGGTCTCAAGCTGAGTGATGTCATGGCTTATACCGTACTGGCGATGTTGTGGTCTACCGTAGTTCTGTGTACCGGCGTTCTAATCTGGGGCTATATGTAAGTTGTAAGCTCGCCAATCGAGCATTGGCTTAATAATTCGAGGATATTTTATGAACGTTGATTTATTGGTCAAAGGCGGGACCGTGGTCGATCCCGCACGCGGTTTTCGCGGGGCCGCTTCGGTCGCCGTTGCGAACGGGCGCATCGTAGAGGCGCCAGCCGACGCCACTGCCACCCGGGTAATCGATGCCGACGGTTGTCTGGTGCTTCCCGGGTTGATCGACTTCCATGCGCACGTCTATGCTCCCGGCACAGAAATCGGCGTTCGGGCGGATGCCGCCATGCTGCCGCAAGGCGTCACCACCGTGGTGGATGCCGGCAGCGCCGGCTTGGGTAACTACGCAAACTTCGTCGGTTCGGTGGTCGCTTTCAACCAGATGCGCGTGTTCAGCCTGGTGAATGTCGCGGTTACCGGACTGATCACCCTGCGCTATCACGAAGACGTGAATCCCAAGTTCTACGACGTTGCCGGACTGCAAGCTCTGTTCGCGAAATATCCCGGCCAGCTCATGGGATTGAAGGTACGGCAGAGCCGGGACATCGTGGGCGAATTGGGCCTGGAACCCCTGAAGGCAACACTGAAGATGGCCGGCCAGATCGGCTGCCGCGTGGTCGTGCATGTAACTGATCCCCCCTGTCCGCTTGCGGAAATTGCCGACCTGCTTCGTCCAGGGGATGTCTTTTGCCACGTCTTTCAAGGCACGGGACACACGATTATCGGCGAGGATGGCAGGGTATTCCCCGCCATTAAAGCGGCTAAAAAACGTGGTGTGCTCTTCGACTGCTCTAACGGGAAGGGCCACTTTTCGTTTCGCGTCTCTCGCGCGGCCATTGCCGACGACTTTCTGCCGGACGTGATCAGTACCGACCTGACGGTTTTGACCTTGTACATGGATTACTCCTTCGGCGTGCCCTACCTGATGTCGAAGTATCTGAACCTTGGGGTCGATCTGATGAAGGTGGTAGCGGCGTGCACTTCGACACCGGCACGATGGCTGGGCCTGGAGGGACAGGCCGGCACCTTGGCTCCCGGCGCGGTGGCTGACATCGCGGTTCTGCGGCCCCTTCGGCGTCCTACTCGCTTCCTCGACACCGGCGGCGAGGTATTGGTTGCAGACCAGTTGCTAGTTCCCCAGATGACGGTGGCCGGCGGACGCATTGCGTATCGGCAAATCGATTTCGCAACGTAAGATGGAGAACATCCACCACAGAGACACGGCGACGCAGAGAATCCCAAATCCGAGTTCCCAAGTCCCAATTCTCCTCTGTGTCTCTGTGTCTCTGTGGTAGGTGTTACGTACGAGGTCATGCAATGGCTCAACCAATACGGCAAATCGGCGTCGTCGGGGCCGGCATCATGGGGCACGGTATCGCTCAAGTCTGCGCCCAGGCCGGCAAGAAAGTAATTCTGGTCGACAGTATCCCAGAAACATTGCAAAACGCTCGGACGCGGATCGAACAGAGCGTCGCCATTCTTCGCGAGCACGGATTGTTACCGCCTTCGCAGGCCGATGCGGTGGTGGAGAACCTCCGCTTTAGCCTCCGCCTGGAGGAAGCGGTAGGCTCGGCCGATTTGGTTTTCGAGGCTATCCCCGAAAACCCGGAATTGAAACGGCAGTTGTTCCAACGCCTCGATCGTCTCTGCCGCTCCGAAGTAATCTTCGCCAGCAACACTTCAGCGCTACCGATAGGTTTGCTGTCGAGTTTTTCCTGCAACCCGGCGAGAGTCATTGGTACGCATTTCTTTAATCCGGCCCAACTGATTCCCCTGGTGGAGGTCATCACCGCCGAGGCTACCGACCCGGCCGCTCTCCGTCTGCTGATGGAGTTTCTGGCCGCCGCAGGCAAGAAGCCCATCCATGTGCGCAAAGACATTCCTGGCTTTATTGGCAACCGCATGCAAAGCGCCCTGGCGCGCGAGGCTATGTCTTTGGTCCAACAAGGAGTGGCGGCTCCCGAGGACATCGATGCTGTGGTCAAATACAGTCTGGCGCTCCGCTTGCTCTTTTCCGGTCCGCTTGAGCAGAGAGACCTGAACGGCTTGGACACGCACCTCGCCGTCAGCGAGACCCTGTACCCTGACTTGGAGGCGGCGAAAGAACCGTTGCGCGTGCTGCGGGACAAGGTAGCAGCCGGCGAATTGGGGCTGAAGACGGGAAAAGGCTTTTACGACTGGACGAGCCAAAAACCGGCGGAAGTCGCCAAACGCAAGAACCAGGAATTAATCGCCTTGCTCAAATTTCTTCGGACTGCAGTGTGAGCGATAGTGACATTGAGAATGCAAGAAAAATTAGTACCTCCATCACCAAGACGCTGCGCTCCGCGAAGTCTTACCCTGCTGTGCTCTGCGGTTCTGCGTCTCTGCGTTGGGTGTTTTTCTTGCCTAAAATGGAGCAGCTATGATTGATAAACGTGTTGCCTCGCTTGAGGCTGCGGTCGCAGACATTAAGGACGGTTCCACGGTAATGATCGGAGGGTTCGGCGCTGCCGGACTGCCCGCCGAACTGATCGACGCCTTGATCGCCCAAGGGGCCGCAAATCTGACCGTAGTCAACAATAACGCGGGCAACGGATACACCGGGCTGGCCGCGCTGTTGAAGACCGGACGCGTCCGCAAAATCATTTGCTCTTTCCCTCGCCAGGTAGATTCGTATGTCTTCGACGAACTCTACCGGTCCGGGCGCATTGAACTGGAATTGGTGCCCCAAGGAAACCTGGCCGAACGCATTCGGGCGGCCGGCGCCGGAATCGGCGGCTTCTTCACTCCGACGGGATATGGAACTATCCTGGCCGAGGGCAAGGAAACCCGCCGGATCAACGGGCGCGATTACGTGCTGGAATACCCGATCTACGCCGATGTAGCGCTGATCAAAGCCCGGGTTGCGGACCGCTGGGGCAATTTGGTCTATCGCAAGACTGGCCGCAACTTCGGTCCCATCATGGCTATGGCCGCGCGTTGCGCCATTGCCCAGGTGGACGAGCTCGTGGAACTGGGAGAGATGGATCCGGAAAGTATCGTTACTCCCGGCATTTTCGTCCAGCGCGTGGTGCAGGTTAAGAAAACCAATTGAGGAATCCCCAATGAAGAAACTAACCCCCGACCAAATTGCGGCTCGCGTGGCTAAGGATATTCCCGAGGGCGCCTTCGTGAATCTTGGGATCGGCATGCCCACACTGGTGGCGAACCATCTTCCCAAGGACCGCGAAGTCATTCTGCACAGCGAAAATGGCTTGCTCGGCATGGGGCCGGCGCCGGAGGCGGGCAGCGAGGATCCAGACCTGATCAACGCCGGCAAGCAACCGGTCACGATTCTTCCGGGGGGGGCGTACTTTCACCACGCCGATTCTTTCGCCATGATGCGCGGCGGACATGTGGACATTTGCGTCATGGGTGCATTCCAGGTGTCCGTGACCGGCGACCTGGCAAACTGGCATTCCGGCGCACCCGACGCCATTCCCGCCGTGGGTGGGGCTATGGATCTCGCCATCGGCGCCAAGCAGGTTTTCGTTATGATGGACCTGCTCACCAAGAAGGGCGAAAGTAAGCTGGTCTCGCGCTGCACCTATCCGATTACCGGAATTGCCTGTGTGTCACGAATCTATACCGATGTGGCCGTGTTCGACATTACGCCGGAAGGCCCCCAGGTAGTCGAAATGGTGGAGGGTCTAGGCCTGGAAGAATTGCAGCGCATGGCCGGGGTAGCATTGTCAGCCCGGCAACGGAAATCAACCGTAGCGGGTCAGGTACAACACTCATGAATTCCCGGAAAGCGCCCCGTGGTGTTTGTAGCTTGTGGCTTGCGGCTTGTTGCTGGTTACTTTCAAAAAATTGAGGATGACTTATGAGCGACGCCTTCATTTGTGACGCGATCCGCACCCCCGTGGGACGCTACGCGGGGAGCTTGGCTGGGGTACGAACCGACGACTTGGCCGCCATTCCTATCAAGGCCATCTTGACGCGGAACCCCGGTGTCCCTCCCGCGGCGGTAGAAGATGTCATCTTCGGTTGCGCCAACCAGGCAGGGGAAGACAATCGCAACGTAGCACGTATGGCCTTGCTGCTCGCCGGCCTGCCGAGTTCGGTGCCCGGCGCTACCATCAACCGGTTGTGCGGTTCCGGCATGGATGCGGTTGGCACCGCCGCCCGCGCTATCAAAGCCGGGGAAGCCGGTCTGATGATTGCCGGCGGTGTGGAGAGCATGAGCCGCGCGCCCTTTGTGATGGGCAAAGCCACCGCCGCCTTTGCCCGCACGGTAGAGGTCTTCGACACTACTATCGGCTGGCGCTTCGTCAATCCTCGCTTAAAAGAGCAATATGGGGTCGATTCCATGCCCGAGACGGGCGAGAACGTCGCCGCCGATCTCAAGATCAGCCGGCAGGACCAGGATTGCTTCGCGCTTCGCAGCCAGCAAAAAACGGCCCGGGCCCAAGCAACCGGAGTGCTGGCCGAAGAGATCTGTCCGGTGACCATTCCCCAAAGAAAGGGCGACCCGGTCGTCGTCGACCGGGACGAGCACCCGCGATCCACCAGTCTGGAAGAACTGGCCAAGCTCAAGGGGGTAGTGCGCCCGGAGGGAACCGTCACCGCTGGCAACGCCTCCGGAATCAACGATGGCGCTTGCGCTCTGCTGCTGGCCAACGAGAAATCGGCGCAGCGTTTCGGCCTCAAGCCCAAGGTGCGCGTTCTTGGCATGGCCACTGCCGGGGTGCCGCCTCGCATCATGGGTATGGGGCCGGCGCCAGCTTCGCAGAAGCTGCTCCAGATGCTGAATTTAAGCCTGGAGAAGATGGACCTGATCGAACTCAACGAAGCCTTTGCCTCCCAGTCGCTCGGTGTCCTCCGCTCCCTGGGATTGAAGGACGATGATCCCCGCGTAAATCCCAATGGCGGGGCTATTGCTCTGGGACACCCCCTGGGGATGAGCGGAGCACGCCTGGTTACCACCGCAATCTATCAACTCCAGAGGATGCAAGGACGATATGCGCTCTGCACAATGTGCATTGGCGTAGGCCAAGGCATTGCCATGGTGCTCGAACGGATGTGAGGAAACCAGCATTCGGCAATCAGCGCTCAGCATTCAGCCGAAATGCGTGTACCCACAAGCGGTTTTTGGCTGATTGCTGAGTGCTGAATGCTAAGTGCTTTTGTGAGCCAGATCACTTAACGACGCATCAGGCGTTACAGCGCAGACCCTGCCTGGCAATTACCGTAAGGACTACGAGCTACCATCCAAAACTGGCACCACAGGGCCTCATGATGTACGGGAAGTGCGCCAACCATAGTTGTTCTGCCTCGGGACCATCCCATGACACCGGTAAATTCTTTCGCGTTGATATCGACCTCGGCAACAACAAAGGGGGCGAATGCCAGCACAAAACCATGTACCTTTGGTTGTGCCCGGAGTGCGCACAGCAATTGCGCCCGCACGTGCAAGTTGTGGGAGACATGGTCAGGGTGCAACTGGCGCGGATCCAACCTTTGCCCCTTCGTGGCAGTCCGGCAGTTCCGGTCGGGATAAACTGAAAAGCTGCCCGGTTATTGCCCCATACCGTTCGGTCAAGGCCAACAGATTGCTTCTGGCGTAGCGCCACCATCCTCGGTGGCGGGCTGCGAAATCCCAAGGTTCTTCTCTCGATGTTCATGAAGAATTCATAGGATTTAGATTTGCCGTTAACAATCAATGCTTACTCTGAGACTGTCCAACCCGGTAGACTGGGTCCGGACAGTCCAACTTCCACGGCATGGGCTGTCCGGACCTTTTTTCTGCCGCGCCAACCGCCCAACCTCCCCGTATAATTGCCATCACGGTCGCTGTGGTTGCTTCTGCTTCCAAACCGGAACCGCGCCGCCGCCGGCGCACACTGGTCATCGGGCTGGCGGTCGTTATTTTTCTGCTCTTCCTGTTCATTTTTT
>Ga0326727_10023180_pt1 | contig 11884 bp, 11 predicted proteins | sample MB2enrmetagenome_FD_207643 | JGI IMG/M metagenome (GOLD analysis project Ga0326727, IMG submission 207643) | Lab enriched peat soil microbial communities from McLean, Ithaca, NY, United States - MB29MY | ecosystem: Environmental > Terrestrial > Soil > Wetlands > Peat | place: USA: New York... | reverse complement strand
ATCTTGAGGGCAGCGCCGGTGCCACTGCCTCCACTCCTTGAGCAAACTGAAATTACCCGCGAAGTAGAGCGCCGCCTATCGGCAGCCGACCGTTTAGCTGCCACATTAAATCGTCAATTCGACCATGCACGGAGCACGCGCCAGTCGCTTCTTCAGGAAGCCTTTGCTGGCCACCTTGTCCATCAAAGCCCTAATGACAAACCCGCTTCCTTTCTGCTAGACATCATCCACGCTGCCCGCGAGACCGAAGCAAAGAAACCAAAAGGTAAACGTATGTCCAAATCCATATCAAAAGCCATCCGTCGCCCCCTGCTCGATGTGCTTCGTGAGCACAAAAAGCCGATGACTTCAGAATCGCTTTTTCGCGAATCGGGTTTTGAGGCTATGTTCAACGAAAGCGAAGAACCCCAAGACGTGGTGGATGCTTTCTACAGCGAACTTCGTAAACTCACCGACAAGCCTGAAAAAGTGTCAGAGCAAAGGGATTCAAGACACCAAGTCATGTTAAAGGCACTGCTATGAGACTCGATTACCTAAAAATTCATGACTTCAAAAACCTCGTTGGTTTCTCTGTGGATTTCGATGAAACGTGCAAAGAACCAGTGACGGTTCTCCTAGGCCGCAACGGTTCGGGCAAGAGCAATCTCTACGAAGCACTCGTAATTATCTTTCGTGATTTACTAAAAGGGAGGCCTACAAAGGATTTTGGTTATGATTTGCGATACACCCTCCGCAACGGGAAAATTGCGGTGTGCGTATTGAATCCAGCCACTACACGAGAAGACGGCGAGGAGTCCGCCCCAATTCCCTTCACTTCGAGGGAGGGACAGGCGATTAACTCATTTTCATTTACCGTGACGGAAGATGGCAAGGAACGCCGCTTGAGCAAGGAGAAGATACCAGATTACCTGCCAAAATACGTCGTTACGTATTACTCGGGAACAAGCACCCGACTGCAACGTCACTTCTTCAAACCGCAATTGGAATTTCGCAACGAGCTTCTTGAGGGGCGTTCACTTCCGTTACGTCCGCTCTTTTACGCGATCCCGATCCATTCACAGTTTGCGCTACTCGCATTCTTTATGACCGAAGATCATGAAGCAATGGAGTTTCTCAAGGAGTATCTCTGGATTGAGGGATTGGAGAGCGCCTTGTTTGTTCTGCGGCGTCCCCATTGGGCCGCTGGCCGGAAGCACTCCAAGAACGGTGATCCCCGCTTCTGGGGCGCGCGCGGAGTTGTGCGGGATTTTCTTTCCGAGGTTTACAAATGTGCGCTCGCTCCGCTCCGATTAGCTGGCGACATCCAAGAGTCATTCGACAAGGTTGAGCGGACGGAATTTCTTTATCTCTTTCTGCGCGATTTAGAAAAACTGCGCGAACTAGCCAAGCGGTCGTTGGAAATCGCGAAGTCCAAGTCCGACCAAAAGGATGTCAATGCTGCTGATTTTTTCAAAGTGCTCGAAAGCACTTTTATGTCAGACTTAATTCACGAGACTCGCATCCGGGTTTCCGTTCGTCATGCTGGCGGGTTGACTTATCGCGAACTGAGCGAGGGAGAGCAGCAAATGCTCGCAGTTGTCGGGATGTTACGGTTTCTGAAGGACGACGATTCACTTTTCCTTTTGGACGAACCCGACACCCACCTCAATCCTAGTTGGGGAATGGAATATCTGAATATCCTGAAAAAACATGCAGATACAGGAAAAAACAGTCATCTATTACTGGCGACCCATGATCCTCTGGTTTTGTCAAATCTTCGGCGTAATCAGGTGGTGATGCTGGAGCGCGATCCCAAAACTGGATGCGTGGCGAGTTCCGAGCCGGAGGAAGACCCGGTCGGCATGGGTGTTCAAGGCATCTTGAGAAATATGTTTGGCGTGCGCAGCACTGTCGGAACAGAAACGCAAGGCAAGCTCAATGAACACGCAAACTTGCTTGCGTTAGGCAAAAAGCGAACGGCAGCACAAGAAAAGCGCTTCAAAAAGCTTGTTGACGAGCTGGAAAAAACGGGTTTTGGGCGCGAGTTCCGTGACCCAGATTATGCGACTTTTCGTCGTGCGATTGCACGACGGCCCGAGTTCAAAAAGCCGGTGCTAACAACGGAGGAATTGAAAAAACAGGAAGGCATTGCCGATAAGATCGTCGCTGACGTTTTGGCTAAGGGGAAAAAGAAAAAATGAGATTCATCAATCTCAATGGGCGTAGGCCCAACCAAGCGTGGCTTCGAAAAGCGCAACGCCTGCTCCAAGAGCTGAACGCAGCAGCAGACGATATGGCTCGAAAGCAACTCATTGAAGCCAATCAAGCAGTCTGGAAAGAGCTTTTGCCTTGGTTGCGGAAGATAACGAAGGGCAAATGCTGGTTCTCGGAATCTCGTGGCGCTTGCCAGTATTGGGAGGTTGAACATTTCCGTCCCAAAGGTGCTGCAAAAAATCTTGATGGAACTGAACGCGCCGAGGGTTATTGGTGGCTCGCGTTTGAATGGGGCAATTTTCGGTTATGCGGTGGTGTTAGCAATCGAAAGAAGGGGTGCTATTTTCCACTGCGGGCGGGAACTCACATAGGCACCGCTGCGAACCGGAACACCGACGACGAAGACCCGTATCTTTTGGATCCAACAAAATTGGAAGACCCACCTTTACTGACTTTTAACCGCAATGGGGATGTCAATCCAACTCCCAACATGACGGCTTGGAATACAGAACGTGCAACGGTTTCAATTGGACGCTACAAGCTCCAAGAGCACGAAGAGTTTGTAGAGGCACGAAGAGACACTTGGGAGAAATGCGAACTCGAAATTAACAGGTGTCGCAATCTATTAAACGATCAATCCCTGAACCCAACCGCAACGAAAAAGCAAAAAATCCACGCCCAGATGGAGAAACTTCGTGAGATGGGAGACTTCTATTCAGAGTTTTCTGCTGTCGCAAATGATTGTCTCCGGTCATGCCCTGAACCTTTCTTTCATAAACTTGCCGGTTCGGTTTAATTCTATGTCCACTACAGCCAGCGCTCTCGTTCAAAAAGTTTGGAATTACGCCCACGTTCTAAAGGACGATGGACTGGCGTTCATGGATTACACGGAGCAGATCACCTACCTATTGTTTCTAAAGATGGCTTCAGAACGGCACTCTGACGAAGCAGCTAAAATTCCCTCTCTTTACACTTGGGATGCGCTGAAGAAAATCAGCGACCACAGAAAACTTTTGGATCGGTATCACCAAGGTTTACGTAATCTAAGCGAGTGTCCGGGCTTGCTGGGGCTTATCTTCACAAAGCCGCAGAGCAAAATAAATGACCCGGCAAAACTTCATTACCTGATCAAAATGATTGATAGTGAAAACTGGTCTGCGCTGGACGTGGACGTGAAGGGCGAAGTTTACGAAGGATTGCTTGCCAAGAACGCTGATGATGTGCGCGGCGGCGCAGGACAATACTTTACGCCGCGCCCTGTCATTCGTGCAATCGTCGAGGTAATGCGACCCGAACCGCTGATGCGAATTTCCGATCCAGCGTGTGGCACAGGGGGGTTTCTGTTAGCAGCTTTTGAGTATCTCAAAGACAGGACGGCAAATGCGAAGGAGGCAGTCCACCTACACACCAAGACATTGCATGGTATTGATCTTGTCCCCAATGTTGCCCGTTTGTGCGCCATGAATCTTTTCCTTCACGGGATTGGCACCAATCCCAAATATCCCGTAGTTTCGATTGGCGACAGCCTGGAATCAATGCCAAAGACCCAATCCGTCGATATGGTTCTCACGAACCCGCCATTTGGGAAGAAAAGCAGCTTCACCATCATCGGCAAAGACGGAAAGAACCAGACCGACAAAATCTCCTATCAGCGACCCGATTTCTGGGCTACGACCAGCAATAAACAACTCAACTTCGTTCAGCACGTCTATTCAATGCTCAAGGAATCCGGACGAGCCGCAGTGGTAGTTCCTGACAATGTGCTTTTTGAAGGAGGCGTAGGCGAGAAAATCCGCCGGATTTTACTTCAGCGATGCGACGTTCACACTTTGTTACGGCTGCCAACTGGCATTTGGTATTCATCAGGCGTGAAGGCAAACGTTCTTTTCTTCGACAAAAAGCCTGAAACGAAGACTCCATCAACGAAAGAAATTTGGGTCTATGACTTGCGCTCAAACAAAAAGTTTTCGCTCAGAAACAACCCAATTCGGTCTGATGACCTAACGAATTTTGTTCAGTGTTATTCTGCTGCTGACCGCTCAAAGCGCAGGGAGAATGAGCACTTTCGACGATTCCAATATGCAGATATTATTGCACGGGACAAGGCGAATCTCGACATTCAATGGCAACAAGAGATAGCCGATGTAGCCAATGGCAGCACCCCCAAAACATTGATGCTAGAGATTCTTACGGACCTGGAAGAAGCGATGAAAGAATTTGCTGCTGCCGAGGAAGAGATTCTGCGGTGAGTCCAGACTTTTAGCCAATTCGCGAATTTATTTGCCAAGCGGGAAGGCAAAACCTTAGCCTTCCCGCCAGCAATGGAACAGCTCATCAAACTGGTGAAATCCTACCGGCTTTCGTCGGGACTGGCAGAACGGCTCCGGCTGGCGGAGGCCATCTTCCACCTGATTGAGCCGGATTACTGCAAAAGCACGACCGGCGCGGTCATGCCATTCGAGCGGTTGAAGAAGGGATACTCCCCTGTCATGGCTCATGCGGGAGCCATGAGTCACGCCAGGCTCGCCCGCTACGCGGAGTCAGTGGGGGTAATTCTTTGGATCGTTTTCAAGTCCTTTCCCGCAAGTGCTCCCCTCTGCATCGGCTCGTTCTTTCGCCCTCACTAGCCCGCTTCACAGGGGGCCTTCGTGGTGCCCTCTGAAGACTACTCCCACGGGCCGCCCTGCTGCACGGGCTTTTTTCGTGAAGGGCGAAAGACCGGACCGAACAGCAGAGCACAAAAAAAAGACTATGAAAACGAATACAAACAAAAATCAGAAAAATCAGATCAAGGCTCAGAGCCGTCCCGAACAGTTGAGCACGAGCACCGGAGACAGACCAAAAATCAATATGGAATTGCGCCGGACAAATCGGAAACTTGAAACCGAAAAGTTGCTGGCGTTGCTCCGCAGTGAGACACCGAACTTTTTTGACATTGCCGAAGTGGTTGGCAAATGGGTTTGGATTCAGTTTTCCGACAAGCAACCGCCGACCGTCACCGCTGTTTTGTCAGAGCTTGGCGTTCATTGGAACAACACACGGCAGGCATGGCAGCACCCTTGCGGCACGATACCCGACGAACGGGCGACCTATGACCCCCGCAGGCGTTACGGCAGCTATTTCGCCGCAGACCAAAAACCCGCCTAACCGGAGAAACCGCCATGAATACCACCGCAACCTTTCCCGGATTTGAAACGCTGGTGAAACCGTTCAAGTTTGCCGCCAGCCCGTATGAATATAAAGTGACCACCTTGCGCGAGTGTCCGACCCCGGACGCAATGCAGCATTGCGAGACACCCGACAAAGCCGCCGATTATTGGCGGATGCACATTGCCACTCACCCGCATTTTAACCCGGATTGCGAATGTTTGGCGGTGTTGCTTTTGAACTCACGCCGCAAGGTCAAAGGGCATCAAATCGTTTCCATCGGCACGATGGACACCATTTTAGTCCATCCCCGCGAGGTTTTCCGGCTCGCCATCGTCACCGCCGCCAGTGCCTTGATTGTCATGCACAATCACCGCCCATAACGCAAAGCCGCAAAGTCCCAAAGACGCAACGAGAATTACAATTGTCAATCCTCAACGGATTTTCCCGCGCAGAGGCGCTGAGTTCGCGGAGAAAAAAGGAAAAAATGATTGCCTTCTCTGCGCCCTCAGCGCCTCTGCGCGAAATGCTGCGGGCTTGGGGGTTTTGGTTCCGGCTTCCTGCACCGCTCCTGTCGCGCCCTTGCGCCATCCCTTCCGCGTCAACGTCTCTGGGGCCAATCCTCCAGCTTGCGGAGTTAAACGATTCGCTCTATTCCCGCGTCATTCAACTCTATTTGGAGAGAATCGCCCCCGCTCCAAAACGCCCAACTCATTGCGCCAAAGCCACTTGCAACGAAAACAGCGGCGTCTGCATTAGTATAACTTATCAACTCTAAACACTATTTTTCAAATCTTCACCCATTTATATACGACACTCCTCGCGCACCCGCGTAAGCCCATTGCGACGAGGCGCAAGCCCCGCACGGGCGCGCGCCGGCATTTTCCCGCGAGCATTGACTTGCGCGCGCCGCGCGGAACCCGTTTAATCCTCGGCCATGCGGATACTATCGGGCATCCAGCCCTCCGGGGCGTTGCACATGGGCAATTATTTTGGGATGATGAAGCTGGCGATCGAGCTGCAAGAGCAGGGCCAGGCGCTTTACTTCATTGCCAACTACCATTCGATGACCTCGCTCTTCGATCCGGAAGAGCGGCGCCGCAACACCATGGACGTGGCGCTGGATTTCCTGGCGTGCGGGCTGGACCCTAAGAAGGCGCTGCTGTTCCGGCAATCCGACGTGCCGGAAGTCACGGAGCTGGCGTGGATGCTGACCACGCTGACCCCGATGGGCCTGCTCGAGCGGTGCCACAGCTACAAGGACAAGCTGGCGCGCGGCTTATCCCCCTATCACGGTATATTCGCCTACCCGGTTTTGATGGCGGCGGACATACTGATTTACGATTCGAACATTGTGCCGGTGGGCCGCGATCAAAAGCAGCACGTCGAAGTCACGCGCGACATTGCCATCAAATTCAACGAAGCCTACGGCCCGACCTTTATCGTGCCGGAGCCGCGCATTCGTGAGGAGACGGCGGTCGTGCCCGGCACCGACGGCCAGAAGATGAGCAAGAGCTACGGCAACGCCATCGAGATTTTCGGGGACGAAAAGGCCCTGCGCAAAAAAGTAATGAGCCTTGTAATGGACAGCCGGACGCCCCAGGAACCCAAGCCCGATGCCGATAAGAACCTGGCCATCCAATTGTTGCGCCTGGTCGCGCCGGCGGCGGTGGCCAGGGATTATGAGGAGCGGTTGCGGGCCGGGGGGTTGGGTTACGGGGATTTGAAGAAGGCGCTCTTCGAGCATTATTGGGATTATTTTGCCGGGGCGCGCGGGCGGCGGGCGGAGTTGACGGCCAACCTGGATTTTGTGCATGGTGTATTGAAAGACAGCGCCGCCCAGGCCCGCGCGCTGGCCACAAAGGTGCTGGCGCGCGCCCGCCATGCCAGCGGGTTGGATTGATATGATGCCCAAAACAGCAAAGCGTCCCTGCCCCGTTTGTCTGCACTCCGTCGTCTCAGTGCTCCGTTTTCAACGGTTTATTCTGCCTGAGAATCATCCCCTGGCCAACGGCTATGAAGTCGTCTGTTGCGGGCGGTGCGGATTTGTCTATGCCGACACGGCCACCCGGCAGGAGGACTACGACCGGTTTTATGCCTCCTTTTCAAAATATGAGGACAAGAGAACCGGGACGGGCGGCGGCGAGTCTTCGTCGGACGCCCGCCGTTTGGACGAGACGGCCAGGTGCATCGCCGGGTTTGTTTCCCGGCGCGATGCGCGCATCCTGGACATCGGCTGCGCCAATGGCGGCTTGCTGCTTCGATTGAAGAGACTTGGCTTGCAAAACCTTTGCGGCTTCGACCTGCCGGCGGGTTGCGTTGAGAACACGAGAAAGCTCGGCATCGCGGCCGAGTACGGGTCCGTGACGGACCATCCGCCGGGGGTTGGGAAGTTCGACATAATCATTCTCTCGCACGTGATGGAACATTTGCGCGATGTTCGCTTGGCGGCGCGGAGCGTGGCGGATTTGTTGAAAGAAGAGGGACGCATCTACATCGAGGTGCCGGATGCCTCGGAGTACGCGTCACACGTCGTGGCGCCATTCCAGGACTTCAACACCGAGCACATCAACCATTTTTCAATTCAAGGGATGGGAAACCTGATGGGGCAGATGGGGTTTCGCGGCGAAGGGGTGGGACAGAAGGTATTCGAATCTTCTCCGGGGATGCCGTATCCGGCGCATTACGGTTTTTGGTCCAAAGCCAGGCCGCCAATCGATTACCAGATTCGCAGGGATGAAATGCTGGTCAAACGAATCCAGCAATACATCGCCCTGTCGCAGGAGATGATGGACCGCATGGACCGGCGGCTTAAGCAAGCGCTGGCCAAATCGCCGGAAGTCATCGTATGGGGAACGGGACAACTGGCCATGAAGCTGCTGGTTGAGACCGTTCTTTCCAGCGCCACAATCGCGGCCTTCGTGGACGGGAACCCGATCAACGTGGGCAAGAAACTCAAGGGAATTGAAATACGAGCGCCTGAGCAGATCAGCGGGATGCCTCAACCCATTGTCATTACGACAACCCTCCATCAACAGGCCATCGCGGAACGGATTCGTAATGAATTGCGTCTGCCGAACCAAATCGTGTTCCTGGAGGGCGACAGTCCGGGCTGTTAGCCGCTGCAAAAGGGGCTTGCAACCCCCACTCTCGCGGCTATGTTGCCAGTTCCGCAATCGAAGCGGCATTTATGAAAGTTGTCATCCTGTGCGGGGGAAAGGGCACTCGTCTGCGCGAGGAAACCGAGTACCGCCCCAAACCGATGTCGCCCATCGGCAACCGGCCCATCTTATGGCATATCATGAAGATTTATGCCGCTTGCGGCTACAACGAATTCGTCCTTTGCCTCGGTTACAAGGGGGAAATGATCAAGGACTTTTTCCGCAATTACCTCTGGGCCACCAGTCATGTCACCTTGCGCCTGGGCCGGCAGTCGGATGTCAAGTTCCATAATCACCACGACGAGGAGGATTGGACCGTGACCCTGGCCGATACTGGCGAGGAAACGATGACGGCAGGGCGCATCCGGCGCGTCCAACAATTCATCGGCGATGATCCGGAGTTTTTCCTCACTTATGGCGACGGCGTCGGCAACATCGACATCGCCGCCGCCCTGGCGTTCCATCGCCGGCATGGGAAGAAGCTGACGGTGACAGCGGTGCGGCCGCCGGGACGATTTGGGGAAATGAGCATCGGGCCCGATGGGCGGGTGCTGGAATTCAACGAGAAACCGCAGGCAGCCGAGGGGCGGATTAACGGCGGATTCTTCGTGGCCTCGCGCGGCGTGTTCGATTATCTGGGCGAGGATGCCGACCAGGTGATGTTCGAGCAAAAGCCGGTGCAACGCATCGCGCGGGAGGGCCAGTTGATGGCGTTTCCGCATGACGGATTCTGGCAGCCCATGGACACGTACTCGGAGTACAGTCTGTTGAACCGGTTGTGGGCGGAGGGCAAGGCGCCGTGGAAGGTCTGGAAATGACAACGCTTTTCGGTTCGGCATTCAACGGCAAACGGGTGCTGGTCACCGGCCACACCGGCTTCAAAGGCGCCTGGCTTTGCGAATGGCTGCTGGGTCTGGGCGCCGAGGTCACGGGGCTGAGTCTGCCTCCCAACACCAACCCTTCGCTGTTTGACCAACTGGGTTTGGTCCGCCGCCTGCGCCACAACATTGGCGACATCCAGGATCCGGCCGTGGTGGCGGCGGCGGTCGCCGACAGCCAGCCGGAGTTTGTTTTCCATTTGGCCGCCCAGTCGCTCGTCCGGGAATCGTATCGACAGCCGCGGGAGACGTTCAACGTGAACGTGATGGGGACGCTGCATTTGCTCGACGCGCTCAGGGGCCTCAAGAAACCATGCGCCGCCATTTTCATCACGACGGACAAATGTTACGAGAACCGGGAATGGCGTTACGGTTACCGGGAGGAGGACAAATTGGGCGGAAAGGATCCTTACAGCGCCAGCAAAGCTGCGGTGGAGTTGCTGATCGCCTCTTATCGTGATTCCTTTTTCCAGGGGCATCCGGTCAAAATCGCCAGTTGCCGCTCCGGCAACGTGATCGGCGGCGGCGATTGGGCGCGGGACAGGATCGTGCCCGATTGCATGGTCGCGCTGCAAAAGAACAAAGCGATCCTGGTGCGCAATCGGGACGCCACCCGCCCCTGGCAGCACGTCTTGGAACCGCTCAGCGGTTACCTCTGGCTGGGCGCCTCGCTGGCCGACAGGCGGTTGCGCAACTGCGATGTCTCGCTTTTGGCTTCGGCGTTCAATTTCGGCCCGAACCGCGACGCCAACCGCACGGTGGGCGAACTGGTGGAGGAAGTGTTGCGGCATTGGCCGGGAAGATGGCGGGACAAAAGGGACCCCAACGCGCCGCACGAAGCCGGCTTGCTGCAATTATCCACCGACAAGGCTTACGATTTGCTGCGGTGGTTCCCGGTCTGGCCGTTTGCCGAGGCGGTTGACATAACGGTGGAGTGGTACAGGGCGGCGGGGCATTTCCGGACGGCCAAGGAATTTCAAAAGCACACGCGGGAGCAGATCGCGCAATACATTGAGCGGGCGCGCGCCTTGCAGGAGCCCTGGACCCTCTCGGCCCGGCGCGCATGAATACTCCCGATCAAATCCGGGCCGAGATACTCCGTTTGACACGGGAATACTCCCGCATGTCGCATCAAAATAATCTGCCCGGGTATGGGGAGTCGCCGGAGCGCGCTTATGTGCCGGGCGAAACAGTGGTTCCTTACGCGGGGCGGGTTTTCACCGGGGACGAGGTGGCGGCGGCGGTATCCGCGACGCTGGATTTCTGGCTGACACTGGGCAAGGAGGGAGAGGCGTTCGAGGATGGGCTGGCCCGCTTTTTGGGCGTCAAGCAGAGCGTCCTTTGCAACTCCGGTTCGTCGGCCAACCTGCTGGCCGTTTCGGCGCTGTCCAGCCCGAAGCTGGGCCGCCGCCGGCTCAAGCCGGGGGACGAAATCATCACCGTGGCGGCGGGCTTTCCCACGACCGTCGCGCCCATCGTCCAAAGCGGATTCGTCCCGGTTTTTATTGACAGCGATCCGGTGACGCTCAACGCCAGGGTCGAACAACTGGAGACGGCCTATGCGCCGGGCAAAACCAAGGCGGTCTTTTTCGCGCACACGCTGGGAAACCCGTTCAACCTGTCCGCCGTGACCGGTTTTTGCCAGCGGCATGAGTTATGGCTGATAGAAGACAACTGCGACGCGCTGGGCTGCGCCTACGACGGGAAGCGGACAGGAGCGTTTGGTGACCTCTCGACGCAGTCGTTTTACCCGCCGCATCATCTGACCCTGGGGGAGGGCGGGGCGGTCAACATCGTTAACAGCCTCAAGTTCAAGGCGATCGTGGAGAGCTTTCGCGATTGGGGCCGGGATTGCTGGTGCGCCAGCGGCAAGGACAACACTTGCGGCAAACGGTTCGAGTGGCAACTGGGGGAATTGCCCAAGGGCTACGATCACAAATACATCTACTCGCACCTCGGCTATAATCTCAAACCGCTCGACATCCAGGCGGCCATCGGGCGGGTACAATTAGAGAAACTGCCGCGCTTCATCCAGGCCCGCATCGACAATTGGAATTACCTGCGCCGGGGCTTGAAGGATTGCGGGGAGTTCTTCGATTTCATGCTGCCCACCCACGCCACCGGATGGTCGCCGGAAGGCTTTTCTTGGGATGACTCCGGGCACCGCGTGGTGTGCTCGTGGTTCGGTTTCATGCTGCGGGTCAAGCCGGGCGGGCCTTTCAGCAAGATCGAACTGGCCCGGCATTTGGACAACAATAAAATTGGAAATCGGATGCTTTTCGGCGGCAATCTGCTGCGCCAGCCGGTGATGGTGCAGCTTAAAAAGGACCGTCCGGCGGCTTTCCGCGTAGCCGGCACGATGGTGGGAGCGGACGCGATCATGAACGAGGTGCTCTTCGTTGGCACCTACCCGGGATTGACGCGCCCGATGCTCGATTACGTGATCGAGGTCATCCAAAAGTTCTGCCGCGGCAAGTCTTCTTGTCAAAAATAATGCAATGAACT
>Ga0326727_10023179_pt1 | contig 11884 bp, 8 predicted proteins | sample MB2enrmetagenome_FD_207643 | JGI IMG/M metagenome (GOLD analysis project Ga0326727, IMG submission 207643) | Lab enriched peat soil microbial communities from McLean, Ithaca, NY, United States - MB29MY | ecosystem: Environmental > Terrestrial > Soil > Wetlands > Peat | place: USA: New York... | reverse complement strand
CGTCCCACCCCGAGGACGCCATCGCGGCGGGTTCCGCTGAGGGGGTCGACCTGCTCGTCGGGTCGAACCGTGACGAGTTCAGGATCTTCTCGGTCGCGCTCCTCGCGGGGAAGACGCTCACCGATGACGACCTCGACGGGGTCGTCGGACGCTACGTGCAGGGCGCGGGGATCGTTGACGGGTCGATCGCCGGCGACGCCATCGCCGAGTACCGGGTGACCCGCGCCGGGCGCGGCGAACCGGTGGCGGCACGGGACCTGCTTGACGCGATCGTCACCGACTGGATCTTTCGTGTCCCGCAACTCCGCCTCGCGGACGCCCACCGGTCCCGCACGCCGGCGACCTACGCCTACCTGTTCGACTGGCCGTCACCCTTCGCCGGCGGCGCGCTCGGCGCCTGCCACGGCGTCGAGCTGCCCTTCGTGTTCGGCACGGTCCACGAGCCGGTCATCGGGCTGTTCGCGGGCACCGGAGAGGACGCCTTCCGCCTCTCAGAGGAGGTGCAGGCGTCGTGGGTGGCGTTCGCCGCCTCGGGCGACCCGTCGAACGAGCTCGTCGGGAGCTGGCCCCGGTACGAAACCACGCGGCGCGCGACGATGCGGTTCGGTCCCCGCACCAAGCTCGCCGATGCGCCTTACGAGAGCGAGCGCCAGTTCTGGGAGCGGCGGCTCGGCCGTTACGGTGTCGGCGGTCCGATAGAAGGAGCCCGGCGCCGTGACGTCGCGCTCGTCGCGCCCGAGAACGGAGAGCACGCGGGGACGTAGCCCAACTGGCAGAGGCAGAGCGCTTAAAACGTTCACAGTGAGGGTTCGAGGCCCTCCGTCCCCACACAAGGGGTTGTTCACGCCTTCCCTCCATTCCAGTTCACGAGTTGCAGGCGGCGAGCCGGAAAGTGAAGGTTTGGTTGAAGGGTCACGGTAGAGCTACCGGGCGGCACCCAGAATCGCGAGTCGTCGACGCGCGCAGGACGTTCTCGCGCCGAACCCTTTTCAACAGGCCGATCTTGAGTCGCCGACCCAGCGACGCTCAGAAGGGTTCATCGTCTCAAGCAATCGGGCCACCGTCGATCTGTTCTGGGCGGTCAACCCGAGGGCCTGTTCGACTCCGTCAGAGATGTCGCGGATCACCCGGTCACGGACCAGTCGGCCTTTCGGCGTCAGCACGAGCATTCGGACGCGTCGGTCGCGCGGATCCGACACGCGTTCGACGAGCCCGAGACGCTCGACCCGGTCGACGAGACCGGTCACGTTGGACGGGTCGCACGACCGGTCGTTGGCGCAGGCGCGCATCGAAATCGGCCCGTCGAGCGTTCGCAACAGCCGAACCTGCTGCGGCGTGAGGTCGTGACGCGCGGCGACTGCCGCGACGACGTTTGCCACCTGCTGGGTCACCCCGAGGAGCCCGTCGACGAGGCCGTCGTCTCCCTTGTCTGCCGTTCGGTCAGTCGCCACACCCGTCCCGGTCATCTCTTGACATCATCAAGTATATGCTGTATATTTGATAGTATCAATAATCGAGCACGATAACAAATGCGATGGAGTGCACATGCTGAACCTGAAGATCCTCGTTGGCAGTACCCGTCCCGGCCGCTCGGCTGACCTAGTCCTACCCTGGGTCCTCGCCCGGGCACGGTCCCACGGGGCGTTCGACGTCGAGCTCATCGACCTGCGGGACTGGCCCCTTCCCCCGTTCCAGGAGCACGCCGGCAGCATCGGCGATATCAACGACCCGACCTACTCCGACCCCATCGTGCGGCGGTGGAACCAGAAGATGAGGGAGGCCGACGCGTTGCTCGTCGTCACCCCGGAGTACCTGCATTCGATTCCCGGAACCCTGAAGAACGCCCTCGACAGCGTGTTCGTGAGTTTCGCCCTGCGCCACAAGCCGCTCGCCGTCGTCGGCTACAGCACCGGGATCGCAGCTGGGGTGCGGGCCGTCGAGCACCTGATGGACGTCGCGATCGAGTCCGAGATGGTTCCTTTGCGTGACACCGTCCTCCTCGCGAAGGTCGCGACGGCATTTGACGACCAGCACGCGCCGATCGACCCGATGTCCGAGGTGGCCATGACGGTCATGCTCGACGATCTCGCCTGGTGGGGCGATCTGCTGGCGAAAGCGCGCGCCGATGGCGAGCTGCCCCCGGCAGCGTTCCGCGTCCGTGCGGCCATGGCGAAATTCGGTCATTCGTAGCCGACACGGGGTCGGCACCGGCGGGGGCGCAACCGCCGGGTGAGCCGACTCGGTCACCGGCGCTGTGCCCCCGGGATAAACGGTGCCGTCGGGGGCACCGATCCCGGCGCGAGGACGGCGCGGGCGGTCAGTCTGGCGTGGTGGTCCTGAAGTAGGTGACTCCCACGCAGCCGGGCCCGAGGAACGTGCCCATCACCGGCCCTACCAGCGAGACGACGACTTGCTGCCCGGGCACCTGGGAGGCGAGCATCTCGTGGAGCTCATCGATGTCGGCCGCGATGGTGTGGAGGGCGGTGACGCTCTCGACCGGGCTGTCCGCCGCGACGCATTGGACGATCCACTCCAGCGATCGCTGCCGAGTTCGGACCTTCCCGGCGACCTCGACGGTTCCCTGTTCGAAGCTGAGGAGGGGGCGGATGGACAGGGCCGAGCCGAGAAGGGCTCGCGCGGCACCGATCCTTCCGCCGCGTCGCAGGAACTCGAGTGATTCGACCGCGCCGTAGTAGGCGATGGAATCCCTCAGTCGTTCGGTCTCGGCGACGACCGTTTCGAGGTCCTCACCGGCCTCCGCGCGCTCGGCAGCAGCCTGGCAGAGGTTGCCGAGTCCCGCCGACACCGACAACGAGTCGACGACCGCGACGCGGCAGCGTCCCCTGAACCGCTCGGCGGCGAGCCGGGCGGACTGGTGGGTGGCCGACACCTTGGAGGAAAGCGTCACGCAAACGATGCCACTCGCCCCTTCGGCGTCAAGTTGCGAGAACGCCTGGTCGAAATCGCCCGGTGAGGGTGACGTGGTGTGGGGAAGGACGTTGGTTTCCCGCAGGCGCTTCCAGAACTCCTCCCGACTGAGATCGACCCCGTCGGTGAACTCCTCCTCGCCGAAGCGGACCTTCAGCGGGACAACCGCGACCGCGTGTTTGTCGGCGACGGCGCGATCGAGATCCGCGGAACTGTCGGTGACGACTCGAACCGTCATGGCCTTTCCGTTCCGAACGTTCCCGATCGCCGCTCGTGAGCGGCCGAGGGCACCCGGCATACGCCTCAAGGCGTGGCTGCCAACAGCGCAGACGGTTCCGACCGGTTGCAAGGTTGGCCATCGCCACACTACCGGTCCGCTCGCTGACCTTGGGGTCAACGTGCCTGACGTGTCGGGCGGTCGACTTCACCGCCGCCGACGGGTCGATGTCATCGAGGCACGTCGTCAACCTCATCGATCCGCCGCTTCGGCGGTCGCTCAGGTCTCGGCTGCGAGCTCGCCGCGAGCGGGTACATGCCGCGTGTCGTCTTCGTAAAGCACGCGAGCCGGAACCGGGACGCCGTCAGCCTCATCCTCGCCGGACATCGCCTCGAGGGAGCGGCGCGCCGGTTCCGGCAGGACGAAGGTGAGGAGGAATCCCGCGGTCGCGGCGGTCCCCGCGACGAGGAGCATTCCGCGCAGCCCGATGTGCAGCTCGAGCTGGGGCACGAGGAAGACCCCGGCGAACGCGCCGAGCTTGCCGACGCCCGCCGCGATCCCGTGTCCGGTCGTCCGCATCGAGACGGGGAAGACCTCCGAGGGAAGCACGAAGGTCGTCGTGTTCGGGCCGAATTCGATGAAGAAGTAGCTGAGGCCGAACACGGCGAGGAACGGCGCGACCGCGGCGGTGAGCTCGTGGACCGCCCCGAGGACAATGAAGGCGATCGCGATGACCGCGAAACCAATGTGCTGGAGCCGACGGTGACCGATCCGGTCCATGCGCGCGACCGCCAAGGCGTAACCGGGCAGCGCGAAGACGACAAAGATGCCGAGCGTCCAGACGAGCTTCGTGACGAGGGTTGCGCCCGGGTCGACGTCTTTCAGGATCGCCGGCAGCGACAACGTGTTGCCGTAGTACGCGTAGTCGAAAAGGAACCAGGTGCCTGCCGTTGCCACGAGCAGGACGAGCATCCGGCTCTGCGCGAGGAACTGGCGGAGAGAGATGCGCCGGATGTCCTCGGGTGCCGTTTCCGCCGCCGCGACCGTGCCTTCCGAGAACGAAGCGGCGTCGAGCGCCGCCTCGATCGACTCGCCGCGGACGCGAGCGCGGAATCGGGGCGACTCGGGCATCCTCGATCGCAGGTAGATGACTGCGGCCGCCGGAAGGGCGCCGAAGGCGAGGAGCAGTCGCCACGTGAGGTCGTGTCCGACGCCGGAGACCAGGAGGATCAGAGCGACGAGTGGGCCGACGATGAGGCCGAGCGCCTGCATCGAGAAGACGAGCCCGACAAACCTTCCGCGGTCGGCCCGGTTCGAGTACTCGCTCATGAGCACCGCCGACACGGGGTAGTCGCCGCCGATGCCGAGTCCGAGCACGAACCGGGCGACAACCAGCCAGACGAAGTTCGGCGCGACTGCGCTTGCCAGCGCTCCGGCGATCATGATCAACGCCACGATCACATAGATGCGCTTGCGTCCGATGATGTCGGCGAGACGCCCGAAAAGGATCGCCCCGATGAAGGCCGCGAGGATGGCGGAACCCGTCACCCAGCTCGTTTGTGCCGTCGACAGGTTCCACTGCTTCGTAACGAGCGCGGCGACGGTGCTGATGACGAACAGGTCGTAGGCGTCGGTGAAAAAGCCAGCGCCGGAGATGACGACGGCCCGACGATGGAACCGGCTGCGAGGCGCCTCGTTGAGCAGGTCGCTCACGGTCGGGGAGCCGACGGCCCGTACGGCGAGATTCGGATCGATCATCGTTTCCCGGGTGGCCGCGCCGACGACATCGGAACCAGACAATGTCGCTGGAATCTGACTTTTAGGTGACATTTAGGTGAACGGGACGCGAACGATTCGCGAATTCTGCTCTGGTGGTAGATAGGGTGGCGAGAGCCATGGCCGACAACCCCAACCCTCTCCTCCTCGTCGACCAGCGGATCGCACAGCTCTTCGCGCTGGTGCGGGAGGCGCTCGCCGGGGCGACGGATTCGCTCCTCGCCCTCGAGCCCGAGACCGGGCAGGCGATCGTCGACGCCGACCGGGCAATCGACGAGCTGACGAGCGAGGTCGACGACATCATCTGGAAGCAGATCGATTCGGGATCGGCATCGACGGACGAGCTGCGCCACTTCGTCAGCGTCCTTCTCATCGTTCCGGAGCTTGAGCGCAGCGCCGACCTTGCCGAGCACATCGCCCAGCGGGCGGTCCGCAGCCTCGGGGCGGAGATGACCCCGGTGAGCCGTGGCCTCGTCCAGCGCATGAGCGAGGTCGCCCTGGAGATGTGGAGCGCCGCAGCCGACGCATACGCCGACCGGACGAGCTGCGCCGTCGCGCTCGACCAAGCGGATGAGGAGCTCGACATCCTCCACCAGCGGCTCACCCACGAGATCGGCGCGTCGGAGATGGCGAATCCGGTCACGACCGAGGTGACGCTCGTCGCCCGCTTCTACGAGCGGCTCGGCGACCACGCGGTGAACCTGGCGCGCCGGATCGCCACGCTTCCCGAGGTCCAGGCGGGCGTCCACCTGCCACCCGAGGATTGACGCCGGCTCGTGGCAGTCCCCGCCGCGGGCCGCGAGGATGGCGCGACGCGCCCGGGAGCCGTCAGATCGTCGTCGTCGCCGCCCCCCGGCGTACGACGAGTCCGGCGAGGACCTCGAGGATGACCCGGTGGGCGTTGTTCACCGTCACGTCGGCGCAGTCGTAGGCGGGAGCGACCTCGACGACGTCGGCGGCGACGAGCGGCGTGTCGACGGCGAGTCGCCGTACCGCGCGCAGGAGGTCGACCGGGGCCATCCCACCCGGCTCGGGTGTTCCGGTCCCGGGAGCGAACGCCGGGTCGAGGACGTCGATGTCGACCGAGAGGTAGATGGCTTCGCAGTTCTCGAGCGCCTCTGCGACGGCGTCCTCGAGCACCGCGGGGAGCCCCCGCTCCCAGATCTCCTGCATGAAGTGGTAGCGCATGCCCTGGGCGCGCATCCAGGCGAACGTCGCCGCGTCGGGCCAGTAGCCCCGCAGGCCGACCTGAACGAAGTTCCGTCCCGGGACAGCCCCCGATTCGATGAGGCGCCGCATCGGCGTGCCGTGGCTCGCAAGGTTCCCCTGGAGGGAATCGGCGGTATCGGCGTGCGCGTCGAAATGGACGATCCCGATCTGGCCCCAGCCGACCGCCGTCGCCACCGCGGTCGCCGCCGGCCAGGTGATCGAGTGGTCGCCTCCGAGGATGACGGGGAAGATGCCGCGCTCGGCGATCTGAGCGACTCGCTCGCGTATCGCGGCATGCGAGGCTTCGACGAGCCCGTGCGAGCAGATCGCGTCACCGAAGTCGACGACCTCGAGCTTGTCAAAGATCTCGATCCCGAAGTCGAGGTGGAACGTGCCGGGGTTGAAGGCGAGCGCCCGCAACGCCCGCGGGCCGAAACGGGCGCCCGGTCGATTCGTCGTCGAGTCGTCCCACGGGGCACCGACGATCGCGACGTCCGGTTTCCAGGCGTCGAGCTCTCCGGGCTCGGTGAGCAGCGGTCGCTGGGCGAAAGTCGCGACACCCTGGAACGAGGGCCCGGTGAGCTGGCCCGCGAGCCCTGGAGGCACATCTCGTTCCGGAGTCATCGCGGGCTAGGCCATCGAGTCGAGGACGACGTCGATGTCGGACTCGCTCGTCCGTGGGTTGACGATCGCCACGCGGGCGATGACCTCGCCGAGATGGGTCGTCGGGGTGACGAAGGCGACGCCGCCGTCGCGCAGCGCACAGGACCACCGGTAGTAGTCGTCTCTTGTCCAGCCGGTTCGTTTGAAGCACACGACGCTCAGCTCGGGCTCACGCACGAGGGTCAGGTAGTCGCGGTTGTGGACGGCCTTCGCCGTGTAGCGCGCGACCTCGAGCGTGCGCTCGATCGCCTGGGTGTAGGCATCGGTCCCGTACGCCGCGAGCGAGAACCAGAACGGGAGGCCCCGGGCCCGCCGTGTCAGGTGGATCGCATAGTCGGAAGGGTTCCACTCTCCGGACTGTTCGAGTGGTTCGAGATAGCTCGCGTGCTGGGCGTGCGTCAACCTCGCGAGTTTCGGTTCGCGGTAGATGAGTGCCGCGCAGTCGAACGGAGCGAAGAGCCACTTGTGCGGATCGACGATGAACGAGTCGGCGAGTTCGATCCCAGCGAAGAGTGGGCGCGCGCTCGGCGCCGCGAGGGCGGCGGCACCATACGCTCCGTCGACGTGGAACCAGATCCCGCGTTCTGCGGCGACGGCGCCGACCGACCGAAGGTCGTCGATGACGCCGAGATTCGTCGTACCCGCTGAAGCGACGACCGCGAACACCGTCTGGTCACCACGGGATTCGACCGCGTCGAGCGTCTGAGCGAGCGCGTCTCCGCGCAGTCTTCTCTCGCTGTCGACATCGACGACGAGAAGGTCGATATCCATCACGACCGCTGCCTCGTCGAGCGACGAGTGGGCGTCGGGACTCACCGCGACCGCCCACCGGCGGGATCCGGAGCGATCTGTTCCGATCCGATCCCTCACCGCGTGACGCGCCGTGACGAGCGCGGAGATGTTCGCGATGGTCCCGCCCTGCACGAACGTGCCGCCGGCGCCCGCCGGGAAGTTGGCGAGATCCGCGATCCACCGCAGGGCCTGGTTCTCCGCGTAGACGGCGCCGGCTGCCTCGAGCCAGTTGCTTCCGCACATCGAGGACGCTCCGACGACGAGATCGAACAGCATCGACGCCTGCGTGGGTGCACAGGGGATGAAGGCGAGGAAACGGGGGTGGCTCGACGTGATGCACGCCGGAGCCAACTCGTCGGCGAAGATCCGCAGTGCCTCCTCGCCACCGATACCCCCGGCGGTGATCGTCGCACCCGCCCCCTTCTCTAGTTCGGCGAACGGCCGCGTGTTGTCGAGGGGAAGAGGGTCGAGTTGCAAGCGACTCCTGGCATAGTCAAGCACCGCATCCGCGAGGCGCTCGACGTCGTCGTTCCAAGCATGCATGATCCGGAATATAGGGCCGATGAGACTGGGTCGCATCCTGCTCGTCGACCGGAACGGCGCATCGGTAGTTGTTGCCCGGACCCGATGTGTGCCGCATCGAGGCGAGATCGCGACGTCTTGAGGCGGCAGCGAGCGCCGTGTGGCGCGTCGCCAGTAACTCGGGCGGGGTGGCTCGAGCGCGGCAGGGAACCTCGGCCGTCCCCGAAAACTCGAACCAGATCAGCCGCGGGTGCGGCGAGATTCTCGCATGCCCGCCAGGGAGTTGGCGATAGGTCGCTGCGGTCAAGATTGGCTGGTTGTCGGTTGACGTGTTTTCGTTATCCTTATGACGCATCTGCGTGTCAAATGGTGCAATTGCACTAGATTGATTGTGCCGTAGATCGACTTCTATTTCCGCACTGAACTTCGACAAGACCGTCGCATGGAAGGCAGACGTTCTGACGGGCTCGTGACAATGAATGTGACTTCGCCGTCGCTCGCGGTGAGCAAAAGCCAGCTCAAGGGCCTGATCGTGAGCGACAGCCCCGCGGTCGAGCGGTTTCGAAGTGCACGTTCGAGCGGAGAATCGCTCCTATCGGTGCTCTGGGTCCTCGTGCCATGCCCAATGACAAGATTTGGTATTGCAGGGTAGAATAACTACAATGAATCAGCGAGTTGGTCAGTTCGCTCAAGCGGCAAGATGGGACGGTCGCCGTGATCGATGATGCCAAGCCCGATGGACCGGCGAAGCCGAGTGCGACGGCACGACGGTGGATAATCGGGCGTCACGGTTACGGGCGACCCCACGCCGGGCATAACGGCGCGGTTCTCGTGGCCAGGCGAAGTGTGGCGTCCGCAGGTTCGAGGAGTGGCCTGATCGTGAATCCGCGCCGTCGCCACGTCCGGGTCGCGACGGCGCGCGCCGATGACGGATTTACGCTCGTCGAGCTGCTGATCGTCTGCATGATCATCCCGATCATCGTTGGCGCGCTCGCCTTGTCGCTTCTCGCGATTCTCTCAGAAGGGCACCAGACCGAGGCGAGCATCTCGGATACGGCCGACGCCCAGACCGTGTCAGCTGTCTACGAGACAGACGTCATGAGCGCGGTGAACCTTACGACGAGCACCACGACCCAGTGCGGACCGACCACCGGGACGAAGCAGCTACTCGGGCTCGAGTGGGGCTATAACCAGCAGACCAGCCAGTACCAGACTGTGGTCTCGTACGTCGAGATCAACAAGGGCACGACATCTGCTCTGGTGCGCGAGTACTGCGCGACGGGAGCTTCCACGACCCCGACAAGCAGCACGACGATCTCGAGCGATGTTCCGACCAGCCAGCCGGCGCCGACGATCGCAACCGTCTCCGGCTACTCCGGCACTCCGTCGGCCGGCTGGGCGACCGCGGTAGGAGTGACGGGCATCACGTTTTCGATCACAGAGCCTGGAAGTAACTACGCGTACTCGCTCACGGCTATTCCCCGTGCAAGTACTTCGTCGAGCCAGTTTGCAGGCGTCGTCACCTCGGCGACGACGTGTGGCTTCGCGACTCCCGGGACGGGCTCGTACGCATCCACTCTGTGCTTCGCGAATTTCTACGGCTACAACGGGACGACCTATAACGGCGGATACAACGTGGTTCCGAACCCGTCGGGTTCGCCGCTCACTCCGGCACCGAGCAACTGTCAGACGATGACGGAGGGGGTCCCCAACACCCCGTTCACGTTGTCGTTCTGCGTGAGCACGTCGTCGTCCGTCGGGTGGGTCGTCCCGTGGCAGATCCCGACCTACGCCTCGGAGACGAGCGAGGCCTACTTGGGCAATAACGGCTTCTACACGGGCATCCCCGGGGATCCGGCGCTCTATCAGTCCCCGTCGACGACGCCTCCCTCGGAAGCAAACGCCGCTCTTTCGTACGTCTACATCACGAACATCAAACTGCTGGACCAGAACGGCAATCCCGTGTCGAACTGGGAACTCGTGACGGGGGACGCCGAGACGACTGACGCCACCGAGTACATGACATGGACGTCCAACCAGGATCTGACCATCCTGCCCAACAGCTCGACATCGCTGTACGGCAACTCGTGCAACAGCGGCGTGACGGGAGTCGGCACGATGTCCGTGACGTGCTCATCGTCGGTGAGCTCGGACAAGACCGGCACGCTGATGCTCGAAGCTTCGGCTCCGACATCGCTCACGGTGACGCTTAAGGGCGAGGGCCTCGAAGCGATGTTCCTGGGAGTGCTCCTGCCATGGTGAACTCGGGAACGTCACCGCGACTTACGGATGACGGTGGCTCCATCGCAACAGGAGGTGGTTGTCGGGAGCTGACGACCGACGACGCCGAACGGATCACGCCGACGATGTTCCGTGTGTTCGGTTCTCGAGGCCGAACGACGCGCCTGGGCAACGGATATCTCGCCCCATGAGACGCTACCTGCCCTTCTTGGCCTCGAGCGACGGGCACCGTGACGAATCTGGAGCGTCGCGCGATTCGGAGTCGGGCGACACGCTCATCGAGGTCTTGATCGCTCTTGTCGTAATCGGAGTCGCGTCTCTCTCCATCCTGCTCGGTTTCAGCACGTCGATCTGGGGTTCTGCCGATTACCGAGTCACCGCCACCGTCGACACTGCGCTCAGGAGCGCGGCCGAGGAGTCCACCAGCACTCTCGACCAGCTGTCGACCACGATCTGGGGGACGTGCAGTGACGCGTCGACTGAACAGTCCCAACTGCGAACTGCGGTGAATTCGGTCCTTCCGCCTACCAACTACACCGCGACGGAGTCGATCGCGTACTGGAACGGACAGTCATTCACGGGCACCTGTGTCGCCAACGCTGCCCAGCAGATCACCGTCACGGTCAGCTACAAGGGGACTGCCTACTCGATCACGACCGTCGTCGATGATCCGGTAGCGCCCACGGTCGGTGTCGGGACGACGGCGACCAAGCTCGCCTTTGTCGAGCAACCCGCCAGCTCCGGCATCGCAGGGGGATCGGCGATCTCACCTTGGCCGATGGTCGCGATCGAGGATGTCAGCGGCAACGTGGTCCAGGACGACCTGTCCGCGGCCACCCTGGCGGTTTTGCAGGGCGGCCAGCCGACCGGCCAGACGTGTCCCGGGATCGAGAACCTCGGCGTGTTCACCTTCTCGAACTGTGTGATCAAGGTGACTGGGACGTACACGCTCAAAGCGACCGACGGCTCGCTCACCTCGGCCACAAGCAGCGCTTTCACCGTCGGGCCGAGCGTTCCCACCCAGCTCGCCTTCACGACGAGCCCGCCAGCCACGACGACCGCCGGTACAAAGTTCTCGGTCGTGGTCGCCGAGGAGGACTCCTACGGCAACACCGAGACCGGCGACTCGACGACCTCGGTCAGCCTTGCGGCGACTTCCGGTAGCGGGTTCACGTGCTCGACGACGCCGACCAAGTTCACGAGCGGCGTCGCCACGTTCACGGGTTGCTACTACACGAAGGCGGGCACCAACACGCTGACCGCCTCATCGGGGTCGCTCACCCCGGCGACCGCCAACACGACGGTCTCGGCGGGGTCGGCCACCCAGCTCGCCTTCACGACGAGCCCGCCAGCCACGACGACCGCCGGTACAAAGTTCTCGGTCGTGGTCGCCGAGGAGGACTCCTACGGCAACACCGAGACCAGCGACTCGACGACCTCGGTCAGCCTTGCGGCGACTTCCGGTAGCGGATTCACCTGCTCGACGACGCCGACCAAGTTCACGAGCGGCGTCGCCACGTTCACGGGTTGCTACTA
>Ga0326727_10023178_pt1 | contig 11884 bp, 9 predicted proteins | sample MB2enrmetagenome_FD_207643 | JGI IMG/M metagenome (GOLD analysis project Ga0326727, IMG submission 207643) | Lab enriched peat soil microbial communities from McLean, Ithaca, NY, United States - MB29MY | ecosystem: Environmental > Terrestrial > Soil > Wetlands > Peat | place: USA: New York... | reverse complement strand
CAGGAAGCGATCAGTGATGGCACGGGGAGCGACCTTGGAAATGCGATTCCTGCCGCAGCGCCGGCGCAATCAATTTTCGTCTGCGCTTGGAGGCATAGGGATAATCGTGGCCGCGGTCCTGCTCACGGCGACTTCGCGGTCGCTCGGCGCCGATTCCACGGCGCCAAATCCGCCGCCCGGCATGGCGGTTACAGTGGCGAAGTCGAAAAGCGCCTGCTTCTCCGACATGTTGGTGGTCATGGGAGACGTCGTTCCGCGGAGTGAAATCCTCGTCCGTCCCGATCGGGAGGGCCTGCAGTTAACGGAGATTCTGGTGAAAGCCGGAGACAGTGTGTCTTCCGGGCAGGTCCTTGCTCATTTGGCTGCGCCGAATGGCCAGCAGGGTTCGGCCATTCCGATCGGCGCCCCGGTCGGCGGCATCATCCTTGCGGCGCCGACCGTAGTCGGAGAAATGGCGTCGGCGAGGGGAGAGCCGCTATTTCGCATCATTGCCGAAGGAGACTTGGAATTGTCGGCGGAGGTTCCTGCCAAGCAGGCATCCCGTCTTTCCGCCGGCCAGGTGGCGAAGGTCAAAGTCGCCGGGATGGACGAATCGCCCGGCCGGGTGCGGCTTGTCTCCACGACGGTCGATCCGACAACGCAGCTTGGGCAGGTCCACATTTCACTTGAGCACAATCCACTGCTGCGGGTCGGGGCCTTCGCGCGGGCGACGATTGGCGTCGGACAAAGCTGCGGCGTGGCCATCCCCTTGTCGGCGCTGTTGTTTGGGACCGAGGGGCCGGTCGTACAGGTCATTCGCGATAATCGGATCGAAACGCGGCGCGTCGCCGTCGGCCTATTCGCCCAGAGCGATGTAGAGATTCGCCAAGGTCTCGCCGAAGGCGATATGATTGTCGTTCGGGCTGGCGCCTTTCTGCGCGACGGAGACCGCGTCCGACCGGTGGTCGTTGGCGAATGAGCGGAAAAGAATTGTTGTTGGCTCTTCGGGATTTTTCGTGGACGATTTTGGGCGGAATTCACAGCTGTGGCAGCGCCGAGGTTAGGATTTTGAGTTTGAGATATTCCTCGTCGCGCAGGCCATAGGCTCGGCGTTGGAGGACGCGAATTTTGTTGTTGAAGCCCTCGACGAATCCAAGTTAGCAAGCCGTTTTGAGCGTTGGTCGGATCGCGAAGGTGCGCAGGGGCGCGATCAGGACTATGCGCAAGGGAAAATCCTCAGCCAGGCGACGACGAGGGCCGCCTTGCGGCGGTGAGTGTCAATCGGCAGGCAAAAAGCCGAATGGATGCTGCTCCCCCGAATACGGGGTCCTCATCCCACGCCGAATTGGCCAGAGCGACCGCTGCGCGGGTGCGGTGGAGCGCCGCCTGGCAAGGCCATAATCCGTCGCATGATTCTCGGCCGCGGACGATCAAAGCGCCGCGAGTACTGCGCAGCCCGCCTGTGGCTTTCAGCTCACCCCGCGCCGTCTGCCATCGTTTACGGCAAGTCGAGAGTTGAAATTGGAACTGTCGGTTAAAGCTGGCGCCGTCATTGGATGTGGGCGGAGGTCCCACACCACTTTAGCCAAATCTCTTGTCCTGGCTCCTGGACGCGATTGCTAAACAGGCACCATTCGCTTTCGGGAGTCGCCAGCGACTTGGTGGCGACAGCTTGCTTCCCCGGAACGTTGAAGACCACTTGGCAGCCCGGGCTGAGGTTCCGCTTTTCCCTCGTTAGACAGCCAACGATCCGATCCACGTTCGGAATCTCGGAGAAGCACAATCGAAAGACGTCGGGCGTGCAGGCGGCGCGTTGTTCATCAGTGCCCAAGGCAAAGCTGGTGGTCGGGTGCAAGGTCACGGCCAGAGCGATAACCAGCGCATGACGTGCGGTAAAGCGCACGGTGTTTGCAGCAATGCGTCCCATGATGTTCTCCTATCTGCCAGAGCTGACGAAACCGAAGTTTACGCGTTTCCAGGCCGCTGCTCTGTGGCTTATTGCGTTGTCCCAGGTGCCTGTCAATCGGCTCACGCGCGTCCGGTTGGCGATCGAGTGCGCTCGCTCGCGGGTCGCCAACGCGCATGGGTCGGGATTCGGCAAGCACCGCCGCCCCGTCGAGGCCGATCGTCCTCGCGGGCATTCGCACGCGGCGCAGGGGTGGGCGGCGCGATCGAGCCGACGCGCGGTGGTGACATAATGGTGACACACGCCGCCCCTGTGGTGACACGAAAATGCAAAGATAAGCGATTTCAGTTATTTATATGGCTGGGGGACCTGGATTCGAACCAAGATTGACGGAGTCAGAGTCCGCAGTTCTACCGTTGAACTATCCCCCAACGGGCGCCGAACGCGTCGGGCCGCGTCGGCTAGGTCGGGCCGCATCGGCTAAATAGCGAACGCGCGCCGCCGAGGCAAGCGCGCGGCAAGAAATCGCGGCGCGTTTGACGCGTGGGGCGCTCGGCGGTCTTGCTTTCGCAGCGCAGCTGATTAGAATATGGGCATCATGACGGCTGCGCATAATTTGGGCACACTTCCCGTTTCGCGCGCGCGCTGCGGACCTGTTCGTTTGGACGGCGCCGCGCTGCTGGCGCCGATGTCGGGCGTCAGCGACCTCGGCATGCGGCGCGCCGCCTGCCGTTTCGGCGCGACTCTGGCGTTCTCTGAAATGGTGGCGAGCGAGACTTTCCTCGCCGGCGAGGCGGAAAGCCGCCTGCGGGCCGAGGGCGAGGGGCTCGCTTGGCATGGCGTGCAACTGGTCGGGCGCGAGCCCGGCGCGATGGGCGAAGCGGCGCGGCGCGTCGAGGCCGCGGGCGCCGGGATCATCGACATCAACATGGGCTGTCCGGCCCGGCGCGTCGCCGGCGCGCTGGCGGGCGCCGCGCTGATGCGCGATGTCGATGGCGCGGCGCGCATTATCGAGACGGTCGTCGCGGCGGTCAGCGCGCCGGTGAGCGTGAAGATGCGGCTCGGCTGGGACGCCTCTTCCTGCAATGCGCCGCAATTGGCGCGCCGCGCCGAAGCGGCGGGGGCGGCGATGATCACGGTTCACGCGCGAACGCGCCGCCAGTTCTATGACGGGCGCGCCGATTGGCGCGCGGTCGGGGAAGTCGTCGCCGCGGTCGGCGTTCCCGTCGTCGTCAACGGCGATTGCCGGAGCCTCGAGGACGCGCGCGCGATGCTCGCGGCCTCGGGCGCGCGCGCCGTGATGATCGGCCGGGCCGCGATCGGCGCGCCGTGGATCGTCGGGGGAATCGCGCGCGCCCTGAAAACCGGCGCGCGATTGCAAGAGCCGCCGCTCGCCGAGCGCGGCGAGGCCGCGCTGTCGCATTTCGATTCGCTGCTCGTCGCGCTGGGCCGGCGCGCGGGGCTTCGTCACGCGCGCAAGCATCTCGCCGCCTACGCCGAGAAGGCGGGCGCCGCGCCGGCGATCCGCCGCGCGCTGGTGACGAGCGAGGACGCCGACGTCGCCATGGGGCTGCTGGCGCGCGTTTTCGAGCCCGCCGAGGCGAGGGAGGCCGCATGAACTCGCCCGACCGCTCGAGAAGCGCGCCCGCCGCCGCGCGGCCCGACCCGGCTCAGCTGCTCAACGCGCTGCCGCAGCCGGTGCTGGCGATCGACGCCGACGGCGCGATTCGCGAGGTCAACACCGCCGCGGAGCATTTCTTTGATACGGGCCGCGCGGCGCTGTTGCGCTCGCGCCTGGCCGACATTCTGCCGTTCGGTTCGCCGGTCCTCGGCCTGGTCGCCGACGCGGTGGCCGATCAGGCGACGGTCAACGGCTACAAGTTCGACGTCTCCACCCCGCGCACCGGGCTCGGCCGGATCGTCGACGCCTTCGTTTCTCCGCTGCCGCAAAGCGGCGCCGGCGTGATTCTGATGCTGCAAGAACGGTCAATTGCCGAAAAAATGGACAGGCAATGGACGCACCGGGGCGCCGCCCGCTCGGTGACCGCGCTCGGCGCCATGCTCGCCCATGAGATCAAGAACCCGCTTTCGGGCATCCGCGGCGCCGCGCAACTGCTGGAATCCTCGGTCGGCGACGACGATCGCGCGCTGACGCGGCTCATCTGCGACGAGACCGACCGCATCGTCAAACTGGTCGATCGCATGGGGGCGTTTTCCGACGAGCGCCCCGGTTCGCGCGAGAGCCTCAACATTCATGCGGTGCTCGATCACGTCAAGCGGCTCGCGCAGGCGGGGTTCGCGCGCCACATCCGCTTCGTCGCCGTCTACGACCCCTCGTTGCCGCACGTGCTGGGCTCGCGCGACCTGTTGATCCAGGTCTTTCTCAATTTGGTGAAGAACGCGGCAGAAGCTATTGGCGACGAAAACATTGACGGCGAGATCATCATCTCGACGGCGTATCGTCCCGGCATGCGGCTGAAGACCGGCGCGGGCGCCGACCGGGTCAGTCTTCCCTTGGAAATCTGCATCCGCGACAACGGGCCGGGCGTGGCCGCCGACATCGCCGGCGATCTCTTTGATCCCTTCGTCACCTCCAAAGCGTCGGGTTCTGGCCTGGGACTTGCTTTGGTGGCCAAAGTGATCGGGGACCATGGCGGCGTCGTCGAATTCGAGTCCCATCCGCGCCGAACGATTTTTCGCGTGCTCATGCCGCTCGAGGCGCAACGACCGCCCGGCGTCGCGGGGACGAGGGCGGGCGGCGGCGAGGAGCCTCGCCCCGACCCCGCCATACGCTAGGGAGGCCCGTCGGATCGGACACAGCGCGAATCTCGGGTGAATTTCTGCGCCGGCCGGATCGTCGAGGGGTTGGGGAGCGCGCTTAAGGAGCTGCTTCATGCCGTCAGGGCACATTATCGTCGCCGACGACGACGCGGCGATCAGAACCGTTCTCAATCAGGCGCTTTCGCGCGCCGGCTACGAGGTGCGCGCCACGGGAACCGTCGCCGGCCTTTGGCGCTGGGTCGCCGCCGGGGAGGGCGATCTCGTGATCACCGACGTCGTCATGCCCGACGACAACGCCTTCGAATTGCTGCCGCGCATCAAGCGGATGCGGCCCGACCTGCCGATCATCGTCATGAGCGCGCAAAACACCTTCATGACGGCGATCAAGGCTTCGGAGCGCGGCGCCTACGAGTATTTGCCCAAACCCTTCGACTTGAAGGAGCTGGTGGCGATCGTCGGGCGCGCCTTGGCCCAACCTCGCCGCCGGCGCGAAAACGCCGCCGAACCGCCGGCCGCCGCCGACCAGATGCCGCTGGTCGGCCGCTCGCCGGCGATGCAGGAAATCTTCCGCTCGCTGGCGCGGTTGATGCAGACCGATTTGACGGTGATGATCGCCGGAGAATCGGGCACGGGCAAGGAGCTGGTGGCGCGCGCGCTGCACGACTACGGCAAGCGCAAGGCCGGCCCCTTCGTCGCCATCAACATGGCGGCGATCCCGCGCGAGCTGATCGAAAGCGAGCTGTTCGGCCACGAGAAGGGGGCGTTCACCGGCGCCAACGCGCGCTCGGTGGGGCGTTTCGAACAGGCCGAGGGCGGCACGCTGTTCCTCGACGAGATCGGCGATATGCCGATGGAGGCGCAGACCCGGTTGCTTCGCGTGCTGCAACAGGGCGAATACACCACGGTCGGCGGACGCACGCCGATCAAGACCAACGTCCGCATCGTCGCCGCCACCAACAAGGATCTTCGCTACGCCATTCAGCAGGGCGCGTTCCGCGAGGATTTGTTCTTTCGCCTCAACGTGGTGCCGTTGCGTCTGCCGCCGCTGCGCGAGCGCACCGAGGACATTCCCGATTTGGTGCGCCACTTCTTTCAAAGAGGCGTCGCCGAGGGGCTGGCGCCGAAAACTCTCGACGCCGCCGCGATGGATCGGCTGCGCCGTTATCCCTGGCCCGGCAACGTGCGCGAACTGGAGAATTTGACCCGCCGCATCGCGGCCCTCTATCCCCAGGAGGACATCGGCGAGTCGTTGATCGAGGCCGAACTCGGGCTCAACGCGCCGCTGCAGAGCTTCGGCGCGCCCATCGGCGCCGATCTCGGCGGCGTCCAGCGCGAATCGGCGGCCGCGCAAGAGCAGTTCGTTTCCGGGCTCGAGCGTCACGTCGCCGAATTGTTCCGCTCTTACGGCGATTCCTTGCCCCCGGTCGGATTGTATCATCGCGTGCTGCGCGATCTCGAGGCGCCGCTGATCGCCGCCACGCTGGCGGTCACGCGCGGCAACCAGATCAAGGCGGCGGAGATTTTGGGGCTCAATCGCAACACGTTGCGCAAGAAAATTCGCGATCTGGATTTGCGCGGCGTGCGCGGGGTCAAATGAGCTCCGCCCCCATTTTGTCGTAATCTTGCAACATCGTTGCATCGGCGCCACGTTTTGATCCGGGCGCGGGCGGCGGCGAAGATTGCGGACGTGACCATCCAACCATCGCAAGGGAACGCCCGGGCTTCGGCGCCTCGGGAGCGCGCCGAACGCTCCGGCGAGGGACGAATGTCCGGGTTCTTCGGCCCGGTCGCGGTCGGCGGCGCGCTGATTCTCGCGCTCGCGACCTTCGTCGTCTTCGCGGGATTCACGCCGATCATTCCCACGCCGATGGTGGTGTTGGCGATCCTGGGCGGCGACGGGCTGATCATCGTTTGGCTGCTCGTGCTGATCGTCCTGGAACTGCGCAACCTGCGCGCCGCGCGCCGCGCCGCGCGCGCCGGCGCCCGGCTGCACAATCGCGTCGTCGCACTATTCTCGTTGGTAGCGGCGATTCCGGCGCTGGTCACCGCCGTGGTCGCCACCGTGTCGGTCGAGTGGGCGATCAACCCGGCGTTCATGAAGGACGTCGGGGCGTTCCTCGCCGAATCCGGCCAGTTGGCGCAAGTCTACCGCGAATCGCAGTGCAGCGCCCTGCTGCGCGGGGCGGAACTGACGGCGGGCGATCTCTCGCAGGCCGCGCGCCTGCTGCGCTCCAACGCCGATTTGTTTCGCGACTATCTCAGCGCGCGCGCGCGCGCGCTCGGCTTCTCCGCCGCGGCGGTGATCCGGCCCGACGGGTCGGTCGTGGCGATGGCCGCGGGCTCCGACGCCAAGCTGATCGCCAAGCCGGAAGCTTCCGACTTGGCCGCCGCCGTCGCGCGACAGCCGTATTGCGGCCTGCTGGGCGGGGGCGACGTTTTCGTCGCGATGCGGCCGATCGACGGAATGAACGACGCCTACTTCTATGCGGCGCGGACCTTCGACCCGGCTTCGGACAGGCTGGCGCGCGAGGCCGCGGGCGTTTCGGCGATCTTCGCCAATTTCCAGGCGCACCGCCACAACATCGAGCTTGGCTTCGCCAGCGTGTTCGTGATGCTGTCGCTGACGATGCTGATTTCGGCGGTGTGGATGGGCCTGACCTTCGCCAATCAACTCGTCGGGCCGATACGGCGCCTGATCCGCGCCACCGACGAAGTCGCCTCCGGCAATCTCTACGTGCAGGTGCCGACGCGCCGTTCCGAAGGCGACCTCGGCCATCTCGGCGAGACGTTCAACAAGATGACGATGGAGCTGCGCCAGCAGCGCAACCACCTGACCGCCGCCAACGCGCTCAACGACGAGCGGCGCGCGTTCATCGAGGCGGTGCTTTCCGGCGTGCCCGCGAGCGTGCTCGGCGTCGATTCGCAGGGGATCGTCACGGTCAGCAACGTCGCCGCCGACCGGCTGCTGTGCGCGAGCCACGAGGCGGGAGGGTTGGTCGGCCGACCCATCGGCGACATCCTTCCCCGGCTCGCTCAGATCCTGGCGGAAGCGCGGTCGATGAATCTCAAATCGCATCAGGCGCAGGCGACGTTGACGCGCGAGGGGCGCGAGCGCCTGCTCAACGTGCGCGTGACCGGCGATCCGCAGCGCGAGGATCAAGGCAGCGTGATCACGCTCGACGACATCAGCGAACTGGTCACCGCCCAGCGCAGCGCCGCCTGGGCGGACGTAGCTCGCCGCATCGCGCACGAGATCAAGAACCCGTTGACGACGATCCAGCTTTCCGCCGAGCGGCTCAAGCGCCGTTACGGCCGCACGATCGTCGAGGGCAAGGACGTCTTCGACCAATGCACCGACACCATCATCCGCCAGGTCGACGACATCAAACGCATGGTCGACGAGTTCTCCTCCTTCACCCGCATGCCCAGGGCGCGCCCGATCCCGGACGATCTTTCCGATTGCGTGCGCCAGGCGATGTTCCTGATGCGCATCGGTCGGCCGGAGATCGCGATCGAGGACGACTTGCCCGATCAGCCGGTGACGGCCGAATTCGACCGCCGGCTGATCGCGCAGGCGCTGACCAATGTGCTCAAGAACGCCTGCGAAGGCGTCGACGCGCTCGGGTCGGGCCGAGAAGGCGGCAAGATCCGCGTCGTTCTGCGGCGCGACGCCGACGGCTTCGCGCGCATTTCCGTCAGCGACAACGGCAAGGGATTTCCCGACGAGGATCGCCACAAGTTGGCCGAGCCTTACGTGACCACGCGCGCCGAGGGCACTGGGCTCGGCTTGCCGATCGTGATGAAGATATTCGAGGACCATCACGGCGCCGTCGAGTTGCTCGACGGGCTGCCGCGCGCCGACGGCGGCCATGGCGCGCAAGTCCTGATGAAGCTGCCCATCCGCGCCCGCTCCGAGCCGGTCGACGAGCTCGTCGCGCAAGCCCCTCCCACGACAGGCGTTCCCCCCGATGCCCGCTGACATCCTGATCGTCGACGACGAAGACGACATTCGCGAGCTCGTCTCGGGAATTCTTTCCGACGAAGGGCATGCGACGCGCCTGGCGTGCAATTCCGACGAGGCGCTGGCCGCGATCGAAGCGCGCCGGCCGCAGCTCGTGCTGCTCGACATCTGGTTGCAGGGCTCGCGGCTCGACGGCCTGCAACTGCTGGAGATCGTCAAACAGCAGCACCAGAACGTGCCGGTGGTGATGATTTCCGGCCACGGCAATATCGAGACCGCGGTGACCGCGATCAAACTGGGCGCTTACGATTTCATCGAAAAGCCGTTCAAGGCGGATCGGCTGATCCTGATCGCCGAGCGCGCGTTGGAGACCTCCCGGCTCAAGCGCGAAGTCAACGATCTGCGGGTGCGCGCCGGCGCGGTCAACCGCATGGTCGGGACTTCCTCCGCCATCGCCAACTTGAAGCGCATCGTCGATCGGCTCGGCCCCGCCAATTCGCGGGTGCTCGTTTCCGGCCCGCCGGGGGCGGGCAAGGAATTGACCGCGCGATTGATCCACGCCCATTCGGTGCGCGCCGACGGCCCGTTCGTCGTTCTCAACGCGCCGACGATCACGCCCGACAACATGGAGGCCGAGCTGTTCGGGATCGAGGCGGGGCCGGATCGCCCACGGCGCGTCGGCGCGCTGGAAGAGGCGCACAGCGGCACGCTCTATCTCGACGAAATCGCCGACATGCCGCTGGAGACGCAGGCGAAGATCGTGCGCGTGCTGGTCGACCAGAATTTCCAGCGCGTCGGCGGATCGGCGCGCGTCCATGTCGACGTGCGCGTCATATCCTCGACCAGCCGCGATCTCGCCCAGGCGATCACCGACGGGCAGTTCCGCGAGGACCTCTTTCACCGGCTTTCGGTGGTGCCCATTCGCGTCCCCTCGCTCGCCGAACGGCGCGAGGACATTCCCGAACTGGTGCAATATTTCATGGAGCAGGTCGCCGCGGCGATGGGCGTGCCGCCGCGGCGCATCGCCGCCGACGCCATGGCGGTGCTGCAATCGCACGATTGGCCCGGCAACATCCGACAGCTGCGCAACAATATCGAGCGTCTGATGATTCTGGTCGCGGGCGACCCGGAGGCGGAAATCACCGCCGCGATGCTGCCGGCGGAAGTCGGCGCGCTGGTGCCGGCCATTCCCACCGGCGTCGGCGGCGAAAAATTGATGAGCATCCCGTTGCGCGAGGCGCGCGAAGTGTTCGAGCGCGAATATCTGGTGGCGCAGATCAACCGCTTCGGCGGCAACATCTCCCGCACCGCCGAATTCATCGGCATGGAGCGGTCGGCCTTGCACCGCAAGCTGAAGTCGCTCGGCGTCGACTGAACGCAAAAATCCCGTCCGAGCCCCGCATGAGCCGCATCGCCTACGTCAACGGCCGCTACCTTCGCCTCGCCGAGGCTTCCGTTTCGATCGAGGATCGCGCGTTCCAGTTCGGCGACGGCGTCTACGAGGTCTGCCAGGTCGCCGGCGGCGCGCTGATCGAGGAGGGCCGCCACCTCGAGCGGCTGGAGCGTTCGCTGAAGGGACTGCGGATCGCCGCTCCCGTCGGCGAGCCGGCGCTGCGCCGAATCCTGCGCGAAGTCGTCGCGCGCAATCGCGTCCGCGACGGCCTCGTCTACATCCAGATTTCGCGCGGCGTCGCCAGGCGCGATCACGGCTTTCCCGGCGCGGGCGTCGCCCCCGGGCTGGTGGTCGCCGCCAAATCGATCGATCCCCGGCTCGGCGAAGCCAACGCGCGCCGCGGCGTGGCCATCGTCACGCTTGCCGACGAACGATGGGCGCATCCGCATATCAAGACGTTGCAACTGCTGCCTAATGTGTTGGCCAAACAGGCCGCGCGCGAGGCCGGCGCCTATGAAGCCTGGCTGGTCGACGCTCACGGCTTCGTCACCGAGGGCGCTTCGACCAACGCCTGGATCGTCGCCGAGGACGGCGCCCTGGTCACCCGGCAGGCCGATCGGGCGATCCTGCGCGGCGTGACCCGCTCGAGGCTGCTCGAACTCGCTCAGAGCCTGGGATTTTCGTTTCAGGAGCGCCCCTTTTCGCTCGAGGAGGCCTTTCGCGCCCGCGAAGCGTTCTTTTCCAGCGCGACGACCATCGCCATGCCGGTCGTCGCCATCGACGGCCGCCCGATCGGCGACGGCCGGCCGGGGAGGCTGACCTTGGCGCTGCGGCGCGCGTTCCACGACTTCGCCAGCCGCGCGTAGGCGATTTTTTCGCCGCTTCGCCGGCCGCGCGGATGGCGCGCCGGCGCGAAAATGCTATAGGGTCGGCCGGCGTCGCTTAGGGGGGAGAGACGCGCCGAGCCGGCTCGACAAAATAGCCGCGTCAAGCGGCGCAACGCACAAAGCGGGATAAACTCATGCCTAGCGAAAAGACGCAAAACTTGCAGGACACGTTTCTCAACCATGTGCGCAAGACCAAGACGTCGGTCACTATTTTTCTCGTCAACGGCGTCAAATTGCAGGGCTTCGTGACTTGGTTCGATAATTTCTGCGTTCTGCTGCGGCGCGACGGCCATTCTCAGCTCGTCTACAAGCACGCGATCTCGACCATCATGCCGGCGAGCCCGATCACCATGTTCGAAGCGGCCGAAGAGGACGCGGAGCAACATTGAGACCCCATTGAGCGAGCCCGTCGCCGAGGATCGCCTCGGCAAACGCGAACAGGCGGTCGCGGCCCGCACGCGAACGCTGGTCGTCTGTCCCTATTCGACTTCGCGCGGGGCCGCCGCCGAGCGCTTGCGCGCGCGCAGCCCCGAGGCGCGGCGCGACGAGGCGGTCGGCCTGGCGCGCGCCATCGACCTCGCCGTCGTCGACTCGGCGCTGGCGCCGTTGAGCGAAATCCGTCCGGCGACCTACCTCGGCAAGGGCAAGGTCGCCGAGTTCGCCCAGCGCGTCGAGGCCGACGCGATCGATCTGGTGGCGATGGACTGCGCGCTTTCGCCGGTGCAGCAGCGCAATCTGGAAAAGGAGTTCAAGGCCAAGGTGATCGACCGCACCGGCCTGATCCTGGAGATCTTCGGCCGCCGCGCGCGCACCGCCGAGGGCGCGCTGCAGGTGGAGCTCGCCCATCTCGACTACCAGAAATCGCGCCTGGTGCGCTCCTGGACCCACTTGGAGCGGCAGCGCGGCGGCTTCGGCTTCCTCGGCGGCCCCGGCGAAACGCAGATCGAGACCGACCGGCGCCTGATCGAGGAACGCAT